>VFSW01001572.1_pt1 | contig 34835 bp, 32 predicted proteins | sample 5358111 | NCBI WGS metagenome assembly VFSW01 (sample SAMN11554181, study PRJNA540505) | mine drainage metagenome | isolation source: sediment from site ElyBrook_90M | place: USA: Ely Copper Mine, Vershire, VT | collected 2017
GATCAAAAATTGATCTTTTCATGATAAATTGACAATACAAATCGTATCAGTTATGTTTAATAAAAATGATGGTATTTTTTACTCTAACCAAGCAAGCTCTAACTAGGCTCTAACACTAAACAAGAAGCAGGGAAAATTGTAGAAGATCAACATGATAAACGCATGATAAAAATATTGCAAATTCAGCGTCAATTTTTGTAAGGTTTGGCCCAAGGATACCGTCTTCTAGCTATAAGGGGAACTTTGCTCAATAACCCAATAGCATGCCTTATGCGCGAGAACAGCAGGCAACTTTTCGACTTGCACAGAGCAGTGCGTCGGAGGACACAAAGATGTTATGCTGGCAACACATCTGGACAGGCATGCGGGCAATTATAAAAGGAGTGTGGGCCGTATGAAATCGCAAAGAACGAAGGACAATGATAGCGTTCCGCTTGCCGCCTCCCTGGGCGGTATGGGCGTTGCACGCTTGCACGTACATCATCATGGCTTGCCAAACCAACGCATGGCAGAAGTGTCCACAGCCAGGATGGAGGAAGTTTGATGAACAACGAACAGCGCATCGAACAACTAGTGCGGGATTTTATGAGAGATCATCCTGAGTTTGGTCCACCAAATAAAGATGATAAGGTAGCTCAAGAAATTTTGTATAGGCAATTCGTGCAATATTACCTGGAAATGCTTCGCATCAAAGAGATGCTATGGCAGAATGGTAGCCTCAATAGTCTGCTGATGACCTTTACGCAAAACGATGGCAAGCAGAACAGTGATCTTGTTGCGGAAAGTATGCAGCTCGCCAGCCGGTTTATAAGAGACAACCCGGGTGGTTATCTTGTTTTCTTGCTATCACATCTTCAACCAGCTATGCCAATAGCCAAACCAACCAGACCAGGCACAGTTAAACCCTCGCCTGCACGTGAACGTATTCAGGCAGCACGTGAACAAGGCGAAGTAGCTCTTCGCCAGGAGCTTGCTAAAACCTGGACTATTGGTATTGCCAAGTATCATGCACTGGATCCATTTATCAAGTATTATGAGCAGCACAAGCTCACACAGCATAAGAACAAGCACAAGCAACATGCCTATCCTCCAGAAGAGTGCCTGCAAACAGCATTGGCAAAACTCTCCAAATCCATGCGTGAGATATACTATGCATTTGATGCGGAAAGCCTCTCTGCTCAAATCACTTCTATTGCTTGCAAAGAATGCTTCAACTACTGGAGACACGAGAATCCTCGTCGAGCCGAACAGCTACAACAAGAGAAGAAAGCACGCCAGGGTGGGGGAGACGCGCAAACGTCGCAGCCACGAACAGATATCAAAATACTTATTCTCTCCGTTTACCAGAAGACTAAAGAAGGGACAGACAGCGGCCTCGAAGACGAACAAGCAAATTTCGACGAAGTAGAGAATCAGGACAGTGAAGCTATCTTGATTAAAGCTCGACTCACGCAACTGCTAGATATGTATCAGCAACACAAGAAAAAGGGACCCGAAGACAAAACGATTCAGGCAATGCGCCTCAAATGGATCGATGAACGTTCTGAAACGGAAATCGCCGCAATACAGGGCGACACAGAGGGCGGCGTGCATCAGCGCATCTCCCGCGGCTTGGATAAGTTGTTTCAAGTTCCTGAGATCAGACAAGAACTGCTCCCCATTGCAGAACGCTGGCTCAGAAATCACACCTGGAACCAGGAACACTTCACGCTGGTCACTGGCTACATGCACGATCACCGTTCCATCGAGATTTATGTCAGCGAGCTATTGTCAGACCAGCGCAAAGCCCCCCATTACAAAAGCCTCGCTAAAAACTGCGAGAACATAATCCGCCAAGAGTTACACGAGTTGCTCAAGGCCTACCTGTCGTTATACTAAAAATAAGGAGGAGCCACGATGAATCACGATCACGATCAGCGTATCCCAGAGCAGCCATCTTCTCCTTCACCAGAAGAGCCAGCGACAGGAGAGATTCGCCCAATCAACCCTCTCTGGGAAGCGAATACGGAACCTAGCACCGAGGGTGGAAGACGTCAGACGGACTACACAGACCGACAAACAGGTCCATATACACAGCAACCGCTGCTGCGCCCCAATCTGTATCCCGGCCAGCCTGCTAGCTCTGGTCCACCAATAGTAGAACCTAAACCTAGCCAGTGGAACCCGCTGACAACAGCTTCACTTGAAGAGCTGGTAAACCTCATTACCAATCCGCAGAACAGAGGCTGGGAATGGCGCGCCGCTGCACTACGCGCCCTACCGCGCTTTGGCTACCAGGTCCCCAAGCAAGCTCTGCTCAAGGGGTTATACGACTCTGAAGCACGGGTACGCATCGCCGCTTTAGAAGCGATTGCCGTTCTTGCCTATCGGAAACCTGTGCCAACGTCCATTATTGCCGCCAGCCTCTATGACGATGAGCCATCCATACAAGCTATGGCAATCTGGACTCTCAGCCACTTTCCGGGCAGTCTCTCCGTGCCTGCGTTAATTACCCTGGCAAGCACACAAGACGTAGCCATGGAGGTGCGTATCGCTGCCCTTTCCGCTTTGCACAAAACACAGATGCCAGAGGCTATCACATACCTGCACAATGCACTACGTGAGACACAAGAACAAGAAGACTGGCCTATCCGCGAAACGCTGATCCAACTGCTGGCAAGCGATACTGAACAGTTGCCAACCACTATGCTCTTTACCATCACCCAAGAGCAAACGCAGCACGAGATGGTACGTATCGCTGCTATTGAGGCTTTACGTACGCGCACGAGCGAGTATCACACCTTGCTCTACACCCTGCAAAGAATTAGTGCCACCGCGGTTAATAGTGACGATGCGGTCGCGACCGCCGCGCGCAACGCGCTTGAGTCCATTCTGGACTACTATGTCCAGGTTGTCGCTGAGCCAGCCGCTTCACCTGCCGAGCGGAAACAGGCGGTCATTGCACTGGATAATTTCAAGCGACTCCCATCCCTCCCTGAACAATTGCTCCTCAACCTGCTCACCAATAACGATGAGGAGATAAGCCGCGTTGCCGCCTACGCTCTCAACACTAAAGCACTGGTGGTTCTCAAGCGTCATCCTGCAGCTACAACAAATATTCCCCATATCCGTCAAGTGTTTCTTGGGAATAGGACCAAAAACACTGGCGATGTCACGTTTCTCCCGGTAGAGCCAACTCAACTGTCTAATAGAGTGTTTCTGTTGGCACAAGTACTCGATTTTTACTACACCGCTACACAAATTTTAGCAACTTTGCTGCGCAAAAAAGTCGGGTATAAAGACCTCAACCACTACATAGAGAACATGATCCGTGCTGAGTATATACGTTCCCTTATTAGCACGCGTATCACAGTGATCCCAGCCGAATCCCTGTATAATATTCCCGCCCTTGCGCGCGACTTTTTACAAGAAGGGACGGCTCGCGATGCGTTCAAAGAATTGTTGAACGGGCGTGCGCTGATCGTATATCTGCATAGCCAGCAAGTACCTCACGTGCCACCACTCGACCAAGGATGGCAACAGCAAGGAACGCTCGCGGCTTTCCAAGCCTGGCAACTGGTATGTAAAGAAGTGACAATCGCCTGTCTACGTTTTTCTTGGCGAGATGACAATGACCAGCAGCAGAAGATGCAACGTTTTCACAGCTATCTCTACCGACTACTAGAGTCCGCACGAGTCACCCAATTTGCTGAGTATGTTACCTCACTGGCCTCTCCCGAAGTTGCACAGAGCGCAAGCCCCGGCAGTGGAGAGAATCCGCTACGAGCTTTGATACAATTTATTCAGGAGGCACAACACGGCACACATCTGCGCTGGCCCACACGCGAACGCCTATATCAGCAGGCAGTACTCGCGAACAGAAGGACAACACCAGAAAAGGCCCAACTCATTCAAGAGAATATAACGTTGCAACCTGATGGGCTTGCGATGAAAACGCTGATTGATCTGGCCTATCACCTCAGTCTGGCGGATATGCTCCAGGGAAATCTGTGTACGCCAGCCGCGTTACCAACTCGTGCCCTCATGGCAGACCCCCTGGCAGGACAAGAAGAGTCATACGCCAAAATCTTCATTGCTTTACAGAGTCTGGCAAATCGGCAGGAGTTTTTCAAGGCCTTCCCAGCAGGTCTCTACATCCGTTCACTGGGCCACTTGAGCTTGTCAGATGTCTTGGTCATTCGTGCCAGCGAGCAATGGCAAACATACGCCAAGACGCTCGACACCCTCTTAAACCAGCCATTCACTATCTTTTTACAACATGTGCGTAGCCTGTATGAGCAATATGTCGCGTTGATGCAATACGTCACCAACTATCTCGAGGGACAGCTTGATACACACGCTAAAAACGAGGCCAAAGCCTACTGGAATCCACTACCCGCTTTTGAAATTGAGTTTGGAGGAGCCAGGGCCAGTATTTATTGGGGGGAAACTGGCCCGACATGCGTAACGAGCGGCAACAGCCAACCTAGCATCGATGCCACAAGCGGGAAAGCTTCCTACAGCGTGCGCTTCCATATTGGCAAACGCACAGAGGCAACAGTCGAGGGTGCGGATATCGCGCTCTCCATTGAGGTTGAACACGGCTGGCAGTCTCACCCGGTCACACAATGGCAGGCTTTTATAGCACAGATCACCGCCATCTTGGGCGAAGGGCGCGTGCGCTACGAAGAGGTATACTATCAAGGGGCAGTCATCAATTTGCGCGGAGACGCCTGAACACAGCACGACTTTATCTTAGTGGAAATATGCTCTACTGAACAGGCAAAAGAAGATGCAGATCACCTCTGCGGATGAAATTTTGCCTGTTCAGCATAGGATGAGCAGCACAGAGAAGAGATCAAGAGAAGCTTCCCATACATGTACCTCCAAGTAGGAAGAGACTGTATCTACAGTTGCAAATAATCTGTACCCTGTGTTATAATCCTGTAGGTATAATAATAAGAGAAGACAGATGGGACAACAGGGATGAAACAAAAACCACCACCCTCTGTTTGGGGATCACTGGCTTTAGTTGGGCAACTAGGACTAACCATTGCGCTCCCCATTGCTCTATTTGCCATCCTCGGTAACTACCTGGATGGCGTCTTACATACCAGTCATGTATTTATACTTTGCGGGCTGCTGCTTGGCCTAATTTCGGGAATATATGGAGCATACCGTTTATTTAAACGTTCTCTATAAAATGTATAGGATGCTAGAATAAAGACGGAAGCCACCCCCGCGAACAAACCTTGCATGGCAAAGTAGCCCGGTCTATAAGGAGGACGCCGAGTGCTCTGGAAACTTCCTGACATAAAACTCTCGCCGGATACCATCTTCTACATCTTCGGCTTCCCTGTCACAAACACGCTTCTGTGTACATGGGTGTCGATTGCGGTGCTGCTCCTGCTTTTTTATGCAGGCTCACGCCGCCGTGAACGCATTCCATCCGGCATGCAAAACTTTGTCGAATGGGCAGTGGAGTCACTCCGTGGAATCGTCGAGGGTGTCGTGGGAAAAGAGAAGGGGAGAAAGTTCCTGCCGTTTATAGGCACGATCTTTCTTTTCATCATCGTCTCGAACCTGCTTGACATCATTCCTGGTGTTGACACCATCGGACAAATTAATGGACCCGCAATTCAGCAATTGCATACTAGTAGTCAGCCAGTGCTGGGGTTCCTACTCTTTGGTGATATCTCAAACCAGATTACTCCCTGGATTCGTCCAGCAACCACAGATCTAAACCTGACGCTGGCAATGGCGTTGATCGTTGTCGTCACCTCGCAAGTCTTGGGCTTTGCCACCCTGGGTTTTAGCCAACATGTCGGCAAATACATCAACATCAAAGCATTGCGCAAGTTTAGCTTCGAGGGCTTTATCGAGTTCTTCGTTGGCTTGCTGGAGATCATTAGTGAAGTCGCACGCATCCTTTCGCTAGCATTCCGTCTCTTTGGAAATATCTTCGCGGGTAGCGTTGTGCTAGCGGTTTTTGCCTTCCTACTTCCATTCGTTTCAGATATCATTTTTATTCCCTTTGAAATTTTTGTGGCATTTGTTCAGGCTCTTGTCTTCTCACTCCTGAGCATCACTTACATGCAATTGGCAATGACTAGCCATGAGCATGCAGAAGAAGAATTTGAGGAGAATGAGGCACATGCAGGTCATCCTGTACAGCAAAAGGTAGCCCACTAGGGTCGCCTTTCAGCACCGCCTGAGATATAGACGGTGTATCTGCTGTCACATTATGTGTCTTATAGTAGCATTGCATATCACTATGCGCGGACTGGTTCCGTATTCGCATAGCAAGCATCTCGCTTCATTCATACACATTATAAGGTTTGTCCTTAAGGAGGATTTTTATCATGAATCTCGTACCATTAGGTGTTGCATTGGCTATCGGTCTTGGAGCTATCGGACCTGGCATTGGTATTGGTATCGCGGCAGGTCAGGCATTTAACGCTATCGGTCGCAACCCCGAAGCCGAGCCACTGATCCGCACCAATCTCTTTATCGGTCTGGCATTCGCAGAAGCTATCGCTATTTATGCCCTGCTGATTGCCTTCCTGATCCAATTCCTCAGGTAGCACTGGCCCTACAGTAGCAACGCAGACGTAGTGTAGTGACACCCCTTGTGGGTGTTATGCCCAACGGCTCTCTGGCCCAACGGCTCTCTGACGCGCTACGTCTCTCTACTTAACTTGTGGACAGATCATTCTACACTGAGAAAGGGGGCAAATCACAAATGCCGACAATGATTCTCGCAGCTTCCGGCCCCGGTGCGCTATTCACAGGGCTAGGGATCAACGGATGGGCCTTCCTCTCGCAGCTTGTCAGCTTTGGTATCGTCTTCTATCTTCTCTGGAAGTGGGGCTTTCCCGCTATCACTAACATCCTCGATAAACGGCAGCAGTTTATTCGCGAGGGTGTAGAGAATGCGGAGCGCGCCAAACAGGAACTTGCGGAAGCCACAGAGCGCGCTGAGCAGGTACTCATCGAGGCGCGCCGTGATGCTCAAGCAACTATTGAGCGTGCAGTAAAAGTTGCTCAAGACGAGGCACGTCGCATTGAAGAAGAGGCACATGCACGCGCCGAGCAGATTAGCCAGCAGCAGATTGCGCGCATCCAGCAAGAAGCGAATCGCGCACGCAACGAGCTAAGCCGTCTGGTTGTCAACCTCTCAATTGATGCAGCGGGGAAAGTCATCAATCGCTCCATCGATAACAAGGACAACCGCCGTCTTGTGGAAGAGTTTGTTGTTGCCAGTAACAAGGCGAGGGAGCAATAATGTTAAAGGGAGCGATTGCGCGCCGCTACGCCACCGCCATCTTCGATCTGGCACTCAAGCAGAACACGCTTGATAGGACACTTGCCGACATTCAAGAGATTGCGCGCCTTTTTGAGATTCGCAAGTTGGCCTATCTCCTACGCGAGCCGAAGATTGCAGCACAGCGTAAAGAGACAGCTCTCCGTCAAAGCTTGACGGGGAAGGTGCTACCCACGTCGCTCAACCTAGCCTTGTTAATCGTCCAGCGTCACCTGATTGACTTCACGCCGAATATCGCCAAAGAGCTTGCTCAACTCATTCTTGACTATAAGAATGAGGCAATCGCAAAGGTGACAACGGCTACCCCGATGGACGAGGCACAGAACACGCTTGTCCAGCAGGCTTTACAGAGACAAACAGGCAAGAAGATCATCATGCAAACAGTCATTGACCCAGCCATTCTCGGCGGTGTCATTGCACAGGTCGGCGATCATGTCATCGACGGCAGTGTGCGCTATCGCCTGAGTGCCTTGCAGCAGCAGCTTCTCAGCGGGGTCGCCAATTCGCATCTTGATTTTTTCTCTGAAGACGTTGCCGAGACCAGCAGTGCTGGTTAGAGAGCAGTGCTGCAAGTAAAGCAGCCGACGCAATATAACAAGAAACAAGTGAGGGGCAAGAGGCCACACGCGGGTAGGTGCGCAACAATACAACCCTGTGGCCTCCTTTCAGCGAGAGACAAGCAATCTCGACTCAACTTTAATTGCAATTTGGATTAAAAACATACGTTGTATGCTCGCATCCAGTGTCAGGAGGAAATACGATGGCATCTTGGGCTGATGAAATCAGTGCCATCATAGAGAAAAACATCGTGGGCTTTGGAGCAAGTGGAACCTCAACGGCAAGCGTAGGAACCGTTATTGCCGTACAGGATGGTATCTCACGTATCTATGGCCTGCAAGATGTGAAGTATCTCGAATTGGTAGAATTTACACGCACAGGACTCTTTGGGCTAGCTTTCAACCTTGAAGAAGAAACTGTCAGCTGCCCTATCCTGGGTGATTATACACATATTCGCGAAGACGACGAGGTTCGCACCACCGGGCGTATTATCGAGGTTCCCGTTGGTGACGCGCTGCTCGGCCGCGTGGTCAATCCGTTGGGCCAACCTATCGACGATGGCGGCCCCATTAACACCACCAAGTTCCGTCCGATTGAACGTGTCGCCCCAGGCGTCATTACCCGCCAGAGCGTCAACACGCCCGTTCAGACTGGCTTGAAGGCGGTTGATAGCATGATTCCTATCGGTCGTGGTCAGCGTGAACTCATTATCGGCGACCGCCAGACGGGCAAAACCGCCATTGCCATCGACACAATCATCAATCAAAAGGGCAAAAACCTGCTCTGCATCTATGTCGCGATTGGTCAGAAAAACTCCTCTATCGCCCGCACACGCGCTATTCTAGAGCAACATGGGGCCATGGAATACACGATCATTGTCGCGGCTGGCGCGTCTGATCCCGCCCCACTGAAATACCTTGCACCCTATGCGGGTTGCTCAATGGGTGAAGAGTTTATGGAAAGCGGACGTGACGCCCTCATCATTTATGATGATTTAACCAAACATGCAGAAGCATATCGCAACATCTCGCTAATTATCCGCCGCCCTCCAGGCCGCGAAGCCTTCCCTGGGGACGTCTTCTATCTGCACTCGCGCTTGCTGGAGCGTGCAGCGCGTCTCAATAAAGACTATGGTGGCGGCTCGCTCACTGCACTGCCAATCATCGAGACGAAAGCGAATGACATCTCGGCCTATATCCCAACTAACGTCATTTCGATTACCGACGGGCAGATCTTCCTGGAGACCGACCTGTTTAATGCAGGCATCCGCCCCGCCATTAACGTCGGCAACTCCGTCTCACGCGTGGGAACCAGCGCGCAGACCGCCGCCATGAAACAGGTTGGTGGCACGTTGCGTCTCGACCTTGCCCAATTCCGCGAGCTTGCCGCTTTTGCACAGTTCTCGTCCGACCTGGACAAAAGAACAAAGAACAGCATTGATCGCGGTCAGCGTCTCACTGAGGTGCTGAAGCAGGGTCAGTATCAACCATTGCCCGTAGAGAAACAGGTTATGATTATCTACGCGACAAACCAGGGTTTCCTCGATGATGTTGCGCTCGACCAGGTTGCTGCCTGGGAGGCTGGTTTCCATCGCTATATGGAGGCAAACCATCCCGAAATCGCGCAAGAGATCGTCGAGCAGTCTGTCAAGCAGAAGAATAAGATGTCGAAAGAGCTGCTTGCCAAACTGGATGCCGCGATTGATGAGTATAAGAAAACGGCGGCCCCGCGTGCGGATGCTCCGGCAACCACCGCGAAAGCGCGCTAGGAGACTGAGTTATGCCATCACTCCGAGATATTCGACGGCGGATCCGCTCGGTCAAAAACACCGCGCAGATCACCAAAGCGATGCAGATGGTGGCGAGTAGCAAGATGCGTCGCGCACAGGAGCGTGTCCAACAGGCACGCCCCTATGCCGACCAGTTGCGCGACCTCGTCTCACGTCTCGCCCGCACTTCTGGCGACGACGTCGGCGAGGGCGTTGCTCTGCTCAAGCAGCGTCCTATCCGTACTATCGGCTTTATTGTCATCACGCCAGACCGTGGCTTGTGTGGTGCGTTGCCCAGTAACATTAACCGCAAAGCTGCCGCAACCGCGCAAGAGCTACAAAACCAGGTAGCCGCTCAGAGCGCACGCCCACGACTCGAATTTATTGCGGTCGGACGCAAAGGACGCGATTTCCTCGTTCGTTCACAACTGCCGCTCATCGCGGAATTTACGAACTATGGAGACCGTCCCGCCATGAACGACGCTTCTGCCATCGCACAAGTTGCGGTAGACGCCTTCCTGAAAGGTGAGGTAGACGCTGTCTACGTCGTATACGCCAAATATGTCAATACTGTTTTACAGCAGCCGACAGTCATGCAGCTATTGCCTGTAAAACCACCGGTTGAAAATACTGACACCGAACAAAAAAGAACGATTGAATATATCTACGAGCCAGATGCCAGCTCTATCTACGAGGCATTATTGCCCCGTTATGTAGATGTGCAGGTCTATCAAACGCTGCTTGAGACAATCGCCAGTTTCTACTCCGCACAGATGATTGCCATGAAGAACGCAACCGACAGCGCGAAAGAACTGGTGCAAGACCTCACGCTCACGTATAACAAGGCCCGTCAGGCTGCGATTACCACGCAGATTCTTGAGGTCATCGCCGGTGCTACCGAATAAGCCAAGAAGCGCGCTTTCTTGTTGCGCGCAAGACATGCGAACAGCTCCGTATGCGAAAGTGTATGTATAGTAAGCTTTTTCATACGGGAAGATATAAAAGGAAAAATACATGGCAACAAGCACACTAACGAAGGGAACCATCGTGCAAGTGCTGGGGGCCGTTGTGGACGTAGAGTTTCCCCCCGACAAACTGCCCGAAATCTATAATGCTTTGACCACGCGCCCTTCCGGTGCCACTGAGGACCTTGTCCTTGAGGTTGAGCAATTGCTAGGCAACAACTGGGTACGCTGCGTCGCAATGGGACCAACTGACGGCCTGCAGCGCGGTACACCAGCTTTCGACAGTGGCAGCCCTATCTCTGTTCCCGTTGGAGCAAAGACACTGGGACGCATTTTTAATGTTCTTGGCCAAGCCATTGACAACAAAGGGCAGGTCACAGACTCCCCTCGTCTACCCATCCACCGTGCCGCTCCTACGCTCGAAGAGCAGACATCAAACATCGAGGTCTTCGAAACCGGCATGAAAGTGATTGATCTGATTTGCCCCTTTATGAAAGGTGGTAAGATCGGTGCATTTGGTGGCGCAGGCGTCGGCAAGACCGTCATCATCCAGGAACTCATCAACAATATCGCCAAGGCGCACGGTGGCTATAGCGTCTTTGCAGGCGTCGGCGAGCGCACACGCGAGGGCAACGACCTCTATCACGAAATGATGGAAGCAGGCGTGCTTGATCGTCTGGCAATGGTCTTCGGACAGATGAATGAACCACCCGGCTCACGTCTGCGCGTCGCCTTGACGGGCCTGACCATCGCCGAATATTTCCGCGATCAGGAAGGCAAAGACGTTCTGCTCTTCATCGACAATATCTTCCGCTTCACACAAGCGGGTTCTGAGGTCTCGGCACTGCTCGGTCGTATGCCATCCGCAGTGGGCTATCAGCCCAATCTGGCGGAAGAGATGGGCGATCTGCAAGAGCGCATCACCTCGACCAAGAAAGGCTCGATCACCTCGATGCAAGCCGTCTACGTTCCCGCAGACGACTACACCGATCCGGCACCCGCCACAACGTTTGCGCACCTGGATTCTACGATTGTGTTGGAGCGTTCGATTGCCGAGCAGGGTATCTATCCCGCCGTCGATCCACTGGCCTCAACCAGCCGCATCCTTGACCCACAGATCGTTGGTGAGGAGCATTACGCTATCGCACGTAACGTGCAGCGCGTCTTGCAGCGTTATAAAGACCTTCAGGACATCATCTCTATCCTGGGCGTTGACGAACTCTCCGACGATGATAAACTGACCGTCACACGCGCACGTAAAATGCAGCGTTTCTTCTCGCAACCCATGACTGTCGCACAGGCCTTCACCGGACGCGAGGGCAAGTATGTACCCGTCAAAGAGACAGTGCGCGCATTCAAAGAGATTCTCGAAGGCAAGCATGACCAGATTCCTGAGGGTCTCTTCTACATGGCGGGCGGTATCGACGAAGTCGTACAACGCTACCAGGATGAGAAACAAGAGGCATAGGATATGGCAGTACGGAGCGTTCGTGATACCTTGCACGTCGAAGTAGTAACGGCTGAACGCGAACTCTATAATGGCGAGGCGGATCTGGTCAATGCCCCCGGTATCGAGGGACAACTCGGCATCCTGCCACGCCATGCCGCACTACTCACAGTCTTAGGCGCGGGTGAGTTACGTATCCGTCTCGGTGATATGGAAGAGCCTATTTTCGTATCAGGCGGCTTTCTAGAAGTTTCAGATAACCGTGTGACCGTTCTTGCCGACGCGGCAGAACATGCCGAAGAGATCGACCAGGCACGCGCTGAAACAGCTCGTCGTCGCGCTCAAGAACGATTGGCGCAAGCACAATCAAACCAGGAGCGCGCCGAGATGGAAGCCGCTCTCAAACGCGCCCTTAGTCGATTACGCATCGCAGAGACAACAAGTCGCCGCAGTCGCCGCCGCATCAATGCCCAACGCGTCGAAGAGTAACATGCTGTCAAATGCGCTTGCAGACCTAAGCATGACACAATCATAACCTGTGCATGACACTCCTTGTGGGTGTCATGCACACATCGTCAGATGACGGCAAAGTCCTACGCTACGACGATATCCCTCATGCCACCTTCCATCTTCTCCCCTAACACCTCAAGCACATACATGGTACAATAAAGCGGAGAATCGCTACGTCTCATAAATAGTTGCTTCAAAATGGAAAGCAGAGAACGATGAGCATGACTTTTAGCAGGCGACCACGTCCGTTTGTCTTAATTATCATGGACGGTTGGGGCATTAATGCACGCAAAGAGGGCAACGCTATCGCGCTAGCCCGCACACCTAATATCGATACGCTGACCCGTACATGGCCACATACCGCCGTCAAAACATCGGGTGAGGCCGTTGGCTTGCCAGAAGGTCAGATGGGCAATTCCGAGGTTGGACACCAGAATATCGGCGCCGGCAAGCGTGTGCTACAGGACTACACCCGTGTCAGCGAGTCTATTCGCGATGGCTCCTTTTTCCAAAACCCCGCCCTGCTCAAGGCAATTGCCCATGTCAAGCGCAACCAATCGCAATTGCATATTTGCGGCCTGCTCGGCAATGGCGGCGTCCATGCCCATGAGTCGCACTTAGAGGCTTTACTACGCCTGGCCCAGATACACGATATTGAGCGCGTCTTTATCCACTCGTTCACCGATGGACGCGATAGCTCACCAACAGGCGGCGTTGAATTTATGCACTACCTGGAGGCTCGAGCGCATGCGATCAACACGGCGCACCCGGCCAAAGTGGCAACGGTCAGCGGACGTTATTATGCAATGGACCGCGATAACCGTTGGGAGCGCACAGGCTCAACCTATCTGGCCATGACACGCGCACAAGGGAAACGCGCCACCTCTGCCACAACGGCCATTCAGCAAGCCTACGATGAGCATGTAACCGACGAATTCATCTTGCCCACCGTTATCATGGCAGAGGACCACCCGGTTGCTACTATACAAGCGGGCGACGCGCTCATTCACTATAATTTCCGCCCAGATCGTGCGCGCCAACTCACCAAGGCTTTCGTTTTGCCAACGCTGCCACCACAGGCAGAGGGCAAGTTTGAGCGAGGCCTACGTTTAGCCGACCTGCAATATGTGATGATGACCGAATATGAAGCGGGTCTGGACGCTGAAGTGGCCTACCGTGCTGATGAGGTTGACATGCCGCTGGCACGAGTCATTTCCGAACAGGGTTTGCGCCAGTTTCACACGGCAGAGACCGAGAAGTACGCCCATGTGACCTACTTCATCAACGGACGCCGTGAAACGCCTTTCCCTGGTGAAGAGCGTGTTCTGGTTCCCTCACCGAAAGTACCAACCTATGATCTGCAACCAGAGATGAGTGCGGCCGGCATCACCGATACAGCCGTTGAGCATATCCGCAGCGGTGAGTTCGATTTTGTTATCATGAATTATGCCAATGCTGATATGGTTGGTCACACAGGTGTTATAGAAGCCGCAATAAAGGCAGTTGAAGCGGTTGACACGGGCGTAGGGCGTGTTGTCGAGGCTACGCTGGCGGTTGGTGGCGGGTTGCTGATTACAGCAGACCATGGCAACGCAGAACAATTGATTGAGTACGATACGGGTAAACCATTCACAGCACATACGACCAATCCCGTGCCCCTTTACCTGGTCGTGCCACAACTGATCCAAGCTCGTCTACGCACCGACGGCATTCTCGCTGATGTTGCACCAACTATTCTTCAAATATTGGGTATTTCACAACCAAAGGACATGAGCGGCAGAAGCTTGCTTTTAGGATAAGACCTACCAAAAGAGTATGCAAAGTTATCCACATATTACACAAAAATATGTGGATAACCATCGGTAAATGTGGAAAACCTGTCCGGTCTTGACTTACCCAATTCGTTCAACCTGCGTTATTGGAACAATTAGCAATGCCCCATCTTCCAGCCGCAGACGCACCGCCATTGCGCGTATACCTGATGGAAAAACCTGTTGGTGGAGAAACAGATAATCAACCTCACCAACCATCCCTTCGTATTCACCACTACAAATACGTACCAGTGCCCCCACAAGCACTTGTAGCTCTCGTTTTGTTGGCTGCCAGTCTTGTTTGCTCTCTTGAGCAGGCAGCGAAATAACCAATTCAGGAGAACGATGCTGTTGGACAGAGGTTATTCCCGTCAACAAGGCAAACGCCCCTTGATAATGTTTCAAAAGATTGAGAACCCGTGCAGGCATAGTAGCATTCCCTAATCCCTCTGTCAAGAGAATAGTCAAAGGAGGTAGGTATACCTGACTCCGTTCCACATCACGACTGTTCAGCAACTGCACCAGATCAGTACGCAAGAATCCTTCAAAATCGTGAACCTTGATACTGCTTGCAATAACGCCCGCAATACCAGAACTCATCGCCTGTCGTAGCAACGCAAAACTCAGTGGGCCGGGCACAACCAACAAGGCCCCAGGTGGAATAGCTTCTGCTCTCCGCTCTCCGTTGCCCTGCCACATGGTCAACACACCAGCAACCTGAAAGCCAACCCCCAATACTCCCTGAATGACAGCGGCGCGGCTCTCAATTACCACCCCACCACGCGGCGTCACATCCACAACCTGCCCATACAGGCCAGCAGGGACCAGTTCACCCTGCCCCTGCACCTGGCTTGCCTGTATCTCACCACGTATCGCTTGCAGATGTATTTTTGTTGTTACAGAAGGGAGCGAGAGATGGGATGGAAAATCCACTCGTTCAGCTGCATCTGCGCGTATGACGCGCAAGACAGGCTGGTCGGGAACAACCTCCTGGCCCGCTACAACCAGAGGCACACTTGTTACCTTGTATCCTCCAGGCCAGCGTTCTCTATGCACAAGCACTCTCGGCACGACCGACCACCCAAGCGGATAGGTCATCGTTTCGACCCTCCATCACATCAATGCACTTTACTATGCTTCCGCGTGTAATACCTGCAACCACTGCAACAAACGCGCCTGCCGTTCGGTATCATTCTCCGGCAATACAAGCGGCCTGCCACGTGCATCGATAATCAGCCCAATCAGACCACCATCAATTTCTTCCGCCGCACGCGCACGTTCGCCAGGACCAAGACCAACATCCACACCTGGAGCTGGAAATAGGGAAAGCAACGCCTGCTCGTTCATTTGTAATGGAACGACTTCTATCGTGCCCCCCATCACATCAATACTCTGTTGCCGCCCATTGCTATATTCTACTTCGACACGCACAGCCAATGCGCCCAGACGTACTGCACCAAAGGGAATGACACAGGTTCCCAAACGATGCGTGACCGCGTCATTTTCGTTCACCTGCACTGCCGCAATCGGCGCAACCATCGCAACCGCACCAAGCTGTGGAATCAGCAAAGTGCGATCCACTACTAGCGAAGTAACGCCGCGTGGTTGCAATGCATCCAATAGCATTAATGCGATCTGACCATAGCGCGGTGCATGCGCAAACACGCCGCCCGTTGCCAGAATCAGGTCTGCGTCCGGGAGGTCACCGGTATTCTTTTTAATCTCTTCAAGGGTCAAACGCATGGCCTCACGCGCAAAGGCCTGACATAACTGTAACTCGCGAGCATTCGCCGGAGCCGCATGGGGATGCATCATGCGATTGAGCGCAAATTGGCGCAATTCGTCATCCGTGCTAGCAAATGGCAACCAACGTGCGATCTGACGCGCACCCACACGCTGCAAAATTGCCCCACAGCCCGTGCCAATCCCAATGCCTGAATTGACTCTGGGAATAAATTCGCCCTGCTCGCCCGCAACCATCACGGTGGTGGTCAAACCGCCCACGTCAGCAGCCGTGACGTTCATCGCATAGTGCTGGGCTAGGAAACGCACGAGACTACTCAGCGAGGTTGCTGTCGCGACAGGTGTCGAGCTAGACCAGGAGAGCAAACGCTGATAGCCGGGCACACGCTGAAGCACATCACGCTCGTGTAAAGCTGCTGTTGCGACACTGATTGCTCCGAGCTGAGCCTGAGACACCAATGGGTCAACACGACTGACATCTGCAATGCCCTGCACCATCTGGCGCACAGCATCTACATACTGAGGTGCACCTGCATAAAGAACTGAACATTTAGGCTGCCTATCTTTTTGCCCTTTTGCAGTATCAGCCAGCAATTGGCAAGCTTCTTGCAAGGGGATAGGGCCCGCCGGGCCATCAGCCATACCCACAATGAGAGCGGCATGAGGCTGTATCTCGCGCATATGAGAGTGTTGTTGCTCTTTCTCCTGATTCACACGCTCTGGTGTCCAAGAACTGGCGACACCAGGCGCAAATGCCTGGCTAGCCCCAGCAGATACCGGAACTTTCGCCAGAGCAGATTGGAAAGCGGGGGAAGGCAAGGCATAAGTTTCTACATATAAACCGGAGACGGCTTGACGTGCCAGTTCCTCCAAGGCCGCGCTCACTCCTCCTAGCATGACCATGCGCAACGGACCGCCAGCACTCATCGTGGCGATAAAGATATCAACGCCATCGCCATTTTCTTGCTCAGGCGAAAGAACCTGTCCATTTGAGACGAAATGACGCCCCGTAATAAGCTCTATCGTGCTAATCGCCTGCATAATACCGACTGTAATATCTTCCTGCGGTGGTGTGATCGTTGTTGGAGCCTCTCCACGTGCCATTAAGCGATACTGACCCTCTACAAGGCCAAACAAAGACACTTTCGTAGACACAGCACCACAATCGGCCACCAGTAGCGAATTGATGCTGGTAGGTGGTTGGCTTGTCCCCTGTGTCTGTCCCTGTTCTTCCTCTTGGTAGGATTGTGTGTACATCTCCGGTATCCTTTTTCTCTGCTACTGACGGGTAAGCCAGCTACGAATGGCTTCAAAAATCCCACGTTTGGCTGGTTTGGCGTTTGTCTCTTGCCCATTCATCATCGTGGCATTGCCCGACATAGAAGCCACACCCATACTGGTATAAGAAGCTGGCGGCATTGACCCCTGCGGAGCGGCTTGAGGAGACATCGATGACATGCCCATTTGTCCAGCTCCTGGATAACCACCCTGCATATAACCCTGTGGGGGTTGTTGTTGCTGCTGCATACCACCCATCCCCTGCATACCCGAAGGCGGCATCATCTGTGGTGACGCAGGCCCTGCCATGGCTCCGCCATACGACGGACCAGCTTGCCCAGGCATGCGCCCCTGCTGCATCTGCCCCTGCTGCATCTGCCCCTGTCCGACGGGGAATTGCGGTGCAGCTGAAGCTACACCAAGCATGGACGCAAATACATTGGCAGCCGCCTCACTGCCCTCGTGCGGCCCCATTTCGCTGCGAGGACGACTAGGAACACGCACATTTTCCACACGTGGAGGCACGACATATGGGCCTTGACGTGGCACACCTGCTGACCCTCCCTGTCTTTGTTGTGATGACATACTACCACTTGCAGCTTGCTGCCCCTGCTCAGCAGAGGACCGCAACCATTCAGGCAATGCATTCACATCAATAAAAGATGCAGCGGAGAACATTCCAGAAGGAGATGCAGTGGGGGCAATCTGCTGTGGCGACTGTTGCTGTTGCCAGGTTGGACCAGATTGGCCCATACGCCCTTGCGTAGAGGCAGAGGACTGCTGTGATTGCGCCCCTTGCCATGTTGACGATGTGGATTGCGACGCACTCCCTCGCGCGCTCTGCTCACTCTCACGCATCCATGCCGGCAATGCATTCATATCGAGGAGAGAAGATGCGGAAAAACCTACCTGCCCCGGGGCAATAGGCGAACCCATCTGCGACGATGTAGCAGCGGGGCGAGCGGCATCTGGCTGGTCACCTTGCCTCATCCAAGCAGGCAGAGCTTGTTGATCAATCAGATCATGTGCAGAAAAACCACGCTCTAGCGCGGATGGAGGTGATGACTGCGCGGCGGCAGACGCCAGACCCATCGGCGGAGTCTGCGGAGGTTGCTGCTGTGACATCGCCTGCATGGGACGTTGAGGTGGGGGCACGGCCTGCGCAGCCTGCGACGGGGGCATTGATTTCATCCAGTCGGGCATGGCATCTGGCTCTATCAAGCTAGAAGCAGGAATATTGCTCCCCGCGGGGCCACTTCCACCTTGTTGCCGTAACCAGGCAGGAAGGGCTTGCTCATCAACTAGCGAACCAGCTGAGATACTATGCCCTCCAAAGGCGTTTTCATCTGTATTTGGTGCTGGTGTTGAGGATGGGCGCAAGGTGCTAGACATACCCCACGTGCCACTAGCCGAGCCTTGTGGCTGAGAAGGCCCCTGCCCCTGTATTGGCTGACCTCCACCCAAGCGGTCTGAGCGCATCCATGCAGGTAATGCCCCCTCGTCAATGAGATTCGCCGCATTAAACTGTTCCGCACTTCCCCCACTGGAAGCAACAGGGCGCTCACTGGAACGCAAAGACTCAAGCCAGGCAGGCAGTTCTGGCTGCTCTGACGCACCCATCTTTGGACTCGATCCATTTTCTTTATTGCTAGCGAGCGGAGCGCCACACCTCCGGCAATTCTTCTCCTCAGCAGGGCCTGCATACCCACAACGATTACACGTAATCACTTTTGCTCCTCACTTTCGCCAGAACACGATCCATCGGAAAATTCCACTGTACCCCGACGTGCGCCTGGGGAAAACGTCTTGTATTCGGCAACAACGATCTTATTTACGATAGCGTTATCGGCTCGTACATTTGACCTGTATCAGGCTGACATAATAAGACACATTCATATGATACAATACGCATAGACCTGCATTCCAAAAGTACTATCTGACCACAGAAATCGGAGGTATCTATGCGCGAACAGCCAGAAGAGAGCGGCAAACACCTTGCACGCCAACCGGCATCGCTCCATCTCACTATTCCTCTTCCTCCCAGCATCAACGAACAATATGCCACAGTTGGCGGACACCGCATTAGCACAACAATTGCACGCCATTTCAAACGGCAGGTGCATGCGACGTTGCACGCTCTTGAACAACAAGGTATTTTACAAAACGCACTCCGCGACCAATTTCAACGTAATTACCTGGCACTCTTCCTGGACTTCTATTTTACCACCCCACTCAAACGCGATCTCGATGGCGGCCTAAAAATTACACTGGATGCGCTCTGTGAGGGCCTAGGCGTGAACGACAACCGCGTCGTTGATATTCATATGATAAAACATATCGACCCGCTTCATCCACGCCTCTATCTTGAAGTGACAACTGTACCAGATTGGCAATTTGATAAAGAGTACATTCTTCTCACATAACACGCTCTTATTGCCTTCTTAGCAGACCTTCTTTAAAATAGAACTGATAACGAAGGCGTTCTGTAACACACTACACCTGAAATTCTTGCGAGGTTGCACACTTTTGTTTCATCTATTTGCATCTATATACACACTACTTCTATCAATGATGCCGCGTTCAACGCGACAAGCATCATTAGATCAGTCTGTTTCTCCCTTACATGATACACCCATCGCCAAATCGCTCTTTCGTCTCATCTGCGGATTGCTATTCAGCAGCGGTATTGGATTACTTGCCTATCGTCGCCGCTCACTGAGCCGTAGCGGTGTGGTGGGAGCCATCATCACAGGCACAACAACCGTCGGCATGGGCGGATGGTCTTGGGGCCTTGCGTTGATTTTCTTTTTTCTCTCTTCCAGCCTGCTCTCGCATTTTCGGGCTGCTGAGAAAGCGCGCACGGCGACTGACAAATTTAGCAAGGGTTCCCAACGTGATTTCGCACAAGTCGCGGCCAATGGTGGTGTGGCAACACTGCTCGCTCTCGCCTATGGTTTCTCTACGCCAGGGCGCACACGCACCTTGCTACAAGCAGGCTATATTGGAACCCTGGCCACAGCAACTGCTGATACCTGGGCAACCGAACTCGGCGTTCTCAGTACGCAACCACCACGCTTGATTACCAATTGGCAGGTAACCACCCCAGGCACATCCGGCGGCATCACGCCACTTGGCACAGGGGCAGCAGCTCTCGGTGCTTGCGCATTAGGAAGCGTTTTCTGGTTACTCCAAGGGGCCAGACGGGCGCAAGCAGGTTTGCCTTTGCTTGCGTTGGTAGCTGGTATGGCTGGCAGTTTAGCAGATAGTCTACTCGGAGCGACCCTGCAAGCCATGTATTATTGTCCCGTCTGTGCAAAAGAGACCGAACAACGTATCCATCGCTGCGGCACACGCACGCTTTTTGTGCGAGGTCAAACATGGGTCGATAATGACGTGGTAAATTTCTCCACTACGCTTTTTGGTGGCCTCGTCGCCATCGGCCTGAGCATACCCTTTTTACGAGCCAGACAACGTCTATGAACAACTATACGTTATAATAAAGAAAAAGGAGCTGCTGTATGATTAAATTTCTGCGTTCTCTGATTAGTCGCACTTGGCGACCCGGGCGGGCTGCACTGGTTGGCCTGATCGCAACCCTGATCTATAGTGCTGCGATGGAGGGTGACCAACTGTTACTTGGCAACCGCTTTAGTGATGTGCGTTTCATTCAAGGGATGATTGATGGCAAAGCGCGCTCACGCACGTCACTCATTCTCTCCTGGGTCATTCACCTTCTCAATGGGGTGGTCCTGGCAGAAATCTATGCGGCGGTGGCACAACGCTTGCTGCCTGGCCCAAACTGGGTGCGAGGTGCGATCTTTGGCGAGTCCTTTATCGTGGGAGCATGGTGGCTTACGCCGCTGGCAGACAAGTATCACCCACTGATCAAAAATGGTGAATTGCCCAAACTGGCAAACTGGAAATCTTTCGGACAAAATATTCTACGTCACCTGGCCTTTGGCCTTGCGCTCGGTCTGCTCTATAAAGACGAGCCGCATACACCAGACGCCGAATAAGCCATGCACGAATTATGGTAAAAAGCGGTGAGGAGCGATTCATCAGTCCTCACCGCTTTTTACCATAATTCGTGCAAAACACATAGACCACAATGAGACTATACGAAACGGCTCACCCAGTTACTGACAAACGGCAAGCGATAGTCTGAGCCATTCTCTGATTGCAAACCCGCCATCGCGATCAACCAGACCCACAAGATTACCACTGCCCACCACAAAATGCTCAGTAACAGGCCCAGGCCAAAATTCGTCAGGACACTCAGCAGCGGAATATAGCCCAAGAGGCCTTTTAGAATGCTCACCACTAACATAATAATCGATAACGTCCCAAATGTGACCATCGATTGGGCCGCATGCCAGCGCACGCTTCGGTTACGCTCCACAAAGAAGAGAACTATCCCTGACAGCCAACCAAATGCATAGGTCAGCATGCGCTCAAGCCGAATATTTAAGCCAAGACTTGTCAATTTATACATCATCGTGATGCCTCGCCTTTCTCCAGGTAGCGGGTAGTTCAAGCTACTCGCGCAAGAACAGTAGATCACTACCCTTTTTGCTTATCTGCCATATATACGCAACGCGGCGAGACATGTTGCAACCTTGCTAGCTTTGCTCATCAGCATACTCGGAGCCACTCAAATAGGTGCGCATTGCCGGGAAATCTTTCATCAGTGTTTCCAGCATCTCATCAGTCAGTGCCATAAACGTTCCCTGCGCCTCTGCTAGCACGCTCTCGGTATCATCGGCAAGCAGTAGCTCGCCAGAGGCTTGCAGCATGCGTCCACGCTGCTTCTCTAATCTGGCACGCACACGCAAGAGTGGGCCATAGGGCACATAGCGGCGATAGCGTACCTCCAGACGGCCCGTCATCATCCAGGCTGGCACATCGGCAATCATCGATGTGCGATTGAGTGCCTCATCTAACACAGCCGCCACGATACCGCCGTGGATCACGCCGGGGAAACCCTGGTATTCCGCACGTGGTACAAAATCAGAAACTATACACCCATCCTCCAAACGAAACGACATCTGTAATCCATAAAGATTTTGTCGCCCGCATGCAAAACATTGCTGGTAATCGCTATTATCGTTCAAATCCATGTTTTCTTCCTCACGGTAAATTATTTTTCGCTGCTTTCAGCATGTGGTATTATATACATATTCCAAACGAAAACAAGGAGCGGGCACGGACATTGTCCCTGCATCACAAAGACCTATCTTTTAACGTAGGCTAATATAGACATATAGGACAAAGAAAGGAAAAATATTATGACAAAAGTATTGACACTGAGCAAAGCTTCATCGAACAACGAAACCGCGAAGAAGCACAACAAGAAACAGACACGTCTTGAGGCAAAAATACAGGATAAGCTCGAACAGGCCAAGAAAGGCGTTCAGAAAGCCACAAGCCGCGTCGCCAAAGCGCAATCGCGCCTTGAAATGCGTGCCTCGCGCTTGCATCGCCTGGAACACAAACTGGCTCAATTGCATCCCACACCTACACCTGAGCCTGAGCCAGCCACGCCGCCTGTAGCAAGTATAGCGGTTACTGAAGTTCTTCCCTTGTCCGAAGAGCAGAGCATTCCCTCTGAAACACCTGTCTCCACAGCTGAGACACCCGTCATACAAGCTGACATCATACCATCTGCCGAGGAAACGCCCGAAGCATAAGAAGGCCTGTCAGGCATGAACAACAGAGGACCACGACAAGGCTTGTTGTGGTCCTCTGTTTTACGTATTCGTATTGAAATATCTCAATAAATGTGATAATTTCTGATACAATATAGTATCAGGATGTGTTGTGTACAGTTCTCACATATCTGATACGCACAAGACCAGCAGCATACCACTACCACCATCGCTCAAAGCCTAACAACTGTTGGTCAAGTCATAACACGTTTCTTGTCAAGAGCAATCTTTCCTACTATCGACAAACAAACATGAAAAACAGGTGAGCAGTGATGCTCCTTTATCCTGGAGGATTGAGGTTATGACACATCAGGATTCATCCATTGAACACGGTGAAGCAATGGAAAGCGCAAAGAAACTCCGCAAACGTGAGCGACGACTGAAAGAGCGTATTCAGGAAGCACAGATAGCCTATGAACAGGCCATCGAACGTCTACAGCACGCCGAGGCACGTGTACAAAAACGGACCGCTCGCCTTCAACGTCTTACGAGCAGATTAGAAGTCATGCAACAGCAGCAAGCGAGCAGTGAGGCCGTAGCTGTTCCAGAACAGTCTGCACCATTACCAACAGATACTCAGCCCGAAGCTATACCAACACCGTCACCATTAGCAACGATAGCACAGCCCGCACCACCCACATTTGAGGAAATATACACCGCTACCATCGCACCATCTTTGCAGGATGAAGCGATTTTGACAGAACCTGAAAAGACGATGCCGCTCGCTGAGTTGTCTACGCCAGAAGCCGCAATAGTCGCGCCCGCTGTCAGTGCGCCAGAGCAGGAAAGCTTACCAGCGCAAAGCTTTCACGAAGAGCATGCTCTTCCCATTATTGTCGAGCAGCCAGAGGAGACACCACAAGCCGTTCTGCTTGACACACCAGTTGACACACCAGAGATACGGGCCGTCGCTCAGAGCGTAGAAGAAACCGCCCGCCTGGCCATTCAGCGTGTCGAGATCGCCAATACGCCGCAAGAGCTGAATGGCGATAGCCACCATCTACTCGCGGAGAGTGCGAGGCTTGATGAGAGTGTGCCTGAACAGCAACAGGAGATCGCCCAAGAAGCCCTATTGACCGTCGGGGAAAAAGAGACGTATTGGATGCCAACAGAGCAGCAATACGTAGACCAGCTCCAAACGACACTACCATCGCAGCCTAGCGACATCGATAATGAGCAGATTGAGGCATTTGAAGAGACATACGACAAATGGGATGATGATGATGAGACAGATGAAGATGTTTTTGACGATGATGATGAGGACAATGATGATGAGGACAATGATTTTGAGGACGCTATCACAAATGAACCACCCGTCTTTCTTGCCGATTTTGACGCTCCTGCCCCTTCATTGATCGCTGATTATGAACGTACCACACTAACCCGCCCAGAGGTGTATCAGCCACCCACTCATTTTGAAGAACAGCTTTATACAGCGGGAGAACGATTAGCAACGTACATAGATAGCGAAAGTCTGGATGATGAAATGGCGGGTCTCACCCCACACAATAGCCTCTCTGTGACGGCAAGTGTTAAAGAGATTGAAGAGGAGGAGCATCTTGTCGATGCGATCACAGCGATGATGATTGCGGATGTTGCAACCGCCAAAGCGGCCAAAGCGGAAGCCTATGCCGAAGAGTGTAGCATGCGCACACGCGAAGCCCGCGCCATTGCTCGTCAGGCCGATCTCACGCTGCGCCAGGTACAGGCCATCATCAAACAGAATACGTTGTACGGATATGATGCGGGCAACACCTTGCGTGCTGCGGAACGAGAAGCCGCCCGCGCGCACGCAGCCTTAGCAGATGCAGAGATACAAGAGGAACAGGCTGTTCGCACAGCTATGCATGCTGAAGCCGAAGCCGAGCTTGCGGAAGAGATGACATACACCAACGAGATACGCAGCCTTAGCCACACAATAGCCCCGGCTTATTATCCTCATGCAGCCACACCCGACCTTCACGTGCAAGAGCAGCATCCATACGATAATGAAGATGATGATATAACACTCGAAATGCCTGTTATTCTGCATCAGGAATCTGCGTGAACACGTTGCATAGAGGTAACGGCATAAGACTATACGAAAAACGCACTCCTTTGGGGCATACCGAACAGGAGGTAGCGCGTCGTTGGTGGAATTTGCCGCCCTCTTGCTTGCTTCCTACCAGTAATGGCATCTCCTACCAGTTGATCTACGGCGGCCATCGCGGCGGGCCAGTCGGTCCTGATGTACATGACGCCGTCTTGCTAATACCTGCGACCAATACACGCATTGTTGGCGACATCGAATTTCACACGAATGCAAGTGCTTGGACGGCCCACCAACACCATCTTGACGCCCGTTATAATCAGGTCATCCTCCATGTCGTCCTGTTCTGCGATGATCCCCATCCCACGATGAGCCAGAATGGAAGCACCATCCCGCTCTGTTCCCTCAATGATCTCGCGCCTCTCCCAACCCATGAGAGGCTACTCACCGATGCATCAACACGTTGGCCTTGCCAGAAACACCTGGCCCAGATGAGTGCTGAAGAGCAATATCGTCTCTTACAACGCGCCGGCTTATTGCGCTTTGAACAAAAAACGCATGCCTTTGTCGAACAACTGCACACTGCACCAATGGCAGACCACTATGACCGCAGTCTGCTGCTTGCGCTGGCAGAGGCACTCGGCTATGGACGAGATAGAGAACTTTTTCGTGCCATTGGCGCATTTCTACTCATGGACACAACAAGGCTCCCAGAACCATTGGGCAAAAGTATGGAACCCTCTGCGCTCGATACACATCGCCTGCAAGTCCTGCGTGCCATCGTCACCCTGTGGCAAGACATGGGCACACCATCCCTCTGGCAAAGATTCGCTGATGCCCTCTGTCTGCCTGAAAGCAGGCAGGCCTGGCACGAGCTACGAGCTTTTTTCCTGGCCTTTCAACTCAGCCTTGCACGTACTGATATACTACTATGCAATGTTATCCTGCCCTTTGCGGCAGCAGTCGCCCTGTTAGAACATGATCGATACCTGTTCGAGCAAGCCGAGCGGCTCTATCGTATTCAGCCAACGCTGTCCTCAAACACGATTACACGCATGATGAGCAAACAGCTACAACTTGCGCACGAGCCAGCTGGTGGCTGTCAACAGCAGGGACTCCATTATATTTACCAGCAAACGTGCCGCGACAAACGTTGCACATGCTGCATTGCGGGAAGAGGAAGACTGTGAGCAAAGAGGAACAAGCGACAAACGAGCAGGACGAAGATAAAGGCGAACGCTTGGCACGCTTTCTGGCCCATGCGGGCGTTGCTTCGCGCCGCCACGCGGAAATATTGATCGCCGCCGGGCGTGTGCAGGTCAATGGCATCACAATCCGAGAGCAGGGAACGCGCATTCATCCCCAACAAGATAGCGTGAAGGTCGATGGCAAACATGTGCAAGAACAGACACGCCTCGTTTACATTTTGTTACATAAACCAGCCGGCTATGTGACAACGGTGAGTGATGAGCAGCAGCGTGCAACCGTGCTAGACCTTTTACCTGTTGAAATACAGCAATTGCGCGTCTACCCTGTTGGTCGGCTCGATATCGATACCAGCGGATTGCTCTTATTGACTAATGATGGTGATTTTGCGCTCCATATGACCCATCCTCGTTACGAAACGGCAAAAACCTACGAGGCCCAGATTCAAGGTCTGGCCACGTCCGAGAAGTTGGATGCGCTGCGACATGGTGTTATCATTGCCGAAGACAATGGACGGCACTACAAAACAGCAAGCGCAGAGGTGAGCATCCTCCAACGTGGGAACACGACGATGCGTTTACGGATTATCCTCCATGAAGGACACAAGCGACAAATCAGGCGAATGTTTGATGCGATTGGGCATCCCGTCTCACAACTGATACGGGTTGCAGTAGGTCCATTGACACTGCATGGCCTGACTCCCGGAGCCTGGCGTTATCTGACCGAAGCTGAGATCCGCGCCTTGAAGTAGGCAGACTAACAGATGCGGTGTGGTATAATTTCTGACAGTACAGTTCGCCATTTCCATACGGAGGAGACATGTCGATGCCGATGTGCATTGCAATAGATGGGCCAGCGGGATCGGGGAAAAGCACAGTGGGGGAGCAACTGGCACGTAAATTGGGCTATTTATATGTAGATACGGGAGCAATGTATCGCGCAGTCACCTGGTTAGCTTTAGAGGAGGGCATCAAGTTGGATGATGGCCCCGCCCTGGCTCACCTGGCTCGACACGCTGAAATCGTCATCAACCATCCCCACGTTGCCGACGGACGGCAGTATACCGTTACCGTTCATAATCGTGACGTGACATGGGATATTCGCAATAGTGCCGTCACGCGGGCCGTCTCTACCGTTTCTACTCACCCGGAGGTGCGTAGCGTGTTGATCGCACAGCAGCGGGGCATGGCACAACAAGGCCATGTTGTCATGGTAGGCCGTGACATTGGTGCTGTTGTGCTGCCAGATGCGACATATAAACTCTATTTGACAGCCAGCCTGCAAGAGCGTGCGCGCCGCCGTTATGCTGAACTAGAGGAACGTACAGCAACGCATGCTACCACCCTACCCTCTTTTGAAGAAGTTCTCAACGATATTCGCCGTCGCGACGACGTTGACCATGACAACATGCAACCAGCCCCAGATGCCATTCTCGTGATGACGGACCATCTCAGCGTTGAGCAAGTACTGGACTATATTTGTCGCCAACTGGAGGTTGTTGCATGAAGCAAGAGCTAAATAATACCAGCAAAAACCAAGAAACAACCAAAACAGCCAAAAATTTGTACGCACCATATCAGACTCCACGTATCATCTATGAAGCGTTACGCGCTCTTGCTATTGCGGTTTTCGCGCTGGTAGCCCGCGTTCGCCTGCGGGGACACTATAATGTGCCACGCCAGGGACCATACATCATTGTCGCGAATCACCTGGCCTGGACCGATATTCCACTCATTCCCGCCTATTTACCGGGGAAAGTGGTCTATATGGCAAAAGAGGAACTCTTCTTCGGTCGCTTTGGCTGGTTGGTACGTCTCCTGGGAGCTTTCCCCGTGAAACGCGGCGAAGGCGACCGTCAGGCATTGCGCGCTGCCGACGAGCAACTCAAGCAGGGCAAAGTACTTATCATCTTCCCAGAGGGAACACGCAGTAAGACACGTACACTGGCAAAGGCACATTCTGGCATGGGCATGATCGCTCTACGCTCAGGCGCACCAGTTGTGCCGGTCGCTATCTGGGGGAGCGAAAACGTCCTCAAGAAGTTTGGAGCGCGTGTCACTATCTCCTACGGCGAACCCATCGCACTTAAGCCAAAGGGAGCCAAGGTCACACGTGAGGATATCGACGAGGCGACTGAAAAGGTCATGCGCAACATCGCCGCCATGCTGCCACCCGAATATCGTGGCGTGTATAGTGACATGCAAGCTTAAGGATCAAATACTGTTATTGCCCGTAAGGACTGCTTTACGGCTTCCCTACAGGCAATAACGACGTTCTATTGCTGGTAATGTTCGACGATATCAACGGGACGCACATGGGCTTCATCAGGATTGAGACCAGCGTGACGACGGGCACGCCGCTGGCGCAACAAGTCCCAGCACTGATCTAACTGCACCTCTAGCTCTTTCATGCGCGCATGCTGGTCTTCGTTCAGATCAGCAGCATTGGTATGTTGTTCTAATAATGCATGTTCTTCATCTACCAATTTTTTGATCTGCTGCAACAGCTCTGTATCATCCATCGAAACGCTCCTTATTATCTGATTGATCTCTATCCTTATATGCCACTTTCAACCCAAACAATAGATTTTACCTTTTTCTCATTGTACCACACTCACGGGCAGAAACATTGTCCCCATTCAACCGACTTATTTTATAGACTATCATTGCATGGAAAACTTGTTTTTTCTAAGTGCTATTTTCACGCGGGACAGATGAAGAAGAAGGGACAAGCCGGACAACGCATGACGTCCGCTGGGCTTGCTGGATATGCATCACGCGCAATACCAGCAAGCGCACCCGCTGCATCTGCTAACAGGTTTTGCTCTTTCTTCTTCCCAATAGTCAAAGGAACACGCTCACCAGTACTCATATTATGGCTATGCAGTTCCACCTCCTGACCAGGGTGATGTTGGCGTGAGGCCTGTACATAGAGTAAATCACGCAGGTCGGCAGCAGGCTGCTCTTTCCGTTTGCCGTAGCGGGTACGCACGAAACGCAAGGGCATCCCTGCCTGTGTGGGCTGCTCCAGGCGATCAACCGTGACGCTGACCATCGTATCAACGATCTTGACCTCATATGCTGGACGTAGACGCCACACACCGGCCCGGGCTAGCTCCTGGCGTACTAACTCGATCACCTCACGCCCATGCTGTTCATACATGGTGGCAAAGCGCGCATCTGGCCCACCTGCGTCTTGCCAGTGCTTGCCATAGAGTTCCTGCATCTGCTCCGCTGTCAGCAAGCGTTGCTCTTCGTGCCTCGTTTGCGTCGCTTGTTTGCTTGCGACTTCCACCGTTTTCTGCACTGCCTGCCAGAAAATTTGATAGGTTTGTTCTTCGCTTGCAAAATGATAAATCTGTTCATAGGCATAGCGGCGCGGACAACGTAGATAGCTTTCAAGCGCGCCCACTGTCGTTTGGATAGGCTTCATAGCCGTGATAAAGCGTGGATCAGGGTGTCCATATGGGAGCATCGCATCATCGGCCTCATCGTCGGTATGCGCATCGCCAGTAGTCCAGTGCAGATTGCCAAACCGCTCTGCTGGTAAGTCCATTGTCAGTGCTTCAAGGAAGAGAGAGGGCTTGTAATTCACTTTGCCATAACGTTCGCTTCGGCTCAACACCACGTGATCGCGGGCACGCGTCAGGCCAACATAAAAAAGATAGGCCTCGTCGCGTTCGTGAGTCGTCTTGTCTTCACTCTCTGGCGACAACATCCCTATTGGCGGTGGAACTAGTGTGCTGCGTGACTGCAAGGGGAAACGTCGGTTGACCAAGCCCGGCAGGTACACAACTGGAAATTCCAATCCTTTGCTAGCATGCACTGTCATCACACGCAGTTCGTCGCGTTGCTCTTCCTCATCGTCCGAGCCTCCTGCTTGACGCTCTCCGCTATCCTGGCGCAGTTCAACCAGCACGCGCAGATATTCCAAAAAGCCTCTGATGCGCAATTGCAGATCGTCTACAGATGCGGATGGCTCAGCAGACGCTAACGGAGAGTTCTCGCTGACCGCCATACGCAAGACACGGGCCTGATACAGCCGATCATAATGCAAAGCCAGTTGTAACAATGTCTTATACTCGTTTAGATGGGCACGCACCTCTGTATATGCAGATTGTTGGAGCAAATCTTGCATCAGCGATGTTTCCAAAAAAAAGTAGCTTGAAAGCAGCGACCAGAGATCTTGCGCCCTCTGCAAATGTTGCATAAGCTCTTTTAGATGGTGCAGTGAAGACATACCCGCCTTTGAGAGGGTAGGGGGAAACACATCATTGAGGAGCAAATCAAGCGGGGTGCGTTGCTGTTCGCGGGCAAAGCAGAGCAGTGCTTCAACATCCGCTTGAGACAGTGGATGTGCGGGTACGCGGGCTGCACGCAAAAGTCCCATGCCACTCTGATCGACCAGTAATAACACGATGGACAACACATCTTTAATATGTTCCTGCTCAAGCAAACCACTCTGTTGTGCTACTGGTAGGCCAGCTTTGAGCAAAGCGCGTGTAATCTTCTGGACTTGAGTGCGTGTGCGGCAGAGGACAACAAGATCACGGTAGCTATTGCCGCTTTCGTGCCGGGAGCGAATATCCTGTACGATGCCGGCAATCTCGTCTACTTCATGAGCAGCCATTGCCAATGTGACGTAAGGTGTATGCTCATTGGGGCGCACAGGCTGATTTTTGCCTGTATCCGTGCTTTTCGTGAGTAGCGCACAACGAAACGTCTCAGCGAGCTGAACGAGATCGGGACGCGAGCGGTAGTTACGGCTGAGTGGAAGCGTGACAGCTCCAGGAAAATCTTGCTGAAAGTTGCCCATATTAGCTGGTGACGCCCCACGAAAGCCATAAATAGCCTGATTCTGATCGCCCACAACCCAGACGCGCCGCTGTATGCCCGCAAGTTCACGCAGCAAGACGCCACTTGCCCGATTCATATCCTGAAACTCATCAACCAAAATATGCTGGTATTGCTGCTGTAGCTCTTGTAGCACGCTTGACTGCGTGCGCAACAGCTCAATGGTCAATACCAACAGGCCACCAAAGTCGGTATCGCCGCGCTGGCGCAGAGCTGCATCATAAACACTATAAACATGGGCCACTTCCAAAGCGCGCTCCGCACGCACTTGTGCCTCATCATCCTGCGCAGCAGCGAGCATGTGTTGAGCCAGTTCAGCATACGCTTGCGGGGTAACCAGTTCATCTTTGGCTCGCGCAATGGCCTGAAGCAGAACATTGAAATACATATCGGGCATAAACAAATTTTGATAGTGGCGCAGCTGCAACGTATTGGCTACCTGGTGCAAGGTAAAATAGCCCTCTGCCTCATCAATCAGCGCGAAATCAGGACGCAACCCGACCAGTGAGCCATAACGACGCAACAGGTCGGCGCAAAATGCATGAAAGGTACTGACAGTTGGTAGAGCGGCGTTTTCCTGCCCCAGGAGTTGGCGCAGACGCTCTGCCATCTCTTGGGCCGCCTTCCGCGAAAAGGTGAGCGCAAGAATCTGCTGAGGATGCACATTACACGTATGCACCAGATACTCTACGCGCCCAATCAGCGTGCTAGTCTTGCCACTGCCTGGACCAGCGGTAATCAAGGCGGGGGTCGGGGCCTCAATGGCTACGCGCTGAAATTCATCATAGTGTGGATGTATTTTTTTGCCATTGCCTCCAACAGCGGTCCCTACGGGCGTTGTAGGAAGTGCTGTATCGCGTCCGCCATCCGTCTCTTGCGATAGCAAGTCATGCAAACGGGTTAAGAGCGCGGCTTGCGAGACACCAAAACGTGTGGTCAACAGATGCGGAGCGGCCCGTTCTACCAGATAGACATGGCGCAAGCGTTCCAGTGGCATCAAGAGTTCGGCTGCAAAAACATTCGCAGCAATCTCATGCTGGCTACGTGGATCATATACGTGACCTTGCCCAAGCTGCTCTTGCCAGTATTGTTGCTCATAGTATGCGGTCAAGCTATCCTGCACATCACTAGCAGAACAGGGATCGTCAAGAGATGGCTGTGGGGTGCGTATCCTGAACTGTGGACCCCGTTGAGCAAGCGGCACAATGGCCAGTTCTTGCTGAAAAGCTGTGATCCATTGATTGCCACGACAATGCAAGAGCGCATGCCCCAATTCATGGGCCAGAGTAAAACGACGCAACGATGTAGCAAGATCATCACGTAACCAGATTAAATGCTCATCTTCGTCTGGGTCAATATAACCAAATGTGCCCAGAGCATGGTCGCCCGCCTGAAAATCGGCAACATCTAGCGCAAGCCATTTGGTCAGCACATCGACTGGCGTATAATCACTCACCAACCCTGGATGAGCCTCCCAAAAGCGTTGTAAGAGTAAGCGGGCCGCCGCCTCAGCCTGTAGAAATATCCACTCAGTCATCAGCATTTCCAGTCTCAAAAAATATTCTCTCCATTATATCGCACAGACGCCAGAGCAGAGGTGCATTCTTCCTATGCATAGACAGATGACAAACCCAAAGGTACAGCAACCATGAGCAATTCTGCTATAATAAGAGAATACTCTTGCCTATCTATCAGACAATAGCGGTGAAAGCGAGAGCAATTGCGGAAATCACACCTTAGCAAAACAAGGAATATAATGAGAATGGAAGCAGAAGAGATACTCGCGCAGGCAAAAGCACAGACAGAGCCACCTGCTGGCTGGAAAGTCTTTCCCCTTCTACGGAAAACCCTCATGCTCAATCTGCTGGGTTGGGCTTTTGGTTTCATCCTTGGTACAGGCCTTTTAGCTGTGGCTATTCCCGACGTAATCCCAACAAATTACCAAAACGGCCCCGTTTCCGCTTTTTTCACCACGCTACTCCTCGGTATCTTGCTCTTTATTGCTCTGGGGAGCCTATACTCTTTTATCGGAGATGCCAGACGCCTGCGTGATGCGGCCCGCCATCTGCTGGTCATTACGCCCTATGATTTTGTAAAGCAGGAAGGTACGAAAATCATCCATGTGCCGCTGGTTAATGTACGCTATGTCACGACACGCGGCGTGCAACTACCGAAGAAGAGCGAAGAGACCTCCATTCGGAACCTTCCCGGCACAGGCGAAAATACAGTGGCCTTCTTCCTCGGGCGTGGTCTGGTTCCATCGGGCCAACGTTGGCTAAAAAGACGCCGACGCACTCCTACTTCGCTGGCCTTTATAGACACACGCACCGACACTGAGGTGATTGCGCTGACCGACAGTGCCTATGGTGACCCGTTTCTGATTGCCGCCTATCTTAAAGAGTATGCTGCCAGTACGATCTCATAAGCCACTACTGAAGCCTGTGTGTAGGCTCCTGTAAAAGAAGAAGGAGACAAAGAGCTATGCTGCTCGCTATCGATATTAGCAATACAAACATCAAATTTGGTCTTTACAATGATGTAACGATGAAACACCATTGGGTGGTCTCCACGATTCGTCAGCGTACAACCGATGAATATGCGATGGTCTTGAATGACCTGCTACGCCATGCTGGTCATCTGCTCTCCGATATCAACGATATCATCATGTCGAGCGTTGTGCCACCACTGACCCCTGTTTTTCAGGAATTAGCCATTCGTTATCTGAATAAAGAGCCATATATTATCGATTATACGCTCAATCTGGGCGTGAATCTGCTCGTTGACAATCCCTGGGAGATTGGTTCAGACAGAATTGTGACTTCGCTCGCAGCCTATCATCTCTATGGCGGCCCTGCCATCGTGATCGCGTTTAGCACGGCAACAACATTTGACGTAATTTCGCCGGAGGGTGATTTTCTCGGTGGGGCCATCGCCCCCGGCTTGGTTATCTCTGCTGAGGCTCTGAGCAGTGCCGCTTCGCGTCTGTATCGTGTTGATTTGACGCCACCCCGCTCTGCACTGGGCAAAAACACGACAGAGAACATGCAGTCAGGCATCATCTATGGGCATGTAGGCCTTGTCCAAGGACTAATTGGTCGTTTGCGAGCCGAGATACCTGGGCACGGGGAACACACGGTAAAGATCATCGCGCACGGAGGTTTGGCGCAGTTCATGGCTCCGATTATTCCCGAAATCCAGCATGTTAACCAGTATCTGCCCTTAGAAGGCTTGCGCCTCGCCTATGAAAGATTGCGGCGATAGTCAAAGCACAACGCAGAGACGGGCAATAAAAAAACCCGCCTATACAGGCGGGTGGAGCGGCAACGTCTTATTTTCCCACAGGGCTGCCCCTGTAGTATCGTCAGGGCTGAAAGGCTTAACTTCCGTGTTCGGGATGGGAACGGGTGTTGCCCTTTCGCTATAGTCACCACACCACCTGCATGTACAAACGGATGGTGGAGACGAGGGGATTCGAACCCCTGACCTCCGCCGTGCAAAGGCGGCGCTCTTCCAACTAAGCTACGTCCCCTTGCATGCTGCTCGTCTACTTACAAAGAGATGCAAGCAAACACCTCGGCAGAGGGGTGGGCCTTCCTGGACTCGAACCAGGGACCTCAGTCTTATCAGGACTGCGCTCTAACCACCTGAGCTAAAAGCCC
>VFSW01001573.1_pt1 | contig 34806 bp, 30 predicted proteins | sample 5358111 | NCBI WGS metagenome assembly VFSW01 (sample SAMN11554181, study PRJNA540505) | mine drainage metagenome | isolation source: sediment from site ElyBrook_90M | place: USA: Ely Copper Mine, Vershire, VT | collected 2017
CCACCTTCATTGCTCATCGACCCTTAGTGTAAACTGAAATTCCAAAACTACCGATTATGTATTTGCACTTGAGTACCTTCATTGCTCATCGATCCGTTGAGGATACTGAAAGGTTGATCGCTGATGCCCGCGCCGCTGGATTACCCGAAACCTTCATTGCTCATCGATCCGTTGAGGATACTGAAAGTTGAGGTTTTTGCCGTCAATTGTTATTATCATCAAGCTTCATTGCTCATCGATCCGTTGAGGATACTGAAAGCAAAATCGCGTCATACTTGAAGCCGTTGCACGCGCGCTTCATTGCTCATCGATCCGTTGAGGATACTGAAAGCTCGTGTGGTCATGGTAGTATTCATATCATCATTCTACTTCATTGCTCATCGATCCGCTGAGGATACTGAAAGTAGCGGCTAGTCCGCCGTTCGTCTTCGTATGCTCAGCGTCAAGGAACTACGAGCGTCTGGCCGCTCATCAGAATGATCACACGCATATTGGCTAACGTGGGATACTGTTGGGCCAAGGCTACGATCGCATTGACTGCGTCTGGTAGCTCGCTCTTCGATTGTGTGATAAACAAAATGCCATAATACCCAAGGGCAAAGCGCACTTCGCGGATAAAATCGGTGTCTTTCGTGATGAGGATGAGCTGCCTCTGGACCGCTTCAGCATAGATCTCAGGATCCGTCGCTAGTCCTGTTCATCCCACATCGGCGAGCTGGAGCACTTCAGCAAATCCTGCTTGCAATAACGAGCGCTTGGTGCGAAAGTTGACACCTCTATCTAACAGAAAGCGCCACCTAGGCAGCATGCAAGCCCTCGCGCTTCATGTACTCAGCAGCGAACTTGAGCGCGATCTGGATATGCTCTTCGGTAATCCCGTAATCTTGGAGCATGTCCTGGTGAGAAAACTCTTGCGAGAGCATGTCGAGAATAAGATAAATGGGTATCCCCGTCTCAATGACGGGCTGACCGCCATGAATATCGGGATCGGCATAGACTCCTGAGATGCCCAGGACATTGGTCTGCATGACGTTTCCCTCCAAGAGAGGTTTCTTCGATTGTATCATGATCGTTGCTCGTGGTGCTTGGCGATCTGACGATTCAGGGCAATATTGTCGCGATGCGGTCCCTGGTAGAGGTCTTGCAAGTCACGATAGACAATGGCGCGAAACGGGCGCTGATCCCCGTCGGAAACAAGCGGTCGTTTCTCGAAGTGCCCGGCGACATTGTCGAAAAGGTCGATCCGATCTTCTTCAGCGATCCGCTTTCTGCCGCGCTCAAAGCGCTGGTCAGGGAGTAATACTTTTCACGATGATGAGGACATCAGGATGGGTGCCAGGATGCATGTCTCCGCAGTGATTGCACCCCCCTGCTGGGGCGTGGGGATGGACCGAGCATCGAGCTTGCTCGGAAGGCCGCAGTCAAGGATGCAGAGCTGCCAGGCATAATCTCAGTTCATCATCTTCAGGGTTCAGCAAATGTTATATGGTGCTGGCGTTCATATTCCGCTATCAGGGTGCCGACAATATTCACGAGTTCAGCGAGCGGATGCTGCTCGTCGCTGCCTCCCTGATCGAGCAGATGATTCAAGACATCCACGAGTTTGTCGTATTCCGCCTTATTGTGAGGGACGAATAGGATAGGAGCAACGGCTGGCCAAGCCTCCAGCGCATGTTCGAACTCAGGTGTAGAGATGGTCGCCATCGGGTTATCCTTTCCACTTGTCTTTATCGTACTCCGCGTGCGTGAGGATCGCACGAATGAAAATCCTCTGCCGATTGAAGTGGATCGCAGCAATGAGACGTGCGGTGTTGCCGCCGATGTTGAAGACGTAATAGGTGCCGACCATATCAGTGCTCGGCAGCACTTGCCGGATCTCTGCCAGACTGTGGAAGGCTCCTTTATGCATGATCTGGTACCAGTGATCCAGTCCTGGCCGTGCATCAGGGTGTGCGGCGGCAAATTCGCGCAACGCTTTCTGGCTGATGATATGCATCCCGCCTCCAGTCGGAAAGGACGATCAGAGGTGGTGCGCTGATCCTGGCCATTATAGCATATGCCTGGGTGGCAGGTTTGACGCCAGACGTACAATCTCATTAGCGATGACCACCCGCCCGGCAAAAATGGCTCTCGAGTGAGACCATCCGCCTGGGTGAGTATCGCAACTCATTTTGGTGAATGACTCCGCTCTAGAAGCGGGATTGTAGCTTGCGGGCGTTGTTTTGATGAACCCATAGCTTGTAAGCGGGGGGTCATCGGTTCAATCCCGATCGCCGGCTCCAGCGTAGACATCGTAGCCTTGCAAGCGACACAGACGATCGGCCCAAGAGGTATTGATACCACGCTTGCAAGGTATCGCTGAAGTCTTTGCTCGGCAGCATTCAACTGAATCACAAGCTATGCAGGTATCAGGAACGGTTCAGGATTTTCTCTGTCTCATCAAGTGCCATCTTCTGACAGGAGAGAACGAGAAAATGGGGTAGGACTTTCGCTCAGAGCGCATGATCGCACCAGGTGAGGCCGCCGGGGAAGTATCCCACCCATCAGAATCGCGCCGGGAGAGGCCGCCGGGGGATGGAACCCCCGGCTCGAAAAACAAAGCCCTCCGGGCTGCGGTCGGGGATGAGTGCCGTCCCCGTCACATATGCCTGCCTGAATCCAGGGACACCGAGCGAAAGTCCTAATAGAGTTCTGGCGAGATCCCCAAAAAGGTTTTAACAGACTCGACCGCGAACTCAGGAGAAAGAAACTCTAGGGCGTGTCTGCAAAGGGTGGTAGAAGGGAAGACATGAGACGCCACGAACTGACGGATGAGCAATGGGCACGGCTGGCACCCCTGCTCCCACCTCAGAAACCGCGCACCGGTCGACCACAAGGATCATCGCACGATCCGCAATGGCATACTCTGGGTGCTCAAGTCGGGCGCGCCCTGGCGGGACCTGCCCGAGCACTACGGACCCTGGCACACGGTGTACAGCCGTTTCACGCGGCTTTCAACGAGCCGGCATCTGGCCGCGCATCCTCCCAGAACGCCAGCGCCAAGCCCGCGACCAGCATCAGGTCGATTGGTCAGCGCAGATGGTCGACGGGACCGTCATGCGGGCGCATCAGCATGCGGCGGGCGCCCGGCGAACCAAAGGAGGGCACGAGAGCAAGCACTCGGGCGCAGTCGCGGCGGGTTCAGCACCAAGCTCCATCTCAAGACGGATCGCCGGGGACGTCCGTTGAAGGTGCTCGTCACCCCTGGGCAGCAACACAAGCAGACGGTGTTTGAGAGGCTGCTGGAAGGACCGGCGTTGCGTCGAGGGGAACCAGGACGCCCGCGTCTGCGACCACAAGAGGTGGTGGGGGACAAAGGGAACAGGAGTCGTCGGATCCGGCGTGCGTTGCGACGCAAAGGGATCCGGGTGGTGATTCCACGCAAGTAGAATGAGCACCGCACAGGACCGTTCGACCGGGCGTTGTATTAGGAGCGCAAAGTGGTCGAGCGATGCATCAACCGACTCAAGCAGTGCCGGCGGATCGCCACGCGCTAGGAGAAACTGGCGGAGCGCTTCCTGGCGATGGTGACGCTCGCGTGTATCTTGCAATGGCTCTGATGCCTTTGCAGACACGCCCTAATAGACGATGACCGGCGTGCCCATCGGCGTCCACACATAGAGCCACGCCATCAGCTCGAGCGGCGTGTTGACACAGCCGTGACTGCCCGGCGACGGCTCGCCGCGACCCGGATCCCAGTGGTCATATTCCGTTCCTGGACCATACACGGTGCGCCACCACACGTCGTGGATGTAAAAGCCGCCTTGCGCGAACTCCATGCCGTACTGCACCTTGCTCGGAAAGCCAAAATCAGGATTGCCCGGCACCGTCGAGATGGGCAAAAAGGTCAGTGGACTTTGCTTGAGAAAGACGTTGTAAAAGCCCGTCGGCGTCTCCATCCCCGGACGGCCTGTCGTCACGTAGGCCCAGCGCACCAGCTTGCCGTTTTGAAAGGCTTGAATGAACTGCCCTTGCAGCGACACCATGATGACCTTCGCGGGGTTGCCGTCCTGCGCGCGCAGCGCCTGCTCTTGCGCGGTGTCTTTGCTGGGATCCTGATAGCCCTGCGCGACATCCGTCGCCAACGGCGTCGCCCCTTGCAGCACCTGGTTGCCGCTGATTTGATTGCTGCCGGCGATCGGCGTCGCCGTCGCGATGGGTGATGCATTGATCACGTGCGCGAATGCCGGACCTTCCGCGACGCCGTTGGCATCCGGCAGGGCGAAACGGGCCAGCGCCAACCCCAACACCACTACGGCAGCCACCGCCAGCGTGATCGTCACGCGCAACGAGAGCTGTCGCCCCTGGCCTCCTCGTGGGCCTGCCTGTCGCATGCTCATCTTTCCGCTCAAACCTCTCACCAACAAGTGATTCAGTCCACTGTATGACAGCATTTTCGTTCCTCCACTCCATCACGATGGAGTGGAGGATTGGGGAGACACGTGCCCGCATCATCGCACCGAGCCAACCAACCGGGAGTGTCGTTGCCTCCTACTTATTGCTAAACGGCAATCACCGCTCTCGATAACAGGGTGTTTGCGCGTCAAAAGACGATGACCGGCGTGCCCATCGGCGTCCACACATAGAGCCACGCCATCAGCTCGAGCGGCGTGTTGACACAGCCGTGACTGCCCGGCGACCACTCGCCGCGACCTGGATCCCAGTGCGTATTTTCGAGACCGGGGCCATACACCGTGCGCCACCACACGTCATGGATGTAATAACCGCCTTGCGCGAACTCCATGCCGTACTGCACCTTGCTGATATAGCCAAAGTCGGGGTTGCCCGGCACCGTCGAGATGGGCAAAAAGGTCAGCGGGCTTTGCTTGAGAAAGACATTGTAAAAGCCCGTCGGCGTGTCCATCCCCGGTCGGCCTGTCGTCACGTAGGCCCAGCGCACCAGCTTGCCGTTTTGAAAGGCCTGAATGAATTGCCCTTGCAGCGACACCATGATGACCTTCGCGGGATTGCCGTCCTGCGCGCGCAGCGCCTGCTCTTGCGCGGTGTCCTGGCTGGGATCCTGATAGCCCTGCACGATCTCGGTCGGCAATGGCGTCGCGCCCTGCACGACCTGGCCGGAGGTGACCGTCGCGCCGCTGGCGAGAGGCGTCGCCGTCGCGATGGGGGACGCGGTGCTGATCGCCGCCGCTGGCCCCGGCTGCTCGGCGACACGCGCGCCCGGCGCCACGAGATGCACCAGCGCCGCCACCAGCGCGATCAAGATAACGGCGGGCAGCGCCACGAGCTGCCAGGGCACATGTCGCTTGCCCCCTGCGGGTGACGGCTCAGACGGTGTGGTGATAGGTTCTTCGCTCATCCCTTGTCCTGCTCCTTATTCTCGCGCGTGCCGTGCGGCGCGCGAGGTGGTATCACGATGCCGATGACGATCTGGCAGTATGATGAAGAGTATACCGAGCAAACACGTAACAATGCCATTATAAGCCTCGTACCTGAATGCCGCAAGCTATTCGCCACCCTGGCTAGTCGCTCTAATAGATATGACCCCTGGCGAGGGGATGTTGAGACAGCGCATTGGTCGCATTGGGGCGTGCGTGCGGTTGCCATGTGGCTGAGTGCGCACAGGCGTGATATAATCTGGAAACACACGACAGTTTCCCCCGTCTCACGAATCAAGGGGGCATCAGCCCGTCAGCACGCCCGGTGTGTCGCCGGATCGTGGGTTGAAACGGAAAGGTTCGGCACTTCCAAATGGACGAGATCGATGTCACGCAGGAGCCGCGTTATCGCTCTGAGGTCGCGGAGCCTGACTGGTATAAAACGAATATCCCCTGCCAGGTGGGGTGCCCGGCGCACACTGATGTCGCCACATATATCGGCCTGATCTCGCAAGGGCGCTTCGATGAAGCCTATCTCATCAACCGGCGCTGCAACGTCGTGCCGGGCGTGCTGGGCCGCACCTGCGCGCGCCCGTGCGAGCCGGTCTGCCGCCGCAACAAGATCGACGGCCAGCCGGTGACCATTTGCTGGCTCAAGCGCGCGGCTCACGATCACCGCGAGTATCGCCACTTGCCTGAGCGCCCCGCCATTACTAAATCCACAAAAGTCGCCGTCGTCGGCGCCGGCTCGGCGGGCCTGGCCTGCGCCCGCGACCTCGCCGAAAAGGGCTATCCCGTCACCGTCTACGATTCATACCCTGTCGCGGGCGGCATGATGGTCGGCGGCATTCCCATCTGGCGCTTGCCACGCGAGGTCACATACGAAGAGTGCGACGAATATATGGACGCGCTCGGCGTCAAGATGATCTTCAACACGACCATCGGGCGCGACGCGCAGCTCAACGACTTGCTCAAAGACTATGACGCGGTCTATCTCGGCCCCGGCTGCCAGAAATCGAACGAGATCACCGGACCTGACGGCAAGCTCGTTCCTGGCGCGAACTTGAAAGGCGTCGTCGAAGGCTTGCCTTTCCTGGAGCGCGTGAATTTCGGCGAGCCGGTCTATGTCGGCAAGCGCGTGGTGGTGCTGGGCGGCGGCTTTACCGCGATGGACTGCTGCCGGTCGTCGGAGCGGTTTGGCGCGGAAAAAGTCTACGTGCTCTATCGCCGCAGCAAAGAGGAAATGCCCTCGGACGAATATGAGGTCGATGAGGCTATGCTGGAGCACGTCGAATTCCAATACCTCGTCACCCAGATCGAGATCCTCTCCAATGACGGCGAGCAAGTCTCAGGCATCAAGCTCATCCGCAATAAGCTCGGCGACCCCGATGCCAGCGGACGCCGCAAGCCGATTCCCATCCCCGGCTCGGAATACGTCATCGAGTGCGACATGGTGATTTCCGCTTTCGGTCAATATTCCGACACATCGTGGATCCCCAAAGAGCTGAATCTCGAAGTGAACCGCTGGGGCGTGCCTCTGGTGGACCGCAACACGTGGATGACGAGCCATCCCGGCCTGTTTGCCGGCGGCGATTACACCGAAGGCTCGCGCAACCTGATCTCGGCCATCGCCGACGGGCGCGACGCCGCCACCGCCATCAACCGCTATCTGCAAGGCGAAGAAAAGCCGGCGGAAGAAGCCGTCGAGATCGAGCTGCCCGACTTCCGGCGCGGCATGGTCGACGACTACGAGTCGATTCCCTGGCAGGTCATCCCTTCACTGCCGCTGGAGAAGCGCTTTAGTATCTCAGTCGAGAGCGAGACCGGCTATTCGCCCGAGGAAGCCGTCGATCAGGCGCGTCGCTGCCTGCAATGCCAGCTCAACATCATGATCGACCCCTCGATCTGCATTTTGTGCTCCGGCTGCGTGGACATCTGCCCCTACGACTGCATCAGCATGGAAGGGCTGAAATCCGTCGTCAAGGGCGACGATCTGCACAAATCCTCGGAAGCATGGCCCGCCGGCGCGGATATGATCATCGACGAGGAAAAGTGCATTCGCTGCGGCCTGTGCATCGTGCGCTGCCCGACGGACGCCATCTCGATGGTCAAATACGAGGTCGCTTCCGTCAACGACCGCTGGAACGTCTCGAAGATCCCCGTCATTCAGGGCGGCGAGCGGCGCTGAGCGCGCGATCTCTTACCCCAGGTCCCCCTCTCCATTCCGAATGGGGAGGGGGTTTTATGCGAGATTCCGCACGTCGAGAGCGGCTGGAGAGAGAATGCATGCGGCGCGTGTTGCCTGAGCCGGTCGTGCGGATGACGCAGTTCTATCGCCCGGTGGATGGCGGCGAGCAGTATCACGGCACGTGCGGCCAGACGGCGCTCGCGGTGTGCCTGGCGGCGGCGCGTGGCGAGCCGGCGGATTTTGGCGGCGTAGGCGAGCTGATGATCGCGCTCACCCGCGCGATGATCGCGGCGGGGCTGGCGGCGCCCAACGGGGCGTCTACGCTGGCGGCGCTCGCCACTCAGGCGCGGACAGCGGGCGGCATTGTCACGCGCGAGATCCGCTATCGCGAGCCGGAGCTGGCTGATTGGCGCGCGATTCTCGCCGTCGAGGCGGGCGCGCGTCCCATCCTGTTGCAGGTGGCGCGCGGCGAGGCGCTGGTGGATGTCGAGACGGGGCGCGGCGACGAGCCGGGCCTGCGCTATCACGCCATCGCGCTCGTCGGCGTGGACGCCGCCGGCTATCTGGCGGTGGATGGCGACCACCCCGAAGTGACGCGCCGCTTCCAGGTGTATGACGAGACGACGCTCGCCCGCGCCGATCCGTGCGGTCTGCTCGTGCTCGACATGCGGCGCTGACGCGCGCCGGCTATGGCCTTGTCGCTAGAGCAATTGCTCGTCGATGACGACGCCGGGGAAGATGCGCGAGGCATCCGGCAGCCCGTCGATGCGCCGGAAGGCCGGAAACGTCGAGGTCGTGCCCTGGGTGACGCGCTCATAGAGCGTGAAGCGCTTGCCCGCCGGAGCGTTGGGGTCCACGACCCAATATTCGCGCACGCCAGCTTTCAGATAGGCGATGTATTTCTCGCCCAGGTCGCGCTGCCGCGTGCTAGGTGACAGGATCTCGCAGACGAAGTCGGGCGCGCCATAGATGCGATCGTTTTCGATGCGCGCCTGGCTCTCTTCGTTGGTGAATGAGACAAAGAGCAGATCGGGAATGAGCACTGTATGCTCGTCGAGCACGACCTCAACCTCTGGCAATAGACGGCCCATCAGGTGGTGATCGCGTATATAGGTCCGGAGTGTGCCGATCAGCTCAACTTGATAATGACCATGCTGGATAGTTGGTCGTGCCGCCATGACATACCTCCCGTTGATCAGCTCAGGGGCACGATCATCAGGGAGCAGATGATCGACATAGTCGTCATAATCTTCGACAGCCAGCAGACGCTCGATGGCCATTGCCTCATCCTCCTTTTGTCCGACATCTCTCTGCTAATAGTATGCCACACACGGTCCTTGCTGACCACTGGGCCGTCTGCTATAGTCTAGATGAGTTTCCCCGCACTCATCCCGCGCGGCCCCACATTCTCAATTGGCCTCATGGCGAAAGGCGGATCGACGATGACGTCACCTGATGCTTCCATCCCCACCACCGCACCCACCGCGAAACAAACGGCGAAAGCGCGGCCCATGCGGCGTCACCGCGCGCGCAACGCGCTGGGACTCTTGCTGGCGTTTTTCGTCGTGCTGGTCGCGGATCTGGCTGGCGCCGGCACGCTGGTGATGCGCGCGGCGCTGCCCCAGACGACCGGCACGATCCACGTCAGCGGCGCCGACGGTGCCATCACCGTGACGCGCGACACCTACGGCGTGCCGCACATCAGCGCCAGCGACACCCACGACGTTTTTTTCGCGCAGGGCTACGTCACCGCGCAAGACCGCCTCTTTCAGATGGATTTCAATCGCCGCGTCGCCGCCGGCCGCCTGGCTGAAGTGCTCGGCCCCGGCGCGCTCACCGACGACAAGGTGCTGCGCACGCTGGGGCTGAGCCTGACGGCGCAAGACGACGTGAATAACCTGCCCGCCGATCTGCGCGCCGAGCTTGACGCCTATTCGCAGGGCGTCAACGCCTTCATCTCGACACACAAAGATAGCTTGCCGCTCGAGTTCCGCCTGCTCGGCTACACGCCGGGACCGTGGACCGACGCGGACTCCATCGCGTATGGCAAAGTCGTCGCGCTCTCGCTCGACAACTCCTGGTATGACAAGATGGTGCGCGCCGAAATCGGGCAGCTACCCAACGGCGCCGCACTCATGCAGGTATTGGTGCCGGGCTATTCCGACGACAACCCCACGCTGATCGACGCCAGCGGCGCGAGCGAGATCCCACTTGGGACCAGCGAAGGGACGTTCAATCCCAGCCCACAGACGCCGCCGGCCAGCAGCGCCCTCGCCAGCGCGACCGCGCGGCTTGCCCAGAGCGACGCTCGCGCCAACCTGCCGACGGGCATCCTGAGCGCGACCGATTCGCTGCGCCAGTTGTTGAGCACGGTCGGCTTCGCGCCGGGGAGCAATGACTGGGTGGTGAGCGGCGCGCACACCACGACCGGCATGCCCATCCTGGCCAACGATCCGCACCTGGGCATTCAATATCCGGCCATCTGGTACGAGGTCGCCTTGCGCGGCGGACCGCTCAACGAGATCGGCTTTTCGTTCCCCGGCGTGCCGGGCATCATCATCGGCCACAACGACCACGTCGCCTGGGGCGTGACGAACGGCCAGGTGGACGACACCGATCTCTACGTCGAGCACTTGAGCGCCGACGGCTCGTCCTACCTGTATAACGGCCAGATGCTGCCGGTCCAGACGCGGCAGGAGACCATCACAGTCGCCGGAGCGCCCAGCGTGACCATCAACGTGCGCGCCACCAACCACGGGCCGATCATGAACGACGTGATCAGCTCGCTCAAGGGCAAAGCGCCGCTCTCGCTAATGTGGACGGCCCTGCAACCGGGCTATTCTTTCGCCGGCTTTTTCCAATTGGGCGCGGCGCAAAGCATCGACCAGCTCGAGAGCGCCATCCAGAATATCGACATCAGCCAAAACTTCGTCTTTGCCGACACGCAAGGCAACATCGGCTATCGGTTGTCGGGCTGGGTGCCCATCCGCCCGGCGGCCAACGGCCTCTTGCCGGTGGACGGCACGACCAGCGCCAATGATTGGACAGGCCGCGTGCCCTTCGCTCAGATGCCGCACCTGCTCAACCCGCCCAGCGGCATCATCCTGACGGCGAATAACCGCATCGTTCCGGCGACCTATCCCTATTTCATCACGAACGATTGGGATGCCGGCTATCGCGCGCACCGCATCGAGCAATTGCTCACGGCCAAGCCGCAGCTGAGCCTGGACGACATCGCAGCTATTCAAAACGACGTAACTTCGCTGCAAGCGCCCGACATCGCGCCCTTTTTCACGCAGGCCGCGCAGGGCGACGCCAGCACAGGCGCCAGGACCGCCGTGGCGCTGCTGAGCAATTGGGACGGCACGATGGGCCGATCGAGCGCCGCTGCGTCCTTCTATGAAGTGACGATCAGCCAGCTGCTTCAAAATACGCTCAAGCCGTTGTTGGGCGCTCAGACCTTCAAAGATTGGGCCGCCAACATCGACACGATCCGTCAGATTCAGGCGGCGCGCGTCATGCTGGCGGACCCGACCGCCGTGTTTGGCGACGCATTTTTGCGCGATAAAGCCATCGTCCAGGCCGAAAACGACGCCTATACCTTCCTTAAATCGCACTTCAACACGTCGGATACGAGCCAGTGGCGCTGGGGCGATTTGCACACGGCGACATTCGCCGGGCAGCTGGCGGGCGCCGTGCCGCTCTTGCGCCTGATCTTTCCTTATCAAACGGTGACGCGACCCGGCGACGCCTCGACGGTCAACGCCGGCCCCGACGGCGGCTTCACCAGCAACGACTACTCTCAGGACGGGCTGCCTTCGATGCGCAAGATCATAGACCTGAGTAATCTCGACAACTCGCGCTTCATCACGACGACGGGCGAGTCGGGCGAGCCGTTCGCGCCGCACAACTTCGATCTCTTGCCGCTGTGGAATAATGGGCAATATCAGCCGATGTCCTTCACGCCCGCCGCGGTTCAGGCTGCCGCCGTGGACGTGCTGACGATCGAGCCATGAGCAACTCGCTTCGCGCGTCTGCGGCGAGATTTCAATCAATCTCGCCGCCGACGCACGCTTGTCATACCGTGCGATGCCACTCACTTGCCCCGATGGCTCTATTCAAGCCGAAGTGAGTGTGCTATAAAAGCGTATGCGAGCGAAGTGCACGAGATGTCAGATGAACTCAGGCTGTGAGGGGATATTGATGGAAGCGACGATGCCGCGCATGCGCGCGACGGCGCCGGGCGGGCGGGACGAGATACGGAGCGAGCAGCGCACCTGGCGCGAGATAGCAAAATGGCCGGTAGCCGTTTTCGCTCTGACGCGGGCGATGTATATCGCGGTGACCTACGGCTCAATCGCTCTTCTGCATTCGCTCGTGCGCCTGCAAGGCGTGCCGTTCGGCCAGATGCTCGTCAGCTGGCAAAAGTGGGACGTGCACTGGTTCCAGCTCGTCGCCGCCAATGGCTATACGCAGACCAAAGACGCGGCGTTCTTTCCCCTCATGCCGCTGCTAATGAAAGCGATCGGCTGGCCGCTGACGCCGCTAATGGGTGACACGGCCTATTACGCCGCCGGCGTCCTCGTCTCGAACGTCGCGTTTCTGGGCGCGCTCATATTGTTTCAGTCACTCGTCGAGCGCGAATTCGACGTGGGAACCGGGCAGCGCGCGGTGCTCTACCTGGCGCTCTATCCCAAGGCGCTCTTTACCTTCACGGCCTATTCCGAGGGGGTGTTTTTGCTGCTGGCGATCGGCTGCATGCTGCTGTTGCGGCGCGGGCATTTCGGCTGGGCAGGCGTGCTTGCCGCTCTGGCCACGCTCGATCGGCTCGCGGGCCTCGCTCTCTTGCTGCCGATGGCCATCGAGCTGTATCAGCGCTATCACTGGAATCTCGGCCAGTGGATCAAAAATGGCTGGTCAGCGCTGCTGACCGCCGTCGCTTTCGCCGGCTATATGGTGACGCTGGGGCTGACGCTGGGCGATCCGCTGGCGTTTTCGCACGCTGAGGCGATCTGGAAGCGGTCGGCGACCTTCCCGCTGTGGACGCTGCTGCGCGCGGGGTACAATCTCTTGAATTTGCCGTTTGGCTCGGCGCATGAATTCAACCGGGTGTTCGATCTGACGATCGTCTTTTTGTGGCTGGGCCTGCTCACCTGGGCCTGTTTGCCCGACGTGCGGCAACGGCTGCGCGTGCCCGCCAGCCTGCTCGGACTGGGATTGGCGCTGTCGATCTTGCCATTGTGCGATCCGCTCATCAATTACATTCCCGACATCATCTCGTCGTCTTCGCGCTATCTGTTGGCGGCGTTTCCGGTCTTCATCATCATCGCCCGGTTAACTGAGGGAAAACAATGGTGGCACGAGGCAATCGTCATCGCGTCCACAGCGATGACGGTGATCTTCGTCACCGGCTTCGTGCTCGGGTATTATGTGATCTAGATCATGGCTCATGATGCGATTGCGCGATGCTCTGTCCTCAACCGTAAAATTTATGCGATGTGGCGCGCGCGTCGGCCTGTGCGCTGAAACGCGCCTCCGGCGTCGCCCGTGCTATAAAGAGTAATGCACCGGTTGCGCGCACAACTGGCATCCTTTTTGAGGAGCATCGCAGGCATGGAACAAAACGCAGGCCTTCCGCCGGTGTCGCCAGCCACACCGCCAGCCGCGACGACGAGCGCGCCCGCCGCGCCGGGGCAGCCGGGCATGGTCATGGCCATCGCCAGCCTGTCGCTGGGCGTGATTGCGCTGATCCTCATGCTGCTGCCGGTGGAGCGCACCGGCCCGCACTTCGTGGTCACGGGAACGGGGCTGGCGCTGGCCATCGCTGGCGTCGTCTGCGGCCACATCGCGCTCGCACGCGCGCGGAGCGGATCTGCCGCCGTGGGTCTGTCGGTCGCCGCGCTGGCTATCTGCTATATCACTGGCGCGATCGGCGTCGCGCACTTGCTCGGCATCGCGCTCCTGGCAGCTTTCCTGCGCCATCAGCGCGGTGGGTAAGAGGGATCGCATCGGCGAGAATGACAAAGGATCCGCACTGCGGCGGAGGAAGCCATCGCTGGCTTAGCGCTGCCCCATCGCCGCGCGCAGCTCGGCGGCCTTAGCCTCGGGCAGCGCGTCGTTGAGCCACAGCCCAAAGCCTGATTCCGCGCTGGCGGCGAATTTCAGCTTGCCCGGCGCGCGGCCTACCGGCAACAGCTCCAGGTGCAGGTGATAACGCGGGTCGGCCAGCTGGTGCGCGACCAGCATATAGGGCATCGGCGCCTCGTACACTGTGTCATACGCGCGGATGATACCGAGCAGCGCACCCGCCAGCTCGCGCGCCGCGTCACCCCCGCTCGGAAGATCGCCCAGAGACCCCACGTGCGCCCGCGCGTAGAGATGCACTTCATACGGATAGCGCGCGTATTCAGGGATGAAGCTGGCCCAGTGCGGCGTCGCCAGCACCCGACGCGGCCCGCCGGCCTCGGTTGTCACCAGATCGCACGCCAGGCAGCGGCCCGTCGCTTCATAGGCCGCCGCCAGGTGGTCGCGCTCGCGGGCGATCGCCGGCGGCACGAAGCTCGCGCCATACGTCTGCCCGTGCGGGTGGCCCTGCGTCTGGCCGATGGCCGCGCCGGCATTCTCGAACGTCATGACACACGCATAGCGCGCGCTGAGATCCAGATAGACCGACTGCCATAGATCCACGATGGCGGCGACCTGCTCGACGCTGAGCTGGGCAAAGCGCAGATCGTGCTCGCGCGCATAGAGCAACACCAGGCATTCGCCCAGCGGCGGACGCAGCGGTGGAAAGTCGTTGGGCCGCGCCCACGTCGCGGCGTCCGCCGGCCAGCGGCCCGAGGCGATATCGGCGCAAAACGGGCAAGCGCTGGCACCCTCGCGCCGGTTCATGCGCGCCGGTGTCTGCACCAGCACGTCACCCAGCAGAGGATTCGTCACCAACCGCTGCTCTGGCGCATCAGAAGAATCGCTCATGCGCGGACCGCTCCATCTCGATAGTTTTGCCGTCAGTGTAGCATACTTGCTCATTTTTCCGATGAAAACGCACTCCTTTACACCAAATCTGGCGGAATGCGCTACAATGAGGCCGAGAATACGCTCGATCGCAACGAATGGCCCCCACTGTCAGAGAGGAGATCAGCGCCGTGGATGCATCGTCGCACCCCACCACCGAGGTGTGGAACGGCCAGGGTGAAGCCGTCGCCTGGACCCCGACGCAAGACTATCTGAGTCGCAGCCGTCTGCTGCGCTTTATGCAACGATATGACATCGCGACCTATGAAGAGCTGTGCTCCCGCGCCAACGCCGCCCCCGCATGGTTCTGGGACGCCGTGGTCAAAGATCTCGATCTGCGCTGGTACGCGCCCTATGACAGCGTGCTCGACACGTCGGCGGGCGTCGAATGGCCGCGTTGGTTCAGCGGCGGCACGTTCAATTACGTCGCCAACGCGCTCGACAAGCATGTCGGGGCGATGGGCGCGGGCGACACGCCCGCGCGACCGGACCACGTCGCTCTCATCTGGGAAGGCGAAGAGGGAACCGTGCGCCGGCTGACCTATGCCGAGCTGGCCCACCTCACCAACCAGACCGCGAACGCGCTGACGGCGATGGGCATTCAGCGCGGCGATCGCGTGGGCGTCTTCATGCCGATGATCCCTGAAACGGTGGCGGCGACGCTGGCATGCGGCAAGATCGGCGCGATCTTCATCCCCATCTTTTCCGGCTATGGCGCCGAAGCGGTGGCGACGCGCCTGCACGATGCCGGCGCGCGGCTGCTCGTCACGGCGGATGGCTTTTATCGGCGTGGCAAGCAAGTCACGATGTATGAGACCGCCGTCGAGGCCAGCGATCTCGTGCCGGGAGTGGAGCATGTGCTGGTGGCGCGTCGCACCGGGCGCAATCTGCCGCTGCGCCAGGGCAAAGACATCTGGTGGACCGACGTGGTCGAGCGGCAGAGCGGCATCTGCGACACCGCCCAGACCGACGCCGAGGATCCATATATGATCATTTATACGTCGGGTACGACAGGCAGGCCCAAGGGCGCCGTACACGCGCACTGCGGCTTTCCGATCAAGGGAGCGCAAGATCTCGCTCATTGCTTTGACATGCAAGCGGACGACGTGCTCTTTTGGCTGACCGACATCGGTTGGATGATGGGGCCGTGGGCAATCAGCGGCGCGCTGATGCTCGGCGGCACGCTCGTCATTTATGACGGAACGCCTGATTATCCCGGACCCGACCGGCTGTGGGCCATCGCCGAGCGGCACAAGGTGACGGTGCTGGGCGTCTCGCCAACGGCCATTCGCTCGCTGATGACACAGGGCGAAGAGCCGGTGCGCCAGCACGATCTCTCGTCGCTGCGCGTTATCGGCTCGACCGGCGAGCCGTGGAACGTGGACCCGTGGAAGTGGTGCTTTCGCGTCGTGGGCGGCGAGCGCTGCCCGATCGTGAATTATTCCGGCGGCACCGAGATCGCGGGGGGCATTCTTGGATGCACGACGATCACGCCGATCAAGCCGTGCTCCTTCTCCGGCCCGGTGCCCGGCATGGCCGCCGACGTGGTGGATGAAGCGGGCAACCCCGTGCGTGGCGCGGTGGGCGAGCTGGTCATTCGCGGGCCGTGGGTGGGCATGACGCGCGGCTTTTGGAACGACCGCCAGCGCTACCTCGATACGTATTGGTCGCGCATCCCCGGCGTGTGGATGCACGGCGACTTCGCCGCCATCGATGGCGACGGCTTTTGGTACATTCTGGGCCGGTCGGACGACACGATCAAGGTCGCCGGCAAGCGCCTGGGGCCGGCTGAGGCGGAATCGGCGGCGGTGAGTCACGATGCGGTGGTCGAGGCGGTGGCCATCGGCGTGCCCCACGACGTCAAGGGTGAGGCGCTGGTCATTCTGGCGGTACTGCGTCCCGGCGTCGAGCCGACGCCCGCGCTGGCGAGCGAGATTAGTGCGTCGGTGGCCGGCGCGCTCGGACCCGCGCTCAAGCCACAGCGCGTCGAGTTCGTCAGCCAGCTGGCCCGCACGCGCAACGGCAAGATTTTGCGCCGGCTGATGCGCCAGAGCTACCTGGGGATGCCGCTGGGCGATCTCACTTCGCTCGAAAACCCCGCCGCGCTCGAAGAGGTCGCCAGGCTGCGCGGGTGATGATAAGCGTCGCGTCGCGGAGCCAGTGGCTAGCCGCCCGCGACGGTGGCGATCTCGTCGTCCCAAAAATCGGGCAGGCTTTGATACACGCCGGCGGTCAGGTCCGTCAGATAGACCCAGCCGGCGTGCCACTGGCGCGCGAAAGCGAGATCGCTGGCGAGGGCGGAGTGGGTGTCGGGCACGCCGCTGACGATGTGCGCCATCTCGCGCGCGGGGGTTGACGTCGCCCAATCGGGGAAGCGCGTGGCCGGGTATGCGGCTTGCGTCGTTTCATCCACCACAGTGATGTCGGCGACGGCGAGCATTTGGCGTGGGGGATACGAGCCGGGGTTCATAATGACCAGATCGGGACCCGGCAGCGATTTGATGAAGGTGTCGAGCGTCTGATAATAGCTCAGCATCGCCAGATTGTTGCTCCCCTCGTCGAGAAAGATCCCATCAACGGCATAGCGGTCGTACCACGTCTTGATCTCGCTCTCGACGTCGGCGATCGGGCGGGCGCCGTGCATGGTGCGCACATAACCGACGGTGCAGACGCCCGCCTGTTGGGATTGGGCGATGCCGCCGGCATAATACGGATCAAAGACGGCCCCCGGCCCCACGTCGATGTTGGCGATGACGACGCCGACGGCGGGAGCGCGGGCAATATCCAGAATCTGCTGCCATTCCTGATATCCATACACCGGCACGATGATGCGCTGCGACGCCGACGGATCGCAGCGCGCAGGGGCGGGCGGGGCGGCAACAGTCGGCTGGATGGTTGGAGTTGGCATGGGCGTGGGAATGGTGTAGCGTGTGACGCTCTCCGAAGCCGTAAACCCGCCCGGCGTAGCCACAGCGTGACGCGATGCGCCCACGCTGGCTCGCGGAGCCAGGGCCACCACCACCACCAGCGCGATCGCGATCAGAGAGCCGACGAGATACCGTCCCCGCATGGCCATCATCCTTTCTTCACACGCCTCCGCCATTTCATCCAGCAGCATCATACACGATTGCCGTGCTTTTGTGTATGCCCTCTACTCTACGCCAGAGCGCGCCTCTCAGCTATGATATATTTGGTTCATGCCGCGCGCCGCTGGAAAATGACCGAAACAGATCGCAGCGCGAGCGAAGTGTGTCGATCTGACGCTCCCGCAATCGTAGGTAGATGGGAGGAGCGCTGAATCGCCCGCCCACCATCCTTTTTTGGGAGGCATCAGATGAAGTACCTGCTGATGATCTATAGCGACGAGGCCGCCAGCGCGACCATGACGCCCGCGGAGCAGGAAGCGGAGATGCAGGCCTATTACGCTTTCAACGACGAGGCGGGCGCGCGTGCCCTGGCGGGCGAGGCGCTACACCCGACCTCGGCGGCCACCACGGTGCGCGTGCGTGACGGACAAACGCTCATCACCGACGGTCCTTTCGCCGAGACCAAAGAACAGCTCGGCGGCTTTTACCTGGTCGAGGTCGCGAATCTCGATGAGGCTCTCGCGTTGGCGGCCAAGATCCCCACCGCCAAAAACGGCTCGATCGAGGTTCGCCCGATCATGGTCTTCGCGTGAGGCGCGCGAAAGCTTCTGACATCGCTCCCCTCTTCATTTCGCTGGGGAGGGGGCTGGTGGATGCGCATTGTCTCTCATCTCATGGTGGCACGTATGGATGACGCACGGCAGCTCATCGAAAGCGTTTTCAGGCGCGAGTCGGGGCAGGTGCTGGCGTCGCTTATCGGCGCGATCGGCGATTTCGAGCTGGCGGAAGACGCCCTGCAAGACGCTATCGTCGCGGCCCTCGAAAAGTGGCCCGGCGATGGCATTCCGCCGAACCCCGCCGGGTGGATCATGATCACGGCGCGACGCAAAGCGATCGATCGCATCCGGCGCGCCATGAGCCTGGCCCACAAGCAAGAAGCGTTACGCCATCTCGTGCTGCTGGATCAAGCGGACCCCACGACGGCGGCCTCTGACGACATCGCCGATGAGCGCCTCAAGCTGCTCTTCACCTGCTGCCATCCCGCTCTCACCGTCGAGGCGCGCGTGGCGCTGACGCTGCGCACGCTGGGCGGCCTCTCGACCGCCGAGATCGCACACGCCTTTTTCGCCCCCATCCCCACGATGGCGCAACGTCTGACGCGCGCCAAAAACAAAATCCGCGACGCCGGCATCCCTTATCGCGTGCCGCCCCTCACGCTGTTGCCTGAGCGCGTCCCCTCGTTGCTGGTCGTCCTCTATCTCATCTTCAACGCCGGCTATGCCTCACTCGAAGGCGAAAGCTTGATCCGCCGCGAGCTATGCGCCGAGGCGATTCACCTGGGGCGCGTGCTGACCGCCCTGCTGGCGCGCGAGCTGTGCGACGATCCCGAGGCGCTGGGCCTTCTGGCGCTGATGCTCTTGCAAGATTCGCGGCGCGAAGCTCGCGTCGGGCCACACGGCGAATTGGTGCTCTTAGATGAGCAAGATCGCTCGCGCTGGGATCGCGCGGCGATCGTCGAGGGGGTGGCGCTTGTCGAGCGCGCGCTGAGCATGGGGCGACCGGGGCCGTATCAGATCCAGGCGGCCATCGCCGCCGTGCACGCTCAGGCCGAGCGGCCAGAGGACACCGATTGGCGCGAGATCGTCGCGCTCTATGGCGTGCTCGCGACCATGACGCCCTCGCCGGTCGTCGATCTCAATCGCGCGGTGGCCGTCGCGATGGCGCACGGTCCTCAGGCGGGCCTCGACGCGCTCGACGGCGAGTCGCTGGCGACGGCGCTGCGCGACTATCATCTCTATCACGCGACGCGAGCCGATCTGCTGCGGCGCTTAGATCGACGCTCCGAAGCCGCCCGCGCCTATCTGCGCGCCCTGCATTTGTGCCAAAACGCTGTAGAGCGCGCGTTTCTCACGCGCCGGCTGGCGGAGATCGGCTATCCCCCATAGCCAACGGCGCTGCGAGGCTTTTTCATGAGATTCCGCCAGAGGAACGTTGCGCCGGGTCATCGCTATGGGGAACACAAGCACTGATGTTATACCACGGCCTGAAGCTAATTTCATTCAGAGGCCGTGAGGCCTGATGTAGCCTGGCATGGTGCGCGCGGTGGGGCTCGAACCCACGACCCTGCGATTAAAAGTCGCATGCTCTGCCACTGAGCTACGCGCGCGGCACCCCTGTATTGTATCGCACAGCGCATCGCCATCGCAAGCCAGCCGCGTGATTGGCGTGCCACGTGCGTCGGCCCCAACCAGCAGAGCCGCCAGACGCCACGCCCGCGCACCGCGATGGCCCCTGGACGATTGGGTAGGGGGTATTTGACGCCTGGCTTGCCATACGCTAGACTATGCGCGAGAGGATCACTTTGCCGGCGGCGGCGCTCGCTTCCGGCTTCCGTTGAAGGGGATTGCGCGTCGTGGCTACGCCCATGCTCGGCCTGGGGACCAGCCTCAAATATCGCTATCGCATCGATGCGCTCATCGGCAGCGGCGGCTATGCGACGGTGTATCGCGTCACCGACCTGAATATGGGACTCGAGCGCGCCCTCAAAGAAGTCACCGACCCGGACTCCGCCATCCGCGAGCAGTTCGCGCTCGAAGCGCAGCTGCTCATGACCTCGAATCATCCGAATATCCCGCGCGGCTACGAACATTTCGAGGAAAACGGCCGCGCCTATCTGGTCATGGATTACGTCGGGGGCAAAGACCTCGAGCAGATCCTCTCCGATTCCCTCATGCGCGAAGGCAGGCCGCTCGACGAAGCGCAAGTGCTGCGCTGGCTCTTGCCCATCTGCGACGCGCTCGAGGTCATGCACACGCGCATCGTCCCTATCATTCACCGCGACATCAAGCCGGCCAACATCAAGCTCAATGCCGGGGGGGCGCCGATTCTCATCGATTTCGGACTGGCCAAGCTAGCGCGCCCCGGACCAACCAATCAGGCCGCGCAGGGCGTGACGCCCGGCTACGCGCCGCCAGAGCAATACCTGGCTCTGGGCAAGACCGACGCGCGCTCGGATGTCTATGGCCTGGGAGCGACGCTCTATACGCTTGTGACCGGCCGCGAGCCATCCGAAGCGACCAACCGGCTGCTGGCGCAATCAGGCAACACCGGCCAGCCGCTCGTGCCCGCCCGCGTGCTGAACCCCATGCTGAGCGCCAGCACCGCGCACATCATCGACCGCGCGATGGACGTCAGCGCGACCATGCGCTATCAGTCCGCGCGCGAGATGCGCGACGAGATGGTCAATTCGCTCGATCATTTGCTCTATGGCCGTCCGCCCTATGAGTCCGACGAGCCGAATACCGGTCCGATCACGGTCTCTCGACCGGCACAGCGAAGCGCCGCGAGCGGCAAGCCTGTGCGCCCGGCGGCGTCCGTGCCCGTCAAGCTGCCGGCGCATTCGACGCTGTTTCTGGGAGAGCCGGCACGGCGCCTGACGCCCTCGAAGCATCTCATTCAATCGCTGACGACGCCGTGGTTCGATCTGGGTGGCCCGCTCGTGCGGCGCATGGGCAAGGTGGGCATTTTCCTCGCCGCCGTCGAGCTGTATTGGGGATTGCTCTGCGCGGGGGCGCTGGGGAGCGTCGTGGGCACCAACGATTTCACGCACTTTCCGTCGTTGCTGGTGCTCGCCGGCGGCATCGCCTGGGTGATCGTCGTCATCCTGCTGACCGTCTTGCTCGTGCGCGCTCTCGACCGCCCCATCGCACGGCGCGGGCGACTTTCTGGGCTGCGCCGCTGGCTGCAAGGAATCCTATTGAGCCTCATCTGGCTTGGCATGAATGGTATCGCCTATCTCTCACTCAACAGCTTGACCGCCGAGGAAGGATTGTTTGGCCTGGGCTTGCTCGGCCTGGCGAGTATCCTGGCCGGCCTGCTCTCCGTCGCGAACATCCTGGCCTAGATTCGCATCTCGATCGCGCGGGTGGCAGCGCCGGGACACGATCCTTGAGCCATTACAGCGGCGGCAGCGCGCGATGCCAGTCGGTGCGCTGCTGAAAAGCGTGGCCCACGCGCAGCGCCAGCGCATCCTCGCCGCCTGGCGTGACGATCTGCAATCCGACCGGCATGCCGTCGGCGCCAGTGCCACAGGGAACCGTCAGCGCCGGCACGCCCAGCAGGTTGAATGGGTACGTCAGCCGCAGCAACGCCTCGCGCAGCGGCGTGCGCCGGGCGGGATCTTCCACGTCGGCGACGAAGGGCGCGGTGATGGGCAGCGTCGGCGCCAAAAGCACATCGATGCGCTCGTCAGCGATCCAGCCGCGCCATTGCTGGACGATGTGCGCCAGCTCGCGTCGCGCGGCGATATAGTCGATCGCCGGAATCGCGCTCGTGCGCTCCAGCCGCTTGCGCGTCTCGACGGTGTAGCGCTCCGCCCGCGCGGGATACCATCCCATCAGGCGATGATACGCGCTGGCCTCGGCGCCTTGAATCGTCGCGTAGAGCGCGAACAGGCGATCGATGTCGAGATCCGGCCATGTGACGGTGCGCGCTCCGGGAGCCAGCACGCCGATCGCGTCATCGACACGCGCCAGCACATCCGCTGTCGACGCGTCGCGCCAGGGTCCGCCCAACACGGCGACGCGCGCGGGATCGAGCGGCGGCTCGCGCAATCGACCGGCGAACGGCGCGCCGTCGTGATCCGGCGCCAGCGCGTCGAGCAGCAGCGCGCAATCTTCCGCCGTGCGCGCGATGGGGCCGATGTGATCGAGGCTGGCGCTCAGCTCGATGACGCCACGCGCGCTCACCAGCCCATACGTCGGCTTGAAGCCAGTCACACCGCAGCACGCGCTGGGAATGCGGATCGAGCCGCCGGTGTCGCTGCCCACCGCGCCCAGCGCCAGGCCCGCCGCAATCGCCGCCGCCGAGCCGCCGCTGCTGCCGCCGGGCACGCGATCGAGCGACCAGGGATTGCGCGCGGGCGGCGTAAACACTCCCCAGGCGAATTCATGCGTGGTGGTCTTGCCGATGAGCACCATGCCAGCGGCATCTAGATTTCGCGCCACATCGGCATCCGCGTCGGGCACATTGCCGGCCAGCACGTCTGAGCCGGCGGCGGTGACGATGCCCCGCGTCATGATCAGATCCTTGAGGGCAATCGGAATGCCGTGCAGGGGACCGCGCGTCTCGCCCTGGCGCAGCTCGGCGTCGGCGCGATCGGCGTCGGCCCGCGCGCGATCCGCCGTCACCGCCGCGAAGGCGTGGATCGCGTCATCGATCGCGCTGATGCGCTCCAGGTACTCTTCAGCGATAGCCCTGGCCGTCGTCTCACCCGCCCGCAAGGCTTGCGCCGCCGCCGCGATTGTCTCATATGGCATCGTCTGCACCGCCCCTCTTTTCACGAACGATTGTATGATACGATGCCCATACCATGACAGGCATGAGGAGCAAACGCCGGAGGTGTGCCCATGTCCGCGCAGCCGCAATGCCTCATGACCGCTGAGGAATTCGCCGCGCTGCCCCGCGACGGCTGGCGCTATGAGCTGATTCGACCAGTTCTGCCTGGATTGAGCGTCGCCGTCGCCGACCTTTTCGGCTGAGGAAAGAGGCATTGATGATGGACTATCCAACCTTCCGGCGCGAACTCGATGAAGTGCTGCGCAGGCGCGACCCGGCGGCTCTGCGCGCGTTCCTGATCGAGCAAGGTCAGTGGGCGCCTGACGCGGCGATGGACCCCGCGACGGCGATGTGGATGATGATCGCCGCCAGCCCCAATCTCACCGCTCTGCACGACGAAGCCTGCGCCTGGCTGGTGGCGCACGGGCGCGAGAGCGAGGCCGACGCGATCAGCCGCAAGCACGCGAAGGCAGCGCCACCCAAGCGTACCCAGCCAGGCCAGTGAGTCACGAGCGTGCCAGCAGAGCGAATGTGACATTAGCGAAAGGAAAAAGGCGGGCAGCATGCTCTGGCGGGGCCTGGTGTGTCCCCACTCATATTCCGCATGACTTCTTGCTGACTTTTCGATAAATTCGTCGAAAAGCAGTTCTTATTGCCAGGTTGGAGGCGGGGGCTTGGGCCTCATCGCCCTATGCGTCATCAGCACCGAGGATTTGACTCACCGTTCTCCAGAATTTACCCAGATAGGACCAGCCTACGTGGCATCTGGTTCCTGTTTCGATGAGACTGCCCTTAGCACAAGTACCTCAGGTCTTACGATCTCTCCACAGGCGTCGATTTCCGCCGAACTGGCGGTATACAACCAGACAAGATCCCGTGCCGCATTCAGGTCACGGTCCAGCACCAGACCGCAATGCTCACAGTGGTAAGTCCGTACGCTCAAGTCCAGATTCACCGATGGCAAGCGATGGCATCCTGAGCACAACTGTGTGGAGGGGAAGAACGGATGCGCCAGATAGAGCGCATTGCCGTACCAGTACGACTTATAGGCCATCTGGCGGCGGAATTCTCCCATCCCCACATCTGCTATCGCTTGGGCCAGTTTGTGATTCTTGAGCATGCCAGAGACGTTGAGATCTTCCAGGATAATCGCTTGCGGACGCTGGGATACTGGCTTGGCTTTCGCCGTGATCCGCGTCGTCGCTTGATGCAAAGCATCCTCACGAATACACCCAATGCGGTAATGGACCCGCGCTAGCTCACGTTTGGATTTCTTTCGATTCTTGCTGCCTTTCTTGCGTTTGCTGTGCCGGCGTTGCGTGCGTTTCAGTTGTTTGAGATTGGCTCGCAGCGCCTTGGGGTTGGTAATCTCCTGGCCATCGGAACACACAGCGAGGATTTTGATACCCAGGTCAACACCGATTGGCTCGCTTATTGCCGGCACCAGGTCAGGCACCGTCTCTTCTACCAATACGGAGACAAACCAATGCCCCGCCTGCTCCGAGATCACGGCACTCTTGTACTTCACCACGGATTGGACATCGCGCCCTTTGCGTGTGCGCTTGTTCGCAGCCTTGCGATCGGGCTTATCCAGTTCACTATCCTGGGGGATGTAGCCATGCTCAAACAGGCGCACCTTACCCAACACCGGTAGCTGAATCCAATCGACACCCACATGAATTGGGGCCTCCACATAGAACGAGCCAATGCCTTGGCTGCGTTTCTTGGGGTGCGGATATTTGGCGCGTTTGGCGAAGAAGTTGGCAAAGGCGGTATCCAGATGGCGCAAGGCTTGCTGGGGTGTCCATTTCGAGACCTCCTTGAGCCAGGGCTTCTCACCTTGCTTCAGGGCAATGATCTCGTTATGTAAATCAATCGCCGTCGGGATCTTGATGGACGTGGGATCGGCAGCGGCTTTGCGGGCTGCTAGCGCTTCCTGTTTGCGGGCCAGCCCATAGTTATAGGCCCATCGCGCCGCGCCCGCATGCTTCATGCAGAGGGTACGCAACTGGTTATTCAGGTCTACCTCGGTTTTATACCCGCGCAGGATCGTCGCCATACGTTGCCTCAATGCACTGTTTGATCCGCCGATAAGCGGTCTTGTAGGAGACCCCCCAATACACTTTGCCTATTCACTCAGCTTCATAGGGATACCTTACCATATATGGAGCTATTTGTTAATAAAAGATGGAAAGTTTTTGCACCCATTGCCGTGGATCTTCTTCATAGCTACCAGATGCCTCGAACGAGAAAGCCAAGTTAGTGACGAATTACCACTAACCGCGCAAACACTCGCGCGGTGTTTTTCTGTCTTATGAGTACCAAATCGATCGCGCCTGAGCGGATCGAGCCATGGATGATCGCGACTTCACCACGCTCGTCGAGCCATATCTTCTCGATGCGCTGCGCATTGCGGCGGCTATGGTTGGCGTAGCGGAAGCTGAGGACATCGTGCAAGAGGCATCCATTCGAGCTTGGCAGGCATGGCCATCGCTGCGTGATACTCGCTCGGTGCGCGCATGGTTCTTTCGCATCCTCGTCAACACCTGCCATAACTGGCATAAAAGCAAGGCTGGCGCCCGTCAAAACGCGAATCAGTCGCTCGATGAGAAAACTCTACTGACGCTGGCGATCGAGGGCAACGAGCCGGGCACTGCTGACCATGCCGCCGCGCTGGATCTGTATCAGGCGATCAATCGGCTAAGGGACAATCTGCGCTCAGTGGTGGTCCTGCGCTATTTCGCAGGATTCGACGCTAGCGAGATTGGCCAGATGCTGGAAATCCCTGCCTCCACGGTGCGCACACGACTGCGCCGCGCGATGACGATCCTCCACAATGGATTAGATCACACGCCTCAGCCTGGTGAAACGCTTTCGGAAAAGAGATCGTAGACATGCACGACGATGCTCAGATGTTCCCCAACAATCCGCGCCTGCGTGAGATGCACGAGCGGTTGTCGCAGCTCGGTGCGAGCTGGCGCAAGATCCCTCTGCCGGTGGGAAGCGCGACGCGACATCTCGAATCCGTCGCTGCGCGGGGGCGAGTCAATTCGCACCAACCTGAAGCGTTCGCGCACTCTGCGAAGGAGAACGATGCCATGCAGCAAGAATCGATCGATATCACGACGAGCGATACCCATTCCCGTGTGCGCACGACCCGCAGGAGAGGATTATTTGTCGCGGCGGCACTGGTGACAGTCATGGTCGTGCTGGGTGTCGCGCTGTTTGCCATACACAAGAACACCAAATCACCAGAGGTTGTTGGCTATCGTCAATTGCCCGACAATATCTCTCTTGTACAGGTAGATATGATCTCGCCTACTGACGGTTGGGTCATCGGCAGCGAGTTCAGCCCGACTAAGCTGAGAATAATCGGGGTAGTCTTGCATTATCAAAATGGAGGATGGATAACCGAGTTGACGACCGATCGGGCTCCAGCAATGTTGTCGATGGATTCGGCGAACGATGGCTGGATGATTACTCAAACAGCGCCTGACCTGACCGGAACACAGGTTCCCAGTGACAGTAGCCAGCTCTATCATTTTCACAACGGCTCATGGCAAGAAGTCATGCTGCCCGGATCTCTGGCGAATGAGTATATTCCGCTCCTCGGGGTGCGGGTGATCTCATCGAATGAAGTATGGATCTTTGGATATGCACTGATATTGCGCTACTATCAAGGCGTTTGGAAGCAGATCTCATTTCCCGATCCGAGCATCGGCGTGGGGCCGGTGTTTTCGGCTCAGGAAGCATGGGGCATGAAGAATATCCAGGCTGTCGGAGGAAAAAACCCTGTCATTATCTATCACTATGTGAATGGGGAGTGGCATCCCTATCAGCTGGCCAGCAGCGGTGAGTTGCTCGTCCTTACAATGTATTCGTCAACTGATGGGTGGGTCGTGATCAAAACGAACGATTCGCTGTGGACGACGCTTCATTACGACGGCACGAGGTGGTCGACGATAGGGACCTTGGATTATATCAATGGCTCCATCGACGGCTTCACAGCCACAGGACCGGACGAATGCTGGGAAGCCGTTCAGCTCGGCCAGTCAGTTACGGATAAGATCGTGCACATTCAGGGCAGCCAGATCACGGAAGTGTCATTACCTGCTGGTATTGTTCACCTCTCTGGATATGGGATCGAGCGAGATGCCAGCGGCAGCCTGTGGGCCTTGTGGGAAACAGATCGCTCGGTTGGAAACATCAACCTGGAAGCCATTCTGACGTATCGGAATGGTGCTTGGGTGGTGTGGCAAAGCCAGTGACTACTCCCCACTGCTAAAGCCAGCTCATGCTGCCTTGTGGGCAAGAAATGCGGGAAATTGGCCCCACGCCACGTCGCGCTGGCGATCGCTCATGCCGCTGGTGGAATGTCGATGCGTGTCACCGTGACGGCCCCCGCACCCAACAGCGTTTCGAGCGCGGATTGCAGCTCGGGGCAGAAGCGCACGTGAATGTCGCGCGGCGCGAGCACCGCCAGGCGATCCGAATCGGTAAGCGGCAGGAGCAGATCGAACGTGTCGGCGCCCGGATAGCTCGTGATGGCGCGCATCACGTCGTTGACGAGCACGACATCGCGCGCTTCGTTGCCGGTGCGCGCCAGGCGCACGCGCAGGTGGTGCCGCCGGCGCGGAATGTCGTCGTCGCCCACGGCGATCTCGACCGCCCGCTCGGCGATGAAGCGCACCTCGTCGTCGCGCATCTCGATCTTGCCGGTCACGAAGATGCGCGCTTCCTCGCGCCAGAGCGGCGCCGTCTCCTCATAGAGCCGGGGAAAGACAGTGATTTCGATGTTCCCCAGCAGATCCTCGAATTGCGCGATGGCCATCGTCGTCTGCTTCTTGGTGATGATGCGCCGCACGTCCACCACGCGCCCGCCTAACGTGATTGTCTGTCCCGCCCATTCCTCATTGAGCGCGGGAATGAATGTCGTGCACCTGGCGCGCAGCATCGGCTCCAGGTGCGCCAGCGGATGGCGCGAGAGATAAAAGCCAATCAGCTCTTTTTCCCACAGCAAGAGTTGTTCTTCGGGCTGCTCGGGCACGTCGGGCAGGTCGAATGTCGTGACGCCGGCGGCTTCGGACTCGCCAAAGAGGCTGCTCTGGCCGGCTTTGCGCGCTCTTTGCTGTTGCTGGCCCAGCGCGATGGCACGATCCAGCCCCATGAGCAGGCGGCTGCGCTTGCCATTGGCCAGGCGATCGAGCGCGCCCGCTTTGATCAAGCACTCGACGGTGGAGCGCGTGACGCTCTTGCTATCCACCCGCGCGCACAGATCGGCCAGATTGCGATAGGGCCCGCCGCGCCCCCGCTCGGCGATCAGCTCGTCGATGGGCTTGCTGCCGACGTTCTTGATGGCGAGCAAGCCAAAGCGGACCCCATAGCTGCCGTCCTCACAGCGCTCGACGTTGAAGCCCGCGTCGCTCTGGTTGACGTCGGGCGCCAGCACCCGCACGCCCATCCGCTTGCACTCGTCGATCGCGCCGAGCACTTTTTTGGCGTCACTGGCCTCAGCGGTCATCGTCGCCGCCAGGAACTCCGCCGTGAAATTCGCTTTGAGATAGGCGGTCTGGTACGCCACCCAGGCATAGGCGCATGCGTGAGCTTTATTGAATCCATAGCCGGAAAACGGCTCGATCAGGTCATACAGAGCGGCGGCGATCTTCGCACCAATGCCATTTTTTGTGCACCCTTGAATGAACTTCTCTTTATATTTGATCATCTCCTCGATCTTCTTTTTGCCCATCGCCTTGCGGAACGTATCCACTTCGAGCCAGCTAAAGCCAGCCAGATGGACGGCGATGAGCAGCACCTGATCCTGATAGACGATGACGCCGTAAGATTCCTTGAGGAATTCCTCGAGCCGGGGGTGCAGATATTTGATGGCGATCTCGCCGTGCTTGGCTTTGATGAAGGTCGGAATCGAGTCCATCGGGCCGGGGCGATAGAGGGCGACCATCGCGGTCAGATCTTCGATGCAGGTCGGCTTCAGCTCTTTGAGATACGAGCGCATGGCCCCCGACTCGAACTGAAAGACGCCCGTCGTCTCGCCCGTGCCCAGAAGCGCGAACGCTTTTCCGGCCTCCGGCCCCTCAGTCGGCAGGCGGTCGAGATCGATCTCGACGCCGCGTGTCTCACGGATGAAGCGCTGCGTGTTTTGCAGGATGGTGAGGTTCGACAGGCCCAGAAAGTCCATCTTGAGCAGGCCTAGCGCCTCGATGTGCGCCTGCTCGTACTGCGCGATGAGCCACGAGCTGGGGTCCTTGGGATCCCGTAGCTGCATCGGCACGAACTCGACGAGCGGATCGCGCGCGATAACCATCGCGGCGGCGTGCACACCCGTCGAGCGGACGGAGCCTTCGACCGAGCGCGCCATGTCATAGATCTTTTTGACGCTTGGCTCTTGCTCGTAGAGCGTGCGCAACTCACGCACGCCCTCCATCGCGGAGCTGAGCGTGACCTTGGGGCCGGTGGGGATGAGCCGCGCGACACGATCAGCCTCGCCGGTCATGCCCATGATGCGCCCCACGTCGCGCACCGACGCTTTGGCCGCCAGCGTGCCGAAAGTCACGATCTGCGCTACGCGATCCCAGCCGTACTTTTCGGCGACGTAGCGGATCACATCCTCACGCCGGTCGTCGGGGAAGTCCATATCGATGTCGGGCATCGACTTGCGCTCAGGATTTAGGAAGCGCTCGAACAGCAATTCGTAGCGCAGCGGATCGACGTTGGTGATGCCCAGCACGTAATTGACGATGCTGCCCGCGCCAGAGCCGCGCGCCAGGCAGCGAATGCCCCGGCCGCGCGCGAAATTGGCGTAATCCCACACGATCAAGATGTAGGACGTGAAGCCCTTGCTGTTGATGATATCTAGCTCATAGTCGAGCCGTTGCCAGACGCGCTCGCCGGCATCCGCGCCAAACCGCTCGCGAATGCCCGCCTCGCACAGATGCCGCAGATACCCCTCCGGCGTCGCGAATTCCGGCGGAATGGGATACTCCGGCAGCCGCGCCTCGCCAAAGGGGATGCGCACGTTGCAGCGCTCGGCGATGAGCATGGTGTTGCTGATCGCGTCGGGCACGTGGTCGAAGAGCGCGGCCATCTGATCGGGACTTTTGAGATAATATTCCTGGCTGTCGAAGCGCATGCGCTTGGGGTCGTCGAGCGTCTTGCCGGTCTGAATGCACAGGAGAGCATCCTGGCTGGCGGCGTCCTCAGCGGCGACGTAGTGCAGGTCGTTGGTCGCGACGAGCGGCAGGCCAGTCTCGCGGTGCAGGTCGAGCAACATCTGGTTGAGCCGCGTCTGCTCGCCGTCGGGCGCGGCGTGATCCTGAAGCTCCAGGAAGAAGCGGTCCTTGAAGACCTCGCGATACCAATTGACGGTCTGGCGCGCACCGTTGAGGTCACCCTTGAGCAAGAGCTTGGGGATTTCACCTGACAAGCAGCTCGACGTGGCGATGATGCCCTCGCTGTGCGCTTCGAGCGCTTCGCGATCGAGCCGGGGGCGCACGTAGTAGCCTTTGGTGTGGGCGATGGTGGTGAGCGCGAGCAGGTTGTGATAGCCGGTGTCGTTCTCGGCCAGCAGCAAAAGGTGCCAGTAATCGTACTGCCCCGACCGCTCGGCCAGCGAGCGCGGCGCGAGATACGCCTCGATGCCAATAATGGGCTTGACGCCGGCATCTTCGCACGCCTGATAGAACTCGATGGCGCCGTACATCGCCCCGTGGTCGGTGATCGCCAGGGCCGACATGCCCAGCTCTTTGGTCTGCCGGGCAAGCTCCTTGATGCGCGAGTGCCCGTCAAGCAAAGAGTATTCGCTGTGCACGTGCAGATGCGTGAAGTCGTGACCCACTGTCGCCCCCATGTGCCGTGTTTTTGGCAAAATGTTCTATTGCTAGCGTAGCACGAGCGTCAGGCATCGACAACTATAAGGGACCATCGGGAGCAATGGGCGTGGGCAGGATGGGGAGCAAGTGGAGCAAATGTCTGTTTTGTACCATTTGTATGGTCTCGGAGAGGGAATCCAAACAAGCCATAAAAACAGACAAATGATGCAAAGGTCAGGGTATCGCTCGCGGCTTAAGTTGGACCGGCGAATAAATTCGTATGCCATAAGCGCCGCTTATCGATCGGGCGAGGCCGCTATTGGACGCCGCCCAGGCCGCATGGTACTCTAAGCATATGGGCCGGCGGCCCACGCGCGCCGCGCTCTACTTCAAAGACGAAGGAGACCTAGCGATCATGTATCGTGGTCAATCAGGCATGTGGTCGTGGCTGATCCATCGGGTGACCGGTGTGGCCATCTTGCTCTTTTTGCTCGTGCACATCGTGGATATCACCATGCTGGGCTTTGGCCCGACGGTCTACAATAACGCCCTCAATGTCTTCGCGACGCCGCTCGTGCGCGTCATTTCCCTGGCTCTGGTGGCGGCGGTGATGTATCACGCCTTCAACGGCTTGCGCATCGTGGTGATCGATTTCTGGCCACAGGGCGCGAAATATCAGAAGCCCATGTTTTGGGGCGCGATGGTGCTGACGCTTGCGGGATTCATTGGCATGGGGTTTGCCATCATCCAGCCGGTGCTGCAAGGATGCCCCAGCCACCTGTGCGGCAATTAGCAAAGAAGGGAGCGAGCACGCCATGCGCATGTCCTATTCCAGCACCGCCCGGCCAGCTTCGGGCGCCAGTGGCTTCGAAGTCTTTTCGTGGTATTTCTTCCGTGTTTCGGGAGTCGCGCTCATCTTCCTGGTGATCGTCCATTTGATTGCCATGCACGTCACCACCGACGTAGCCAAGACGAACTATGATTTCGTCGCCTTTCGCTATCAAAATCCATTTTGGCGCGTCTACGACCTGATGTTGCTGACGCTGGCCCTTCTGCACGGCCTGAACGGCCTGCGCGTCATTGTGGACGACTACGTGCACGCACGCGGCTGGCGGCTGGCGTGGCAGTCGTTTTTAGGGCTGATCGCCGTGTCTTTCTGGCTGATGGGCACGCTGACGATCGTGTCGTTCCATCCGGGCAACCAGCCGCTCGCCGACTTTTTCGGCGCGATCTTTCACCATTAGGAGCATGCAGCCATGCCATTCCACAAATTCGATGTGGTCATCGTCGGCTCCGGCGGAGCCGGACTGATGGCCGCAATGCAGCTCTCGCGCAAATATAGCGTGGCGGTCATCTCCAAGGTCTACCCCACGCGCTCGCACACCGGCGCGGCACAGGGAGGCGTCGCCGCCGCCCTGGGCAATCAGGAAGAGGATAATTGGAAATGGCACATGTTCGACACCATCAAAGGCGGCGATTACCTCACTGATCAGGATGCCGCCGAGGTGCTGGCCCGCGAGGCCATCGACGCCGTGTACGAGCTTGAGCACTGGGGCCTGCCCTTCAATCGCACCCCCGACGGCAAGATCGACCAGCGCCGCTTCGGCGGGCACACGCGCAACTTTGGCGAGGGGCCGGTGCGCCGCTCGTGTTACGCCGCCGACCGCACGGGGCACATGATCTTGCAGACGATGTTTCAACAGTCGATCAAGAATCAAGTGCGCTTCTTCAACGAATTCCTGGTGACGGACCTGCTGCTCAACGAGGGGCGCGCGGCGGGCGTGGTGGCGTATGCCATGCGCGACGGCGAGATTCACACGTTTAGCGCGCGGGCGATCGTGTTTGCCACCGGCGGCTACGGTCGCGCCTGGCGCATTACCAGCAACGCGATGGCCTGCACCGGCGACGGCATGGCGCTGGCCTATCGCGCCGGCCTGCCACTGGAAGACATGGAGTTTTACCAGTTCCACCCCACCGGCATCTATCACGTTGGGGTGCTGCTCTCAGAGGCGGCGCGCGGCGAGGGCGCCTATCTGCTCAACGACAAAGGCGAGCGCTTCATGCAGCGCTATACTCCCACACTGGCCGAGCTGGCCCCGCGTGACATCGTTTCGCGGTCCATCGTCACCGAGATCCGCGAGGGGCGCGGCATCGAAGGACAAGATTACGTCTATCTCGACGTGCGCCACCTGGGCGAGGCGAAGATCCGCGAAAAGCTGCCCGACATCACCGATTTCGCCCGCACGTATCTGCGCATCGAGCCGATCACGGACCCGGTGCCCATTCAGCCGACGGCGCATTACGCGATGGGCGGCATTCCCACGAATATCGAGGGGCAGGTCATCATCGACGAAAATAATACGCCCCTGCCCGGCTTTTACGCGGCGGGCGAGGTGGCGTGCGTCTCGGTGCACGGCGCGAACCGCCTGGGAACGAATTCGCTGGTGGACCTCATCGTCTTTGGCCGGCGCGCGGGCAAACACATCGCCAGGCAGCTTGACGCCAACGCGCTCGAATTCGCGCCGCTACCCACGAACGCCGACGGCCCCACGCGCCAGTGGATCGATCGCCTGCGCGCGAATAAAGGCGAGACGGAGGAGCCGATTCGCCGCGAGCTGCGCGACGTGATGATGGACGATTGCGGCGTCATGCGCACGCGCGAGCAGCTGATCGCGTGCCAGGCCAAGATCGCCGAGCTGCAAGAGCGCTATCAAGAGGCGCGCATCACCGATCCGTCGGCGATCTTCAACACCGAGCTGATGGAGATGATCGAGCTACGCAACCTGCTCGACTGCTCTGAGGCCACGGTCGCCGGCGCGCTGGCACGCGAGGAAAGTCGCGGCGGCCACTTCCGCGAGGATTTCCCCACGCGCGACGATCAGCATTTCTTGAAGCACACGCTGGCGTATCGTGCCGAATCAGGCGGCATCAAGGAATTGCGCTACAAGCCGGTCGTCATCACCGAGTTCGAGCCGAAAGAGCGCAAATATTAGCCCTCGCCTCCCTTTTTCCTCGACCGAGAGGGTGAAGCTTGAAAGGAAGAATTGCTCATGACGACGGCAACCAGACCAAAGGCAACCGGGCGCACCGGGCAGGTCGTGACGCTGAAAGTGCGCGTCAAGCGCTACAATTCCGAGACGGATCAGGCGCCGCGCTGGCAGGAATATGCGGTGGAAGCCAACCCGCTCGATCGCTTTCTCGACGTGCTCAACAAGATCAAGTGGGAGCAAGACGGCACGCTGACCTTTCGCCGCTCGTGCGCGCACGGCGTCTGTGGCTCTGACGCCATGCGCATCAACGGCCACAACCGGCTGGCGTGCAAGATGCTCGTGGCGGATTTGGGCACGAAGATCAGCGTCGAGCCGATGCTCGGCTATCCGGTGTTGCGCGATCTCGTGGTCGATATGGACCCCTTTTTCGCCAAATATGAAAAGATCAAACCCTATCTCATCAACGACGAGCCGGCGCCAGGCACCGAGCGGCTGCAATCGCCAGCGCAGCGCGAGCGCTATGACCAGGGCACGAAATGCATTCTATGCGGCGCCTGCACGGGATCGTGCCCGTCAGTCTGGGCGAACCGCGAGTGGGTCGGGCCGGCGTCGATCGTCAACGCGCACCGCTTCATCTTCGACAGTCGCGATCAGGGCGCGGGCGAGCGCTTGCAGATCTTGAGCGATCGCGCTGGCGTCTGGCGCTGCCGCACGATCTTCAATTGTACTGAGGTCTGCCCGCGCGGCATTCCCGTCACCGATCTGATTGAGGAAGTCAAGCGCGCCATCATCTATGGCGGGCCAGACACCCCAGTGGGGTGAGGTTCACAGAGACTGTGGCGTGGAAGCTGCGGGGCTTGCCAGCACCGGTTGCTCGTCCATTGAGGGAACCGTGTACGCGGCAGACTTCGGTGTGGCAGGGCCCAAGAAACCCGCCCCGCCCCCCGCCCCCGGGGCGGGGGGAGTGGCCAAGGTAGCCGCCAAATTACA
>VFSW01001574.1_pt1 | contig 34785 bp, 27 predicted proteins | sample 5358111 | NCBI WGS metagenome assembly VFSW01 (sample SAMN11554181, study PRJNA540505) | mine drainage metagenome | isolation source: sediment from site ElyBrook_90M | place: USA: Ely Copper Mine, Vershire, VT | collected 2017
AGGCTGAAATGTGCCAAAAACTTGCCGACAATGACTTGACCTGATGGAGCTTGCTAGCGTTTAATAAGGCTTCAATTTCAAACAATAGGGCACGCCGCAAGCTACTTAAAGTAGAATTATCGCTCGCTGGCGACATGCGTGCACGTCGCGGATTCCTCGCAACCGGAATCGCCGGTGGTTTCCATTGCTGCATGGAAGAGCTGCATGGAAGGGCGGACGCTTGTCTAAAAATATCCATTTAATCGACCTCCACGCTCAATGAGCCAACTCGCCCGACTCAGACGACTCTCGATGCGCGATCTTATTCTGCTCACCCAGCTCGTGGCGCTCTCTGGCCTCGTCGCGATGGCACTCCGCCTCAAGGGATGGCGCCCGGTCGCGCAAACGATCATCTCGCGAAGCCAATCCAAATGGCTCCGTCGCTATCCCATTTTCCACCTCGGCTATCCGATGGAAAATCTCGCGAGCGTGGCCGATATTGCCAGCAGCCGATTTCCGCGCAATCGATGCCTGGTGCGCTCGATGGTCTTACTGTGGCTTCTTCGCACTCGAGGTGAGTCGGCGGAGGTGGTGCTCGGCGTGCGCAAGCGCGCGGGAGTCTTTGAGGCGCATGCTTGGACCATTGCCGAGCGGGGCTTGATCGGAGATCGGCCCGAAGTGATTGCAGAGTTCGAAACCTTGATGACGACGGCGGGACCCCAGCGACCGTGAACCGCGTCCTGCGCGCATATCTCGCCACGTTATACGAGTCGACCGGATGGGAACTCGTTCTGTCCATCGTCCTCGCCGCGCTATGCTCTCTGACCGAGGGCATTGGAATCGTACTTTTGATTCCTACCCTCCAGATTTCCGGGCTTAACCTGATGGGGCAGGGCAAGATCCAGAGTTATGCCACCTCGATCGATGCGGGCCTGCGCAGAATCCATCTGACCCCGTCGCTTCCGCTGCTGCTGCTTATTTTCGTGGTCTTGATCTGCGCCCGAACCCTGTTGACGAAAATGCAGACGGTGGCGGGATCGAGGGTCCAACAGCAGATTCAGTCGCATATGCGCGAGCGGCTCCATCGCGCGATCGTCGGCGCCGATTGGCTGTTCCTGTGCCGCAAGAAATCGGCCGACCTGGTGCATGTGTTGACCGCCGAAGTCGAGCGCATCGGCACCGCTACCGTCTATGCGCTGATGTTCGCGGGAGATGTGCTGGTCACTGCAATCTACGCGGCGGTGGCCTTGGCGCTGTCGGCCGGAGTCACGCTGATGGTTTTGGGCGCCGGCCTGCTGCTCGCAATCCTCTTGCGCAGAAAGACCCAGGCGCTCCAGGACGTTGGGACCGCGTGGTCGCGGGCCAATCAGCTGCTTTACGGCGCCATCATCGGTCACCTGCAGAGCCTGAAGGCGACCAAGGCCTATAACGCGGAAGCGCACGACCGCGAAGTCTTCGCGCATTTGAGTTCGGCGGTCGAGGATGTGCGCAACGAAGCGGCCCGCAAACAAGCATTTAGCAGCGGCTGGTTCGAGACCGGATCATTCCTGATTCTGGTTGCGGCCATCTTCATTTCGATTCGCGTCTTCGCAGTCGGACCGGCCAGTATCTTGATCCTGCTGCTGGTTTTCGTGCGTCTGATGCCGCGGCTGGTCGCCGCCTACGCTCACTATCAGGGCGTGGTGAACCAACTGCCTGCTTTCAGCGCGATCACGGAACTTGAAAACGAGTGCCTCGCAGCCTCCGAGCACATCGATGCTCAGGAACAGCCGGTAGAGTTCACCAGCGGCGTCGAGCTCAGGAATATCTCCTTCGCTTACCAGATCGCGATGGGACCGGTTCTGAACGATGCAAGTCTGGAGTTGAGAGTCGGCCAGACCGTGGCCCTGATCGGTCCTTCCGGTTCGGGCAAGAGCACCCTCGCCGATATAGCGATCGGCCTGCTCAGGCCCGATCTCGGCGCCGTGAGAATTGATGGATCTGACCTTACACGGGCGAATCTAGCCGGCTGGCGATCGCGGATCGGCTACGTCTCGCAGGACACCGTGCTTTTCCATGATACCTTGCGCGCGAATCTTTCCTGGGCCCGGCGCGAGGTCAGCGAGGAAGAGATGTGGCATGCGCTGAGCCTGTCCGCCGCCGAGGAGCTGGTCCGTAAACTGCCTGACGGCCTCGATACGATGGTTGGCGATCGTGGAATGTTTCTTTCCCAGGGAGAGCGGCAACGACTCGCGATCGCGCGGGCGCTGCTGCGCAAGCCGGCCCTGCTGGTGTTGGATGAGGCGACCAACAGCCTCGACAGTGAAAACGAGGCCCGCGTGCTGGAGGCGATCGACAATCTTCACGGCGATCTGACCATCCTGATCATCGCTCATCGTTTTTCCACCATTAAGCGGGCGGATATGGTATACGTGCTCGAGCGGGGAAGGGTGGTGGAATCAGGAAGTTGGCAATCGATCGCCGCCAGACAGCATAGTGTGGAATATTTTCCCGACCCGGACGAAATTCGCGAGCGCGTGCGTGTGCTGATGCGCCAATAGTTTTTCGCGGCCGCGGAAAACTCCGCGGCCGAAGATTTCGATCTCAGGGTTCAGGGTTGGCGCCGCGCAGGAAGTTGAGGCTGACCACTTTGTTGGACACCTTGTTGGGTACCGGGAAAAGCCGGCGCTGCTGGGGTTGGAGTCGGTGCGCCGTTGCTGCGCCGGATTACATATGCATTGTCCTGGTCCGCGATGCAGTTGCAGGCGGGCAAGGTGGTTACGCTTTGCGTCTCGTAATACTTGGGGATCGGTTGATCGGCGCAAATTACCATCACCGGTCCGTCGACCTGCTCGATTTGTCGCGAGCGGCACGAGCCGGCGCAAGTTATCGAGGTCCCGGTGGCGGTTATCACCATATTTTCTGGAGGCACGTCGCCCGCGCAAATGATTAGGGCGTTGGGCTTGGAGGGGAACGGCAGCTCGGTATTAGGGTTTTGACTCTCGGGAACTGTTTGTCCCAGCGCGGATGCGCCGATCAGCAGGATTATAGAAATGAACAATCCAACAGATTTCATTACGCCCTCCAAAGCGAGGCACAGTCTGTCACATAGCACCGGATCTGGAAATGTTGTCGGTCGCGAAATGGGGATTTCCGAAACGGGGAATTCGATGATGATAACTCACGTCAACGGTCGGGTCCGGACGGCGGGCAGGCGCGCGCCGCGGGGAAACCTGCGCGTCCTTTCTTGGTTGGCCGTAGTCAGCCTTTCGCTGCTGTGGGTAACCCTTCCCGCGCGAGCACAAAACAGCGGGGGCTTAGGGGCCGGTGCGCTGAACGGTTCGCTCGGTAGCATGGCCGGGGGCTTGAGCAACGCCGACATGCAGAAGGCGCAAAACGCCGCGCGCAATGGCCTGAGCGAACAGGAAATGGATCAGGCCTGCCAGGGCGCCATCAGCAAGCACATGAGCAGCGCCGACGTCGATGCTTTGGGCCAGACGCTGGGACTTTCACCCGCGCAGGCCGCACAACTCAGCGATTGCGTCGCGCGCGGCGGGCCGTCTCCTTCCAATAACGAAAACGTCGCGGTCACGCCGCAACTGCCGTCGCAATTTCCACCGCGACGAACGGAAACCTCCAGCATCGAGGGTCGGTTCCACGAACTCGACACTCCCTACAAGCTCTACACCGCCCCCACTGCGGGCTCCCTCGAACAATTCGGCTACGATCTCTTTTCGACCCGGGTCTCGTCGTTCGCTCCGATCGGGAACGTCCCAGTCGGTGACGACTATATTGTCGGACCCGACGACGAACTGAATGTCTACAACTGGGGCCGCGTCAATCAGACCATCAAACTCAAGGTCGATCGCGATGGCGCCGTGATGGTCCAGGACATCGGGCCTATCCAGGTCGGCGGGCTCACCTTCGGACAAGCAAAGAAACTGATCGAAGGGCGGATGAGTCAAATCACCGGGGTGGAAGTCGGCGTCACGATGGGCCAGATCCGGAGCATCCAGGTGTTCGTCATCGGCAAGGTCGCGCAACCCGGACTCTATACCGTCAGCGCCCTCTCGCACGTCACCAACGCCTTAAGCGCCGCGGGCGGAATCAGCAAGATGGGATCGCTTCGCAGGATCGAACTGCGTAGAGACGAGAAGGTCGAACGGACCATCGATCTTTACGAGCTGCTACTTCATGGCGATGCCCGAGGTGACGTGCGGCTGAAACCACGCGACGTTATTTTCGTTCCGGTGATCGGATCGGTCGCCGCCATTACCGGCGATGTCAAAAGCCCCGCCATTTACGAAATGCTCGGCAATGAAAGCCTCGGCACTCTGCTGCGGATGGCGGGTGGTGTGACTGCGTTCGGATACTCCGAGCGCCTGCAAGTTGAGCGCGTGCAAAATCATGAGAAGCGGGTGGCCCTGGACGTCGATCTCAACCAGCGGCCCGCCGCGCAGTTTCCGGTCGATGACGGTGATTTGGTAAAAGTTTTTTCCGTGCTGCCAACCGAGCGAAACGTGGTGCGGGTTAAGGGCAACGTCAATCAGCCCGGCACCTATGAATGGCGACCCGGCATGCGGGTCGCCGATCTGATCGCGCAGGCTCAGGGCCCTGCCGATCATACCTTCTTCGAGTATGCGCTGGTGCAGCGGCGCGAAAGCGCCGATCGCCGGGTCACGCCCTTTCCCATCAACCTCGGCGAAGCGCTCTCCAACCAGCTTGGCGTCGATGATATGAGGCTGCGGCCGGAAGACAGCGTGACCGTCTACAGCCAGAACGAACTCGGACAAGTGCCGATGGTCCAGGTGCTGGGGCAGGTTCGCAAACCCGGCAAGTATCCACTGATACCGGGCATGACCGCGCGCGAACTGGTCTACTCTGCGGGTGGCCTTTTGGATAATGCCTCGCGTGATCTCGCCGAATTGACCAGAACGGAAATCGCAAACGGCTCGGTAGCGCAGTATACCCACATGGATTTGGATCTGCGCCAGGTTCTCGACGGGACGCAAACCACTGATGTGCCGCTGAAGCCGGGGGACGAACTGCTGGTCCAACAGGCCTCCAACTGGCATGCTCCTTGGCATGTCGTACTAGAAGGCCAAGTAAACCGACCGGGACCGTATCCGATTCGGGAAGGTGAACGCCTTGCCTCTTTGCTGAAGGCCTCTGGCGGATTCCGCCCGGATGCCTATCCTCGCGCCGCAGTGTTCATCAGGAAGTCGGTCCAAAAGATGCAGCAGGAGCAACTAGAGCAAGCTCGCGCGCGCCTTCAACACGAGTTGGTGCGGATGGCGCTCTTGCCTCATCAAGCCGGGCAGGCTGACACGAGTGCCGATACACTGAATTCCATCCGCGAAGTGCTTGCTCAAGCGGATACGATGCAGGCGACAGGCCGGGTTGTTGTCAAAATCTCTTCACTGGGCACTTTGGAACGATCGCCCGAAAATATCATTCTGGAAGATGACGACCGGTTAGTCATTCCGGTTCAGCCCGCGGCGGTTCAGGTTCTCGGCCAAGTCTACAATCCAAATGCAATCGTGTACTTACCTTCGCTCCGGGTGCGCGACTATTTGCAGAAGGCCGGTGGACCAACCGACGCCGGCGATGAAGACCACATTTATGTGATAAAGGCCGACGGGTCGGTTTTGACCTTCGAAGGCGTCAAGGAAAGCGAGCAGAACAAGTTCTTTCCCCTGTTGCCTTCGATAGGGGGAGGATTAATGGATCAGCACCTCGAGCCGGGAGACACAGTCTTCGTCCCTGAGAAATTGATTTACGTCAGCGGATTGCAGTACGCGAAGGACATGACCTCGATTGTGGCGAACAGCGCACTTGGCTTGGCCACTCTCGGCATCCTCGCCACCAGCCTCTAATGGGTTACGACCTCGAGAAGGAATCGATAGCCTTCTTTCAAGTAACGCGACAGATGGAGTCAATTTTTGGCGCTCAAGAAAGAAAAAGCAGGGTCTGAAGCTTACGACCATCAGGCGCGATTGGCGCCGATCTTGCCGCATGATGAGTATTACGAGAATCCTTACCTCCTATTGATTCTGGATCGCTGGAAGTTGATAGCTGCCGTCACTTTGGTTGCGATTGTCGTCACCTACATTCTTACCAAGACTGTGATGACCCGTTGGTATCAGGCCACCGCCGTGATCGAGCCGATTCCCGAAGGCGCGGTGGAGAATCGAGTCGAAGGAGGACTCGGGGGTTTTGCTGGGGGAGGGATGTCGTCGTTTCTTATGGCCACCGGCACGGACTCCCAGGCTCAGGAATACCTGACGATCCTTCGCAGCTTCACTTTCAACACCAACGTCGCGCTCCGGCACAATTTGACCAATGATCTGCTGCCAGCAGATGCTGAGAAGCCGAAGACCGAGCGCAAGCTCAAGATGAAGCTTTTCGACATCTTGAAAGGTCGTTTCAAGGCCGAATATTCGATTCAGGGGCACAATCTCAGCGTACATTTCATCGACCGTGATCCGATCCGAGCTCAAGAGATCCTTCAGTACTACTTGGACGATTTGCGCGAGTTGCAGAGACAGGAAGCAATCAGGAATGCCTCCGCGGCGATTTCGTCGCTGGAAAAGGAAGCGACAACTACCGGCGATTCTCTTCTCAGAGAAAGCCTTTACGCGTTGGTCGCCAGGCAGCTGCAGCAACAAAAATTAGCCGAAGTAGAGGCTGACTTTGCGTTCAAGATATTGGAGTATCCGGTTTCGCCCGACAAACCCTACTCACCGCGCGCAAGTCTGAATTGCTTACTGGTATTGATCCTGATTCCGATGCTCATGGCTGCCGGAATCCTGCTTAAGCAGACTTGGCGAGCCGAAGGTGGAAGGCGCCCTGCAACTCACCTTCGGCGCCGGACGGCCAGTGATCACGATGCATCGTTCTAGTGGCTTTCTCGGTTGCGCAGTTTTGCGTACCAATCCGACTCTCGTTCGCAAAGACCCCTTTTCGCGTTCTTAGCCCGCGTTGGAACAATGCATTTTGCTTTTCTCGGAATAAACTATTGGCCGGACGAAACGGGTATTGCTCCGTTTACCACCGGCCGATGCGAATATCTGGCCAGTCGGGGACACCAGGTGACGGTGACCACGGGATTTCCTTATTATCCGGCTTGGAGGATCCCTGCGCACTATCGCGGGCATCTCGTCAGCCGTGAAGAACGAAATGGAGTCACGATTCTCCGCTCGTGGCTTTACGTACCGGAACGGGTGAACGCGACGCAGCGTATACTGCACGAAGCGTCGTTCGTCGCTTCGTCCCTGCTGCATGCGGTATCTCGAAAGGGAAAGCAGCGGCCTGACCTGTTGGTGGTTACGACGCCGCCCCTCGCACTTAGTCTAAGTGCAATCTTGCTTTCCAGGATGTGGAAGATTCCCTTCATTCAGCACGTTCCGGATCTGCAACCAGACGCCGCGGTAGACCTTGGTATGTTACGTCATGGAAGGCTAACGAATTTTCTTTACAGAATCGAACGGCTGGGTTATGGCAAGGCGGCTTTGGTCTCGACCCTGACCAAGGCCATGCGCGAAAAGATAATCAGCAAAGGAATCCCGCCGGAGAAGGTGATGTTGTTTTCGGATTGGGCAAGATCCGAACTGTTTAACGTGCCGGTAAGCGGAGGCGGTGCGCAATTGAGGCGCTCACTCGGCCTAGAAAATGAACTCCTGGTCGTTCACGCGGGGAATATGGGAGTCAAACAAGGGCTCGACGTGATTCTCGGGGCGGCGGAACGATCGCGAGACGATCAAAGCGTTAAGTATCTGCTGGTTGGCGATGGCTCGGTTCGCGAGCAACTCGAGCAGCGAGCGAAATCCCTTAGGCTTAGCAATCTTCTCTTTGTGCCCTTGCTTCCGGACGATCAGTTTCTGGACATGCTCGCGGCCAGCGATATCACACTTGTAACCCAACAGAAGAGCGTGGCGGACATCGTATTTCCATCGAAGGTTATTTCGTTGATGTCTTCGGCCCGCGCCATAGTCGCTTCGGTGAGTCCGGGCAGCGAGGTCGCGCGGGTGCTGAAAGAAGCAGACGCCGGCGTCCTGGTCCCCCCCGAGGATCCGGCCGCCTTGCTGGACGCAGTCATCGCGTTACGTGACGATCCCGCGCGGCGACTTAGCCTGGGAGCAAAGGGCCGGATGTTCGCCGAACGCTTCTGGGAAAAGCAACGGACTTTGTCGGTACTCGAAGAGCATCTGCTCGCAGTCGCGACGAGAGGAAAACCGTCGCCTCCAGCGGAAGCCGCCACGACGAACAGAAAGCTGGTTACAGAAGGTGAGGAGGGTCCACGATGACAAAGGTGCTAGTCACTGGAGCGGGCGGCTTCATCGGGCATCATCTGGTCACCTTCCTCAAGCAGCGTGGATACTGGGTGCGCGGCGCTGACCAAAAGCTTCCCGAATATTCGAGGACCGATGCGGACGAATTTCTGTTGCTTGATCTTCGGCGATGGGAGAACTGCCTCACCGCCACTCGCGGTGTCGATGAAGTATATGCGCTTGCGGCTGATATGGGCGGCATGGGGTTCATCTCGGCGCACCACGCGGAGATTCTGCACAATAATTCCTTGATCAACATTCACACCCTCGATGCGGCGCGGGAGAACTCGGTCAAACGCTATTTGTACTCATCGTCGGCGTGCGTATATCCCGAATTCAAACAGATCAGCGCGGATGTGGTTCCACTGAAAGAGGAGGATGCCTATCCGGCGCAGCCGCAGGACGCTTATGGATGGGAGAAGCTCGTGACTGAGCGGCTATGCACCCACTATCGCGAGGACTACGGCATTCAGACCCGCATCGTCAGATTTCACAATATTTTCGGGCCGCTTGGTACATGGGAAGGCGGCCGCGAGAAAGCGCCCGCTGCCATGTGCCGCAAAATCGCCATTGCCAAGTTGACCAGAAACGAAGAAATCGAGATATGGGGTGATGGTCACCAGACTCGATCGTTTTGTTACGTCGATGACTGCGTGACTGGCATCCACAAATTGATGCGCTCCGACTACCACCATCCGCTGAACCTGGGACAGGATCGGATGGTAACCATCGACGAGCTTGCGGACTTGGTTGCGAACGCCGCCGGAGTCAAGGTCCGGAAGACGCACATCGACGGTCCTCAGGGAGTGCGCGGTCGTAACTCAGACAATACGCGTCTGCGCGAGGTTCTCCACTGGCAACCTGAAATATCGCTCGAGGAAGGATTGGCGCGAACCTATCGCTGGATCGAGGCTCAGGTGCGCCAGAGCCGCAGCCTTTAGTCTATTTCGAGTACAGCAAGTAGTGAGAGCCATCTGACGCGACAACAACATTTCTTCGGTCGATTGGTGGCCGCTACTGATCTGGCGGTCCTATTCGCTTCTTTCTGGGCCGCCTACTCGGTCCGCCTTAAGCTTTGGCAGCTTGCCTACCCGGTGCTTCCCCCCGGTAGCCCGCGAGCGGCCGCATGGATCATAACTGTTATGTTTCCGGCTTGGCTTTTCGCCTTGCGCTATTTCAAACTGTACAATCCTGTCACCTACCGATCTACGTCTCGGGTCCTCAGTGCATCTCTCAAAGCGCAGGTAGTCGCATCTGTACTGATGTTGAATGCCGTTTTCATTATTCGCGGGTTCAACGGAATAAGCCGTCCTCTTCTGGCCCTGATCGTAATGTTTAGCTTAGTCTGTCTTATGACTGAAAAGATAGCTATTTTCTTCCTGATGCGATACCGGTGGCGACTGCAGCGGCGATCCGCAGTCCGGAGGGTTCTTCTGGTGGGTAGTCGAGACGACGCAGAAAATTATTTCGAGGTGGTTCGAGCCCACCCCGAATGGAACCTTGAAATAGTTGATGTTATTTCTCCTTCATCCGATGGAACCGCTGCGAGGCGGAGCGATGAGCACCTCTATTCGCCAACTGAACGCTAGCTTGCTTACGTCGCCTCACGGGAAATCGGAGCAGCAGGAGGCATGGTCCGATGTCCTCCGGCGTTATGCGGTTGATGAGGTGGTAGCGGTAACTACATCGAATACCTCCACGATGTGGAACCATCTGGCCGAGGCTTGCGCAGATAGAGGGGTGATTTTCCGCCAACTGGTAGTGATGCCTAAGCCCAAGATTGGTAAGTATATCATGGAGGATGCTGGTAATGGGCAGTACTTCGTTTCGCTGGAGCCGGTTCCGCAGGATTTCCTTGCCCTCGCCCTCAAGCGCACTCTCGATATCGTTGGAGCGATCCTGGGAGTGATACTCTGCGCCTTGGTTTACCCCGTCTATGGCGTTTGGTTGCTCATGGTCTCTCCGGGCTCGGTCCTATTCTGTCAAGAACGCATGGGCCGTAATGGGCGATTCTTTACCTTACGCAAATTTCGTACTATGCGTCCGGGCGCGGAGCGCGAGCTTCCTGAGCTGATGGCGTTCAATCAGATGAGCGGCGCCCTGTTCAAGATCAAAAACGATCCCCGCATCATCCCCGGCGGAAACTTTTTGCGCCGCACTCATCTCGATGAACTCCCGCAGTTCTTCAACGTCCTACTCGGCGATATGAGCTTGGTTGGCACTCGCCCGCCGACCCGCAATGAGGTCGAAACCTACGAGAACCATCATCATCGCCGCCTCAGCATGCGTCCCGGGATGACCGGCATCTGGCAGGTAACCGGCAACGACGTGGTCCGCGATTTTGAAGAGGTTGTCAAACTGGATTGCCGATATATAGATAACTGGTCGTTAGCTCTTGACTTGAAGTTGATCAGAAAAACTTTGGTGAAAATGGTCCGGTTCGGCGGTCTGTAAGAAAGCGCGGCCGACGCGCACGACTGCTGCTCAAGGCATATTGCTCTCGCCTCCCACAAAATATTAGTCGCTGACAATCAGCCGTTCAAAACCGTGCCACTGAAGCAGAATCTGAAAACAAGAATAGCGAATAGCGCTATTCCGTTAGAGTTGGTTCAGCAAATTCGTGTTGAAGCTCATCTGTCGGCAGTGCGTCTTCGCTCCCGTATCTCACCCAGATTGCGTCGTCGTGCGGCTGAGTTGGCCGCTCTTTGGGATGTCAAACTCAACTTCGGTTGTGGCCGGCGTGTTTTACCGGGATGGCTCAACGTGGATGGATGGTGGTGCGAAGGGATCGATTATGTTTGCGATCTTCGACAGCCGCTCCCGCTAAGCGATGGATCGTGCCGATATATTTTCACTGAACACGTATTTGAGCATATTCACCAGCAGTTTCGCGCCTCCGTCATACGCGAATGGTTTCGTCTGTTGAGCCCCCAAGGGGTCCTTAGGATCGTAGGCCCCGGCTGCGCACAGTTCGCTGATGCCTATTCGAGAAGGGACATCGAATGGTTTCGCCGGTCGATTCCGGGGACGAAAAACCTCGCGGAAGGGCTAAACGATATTTTCAAGAACCACTTCCACCGGTTCGTGGACGATTTCGAAAGCCTCTCATCAGAGCTGAGAGCGCAGGGGTTCGTCCACGTCGAGGAGTCCAGCCATTTGTCCAGCCGAGTGCCCGAACTTTGCGTCGACCTGGACGAACCGACCCGGATTCCTGGCAATCTCTATCTAGAAGCTAGGAAGTAACAATTGTCGTTCGCAAGAAGGGTTGCTGTCACTATCGGAGCGAACGGCGTACTTGGAGTCCTTGGATTCATCAGCGGCACCATGGCGGCCCGTTTGTTGGGCCCCACGGGGCGCGGAGAGCTGGCGGCAATTCAGACATGGGCCGGCTTCCTTGCTGTGGTAGCGACATTGGGTCTGCCCGAGGCGGTTGTTCTGTTCTGTTCGCGTGAACCTTTGCGGGGAGGCCGCTACATCACTTCCGCAATCCTCGGCGGGGTGATCGGGTGCATTCCAATGTTGCTACTTGGTAACATTGCCTTGCCGTTTCTTCTCTCCGCGCAAGTTCCTAAAGTGGTTTACGCTGCCCGCTGGTATCTAACGATAGCTATTATCTATGTGGCGCTTGGCGCCCCTTATGGTGCTTTGCGCTCACTTCCTAATCTCACTCGTTGGAATGCGATTCGGCTAATCCCGGCGATTCTTTGGGTTGCAGTTCTCTGTTTTGCTTTTTTCACGGGCAACGCTCGACCGGAGTTTCTGGCTTTGTTGAACTTGGTGGCCGTAGCAGCAATTGCGCTGCCTATCACGCTTTGGGTCGCCCGACGCACGATCAAAGGATCCTATTTGCCAGATCCGCATTCATTGATTCCGATGTTACGTTTCGGAATTCCTTCCGTTGCCAGCGGGGTACCTCAAACCCTGAACCTGCGCTTCGATCAAATGTTGATAGCGGGATTACTACCAGCGAGACTGCTCGGGCTCTATGTGGTAGCGGTGGCGTGGAGCTCGGTGCTGTCGCCGTTGTCGCAGGGAATTGCAGCAGTCCTATTTCCTCACATCGCTGCTTATGGTTCGAGGGACGATCAATCTCGCGCCTTCGTAAGAATAGTGAGATTCGCCAGCCCTTTAGCATGCGTTTTAGCAGTGGCCGTTGCATTAGCTACACCGTGGATTCTTCCCCGCATATTCGGGCTCCCTTATCGAGAGTCGGTTCCTTCAGCTGTCATCTTGGTAGTAGCAAGCGCCGTGCTTGGTATCAATCAATTGCTGGAAGAAGGGTTCAGGGGACTAAACAAACCAATATGCATTTTATGGTCAGAATTGGCCGGCTTGATCGTCACCGCAACCACGCTGATAGTTTTGCTCAGGCGAATAGGAATTGTCGGGGCCGCACTATCGTCTTTGCTCGGCTACACGAGTGTGTGCATTCTTCTCTTGACCCTGGCCCGATCTGAAACCGGCTACTCGATTAGAGAAATGTTACTACCCTCTTCGTCGGAAATCTTCGAGCAATGGGCCAAGGTTAGTCAGCAATTGGGCCGGCAGAAATAGCAACAGCGGCATTGTCGTGCGCTTATTATTGTTCGATTCCACCAGTATGTATCCGGCGAATCCACTGTTCGCGGATGCGCTGTCTCAAGTCGGACGGGAGTATGGCTTCGAACATGAGTGGATCGATGAAGCGCAATTTTCAACCCCGAAGTTCGCAATTTGTTTAGACAAGGTTTTCCGTCGATTTTCGGGGCGCCGGCCTCTCGTATATTGGAAACTAAATCGATCGTTCATGAAAGTCGCGCAGGCGCAGCGGCCAGACCTGGTTTTAATCACCTGCGGAAAGTTCTTGAGCCCGGAAACGATTCGTTCGGTCAAGAGAGAGACCGGTGCGCTGCTGGTGAACTATGCGACGGACGATCCATTCAATAGCGCAGTCAACACCCCGATGTTCAGGAAAGGGATTCCGTGCTACGACCTCTATGCCTGCACCAAGAAGGCAATTATCGACGACGTCAGGAAAGCCGGGTGCGGCAATGTGGCTTATGTCCCGTTCGCATATAAACCGGAAATCCATTTTCCAGAGAGCACGCAGAGTTCAGAGGAGCGAAAGCGTTACTCGTCCGACCTGGTATTCATTGGTGGCTGCGACGGTGATCGCCTCCCATACATAGCCGCGATGCTGAAAGCCATACCGGATTTGCGCCTGCACCTCTATGGTGGCTTCTGGAACCGACACTCTGCTCTCCGGAAGTACTATCGAGGCTTTGCTCTTGGCCGCGAATTTCGTCTGGCGGTTGCGGGGGCGAAGATCGTGTTCAATCTGATCAGACGGAAGAACCGGGATGATCACGTGATGCGAACCTATGAGATCCCGGCTTGCGGAGGATTTATGCTCACGGACCGAACCGACGAGCAGTGCTCGCTCCTCGCCGAAGACAAGGAGGCGAGCTACTTCACATCGACCGAGGAAATGGTTGACAAGATTCGCTACTACCTGGCGCACGATTCTGAACGGCGACGAATAGCCGAAGCTGGACATCGTCGCATTACCTCGGGGGGCAACACCTATGCAGACCGTCTCAAGACGATCATTGGGTTAGTTCGATGAGGCTCTGCGCTGGAATGGGCTTTTCCCGCGAGACTTCCCCTTTCAGTTTGATTGCCGGGATAGTGTTGTATTCAGAACTGTTGCCAAACTATTGGACTTCGCAGCCAATTCGCGCCGCCAGAGACCACGAGATATTTTGGCCGTGGTTCGAAGGAGAGGTTTCGCGTGTCGAAGGCTAGCTTCGCGTATAGGGAACGGATTTACGAGCGATATGTCACAGCTCACGGTCCGGTCAGCGCCTTGTCCCAAGATCTGCGGACGCGAGCTCCCTCCTTTCGAAAGCTAATTCGCGACTTCTTTCCGACGGATCGCTCTGCCAGAATACTCGATGTGGGGTGCGGGTCCGGCGCACTACTCTATTTCGCGAAAGAAGCGGGCTATCGAAACTTCGCCGGCGTGGATATCTCTGCCGAACAGGTCGCGGCTGCGACACGACTTGGCATCGAAGGGGTAACTCAGGGAGATTTGTTCGCGGTCCTTCGCAGTCTGGAAGATGAATCCCAGGACGCCGTTGTGACATTCGACGTGATCGAGCACCTACGAAAAGATGAGGTGTTAATCGTTGTCGACGAAATATTTCGCGCCCTTCGCAAGGGAGGAAGCTGGATTCTTCACGTCCCAAACGGAGGCTCACCATTCGTCGGGTTAATTTTCTTCGGGGATTTTACCCACGAGGTCGCGTTTACGAGATCATCCTTGGAACAACTCGCGCTGACTTGCGGATTCCAGCAGGTGGTGTGCATAGAGGACGGCCCTATCCCGCACGGCATTTTTAGCTCTTTGAGGTGGGTTTGTTGGAAGACAATTCGATTCCTGTTGCGCGCGTGGTTGGCAGCGGAAACCGGCTCAATTGACCCCAATTGCATTCTAACTCAGAACTTTGTTGCGGCGGCGAAGAAGTAGAGCCCAGGGGCTCATTGAGGCGACTCCCGAAATTCAAGTTCAACGAAGAGCAGCGTCACGAAACAGTTCACACGAGGCTTTTGTTAGAGACGGACCGCTATCGCAAATCTGCGGCCTAAGTATGCGACTCTCAGCGCGATTTCGAAATTGAAGAGTGGGATAGATCGCGATTTTCCGATTCCTGAGTCTCAACACCTCGCGGCTATCAAAACGCGGCTCGCCGTCGACCACTTCGACCGCGTGAAATTGATCGCGTTTGTCAGTCGCACGAAGGTGAAGCGATGGCGATGCCACAGCTCGGTGACTTCATCTAAGGTCAGCAGGCATACTGACAGCCGATCCCACTAAGGGTGAAACAACCGCATCGCGCATCAGCTGAGCCTAATACGTTCAGATGCGCGCTAAGTCAAGAACGGCTTGCCAGCAAGTGCAGATTGTGTAGGTAATCGGACGACCATCAGTCTATTGTGGCTTATATAGCCCTACGGTAGGTTCGATCGTGGCGAGGTCAACCAGCAAGGCCGGAAGAATGTTTCCTATCCCCAACGCTTCGATGGTCTCGTACCTGCCATAACGCATGCGGGTCAGAATTCGACACGTTCAAGCGCGCTTCGTCGCGACGCTGTACCTGCTGGTGAATGCGCTTCTGAGGACACTGCGGGTTCTGCTATGGCCTCGCCGCAAACCCTCCGACCCGCAACGCATTTGCATATACAGGGTCGGCTTTATCGGAGATACTATAGTTGCGCTTCCCGCAATGCATGCGATCAGGACCGCGTACCCCCGCGCACACCTGACGCTGCTAACTTCGCCCGTCGACGGAAAGTTTCCGGGAGCCAATGAGTTGCTGGCCAACTCCGAACTCTTCGACGAGGTGCGCGTTTACCTCAAGCGCGAGGTCACCGGCTTTCGCAACCGGCTCGAATTCCTGCGGTTGATGCGTCGTCAGCGTTTCGATATGTGGATCGATTTGCCCCAGGAACTCGCCGGTCCTTTTGGTCAGCTGCGAAACTTGGTGGTCGCACGACTTGTAGGTGTCAAGTGGGGCTACGGATGGGGGTTCGTTACCACTTTGGGACTTTGGGTGCAGGCACAGTCGGAGTTTCTGACGTTTCCGAATGAAGTCGACAAGTTGCTAGCGATAGTCCGCAGAGCAGGCATTTCAGTCGGCTGCGAGGTGAATTTCCCTATCGAGATCGGATCGGATGAGCGTAACTCGGTTGATCGACTGCTCGAGAAGGCCGCCTGTGGTCTGATAGCCGTGGCACAGGGCGCAAAGAGTAGCTTGAGCCTTTGGCCCGTTGAGCGGTTCGTAACGGTCGGAAAGCATTTGGTGTCGAGAGGCTTCCAAGTGGTGGTATTGGGTGGTATTGCCGATGCTTCGGTGTGCCAGGCAGTTGCCAAAGGCATCGCAGGCAAAACTATAGATCTTGCCGGACGCACGTCATTGAAGGAGTCCTGCGAGGTGTTGAGACGATGTTCCATGTTGATTTGCAATGACTCTGGTGTGCAGCACCTGGCTGCTGCAGTTGGGACACCTTGCATTTCGATATTCTCGGCACACGATATGCCCGGCAAGTGGCATCCTTATGGACCGGAAAACATAGTGTTACGAAAGTGGGTTGAATGTCATACCTGTTACCTTAAAACTTGTCCCTACGACAACCGATGTTTAAAGCTGATCGATGCGGACGAAGTTATCACAGCCATCAATTCGAAGCTCCGAAGCCCGGCCCAGAACGATCTTGGCGGGTCTACGAATTACTCACTTCCGAAACGTACCGCTGGAGAGCCTGTTTGATCCCCGAGAGCCTATGTGCGGAATAGTAGGCATTTTCTCCTATAGCGCCGCGGCACCGAGAGTCGAGCTCTCCGAGCTGATTGCGATTCGCGACGCGATGGCGGCTCGCGGTCCCGACGGCGCCGGACACTGGCTCTCCTCAGATCAGCGAATTGGCTTGGGCCATCGCAGGCTCGCGTTTGTAGATCTCAGTGAGGCCGGAATGCAACCAATGGCGACGGTTGACGGCTCATTGCGCATTACCTTCAATGGCGAGATCTACAACTACCAATCGATTCGCGAACGGCTGGAAGCTCGCGGCGTGGTGTTTCAGTCGCATAGCGATACGGAAGTACTGCTACATCTCTATTCCGAAAAAGGTCCTGCAATGCTCAACGAGCTACGCGGCATGTATGCCTTCGGCATCTGGGATGCAACGCGGAAGAGAATGTTCTTGGCTCGCGATCCATTCGGAATAAAGCCTCTCTACTATGCTGACGATGGAATGACACTCCGTTTCGCCTCGCAAGTCCGGGCGCTGCTCAGGGCCAAGTCCGTCGATACCAGCGCCGATGCCGCAGGTAAGGTAGGTTTTATGCTGTGGGGTTACGTTCCCGAACCCTACACCTTATATGCGGGAATCCGCAGCCTGCCGTCAGGCTCATGGTTGAGCATCGGTGGTAGCGGCGATCGGACGTCAGGAACCTTTTGCCGCATCTCTGACGAAATCGCGGCCGCGGAGAATCGTGCGATATCTTTGTGCGCCGGCGATGTCCATGAGCGACTCCGGGAAGCGATGCTCGACACCGTCACGCAACACATGATCGCCGACGTCCCGGTAGGGGTTTTTCTCTCTTCGGGACGCGACTCTGCTACTCTGACTGCTCTTGCCGTCGAGACTAACCGCTCGCCCCTGCATACAGTTACCCTTGGGTTCGAGGAATATCGTGGCAGCGAGGTTGACGAAGTCCCATTCGCGGAGCGTTTGGCCACTCAATTGGGCACTACTCACGACACGCGATGGGTATCGCGTAACGAGTTCCAGTCTGATTTCGCAGCTTTGCTGTCGGCGATGGATCAGCCGAGCATCGATGGCGCCAACACCTACTTCGTCAGCAAGGCGGCCAAACAGGCAGGCCTCAAGGCCGCACTTTCCGGAGTCGGCGGCGACGAACTATTCGGCGGTTACTCAAGCTTTCAGCGAATCCCGCAATTGGTCCGCACCGTCGGTAAATTTCCAGTCGGAGCAGCTAAAGTGCTGCGCGCCATTTCTGCTCCCCTGCTCAAACACTTCACGTCCGTTAAGTACGCAGGCCTTCTGGAGTATGGTGGCAGCTATGCGGGTGCTTATATGTTGCGACGCGGCCTCTTCATGCCGTGGGAGCTTCCTCACCTACTCGACCCCGATGTGGTGCGCGAAGGATGGCGCGTTCTCCGGCCAATGCTGGAACTGGAAGCGACGGTAAAAGGCATTGCTGGCGAGCAGCTCCGTGTTTCGGCGCTCGAGATGAGTTGGTATATGCGCAACCAACTGCTCCGCGATTCTGATTGGGCCGGGATGGCACACTCTGTGGAAATCCGCGTCCCGATGGTAGATCTTACTTTGCTGCGTTCCGTCATACCACTCGCGCTGGACTGGCAGGGAAAGGCCGAGATGGCACGAACGCCCGCTTTGCTGTTGCCCTACGCGATCCTGAAGCGGCGCAAAACCGGGTTCAGCATTCCCCTGAGCGACTGGCTCGCCGACGCCGATCCGAAAAGTTGCGGACGCGGCCTAAGAGGATGGGCGATGCGGCTGGCCCGCGAGTTCAACATTGTTCCGAACCACAAACTGCAGCGGCGTAGGGCAACCTAGTCATGCGCATTCTTCATGTGATTCCAAGCCTCGCCAAGCGCCATGGTGGGCCGCCGAAGGCAGCGCAGGAGCTATGTCGCGAGTTGGTGCTGATGGGTCACGAGGTGGCGATTTACACAACCAATCTCGACGGCAATCAGCGTCTCGACGTCCCGGTTGATCAGCCGATTCGCGGCGAAGACGGAGTGGTGCGATGGTATTTCGCGACGCAGCGCTCCGGGCTTTACGGAGTCTCGATGTCGTTGATAGGCGCGCTACGACGCAACATCCGCAGCTTCGACGTGGTCCACATCCACACGCTCTATCGCTTCACGTCGACGGTCGCAGCGCACTATTGCCGCTCCGCGAGAATTCCCTACATCCTACGGACACACGGCACGCTCGATCCGTTCCTCTTTCATCGACATCGACTGCGCAAGCGAGTGTATGAGGCGCTGTTCGAAACCCGAAACCTGGAAAATGCGGCAGCGGTGCATTTTACCGCCGATGAAGAAATGAACCTGGCTCAGTCGGCTGGACTGCGGTTTCGCGGCGTGGTAGTGCCGAATGGAGTCGATCTGAAACTGCCGTGTGATCGCAATCAACTTCGTGAACAGTTCGTTCGCGATTGGCCCAAGACGAGCGGAAAAAGAATCATCTTGTTTCTCGGCCGGCTGACTTTCAAAAAAGGACTGGACCTACTGGCTAAAGCCTTTGGTGCAGTCGCTCGAACCCGATCTGACGTTCATCTGTTTCTGGCCGGGCCTGATGACGAGGGCTATGGAAAAAAGGTTCGCCAATGGCTGGATGACGAGGGGATGCTGGACCGGGTAACCTTTGCCGGGATGCTGGAGGGCGAGCGCAAGGAAGCTGCGTTCGCGGCTGCTGAAATGTTCGTGTTGTCCTCTTATACGGAAAACTTCGGCATCGCGGTGGCCGAGGCGCTTGCGGCGGGTACTCCAGTGATCATTTCGAACAAGGTGAATATCTGGCGCGAAATCAGCGATGCGCACGCCGGGTTGATCGTGAATTGCGATTCCGATGAACTCGCGCGAGCGATTTCGACTTTGTTGGACAGCAGCGAACTCCGCCGCGATCTTGCCGAAGCGGGAAAGCAACTGGTCGCCGAAAAATTCAACTGGCCGAAGATCGCCGTAAAGATGATGGCCGTCTATAGCGACGTCATCGCGAGAAATTCGAATCTGTACTCGACGGAAGCGTCTCTCACATGAGCGATGGCAAACTAGCTCTGGTCACCGGAGGCACCGGGTTCATCGGCCGATCCTTGGTTGGTGGACTACTCGCGCGTGGCTATCGCGTTCGCGTCATCGCGCGGCGGCCCGTCGTCAGATGGCGGTTGGTCCCCGAAATCGAGCACATTCGCGCCGATATTTCCGAGCCCGGTGTTATCGAATCGGCAGTCAAAGGTGTGGATGCCGTTTATCATCTTGCAGCCGCCACCTCGGGCACGCCGGATTACTATCAGAGCGTTACGGTCGAAGCTTCACAGCGTCTGCTGACGGTTGTTGCCGCCAATGGAGGCGGACGCGTAATTTTCGTCAGCTCGGCCAGCGTCTATGATGCTGGCTCGATGACGCGCGGCGGAACCATCGACGAAGATTTTCCGCTCGAGCGAAATCCGGCAGCACGCGGCCTCTATGCCCGTGCCAAGACTGAATCCGAACTGCGGGTATATTCGTTTCTGACTCATCCGACGGTCAAGCTAACGATCGTAAGACCTGGATTGGTCTATGGCCCCCGCAGTAAGAACGTGCTGAACGGCGCTGCGCTGTCGCTTCGCAACCGGCTGCTAATCACCACCGGAACACCGGAGAAATTGCTACCGCTCATCTATATCGATGACCTGGTCGACATCCTGATTCGGATCGCGTCGAGCGAAAAGGCAGTCGGAGGAATCTACAATATTGTTCATCCTGAGATGCCCACCATCGTTCAATTCCTTAAGACTTATCGTGAACTAAGCGGCGACCGCCGGCCGGTGGTCGATATTCCGTTGCGCAGGTTCCTACCGATATTCTTGTTACTCGACAAACTTTTCGTAGCGCTGGGCAGAAAGTCCAACTATGCTTACACTGCCGCGCGCCTCGCGAGTAGCTCAAGCTTGTCTGCGGAAAAGATGCGTCGTGAAATAGAATGTGAGCCCACGGTTGGATATCGCGAGGGACTCGCGAAGGTCTGCGCCGCCTAGATGACGCTGCTTCAAACTAGTCAGGAAGTGCGTTTCGGTCTCGTCGGATGTGGTCACGTCGTCCAAGAGCTGCATCTCCCAGCCTGGAGTGTAATACCCGACGCGAAGCTGGTGGCGATTTGCGATTCCTCACAGACCTCGCTCGATGCAGTATCGCGACGGGTTCCCGCCGCGCGACGGTACACCAGCTTCGATGACTTCCTCAGTGACAACACCGGCTTGTCGTTTGTGGTTCTTGCCACGCCCGGAATCACTCATCTCGAACTTGCGCAGAAGATCCTCGCTAAGGGGATCAACTTGCTATGCGAGAAGCCGCTCGCGCTTAACGCAGCGGATGCGCATCGCATGTGCGCACTCGCAGATGAGACCGACGCGATGCTGACTGCCATCCACAACTACCGATTTAAGGAAAATACCCAGCAAGCTCTCGATGCGATGCGCAAGGGAAGATTAGCCGACATCGTAGCTCTTAATCTCAAATTCCGAAGCGGGGCGCTGTTCAGCGAGCAGGTTCCGTGGCGGCGTCATGAGCGAGAGAACCGAACGCTGTTGTTCGAATCCGCGATTCACCTAGTTGACATTGCGATGTTGTTTCTCGGACCGCTAAAGTCGTTGCGATTCGTCGACGCGGACCTCGACAGCCTAGGCATCCAGCGCGTGGTTTTTGGTACCCTTCACGAAAGCGGCGCGCGCGGGCTTTTCGATTTAATGGTTGACGCGTCATCCACCAGCACCGAAATCGAAGTCCTTGGCGAATCGGCTGGTCTCTCCTTGCAATTCTTTCCGCAAGGATTCCGAATGCTACCGGCACGCGACAATCCGTTTCATCGCGGCCTGGCGGAAGGACGGCGAATTCTCGACTTTGCGCGCGACACGATTGGCGAGAAGTTCCTAGGCCCTAAATGCTCGCATCGTACACGCTCGCACGCGGATTTGTTCCGCGCTTTTGTCGGCGCTCTTTACGGCAACCGGCCAAACCCGGTGCCCGGAAGAGAGCTCCTACAAACCATTCAACTACTTGATGACGTCGCTAACCGATCCTACGGAGCACAAAGCGCCGATACACCCAGCAATGGCGGGGCGATCGAAGCTGCGGCATCTACAAAATGACTGGTTCAGAAATCAACGGTTTGCAATCGAAAGTACCTCTAAGCATAATAATCCCCACCCGCGACGAGGAACGAAACCTGGGTCAGACCCTCGCATCGGTGATGAATTGGGCGGATCAGGTGTTCGTTTTCGACTCCCTCAGCGACGATCGCACTTTGGATATCGCGCGCGGGTTCGGGGTCGAGATCGTGCAGCGCGCCTTCGACAACTTCGCGGCACACAAGAATTGGGCATTGGAAAATCTGCCGATTAGTAACCGCTGGGTTCTCTTCCTCGATGCTGACGAACGTCTTACTCCCGAACTGCGCGACGAGATCGGCGCAATCGTCGCCGACGAATCGAGCCGCAACGGTTACTACGTCGCGCGGAAAAATTATTTCATGGGCCAATGGATTCGGCACGCTGGTATGTATCCGGATTGGCAGTTGCGACTCCTGCTGCGCGGCAAAGGTCGCTACGAAGAGCGAATCGTGCATGAACACATGATGGTTGACGGTCCAGTGGGTTATCTAGCAAACCCGCTCGAGCACAACGACTTCAAGGGACTTGAGCGATGGTTCGATCGGCACAATCAGTACACCAGCATGGAAGCGGCGGAGGTCCGCAGCGTCCTTGAACGAGAGCGCTGCCATCGAATCGAATCGACGCTGAGGTCGCGTGGACCCGGACGCACGCGAGTCATCAAGGAGTTCGCGTATCGATACCTGCCGTGTCGCGCATTCTTCGTATTCATCTGGATGTATCTCATTCGCGGAGGATTTCTCGACGGCCGGATCGGCTTTCGTTACTGCATGCTCAAAGCTTTCGTCGACTATCAGACCAGCCTCAAGCTCATCGAACTCGGCCCCAGCGTGACGGGGCGAGTCTCTGAAGAAAGCGAGACTAGTCCTCGGGTGGAGAAGAGCGAATTCGACAACGGCTCGGTATTCCATAGCAAATAAGAATGCTCCGAAAGTGATCGATCATAGGTCAGTAGTAGTCGAACGGACCGACTTCCCCGCCTATCCGGATGAGGCGCCTTTCGGTCCCGGCCAGTCGTATCCCGAATATCCGCTTTCAAGACCTGGCTCGGAACGAAACTCGCCATATGAGACCGTGCGCACTTGCTTTCGGTCTGCCGGCCTTGACGCGGCGAACTTTGGAACAGTCATGTGGAACCCGCTGCGCGATCTCATCGCGCCTGGTGAAACGGTGGTTCTGAAGCCGAACCTAATCAAGGAGTTTCACCCACGCGATCCCGAGGGTTGGCGCTACGTTCTTACGCACGGAAGCATCATCCGCGCAGTAGCGGACTATGTCTTCAAGGCGGTAGGTGAGAACGGCAAGGTGATTATCGCCGATGCGCCGCAAACGGATTCTTCGTTCAAAAAGATAGTTTCGGTGCTAGGACTGGACGTGATTCGCGATTTCTATCATCGCCGCGGACTGAATATAGAACTGATCGATTTGCGCAAGGAAGAGTGGACCAGTCGCGACAGCGTCATCGTCGAACGAAGGAAACTTCCCGGCGATCCGTATGGGGCAGTCGCATTTGACCTTGGCGCGAGTAGCGAGTTCGTCGATCATCGCGGAGCCGGGAGATATTTCGGCGCCGACTACGATGTCGGCGAAACCAATCTGCGTCATCACGGGATGCGCCATGAGTATCTGCTTTCGCGCGCGGTGATGGAATGCGACGTGCTCTTCAATCTGCCCAAACTCAAGACGCATAAAAAGGCTGGCATTACCGTAGCGCTAAAAAACCTCGTTGGTATCAATGCCGACAAGAACTGGTTGCCTCATCACACCGAAGGAAGCCTCGGTGAAGGAGGCGACGAGCATCCCGCTCCAAGCCTTATGCATCGATTCGAGCGGACGGCAGTCAAGTACGTGCACCAGTTGTCGCTTCGGGTACCGGGCGCCGGACCATGGATTCATCGGCACGCGCGGAAGGTCGGCAGCATAGCCTTTGGCGATACCGAGGAAGTGATCAGAACCGGCAACTGGTATGGAAACGATACCGTCTGGCGAATGTGCCTCGACCTTAACAAGCTCGTGTTCTATGGGCGTGCGGACGGAACGCTCAGGCCTTACGCCGCGGCGAATCGCAAGCGCCACCTGATACTGGTCGACGGAATCATCGCCGGAGAAGGCCGCGGTCCAATGAATCCCGATCCGGTAAAGGCCGGGCTAGTACTGTTCGGATTGAATCCGGCCTCGGTTGATACCGCGGCCGCATACATGATGGGATTCGATCCTCTTCGAATTCCTGTCGTCAGGAAAGCCTTCAAATCGCGGTATTACCCTATCGCGGAATGGGACTTCGGCGACATCCGAGTCCTTAGCAGTCGCGGGAATCTGAACGGGTTGTTGCGCGATTTAAGCGATGAGGCTATTTTTCATTTCGAGCCTCACTTCGGATGGAAGGGCCATATCGAGCGGTGCGAACCGATGCGAGAAGATGCGTATGCCTGAACTGAAAGCGCTCTATCTAAAGCTCCCTGTTCATTTACAGCAGCTTGCATGCAGCGTCGAGGGCTGGCGCGTCAAGCGCAATCGCTATGACCATACATTTTTTGAACTTCTGCGGGCCGCTGAAAATCGCACCTACTGGTCGTCCGAGAGGCTTACTGAATTTCGCGACAGGAAGGTCGCCGAATTCGTTCGTCATTGCGCGACCACCGTTCCCTACTTCCGGCGTAAGTTCCGTGAGCTTGGAATTTCGCATGAAGAGATCCAAACCTTGAACGATCTCCAGGTGCTTCCGGTCCTGACCAAAGACCTGGTTCGAGAGAATTTCGCGGACCTGTTTTCTGAAGCGGTGCCTCTGCGCGAACGGTTGATGATGCATACTAGCGGCACCACCGGCAGTGGCTTGAGATTCGCGACAACTCGGCGAGCCATTCAGGAGCAGTGGGCGACCTGGTGGCGCTATCGGCGCTGGCACGGAATCGATTTGGATGACTGGTGCGGTTATTTCGGTGGACGTTCGGTGGTACCACTTGCGCGGGGCCGACCGCCGTTCTGGCGTTACAACTATCCGATGCGTCAGATTCTCTTCAGCGGATACCATCTGTCGGATTACACGATGCCAGCCTATCTGGCCGAGCTACGGAAGTCCAAGCCCACATGGATTTTCGGCTACCCATCGCTACTCTCTCTTACAGCTGCTCATGCGATCGAGACCCATACTGAACTCGGTTACACGCCCAAGCAAATCATGATCGGTTCAGAAAATCTCCTGCCACAGCAAACTGAATCGATTATTCGCGCGTTTGGAGTCCGTCCGCTACAGCACTATGGAATGACCGAAGGCGTGGCGAATTTCTCTGAGTGCGAGCTAGGAAGGCTGCATGTTGATGAGGACTTCGCGGGGGTAGAGTTCGTCCGCGACGACAGCGGAACCGGGTGGCGAGTCGTGGGGACTAACTTCAGCAATCCAGCATTTCCACTTCTTCGATATGAAGTACAGGACCGAGCCACTCCGGCCGAGGGAACTTGTCCTTGTGGGCGTGCGGGCCGTCTGGTCACCTCTATCGATGGAAGGATGGAAGACTACGTCGTGCTGAGGAACGGCGCGAAGATCGGAAGGATGGATCACGTCTTCAAGGACTTGATCCGAATAAAGGAAGCGCAGATTTTTCAACGCGCACCCGGTGAGATCACTGTTCGAGTGGTTCGGGCGCGCGACTACACCAGTGATGACGAGCAAGCTCTGCGCGCCCAGTTTCACCAACGCGTTGGCGATCACGCTGAAGTAGCGATTGCCTACGTCGACCATTTGGAGCGCAGTCGCAACGGCAAGCTGCAATTCGTGATCTCCGAAGTGCAGCCGCTCCTCACCAATGGCAGGAAGGAATCTCATGAACAAGCTTAAGGTAGCGGTGATCGGAGCCGGGTTCATTTCGTCGAATCGGCATCTACCCGCCTGGCGCTCGCTTGGCAAAAAGATCGAGCTCGTAGGGTTAGGTGATCTGAATCGCGAGATGGGACTCAAAGTCGCAGCCCACTTTAATATAAAGCGTATATATTCTGACGTGGCTGAGATGATAGCCAAGGAGAAGCCCGACGTAGTTGACATATGCACACCGCCGGCCACTCACGCCAAGTTGGCATTGCTTGCTATGGAAAATGGCTGCCACATGCTGATCGAAAAGCCTATGGCGCTAACGAATCCGGATTGCGATGCGATAGTTGCTGGCGCCAAACAGCACAAGGTTAAGGTGTGCGTCGGTCACACAGGGCTGTTCTATGAACCATTCATTCGTGGTCGAAGGTTGGTGGAGCGAGGGGCGATCGGAAAGTTTCAAGGAATGCGGGTCGTAATTTCCACTCCCACCGATTACATGACTTCGAATCGGGATCATTGGGCGCACCAACTGCCAGGGGGGGCGATCGGTGAAACTGGGCCGCACGCAGTATACATGTCGCTTGCGTTCATGAGCCGCGTCGAGAAAGTCGCGGTTGATGGGTTCAAACAGCTGCCCCAGTACCCTTGGTCGCAATATGAAGACTATCGGATAAACCTCATAGGTGACACCGGCATCAGCTCCATTCATGTCAACTATGCGAGCAACCAGTGGATGTCGTGGGTCGAAATCGCCGGGAGCACGGGTACGCTAATCCTTGATCTTCACGGTCGGGTTGTGACTCGGGTGAACCGAAGCTCGCTTACCGTACCTGCGTTCGGAATCTCCGTGCTAGGTCAGGCAGCTCAGATTCTCAAGGAGGCGGGTCTGACTACCTTTAAACTCGTCACTCGCCAGGAAGCAAGCACACACGAACATTTGATTCGGGGATTCGCAAACAGCTTGTTGACTGGCGAGCGGGTTCCTGTGACTGCCGAGGAAGGCCGAGAAGCAGTCCGTGTAATGGGTCTCATAGGCGATCAGCTGGGTGGCAACGCATCCACCTTGAGTGCGCTCGCGGCTGGTTGAGCGAAGCTGCGGAAGTCGATGACGACGTTGAACAATTCGAAAAACCTGGATCCATACGATTCGCCTGGAAATTTCGCATCGGAATTTCGACTTGCATTGGCCTGTGCGCGCTGGCCTTTGAACGAGCCGGATCGAGAGGAAATACGCCGGTTGGCGAGCGAGCCTTTGGACTGGGAATGGTTCAAGAGGATCGCTGAGCGCAATCAGATTCTCCCCTTGGTCTACAACAATCTTCGCAATGCCCTGACTGACTCGTCGCATGCGGAAATTGTACGGTCGTTTCGGGACGCCGCGCTTGGTCATATCCGCCACAGTATGTCCCAAGCGGCAGAATTGGTTCGTGTCACCGATTCCGTGAGAACTGCCGGCTTCGAAACCGTAGCGCTCAAGGGCGTGTCTCTCTCCGTCTTGGCCTACGGCAACCTTGCGATGCGAAGTTCCGGAGACATAGACTTGCTGGTTCCCGCAGCGCAGGTGCCTGACGTGGAGCGCGTTTTGCTAGGCTTGGGGTACGCACGTTTCGAACCCACAGCGGAACTTACACCGAGACGTATGAAGCACTATCTGAGGTACTACAAGCACTTCACTTATTTCTCGGCTGATGGGGCGCCGCTCGAGCTACATTGGCGACTGTTCCATAACATCCCGCTCCTGAAAGAGACGGACCCGAAGTGTCCGCCCACGATGCAGGTTCCGGTTGGCCCCGGTGTCGTAGCCACACTTTCGCGAAACGAGCTGTTCCTATACCTGTCCGTTCACGGCGCGATTCATGGATGGCCAATTCTAAAGTGGCTGGCAGACGTTGGTTCGTTACTAAATATCATGAGCGCCGACGACCTCCGCCATGTTGCCGCATTGGCGTCCGAACGAGGGCTGATGGCAGAACTGCGGGCGGCGCTGATACTGGTGGACCTTTTTCTGGCGATCGAGAGACCTGCCGTCGAGCTGCCAAGCGAACGTGATCGAGTCGTGGAACGAATCGTCAAGATGGCCCAACGGCTTCTCACCGCCAACAGCTATTGCCTCGAAATCCAATGCTTGCCGCGCTTGGGGATGTTTCTCTATGACCTCCGTCTACGGTCCTCATGGCGATATCGGAGTGAAGACATCAGAAGATTATTTGTCTTCCCAGATGACTGGGATCTGATAGACCTGCCAGATGCACTGTTTCCGCTGTACGCGGCGGTCAGACCTGTGAGTTGGTTGCTTAGGCATTTGCCGCGTCTCCCTCGGCGCCAGTCTACCGCGGATCACACCTGACGCTCCCTTTCCCTCCGATTCGATCCAGCCCGAGCTGGCCTTGCCGTATAGCCCCGCCACTGTTCCCCGTTTTCCAGAGAATCTCCTTTCGCTTTAGCCAAAGCAGCCATCTATGCGACTGGTGCGTCGCGCAGTACAAATCAAAACGCTGCTGCCCGAGACGGAGTGCATCGCTCACAGCTCTTGGGATGCCCTTCGCGATTAGTGCGTGCGTCTCGAATATCGCTGCCATATGAATGTGCACAGGTGCTACGATTACAATTGACTGGTCACGCGCTAGCCTGCCGCTCTGATCGGAAGTATCGAGAACGACTTACGATCGCGAACGTTTTCAGAGGTCGCATCATGAGCAGCGAAATTTTTCAGCGTCAACGATGCTAAGAGCTTCGAGTGTAGCGCGAGATTCTGAATTGTCTCAGGGCGATTAATGAGCGGCTTAGCTGCCACCGCTTTCGCGCCAACGAGGTGCGGCTGTGGCTAAGCCTGATCGCCTACAACCTCGGGAATTTGTGTCGGCGGCCAGTGCCGCCGATGAGGGTCGCCACCAAGGAACCTTATTGAACACAGCCTGAACTGGCGTTTCGTCGCCTTTGATTGCAAGAGTGTTCACTGCCTCAGGAAGCTGGTGGGCCGCCTCTTGGGTGAGTGTGCCAACGAGTTGAGTCTCGATCTCGAATTCTATTCGATCGCGCAGTAACCTGTGGGAAAGGTTTCGCCGAACTTGATTTCGCCTCCCCGCTTTTGAAAAGCGGCGATGTGAGGCCCTTACTTCTCTTTCATACAGACAGGCAATTTTGGTATTCTGAAGCCTCTCCAATGGACAACATCAACATCGCATATCTGTGGGCGACGCTCGGCTTGCCTTCGCTGATAATCGTCCTAATTTATCTGTTCCGTTCCCGCTACAATGAATTGATCGCGCTGCATCTGACGGTCTTTTGGGCCCAGTTCTTTGCCTACGGCGCGGTCTGGCTGCTAACGAATCAAGAGTCGTTCCAGTTCCCCCGCTGGATCATGCTGCTCCTCGCGTTCGAGCTGACGGTCTACTGTGCGGCGTTCGTCATTCTCGCGGGACCGCTGCGTGGGTTCGTTCGCACCGTCTCAGATGCGGCGCTGGAAGTGCGCGCACGTATGCTTCTGTTCTGGATCGCGCTGTCGTCTGGCCTCTATATATACATATTAGCCACTTATGGTGTCATTGCATTCGTTTTGTATGCCGACGTTGCAGAGAGTGCCGGGATGCCGAGCTATCTCAGGTATCTCAACGAGCTGCTCGCGGTCCCGGCGTGGGGGGCCGTGTTCTGCTGCTGCGTTCGGGTCGCCCATCGACGCTTTCATCTCATCCAGTTGTTTGCGGTCGCCTACGTGCTGATGCGTCTGTTCGTCGAAGGCGGCGGGGGCAAGAGCGAGCTCGTCTTGGTCGTCGCCGTCGTGGCGCTGTTCGGACGCCAACGACCCTTGCATATCACGTGGCGCGTGGTATCAGGGGCGATGGCGACAGCCTGTGCGCTCTTCGTGATGTGGGGCCTGTACGAAGGTGTCCGCCACAATCTCCGCGACATGCTAGTCGCGGCTCAGTCCTACGATTCCAATGCTGATATGGTCGAGGCGCTCGTCACTGCCCCGGACCAGAAAAGGGACGCTTTCGATCTCGTGAGAAAGGACGTACAGGTGCGACAGGCTCCGATCTTTCTGCTCGTGGAACTCACCGAGCGTCCGCATCTTGCGGGCGGTGCCTTCGTCTTGCAGGCCTTCTATAATGCGATTCCTTCGGCATTGGGCAAGACAGTAACCCGGCATGAGAACGATGTATTGGCTGACACGATGGAGTTCCCGTTCGACGATTATCCATGGACCGTGCTGAGTGAGCTGCAGGCCGAAACGTCGGCGCTGGCCGCGATCCTTACGCCGCTCCTTTATGCAGGTCTGTTCTGGCTCTACTGGGCCGTGATTACCCGCTGGCGCGGCCGCAGCGAGATGTTAGTGCTGGTCGCAATAGGAATCGTAGTCTTCGAGGCCGGCCAGGTGCACATGATGCTCACCCCAACGCTGGTCTATCTGCGCACGCTGGGCATCTATCTCGTGGCGGGCTTCGTGTTGTGGCATCTTCGTCAGATAGTTTACGCGATCAATCGCGTCGTGTCATATCGCTTTGCTGGTCCAGTACAACCGACCAGCAGCATAAATGCATAGTCATACCTCCGTGCGATGATGTGAGCCTTGCGAGCAGCATCTTCGGTGTGGCCCACACCCGTTCGCTTTCTATCCAAAAAACGAGACCCTCGATGGGTACTACCGGCCTACAGGTCTAAGGTCCGCCGGGAAATGCAGTCCAGTTCTTATTTTCACCTGCTCTACCATATGATCGGGTGGTTGCTAGTAAAGTCTCCGGCCGCGACGATATTGGCGATACCGGGATACTATATTCTGAAAGCGAGGCCGCCTCTGCGCAGTTCTGTGATATTCCGCCTGACATCTGCCACTCTTCCATATTTCTTCTTCGCCGCGACGGTGTGTGCTGTCGTTGCCTGTTCATCCCGCCTTGTGTTTCTAGATCACGGCGAGCCGAACGTCATAATCATCGGTGCCCGCTGGTCGCACGGCCTGGATCCTTATCCCGCGACGAATCAGGGATTTCTCTATGGTCTCGGCTACGGTCCCGTCGTCTTTTGGTTCGTTTCTTGGCTTTGGCCGTACACTCAATCTCCCGGCGCTCTTAGATCGCTCCTTGCTGCGCCGGTACTACTCGGGTTGGTCGTATACTGGCTGGCTATTCGAAGCCACGCGCATTCCGATCTAGCGTTTGCTGCGCTCGGAGCAATCCTCGGGTTTCTCTTGGCGTTATATCCCGCATTCATCTGGATTCGTCCCGATCCCTTAATCATAGCGACCGCACTTCTCGTCGCCGCCTGCCTGGTGCCGGAGACACGGTCGCTCTGGTGGAGCGCCATCGCTGGTGTGCTCATTGGAGTTCTTGCAGGCCTCAAGCTGAATTTGCTGGCGATGGTGGGGCTGGTCGGTGTGTTTCCGCAAAAGGGTTGGCGGGATCTGGCGCTTGCGGGGTCCGCAGCATGCGTGGTCAGCGCCGCGATCTATCTTGGTCAAATCCCAGATGTTCGCACTTATTGGCCGTACATACGGATCTACCTAGCGCATGGGATGGCGCTTGATCTGCTGCTTGCCAATATTCTCATACTGGTGTCGTTGTGGTTCGGACTGTTCGCGTTGACCGACATCTCTTCGAAGCAACAGCCTCTGCTAATCAGCTTGGGCCTTGCGTCCTGCCTTGCCATCGGAATATCCGGGGCTAAGCAAGGAGCAGGGCCGCATCACCTTCTTGCTGTAGTCCCGCTTCTGCTGGGATGTATCGTCGCGAACGTCGGGCTTCTCTCATCCAAAATAGAGGACGCGCGGACCCTCCTCAGCCTACTCACGGCTTCGCTGTTGTTACCAATCGCAGTTGGAACTTTGCCACTGGTCCTTATGACCAACGCCTCGCACATGCTTGACAGGAAGCGCGAGGCTCTTGACGGCATAGTTGCCCGTCTCGGTCCACGAAACGTGATGGTTCTTACGGCGGGACCGAAGACTTACGAACAAAGCTTCTTGCGGTATGTTCCGGCGGTTGAGGGTGGACCCGTTTTGGTCGATCCATTCTCTTTGATGGATGCGAACTTTGCCGGGATCGATCAAACGGCAGCAGCGCGCAGGCTCAGAGCTTGCTACTCCGAGTATGTTGTGCTTCCCATGGGGGAAGAGGCTCTTTCTTTGACGAACAACTACACCGGCAAGCCACTCTTCGCTCCCGTGTTCAAAGATGCTTTCAGATCTTCCTACGGGATTGTCGAACACGATGACGGCTGGTCGGTTTACAAGTGCTTCGGTACCCAGAGCCGGACGCACTAAACTATCTTTATGGGCATCCCCACGTATGTACTTATTTGGGCTGATCAGCGAGTCCAAAGCATCAAGTTCCAGATAAGACCTCAACGGCCGCACCCACCATCTGACGGCACTAGCGAGAAATTTCCCCATATTTTCAGGACTCCCGCGCCGGCGTGTCGTCGATGTTTCGAATCGAACCCCAGATCGCGGTCGATATCGTCGATTCCAAAGTCGTCCGCCTAATGCGATCGTCTCGGCTCATCGGTCAGAATCATGGTGTATGGCAGAAGCAGACAGCTCTTTCCAATTGAGGCGGTGGCAGGGCTGGCTATAGCCGCGAACTCTTATAGCGTCAGCGTCGGGTTCCGATGCGGGTGTGGCTGGCGTCGGCGGCCAAGGTCATCGTCACTGCTTGCGGTGACAGCTGCGATTTTCCGCACGAGGTCGAAGCCGGTTTAGATTGTGCCCTCCAGCGTCGATGTGCGCTGGCCACCAGGAATGAAGATCAAAGCCGGTCTCCGACATCATCACCGGCGATCAATGAGGCGAACGGATCGGATGGCTCCGCTGGGACTCGATAGATTTAAATCGCATGATTTTGCCGGCCATGTGGCTTCGGCCTCCGCGATCAGTCCTCGAAAGCCCGTTTCTAGCTCATGCTCTTTGTGTAGAGATTAACTCTTGAAGGCCCAATCACTCCTCGGTAACCTCAGCGCAGACCACGCAAGTGATTTTGGACAATCAAGCACTGACGGTACCTGCGATCCGGGTCGGGCCGCGCCCGAACTTCCATTCACAGATTGTCTGTTTCGCGGTCAGTGTGTTGCCCGGCCTCAAGGAAAGATAGGAATATCCGAAAGCCGGTTGTAGAGTCGTCGCATTGCGAGGTTTCTTGCGTGAGTTCGAGAACTAACTTCAGGTGCGCGTCGATTACCGCGCTTGCGTTCTTTGCGACGGCACTTGCCCTAGCTATCGCACGCTCTGCAGGTGCATCAACCTACGTCGTATTTCTTCCGCTCGACAGCCCGATCTATGACGAGCTCGATATCCTTAACTCACTGGGCTACCTCTACGACTACCTCGATGAGGTAAAGCCGATCAGCCGCATTGAAGCGGCCCGCCTTACCATCGAGGCACAGCTACATTTGGATGACGCGTCTAATCCAGACACGATCGCGCGCGAGATAGTTCGCGACCTGCGCGATCAATTGCCCGAGGAAGTCGGATGGATTCAATCCAACGATGAGGACAATCCGCCCACCGCGATTCTTCATCCGTTGGATAGGGCCGAACTTGAATACATATACTCCCGAGGCCCCGAGCGGTTTTGGCGTGGCCAAGGAACCGGAGACCTGCTGAAGGCGGACGAAGGCACCCCGCTCCTTCCGAACAATGATGGAATTGCGACGGCATCAGGGAGCAACGAGGTTGCCCGATGGGGCGCATGGGGTGGCTTCGGAGGATTCCTCAGCGCTTATGGCGAGGCGGCGGTGGCCGGTCCTCTCGGGCACAACCCCGATAACACCAACAGAGTGCGCCCACTCGGAGCGGAAGCTGTGGTCGATCTGGGCAACTGGGCGGTCTCGTTCGGGCAGGAAGAGATGTCGTGGGGAACTGGCTATTTTTCGTCCATAGCACAGAGCGCGAATGCGGACCCGATTCCCGGCTTTCGATTGCAAAATGTTCACCCCATAATTTTGCCAGGACCCTTCCGCTACTTGGGTCAGTTTCGATCGCAGATTTTCTTCGGACGGCTTGACGCGGGCAGGATCCCAACTAGGGCAACCCCTACCAGCCCCATTGCAACATTTGCGCGCCCATGGATCGACGGACAAATTTTGAGTTTCAAGACGCTCCCCAACTTCGAATGGGGGATTACGCACGCAATCATGTTCGGTGGCGCGGGAAACAGCAACTATTCACTGGCCGGCTTCTTTGGACGTGCGACCGGGCTAAACACCGGCAACGCGGCGGCCGGAAACACCCACTCCGAGGGGGGAGTCTATCTGAAGTTTCGATTCCCACTTCTGCGCGATTCGGTCTTGTACATGCAGACGTTGGGCGGGGACAACCTTACCAAGGAAGTCCCCCTCATCGGAGGCGCTCTGCCGTTCAAATCGGTATCATACCAGGTCGGTTACTACCTCCCACGCCTAACCGAGGATGGCCGCACCGACTTTCGCATCGAGGGGAAGATTCTCGAATCCAATTATCAGACCCACGAGGATTCGCTGTATTGGGCCTATAGCGACCGCCTGATGGAGGATCCTTTGGGTCCCAACGCCAGCCAGATCGATTTTCAGATAGGACGTTGGTTTCCAAATCTGACCAAAGGAAGTTGGGATCTTTTCTTCTCGGATCGCGCTCCCAAAGTGAGCGAAGACCAGTCCGTCCCGGCGCAATATTACGGACCATCATCTACTTTGCATCACGAGCGCAGTGTTGGAGGGGCGTTTGATCTGCTGACCATTCCGCAGAATTCGCGACTTCGCGCCGATATGCTCGCTTTTGGAAGGATGCATCTCGCGCTTGAGTACTGCGAGCACATGAACTACGGGCCTCCTGGAGCCTATCGTGCAGTTGCCTCGATCAGCATTGGCATCAAGCCAAATTGGAATGGATGGTCTTGGACGAAGTAATCGCGGCGACGACGCGGCGTTGTTCGATCTGTGCCTATAACGGAATCGTACCACCGTAAGCCTCGGCGGTGCGAACCACTCGCCCATCCTAACGTAGCCGAGATCGTGCAGTTCCCGGTCGAACGGGGCTCCGAAGTCTCGAGGCATACCAACGGCATCTTGGTGCCCGCGCAAGATCGAAACCCGCGAACTTCGGGTCCGGCCGGCAGAACCTTGGAGGATCCGTAAAGGGTTTCAACTGCGTCGCTAATGTTCCGAAAAGATCGTCAGCATCGTCAGCACTGTCAGCAGCCCAAGAAATTGATTTCGATGCTTTGAAACGGGTGCGCCAGGAGAAGCTTGGGAAAGGAGGATGG
>VFSW01001575.1_pt1 | contig 34782 bp, 30 predicted proteins | sample 5358111 | NCBI WGS metagenome assembly VFSW01 (sample SAMN11554181, study PRJNA540505) | mine drainage metagenome | isolation source: sediment from site ElyBrook_90M | place: USA: Ely Copper Mine, Vershire, VT | collected 2017
GCCGAACAGGAGGCCGGTCGTTTCGACGCGGTGTTTGTCGCGATCGGAGCCCATGTCTCCAAACACATCGATATCCCGGCCCGCGATGCGGCCCGCGTCCTCGATGCCGTAACGTTTCTGCGTGAAGCGGGTAGCGGCGAACAACCACGTCTCGGCCGACGGGTCGTGATTTACGGCGGCGGTAACACCGCAATGGATGCGGCGCGAACAGCGAAGCGTCTCGGCGCCGAAGAGGCGGTGATCATCTATCATCGCGACCGCGCGCACATGCCAGCGCATGCCTTCGAGGCCGATGAGGCGCTCGAGGAGGGCGTCAAGATCAAATGGCTGACGAGCATCAGGGACATTGCGGGTCCGTCGCTGATGATAGAAGTCATGGAGCTCGGTTCAGACGGCCGGCCGCAACCGACAGGTCGGTTTGAGACGCTCGAGGCTGACGCCGTCGTTCTTGCGCTCGGACAGCAAACCGACAGCGGCTTTCTCCGGAAGATCCCTGGAATCGAATTCCAGACCGACGGCACCGTCGTTGTTGCCCCGAACATGATGACTGGTCATCCCGGCATCTTCGCCGGCGGCGACATGGTGCCAAGCGAGCGCACCGTGACGGCAGCCGTCGGGCACGGCAAGAAGGCGGCGCGCCACATCGATGGCTGGCTGCGCAGTCATGAATATCAGCCTTCGCCGAAGCACCCGATCGTGTCGTTCGAGACACTGCACCTGCCGATCTACGCCGACGCCGATCGCCGCGAACAGGAGATCCTACCGCCGGCGACGCGCGCGACCGGCTTCGCCGAGGTGATCGCCGGGCTCAGCGAGAAGGAAGCATCCTACGAAGCAAACCGCTGCCTGTCCTGCGGCAACTGCTTCGAATGCGACCAGTGCTATGCGGCGTGCCCCGAGCAGGCGATCGAGAAGCTCGGCCCCGGCCGGCGCTACCGCTACCTCTACGATCGCTGCACTGGCTGCGCGGTCTGCTTCGAGGCCTGTCCGTGCCATGCCATCGAGATGATCCCTGAACCGGCGACGACCTAAGAGCGAGGCGACCGATGCAGCCCGAAACCGACACACCTCAAACCGACACCATCGACGGTAACACTGCGGTCGCGCACGTTGCCTACCGCGTCAACGAAGTGTGCGCAATCTATCCGATCACGCCGTCTTCGACCATGGCCGAGCTCGCCGACGAGTGGACGACGCAGGGATTGACCAACATCTGGGGCAACATCCCGGTCGTCCAGGAGATGCAGAGCGAGGGTGGCGCCGCCGGCGCGGTGCATGGCGCCCTGCAGTCAGGTGCGTTGACGACGACCTTCACGGCCTCGCAGGGCCTGATGCTGATGCTGCCTAACATGTACAAGATTGCGGGCGAGCTGACCTCGACTGTGTTCCATGTGGCGGCGCGGGCACTGGCGACGCAGGCGCTGTCGATTTTCGGCGACCACTCCGACGTGATGGCAACCCGCACGACGGGCTTCGCGCTGCTCTCGTCGGCCTCGGTGCAGGAGGCGCACGATGCCGCGCTCATCGCCCAGGCGGCGACGCTGGAATCGCGGATTCCGTTTCTGCATTTTTTCGACGGCTTTCGCACCTCGCATGAGGTCAACAAGCTGACCCTGCTGTCCGACGCGCAAATCCGGGCGATGATCCGCCAGGATCTCGTCCGCGCGCACCGGGCTCGTGCACTCACGCCCGAGCACGCGTTCATTCGAGGCACCGCGCACAATCCCGATACGTTCTTTCAGGCGCGCGAGACGGTGAATCCGTATTATGCACAAGTGCCGGCGATCGTGCAGGGCGCGATGGATCGCTTTGCCGCGCTCACCGGCCGCCCCTACAAGCTGTTCGAGTATGACGGGCCACCCGACGCCGAGCGGGTGATCTTGCTGATGGGCTCGGGGGCAGAAACCGCGCGCGAGACGGCGGCGTTCCTGCAAAAATCCGGCGAACGGGTCGGCGTGCTGCAGGTGCGGCTCTACCGGCCGTTTTCGGCCGAGCATTTGCTCGCCGTGCTACCGGACTCGTGCCGCGCGATCGCGGTGCTGGAGCAGACCAAGGAGCCGGGCGCGCCCGGCGAACCGCTCTATATCGATGTGGTGACGACTCTGGCCCAAGCGGTCGCGGGCGCCAAGCGCAACATCATGCCGCGCGTCATCGGCGGGCGCTATGGTCTCGGATCGAAGAATTTCAATCCGGCGCAGGCGAAGGCGGTGTTCGACGAATTGAAGAAATCAGAACCTAAGAACGGATTCACGGTCGGCATCGAGGACGACGTTTCGCATACCAGCCTGGCTATCGACCAGAAATTCTCGATCGAGCGCGACGACGTCGTGCGCGCCCTGTTTTTCGGCTTGGGCTCGGACGGCACGGTTGGCGCCAACAAGAACAGCGTCAAAATCATCGCCGAGGATCCGGCGATGCATGCGCAGGGCTATTTCGTCTATGACTCGCATAAATCGGGCGCACAGACGATCTCGCACCTGCGCTTCGGGAAACAGCCGATCCGCTCGCCCTACCTGATCGAATCGGCCAACTTCGTCGCCTGCCACCAGGCAAGCTTTCTTGACCGTATCGATGTGTTGCGGCTGGCCCTCAAGGGCGGCACATTCCTGCTCAACACGCCGCATGGACCAGATAAGGTGTGGGAGCATCTGCCGCGCTCGCTACAGACCCAAATTCTGGACAAGAAGCTTCGTTTCTTCGTGATCGACGCCTCCAAAGTCGCGCGCGACGGCGGCTTGGGCGGGCGGATCAACACGGTGCTTCAAACCTGCTTCTTCGCGATCTCCGGCGTGCTGCCGCGCGACGAGGCGGTCAAGCGCATCAAAGACTCGATCGAGAAGAGCTACGGGGCCAAGGGCGCCGACGTGGTGCGCAAGAATTTCGAGGCCGTCGACCACACTTTGGCCCATCTGTTCGAGGTGACGGTGCCACCCACGGCGACGAGCGCGTTCGACCGGCAGCCGATTGTTCCGGCGCGGGCGCCCGAATTCGTGCAAGAGGTCACCGCCAAAATGATGCGCGGCCTTGGTAGCGGCGACGACATCCGCGTCAGCCAACTGCCCGTCGACGGAACCTGGCCATCAGGCACTGCCGCCTTCGAGAAGCGCAACATCTCCGACAGTGTGGCGTTTTGGGAGCCGGACATCTGCATCCAGTGCGGCCAATGCGGGTTTGCCTGCCCGCACAGCGTCATCCGCGCCAAATACTATAACGAGGACGCGCTTAACGGCGCGCCCGCCGGTTTCAAGTCGGCGCCGGTCAATGCGCGCGGCAACCCGGACGTGCGCTTCTCACTCGAAGTCTATGTCGAGGACTGCACGGGCTGCGGGATCTGCTTCGAGGTCTGCCCGGCGCGCAGTCCCGTTGATCCAGGGAAGAGGGCGATCAATCTCGCCGAGAAGGCGCCGATCCTGGAACAAGAACGCGCCAACATCGCCTTCTTCGAGGCGCTGCCCGAGAACGACCGCGCGCGCGTCGACTTCGCCAACGTGCGTGGCGTACAGTTCCTGCAGCCGCTGTTCGAGTTTTCCGGCGCCTGCGGCGGCTGCGGTGAGACACCCTACCTCAAGCTGCTCTCGCAGCTGTTCGGCGACCGGGCGCAAATCGCCAACGCCACCGGTTGCTCGTCGATCTATGGCGGCAACCTTCCGGTCACGCCCTGGACCAAGGACGCTGCTGGTAGGGGGCCGGCCTGGTCGAATTCGCTGTTCGAGGACAATGCCGAGTTCGGCCTGGGCTTCCGCCTCGCCGCCGACAAGCATCTCGACCTGGCACGGACGCTGCTGCATCAGCTGGCGCCCAAAGTGGGCAAGGATCTTGCTCGTGCCATCCTCGAGGCGCCACAGGAGCGCGAGTCGGAACTCCGCGCCCAGCGCGGGCGCGTCGATGCGCTGAAGCAGAAGCTGGCGGCGATCGACGACGAATCCGCCCGCGACCTGTTATCGGTCGTCGACCACCTGGTCCGGCGCAGCATCTGGATCGTCGGCGGCGACGGCTGGGCTTATGACATCGGCTACGGCGGGCTCGATCACGTGCTGGCGTCGAGCCGCGACGTCAACCTGCTGGTGCTCGACACTGAGGTCTACTCCAACACCGGCGGTCAATCGTCCAAGGCGACGCCACTGGGCGCGGTCGCGAAATTCGCCGCCGCCGGCAAACGCGTGGCGCGCAAGGACCTGGCCTTGCAGGCGATCGCCTACGGCAACGTCTATGTTGCACAGGTCGCGATGGGGGCGAATCCGCAGCACACGCTGCTTGCCTTCCGGGAGGCGGAAGCCTATCCCGGTCCGTCGCTGATCATCGCCTACAGCCATTGCATCGCGCACGGCTTCGACCTGCGCTACGGCATGAAGCAACAGGATCTGGCGACGGCCAGCGGCTATTGGCCGCTGTTCCGCTTCAACCCGGCGATGCGCACCGTTGGGGAGAGACCGTTCCGGCTCGACTCGCCGCGGCCGACCATCCCGTTCAAGGATTACGCCTACAATGAGCTGCGCTATCGCGCGCTCACCAATACCGATCCGAAAGCGGCCGAAATGCTGCTCGCGCAGGCACAGCAGGCCGCGACCGAAAAGTATCGCCAGTACGAGGAAATGGCGGGCCGCGGCGGGGAGTCCTTCCATCCCGCGGGCAAGGATATCGGTCGATCAGGCGGGCCATGAACGGCGCATTGGGCAACGGCAGGATGGAACCCTCATGAAAGCGGTAGTCGTCAGCACTCATGAGTTCGACCGCGACGCGCTCGCGCGCACCAACGGCTGCAGGCGAGAGTTGAACGAAGGAGCATTCAGGAGCAGGAAATGGATCTGACCACAGACTACATGGGGCTCCGCCTGAGGAATCCGCTGATCGCCTCGGCTTCGCCGCTCAACGGCGATATCGGGACGTTGCGTGCGCTCGAGGATCACGGCGCGGGTGCAGTCGTGCTGCCCTCGATCTTCGAAGAGCAGATCGTGGCCGAGCGGCACGAGTTCGAGCGCCGCACCGAGGAGGTGCCGGCGAGCGGGTTTGCCGAGGCCCAGACTTATTTCCCAGCCTGCAATGGCTATGGCTTTGGGCCTGATCGCTATCTCGACATCGTGCGCCGTGCCAAGCAGGCGATCGGCATCCCGGTGATCGCGAGCCTGAACGGTGTCTCCGAGGTTGGATGGGTCGATTACGCCCGTGCCTTACAGGAGGTCGGCGCGGATGCGGTCGAGCTCAACATCTACCTCATTCCCGCTGATGTGACGGTGAGCGGTCGCGACGTCGAACAGCACTATCTCGACGTCCTGGCGGCCGTGAAGGCGTCGGTATCGATTCCCGTCGCCGTCAAGCTCGCGCCTTATTTCAGCGCGCTCGGCGCCATGGCGCGGGCGCTCGCCGATAGCGGCGCCGACGCGCTGGTGCTGTTCAATCGCTTCTATCAGCCCGACATCAATATTGCGACGCTTCAGCTTTCGATGGATCTCGAGCTCAGTGCGCCGGCTGAAATTCGCCTGCCCCTGTTATGGATCGCGATACTTCACGGTCGCGTGCAAGCCTCGCTCGCCGCCAGCACCGGGGTCGAATCGGCGGACGACGTGCTCAAGTATTTGCTGGCCGGCGCCGACACGGTGATGACAACATCATCGCTGCTGCGTCATGGTGTTAAGCACATGCGGACGTTGGTCGACGGCCTGTCCGCCTTGCTCGCTGCACGTGAAATCGAGTCGCTCGGCGAGATCCGCGGGCGTATGAGCCAGCAGAACCTGAAGAACCCAATCGCATTTGAACGGGCGAATTATGTACATATCCTGCAAGGCTATCAGATTGCGCCTACTTGATGAGCGGTGCGACTTTTGCCACGGAGCTGCTCGAACTGGTTACCAGCGCCGAGGCACTGAACGGCAAATGACGGCTTTGGATAGCTGCCAACCGTGGCGCGGCAAAACGGGCATTCAAGGCTGCTCCGCACGGCAGCAGAAATGCTTCGGCGGTCCATTGACCTGGTGCCACTGTGCGTGAAGGTCAAAGAGGCGACGGAAAGACAGCTTACCTTGGTCAGGCGATCAGCTCCACCGCGCGATCAGGCAATCAATTTGTCCCGCGTACCTTGTCGTTCAATTGCCACCACCTCTGCCGGAGCGGAAACCAATGTGCGATAAAGGTCTACATGAGTCTGAGCGGAATGCCGCCATCCGAAATCCTGCCGCATTGCGCTTGAACGAATCTTTCGCCAGGCTATTGGCTGGCGGTAGATTGAAACGGCGCGTTGCATGCACTTGGTCAAATCGTCAACCGTCACATCGTTGAAGGAAAATCCGGTTGCGATGTCGCTTTTGAGGTTTGTCGGATTGGCGTCGATGACGCTATCGGCCAGTCCGCCACATCGGCGGACGATCGGAAGAGTCCCGTAGCGCATGGCATAGATTGGAGTGAGCCCGCAAGGTTCATACCGGGAAGGATGGAGAAGGATATCTGCGCCCGCGAGAATCCGGTGCGCGAGCGATTCTTCGTAGCCGATCCGTACCGAGACTTGTCCGGGATAGCTTGCGGCCAGTTCGCGGAAGCGGTTTGCATAGCCCGCATCCCCATCTGCAACGAGAGCGAACTGAATTTTTTCGGCGAGAAGGGCCGGTAAGGCTGCCAGGACGACATCGGGCATCTTTTGGTGAGCAAGCCGGCTCATCAAAGCAAAAAGCGGGGTGTCGGCAGAGGGCTCAAGTCCCAGCTCCATCTGTACGACGGTCTTGCATTTCCGCTTGGGGGAAGGCCGATGCGAACTGTACGTGGTTTCGAGATGAGAATCGTTTGCTGGATCCCAAATGCCGTAATCGGCACCGTTCATGATCCCTGAGAGGCGGGCTGCCCGTTCACGCAACAGTCCATCGAGCCCGCAGCCATATTCCGGAGTCAGGATTTCACGGCTGTAGGTGGGGCTGACGGTTGTCAGCGCGTCGGCCCAGCCGATCCCGGCCTTCAGAAAAGAAAGCTGGCCATAGAACTCGATCGACGAATGGACGGCAGGGTCATCCGGTAATCCCAGTTTTCTCGCTGCTTCCGCCGCAAAGAGGCCTTGGTATGCCAGATTGTGGATGGTCAGGACGGATGCCGGTCGCGGCCCCGAGTGCTTTGACACCAGCATCGGCACAAGTCCGGCATGCCAGTCGTGAGCGTGCACGATGTCCGGCCGCCAGTCCGTGTCCGCTGCCCCATCGGCGACCAATGCGGCAACGTGATTGAGCAGGGCAAAGCGCAGCGCATTGTCATGCCAATCCTGACCGGCTTCATTCTGATAGATGCCGCCCCTGCGATCGTAGAGATCTGGACAGTCCACGAGCCATACCGGAAGCCCGGTATCTGGAAGGCGTGCTGAAAGAAGGTGCACAGTTTCGCAGCCGAGCAGGCCGTTGAACTGCGCCACCTGACGCGGGTTCTCTGTGCGCTCAATGGCTTGTGTATAACCCGGAATGAGCAGGCGCGCATCGATGTCGAGCCGAGACAGCGCTGCAGGAAGCGCAGCGGCTACGTCTGCCAAACCGCCGGTTTTGGCGAGTGGAAACACCTCCGACGCAACATGAAGCGCACGCATCTCGAAAATCCCTCCCGGCCCTGGACCCACCTCAGCGCGGTATGGCTCTTTATAGGAGGCCGCCGAGCCGCCCGCTTTGACCTTGATTAAAGATTTCGGCCAAAAAGCCGGGATGGTCTAAAAGGACGCACGGACTGCCAACGATGGTAATTGGCAAACGGGAAGTTGACGCCGTAGGGGAAAGGGGGGGGTGCAAGCCGATCGACACGATAAGCTTGCAAAGAGAAGCAACTGTCATGCCCATGCCCAACATTGAATGAGCGCGCAGCTCGACTCATCGCGCTCGCCGGATACATCAACGACGAACTTCCGGTTTTTTGCCGCTCTCGGCCAAAACCTGTTCTTTCGCCAGGCGCGGCTCTTCAGTGTTGGTGTCCATCGCGGCTGCGTACAGATCCGCGAAGCGACGAGGAAAACGTGACACAAAGTATGCATAGACGACGTTTCTCACGAGTTCACCGAGACCGATTGCCAGTGTCACTTCGAAGATCGGCAGGCGATAAATGGCCACGAATGCCAGTGCTGGCGTCTTGGGGATGGGAAACGGCAAAGCGATCACTAGGAAGAGCGCAATAGATCCGTACTCGGACAGGTAACGAATTGAGTAGGCCCAGAACTTTGATCTTGCAATGTCGGGATACCATTCTATCAGCAGCTCCCAGCCGAGATGATGAAAGGCGAGGTATAGTCCGAGAGAGGCCAGGGTGGCGCCGATTACAGCCCATAGGCTGATGGCGATCCAGCGAGAGGGATTCATAAGAACGGCGATTGCCACCAGCAACTCGGTGGGCAGCGTCAGCGTGATTGCGCCGAGGAATGCACACAAACCCACGAGAACTGGGAACCAGGGAACGTCTGCTCTTCGGCTCAGAACTGCTACAGCCTTCCGCGTGGCACGGCGCCAGCTCATTGCGCGTGCCACTGATGATCCGATCCCCACAGAAACAAGGTAAAATGTCTCCCAGCTAGATCCTTCGCTTATCCGAAGCCCAATAGCATTCTATTGGATTCTGACCGTGACCGGCCCGCGAGGCGACGATCTGATTGCAAGCGCAGTTCATCGCCGGGCGCATGCTTGTCGCCCCTAATCACCCCATAAGAAGCCAGCCACGCTTTCCGCACGACAAAGATCGATTTGAAGGCGGCGCGTTTGGTGACGGCAGGCTATGAAAAAGCAGAACTCGAAACTTCTCTATCAACAGTGCCGTCTGTAAGACAGGCCATCACAAACATTGACTGAAAGATGCCGATCCGACTTTGATCCAGGTTAAATTCAAGTTTGTTCGCCTGCAGTAAGTCGTTTCGAACAAGACGGTCTTCCGCCGCTTGACTTGCATCAACGTTCCAGGGCCAAAGCCGCGATACCAAATATTCAACTCCGACCGGAAATTCACACGGAATGGTCGCGGCCGCTGCTATGACGTTGCACCTGCTCTCTGTCATCGGCAACGGTCGCGGTTGAGAGCGGTTTCCGGATAAACCGACGTTTGGAAAGAACTCGCACCATGGACCTGCAAATCGCGCATTCCGAGCTCTGGGCTCTAGCGGTCATCATGATCGTCGTGGCATCCTGGGTTTTCTACCGTTACTTCGCGCCGAAAGACTGGCGCGAATGGGCTGGCGCCGGGCTCGTGCAGGCGTTCATCATCGCGCTCTACGCCGAGATGTACGGCTTCCCGCTGACAATCTATCTGCTGGTTCGGTTTTTCGGCTTGGACCGGAACAACCTGAACGCCAACCTTTGGTCGACCCTCCTCGGCATGGGCGAGACCGGCATGCTGATCTCGATGCTGATCGGATACGCGTTGCTGTTTGTCGGAATAGGGCTGTTCATTCAGGGGTGGCGCGAGTTGTACAGCGCGCACCAACAGAATCGGCTCGCGACTAACGGACTGTATGGTCTTGTCAGACACCCGCAATATACCGGCCTCTTTATCGGACTTTTCGGCGAAGGCGTTGTGCACTGGCCAACGGTGTTTTCCGTAATCCTGTTTCCCGTCATCGTGCTTGTCTATACGCTGCTGGCCTATCGGGAAGAGCGGAACATGCTCAAACAATTTGGCGAGCAATACCGCAGCTACCGGGCGCGGGTACCGATGTTCTTTCCCGGCCAGCATGGGTGGCGACAATTCATCGAACGCTCGCAGATGAGTTCTTGAGGGGGATTCAATCGGAAGAAACACAACTGCGCGAGTTTGATCATCCATCAGTGAGGAGCCGATGACCAGCGATCATGGGGCGAGAACGTCGACGTTCCGTATCGGCCATTGGCTCTAACAGCGTTAGGCTGACCACAGCGCCATGGCGGTGACCTCGTTGTCTGTCATCGGCAGTGTTGCAATCGGGAATCTCTTCCGTGTGAGCCGCTTACCTCTTGGAGTTGAAAATGCGCAAGATCGGTGTTCTCGCTGCAGTTCTGGTCGTCGCGGTCGCCGCATGGTGGGTGACGCAGCCGGCGCCGCTTCCAGGCCCGCCTCTGTCGACACCGATTGCCGCTGTCCCGCCTGCCGCTTCGGCCGAGGCTCGGGGTTTGCCGACGCTTGCGCCGGCGTTGCGAAAAGTGCTGCCGGCGGTCGTCAGCATCACGGTTCAGGCGCGTGAGCCCGCGGAAGAGAATCCACTCTACAAGGATCCATATTACCGCCGTTTTTTCGGCGACAAGCCGCCGCCAGAGCGCCAAGTGCTCGCCGCCGGCTCGGGCGTCATTATCGACGCCGCGCGCGGTCTGGTACTCACCAACAATCATGTCGTCAAGAACGCCGAGCGAATCGCGGTGGCGCTCTCGGGCGGCCAGCGGATCGAGGCGAAGCTGGTCGGCACCGATCCAGCCACGGACATCGCGCTTCTGAGCATTGCCGCTCCCGGGCTTGCGGCGTTACCACTCGGCAATTCCGACGGGCTCGAAACCGGCGATTACGTTGTGGCGGTCGGCAATCCCTTCGGCCTTGGCCAGACGGTGACGTTCGGCATTGTCAGCGCTCTGGGTCGCGCCGGGCTCGGCATTGAAGGATATGAGGACTTCATCCAGACCGACGCCGCCATCAATCCTGGCAATTCGGGCGGAGCGCTGGTTGACATCGATGGCCGTCTCGTCGGGATCAACGCCGCGATCGTCGGTCCATCGGGCGGCAATGTCGGCATCGGCTTCGCGATCCCGATCAACATGGCGCGCGGCATCGCGGACCAACTCGCCCGCTTCGGCAAAGTGACGCGCGGCCAACTTGGCGTCGCCACCGAGGACCACCCTGCCGCCATGCCGGTCGCACTGCAGGCAGTGACCCCACCGGGCGCAATGGTCACCGATGTCGTACGCGGCTCGGCGGCGGAAAAGGCCGGGATCGAGCGCGGCGATGTAATCGTTGCCGTCGATAGCAAGCCAGTAGTCAGCGCAGCGCAGCTGCGCACCCGCGTCGGTCTTATGCGCGCGGGCGAGACGATCGACGTCGAGTATGTGCGCAACGGCAATCGCGTCAAGGTAAACGCCCGCCTCGCCGCCTCGACGCCGTGAAGGCGACGCGGATGCCGAACGTGCCGGCAGAATCGGCGACAGTCACTACAAGCCCGCCGATCGCGCGCAAGACGAACCGCCCGCGGGACCTCCTTTTTCTCGTCCTGGTCATGGTCCTATGGGCCTCGTGCTACCCGCTAATCACGCTCGGCCTGCGCTTCGCCCCGCCCTTCTCCTTTGCCGCGCTGCGGGCGCTGGCGGCCGGGGTGGCGCTGGCGCTCATTGCCGCTCTGTTCCGCCGTCCGGTGCCCCGTCGCGCCCGGACGTGGCTTGCGCTTGCCGGTATCGGTCTTGGGACAACGAGTCTCGGCTTCCTCGGGATGTTCCATGCTGCAGAGTTCGTCTCCCCCGGACTTGCAACGGTAATTGCGAATAGTCAACCGCTGATCGCGGCGGTCCTGGCCCATGTCTTCCTCCGCGAGCGGCTTCGCCCCCTGCAGCACCTCGGCCTGTTCCTTGGCTTCCTCGGGGTCGTTGTCATCAGCCTGCCGCAGCTTGGCGGTGCCGGGCGCGCCGGTTTCCTCATCGGGCTCGCCTATATCATTCTCGCCGCGAGTGGCGTGGCCTCCGGCAATGTCGTGATGAAGGCGCTCAGCGATCAAGTTGATCCGCTCGTCGCCGTAGCTGTCCAGTACATCTTCGGCACCATTCCGCTCGCGGTTGCAGCACTGTTGGTCGAGCAGCCGTCGGCGATCACGTGGTCACCAAGCTTCATTGCCAGTCTTCTGGGCTTGGCGCTGCTCGGCAGCGCTTTCGTCTACTGGCTTTGGTTCACACTCTTGGAGCGTATTCCACTCAGCCACGCGAACTCTTTCACTTTCCTGACGCCGTTCATCGGCTTCGCGATCGGCGTGGCGTTCTTCGGCGAACGGCCGAGCCTCGCGGTGGCGATCGGCCTGTTGCTCGCCGCGGCGGGCATCGTCCTGGTCGAGCGAGGAGGGTACCTCTCGGCGGCTACAGCCCGGTCGTAGTTGCCGAGCACGCATCGTTTGCGAATCGCCGGCTGAGGTCTGATGCCGCCGGCGCCCTCACGATGGCTGGGACGGCGATTGATCGAGGTGCACACCAATGACGGCTCGCAGGTCGCAATACTCGCTGCTCGAACAATAGCGAGCCGACAGGATGCGTTTCTTGCGCAGCGCATGTATTAGATGTATTCAGGTTCCACCCGTTATCTCCGGTCAGAATGCCTTGAGGCCTTCGTCGAGGTGGTCGATGTACAAATCGCAGCTTTGTCCGAAGAGTTTCTCATCCCGTCTACGTCGACTTGAGACTCTGTCGTGCTCACGAAGTCGTTGCGCATCGGAGCAGGCGCCAGCAGTCTGATCCCGCAACACGATGCGACCCGGAGCAGGTCCCATGGCTGAAACGAAGATTCGCAACTTCACCCTAAATTTCGGGCCGCAGCACCCGGCCGCGCATGGCGTGCTGCGCCTGGTGCTGGAGCTCGACGGCGAGATCATTGAGCGCTGCGACCCGCATATTGGGCTGTTGCACCGCGGTACCGAGAAGCTGATCGAGCATAAGACCTATCTGCAGGCGATCCCTTATTTTGATCGACTCGACTATGTCGCGCCGATGAACCAAGAGCATGCCTTCTGCCTCGCCGTCGAAAAGCTGCTTCAACTCGCGATTCCCAGGCGCGCGCAGCTTATCCGCGTGCTCTATTGCGAGATCGGTCGCTTACTCTCTCACCTCCTCAATGGCACCACGCAGGCGATGGATGTCGGCGCGCTCACCCCTCCACTCTGGGGCTTCGAGGAGCGCGAGAAGCTGATGGTGTTCTACGAGCGTGCCTCTGGCAGCCGCATGCACGCGGCCTATTTCCGCCCCGACGGCGTACACCAGGATCTGCCGCCGAAGCTAATCGACGATATCTGGGCGTTCTGCGATCCGTTCCTCAAAGTCTGCGACGACCTCGAAGGGCTGCTCACCAACAACCGCATTTTCAAGCAGCGGAATGTCGATATCGGCGTGGTCAAGCTGGCGGACGCCTGGAGCTGGGGCTTCTCCGGGGTGATGGTGCGTGGCTCGGGTGCGGCGTGGGATCTACGCAAGGCGCAACCTTACGAATGCTACGCCGAAATGGATTTCGATATTCCGATCGGGAAGAACGGCGATTGCTACGATCGCTACTGCCTCCGTATGGAAGAGATGCGTCAGTCAGTGCGTATCATGAAGCAGTGCTTGGAAAAGCTGCGCAGCCCGGAAGGGCAGGGGCCCGTTGCCGCCGATGATCACAAGATCGTGCCGCCGCGGCGCGGCGAGATGAAGCGTTCGATGGAAGCGCTCATCCATCACTTCAAGCTTTACACGGAAGGCTTTCACGTTCCTGCCGGCGAGGTCTATGTGGCGGTGGAAGCACCCAAAGGCGAGTTTGGCGTCTATCTCGTCTCCGACGGCACCAACAAGCCGTACAAATGCAAAATCCGCGCACCCGGCTTTGCCCATTTGCAGGCCATGGATTTTCTCAGCCATGGACACATGCTCGCCGACTGCTCGGCAATCCTCGGTTCTTTGGACATCGTCTTTGGCGAGGTCGATAGATAAGTTTGAAATGGTCAGATAGCAAGGGTAGTTCCGATTGAATCGGAGCCATAAACCAATAGATTGAGCCCCAGCTCTGTGGTCCAATTTGCTCGGGCCTATTTTTGATAGCCGGCTTCCGTTATTCAAGGTCATTGCCAAGTCAACAGGCGCGCGCCTTTTAAACGGTAAAGGCGGGGGCGCTATTTGGCAACGAGTGCCGCATCTACGGCGGGATTTAGTTCCAAGGATCAAGATCGTCGAAATTAACACCAAGCTCCTTCCAGGTCCTGATGGCCGTCGTGTGCGAACTGCTGCGTCGCTCGCCACGCGACGGCCACACCGCCGTGGTGGAAGGTGACGGCTTTCTCCGCCGCGCACAAGCGCAGGTCGCACTCAACGGTAGCGCTTGATGCGCGAAGAATGCCCAACGTACATCGCGACGCCACCTAGCTCGTATGTTTGTACCGGTCTTTATCCTACATCAAAGACGGCCGCAGCGAACGCCAATAGCTTGAGCAATATTTCGCCAATCTTTGCTTCTCCCGAAGACGAAGGCTTTTCACCATCCCCATTCCTGATCGGAACACCAAAGCTAAAGAGGGAAGTCAATGCTCGAAAGAAATGACGAGGAGCATGGACCCTTAAAACCTGAACATATGGTCATTCACAAGCAGCAGGGCAAAGAGCCAGTTCGAAAAGGAAGGAAAATCGATCAGGTCAAGAAGGACATTGTCGAAGCGGTGCTTGAGGGGGCGACTGGATGGACCAGGAAAGGCGGTTTCACGAGGAAGCAAATCAACTCTGGAAAGCGGTTCGTATCCGGCAGGACATAGTCTATCAGCCCTTCAGAGGAAAAATTGATCATATGATAATTCCGGACCACCACGGAGACGGAGAGTCACGCCGAGCACAAGACCATGAGGGAACACACTGGCGCCTGGGTACGATCTTCGGCGGCCACAACCTTCTGATCTTCCTGCGGTCGGTGGGCCGGTCTTGGTTTTCCTCATTTGAGGGGACGCCCCGTGGAGCATTTTGATTCTGACATCCTGATTCTCGGCGCCGGCGGCGCCGGCCTGCGGGCCGCGATCGCCGCCGCCCAGTCTGCCCCGGATATGACCATCGCCCTGGTGTCGAAGGTCTACCCGATGCGCAGCCACACGGTGGCGGCGGAAGGCGGTTCGGCCGGCGTGGTGCAGGCCCATGACAGCCTCGACAAACACTTCAACGACACCGTCTCCGGTGGCGACTGGCTGTGTGAACAGAATGTCGTCGAATATTTCGTCGAGCACTGTACGCCCGAAATGGTGCAGCTTGAGCATTGGGGCTGTCCATGGAGCCGCAAGCCGGACGGTCACATCAACGTTCGCGCCTTCGGCGGCATGAAGATCGAGCGCACGTGGTTCGCCGCCGATCGCAGCGGCTTTCATATTCTCCACACCCTGTTCCAGACCTCGACCCAATTCCCATCGATCAAGCGCTTCGACGAACATTTCTGCGTCGATCTTCTGGTCGGTGACGGCCGCGTCCAGGGCGCGATGGTGCTGTCGCTGTCGACAGGCGAATTCACCGCCATCCATGCCCGCGCCGTGGTGATCGCGACCGGCGGTGCAGGCCGAGTATTCCGACAGAACACCAATGGCGGCATCGTGACCGGCGACGGCATGGCCCTGGCCTACCGGCACGGCGTGCCGCTGCGCGACATGGAGTTCGTTCAATATCATCCGACCTGTTTGCCCGGCACCGGCATTCTGATTACCGAAGCCTGCCGCGGCGAAGGCGCTTTCCTGCTCAACAAGGAAGGCAGCCGCTATCTGCAGGATTACGGGCTGGGGCCGGCAGAGGCCAAGCCACGCAATAAATACATGGAGCTTGGGCCGCGCGATCGCCTGAGCCAGGCGTTCTGGCATGAGCAGCGCAGGGGCCGCACTGTGACCACGCCGCAGGGCGAAACTGTGTTGCTCGATCTGCGTCACCTCGGCTCCGCCAAGATCAAGGAAAGGCTGCCTCTGATCCTCGATCTGGCCGAGCGATTTATGGGGATCGATGCCGTAGCCACGCCGATCCCGGTGCGCCCCGCCGTACATTACACGATGGGCGGTATTCTGGTGGATATCCACACCGCCACGCCGCTGGCCGGTTTGTTTGCCGCCGGCGAGTGTTGCAGCGTCGGCATCCATGGCGCCAACCGGCTCGGATCGAACTCGCTCGCCGAGCTCTCGGTGTTCGGCCGCGTCGCGGGCGAGCAGGCGGTTGAATTCGCCCGCAGCAGCGCGGCCGCGCGCCGAACGGAACAAGCGGCGACGGTGGAAGCCGGAGCTTTGGCCTTGCTCAATCAGAAAGGCAACGGCGTGCATCACGCCGCGCTGCGGGCCGAGATGGGCGCCAGCATGGAAAAGGGCTGCGGCATCTATCGGTTGGGCACGGAGATGCAAGAGACCTGCGACAAGCTGGCGGAGCTGCGCCAGCGCTATGCCGGGATCACGCTGCAGGACAAGTCGCGCGCCTGGAACACCGATTGGGTTACGGCCATCGAGCTCGGCTTCCAGCTCGACGTGGCGCAGGCGATGGCGCATTCGGGTCTGGCGCGCACCGAATCCCGTGGCGCTCATCAGCGTCTGGACGGCTTCGAGCAGCGTGACGACGTCAATTTCCTGCGTCACAGCCTGGCCCATTATCAGGGCGCCGCCGCTCCCACCATCACTTATGCGCCGGTGACCATCACCAAGTCGCCGCCGGGCCAGCGTGCCTACGGCGCGGCCGGCGAGCACGAAGGGGCCGCGCACAAGGATGCGGCTCCCAGTGTCGGGCAGCCGCCAGCGCCGAAGGATACCGCACGTGTCTGACATCACGATCCCTTCGAAGACCATTGAACTGCGCGTGCTGCGCTACCGCCCGGCGTCGGACCGCGAGCCGGCTTTTGTCAGCTATCGCGTTGCCTACACCGACGACATGTCGGTGCTGCAGGCGTTGCAATCCATTAAGGACACCCAGGATGGCAGCCTGTCGTTTCGCTGGTCGTGCCGGATGGCGATCTGCGGCAGCTGCGGCATGATGATCAACGGCGAGCCCAAACTGGCCTGCAACACATTCGTCCGTGACCTCGCGGCCAACGCCGTGATCATCGAACCGCTGCAGAATTTTCCGATCGAGCGCGATCTGGTGGTGACCGTCAGCGATTTCGTTAAGAAGATCGAGAGCATCTATCCCTACATCATTCCCAAGGTGCCGAGACCGATCGAGGACGGCGCCTATCTGCAGACGCCCGCACAAATGGTATCGTACGAATCGTTCAGCGACTGCATCAATTGCATGCTGTGCTACGCCGCCTGCCCCCAATTCGGCGCCAATCCCGATTTCATCGGTCCCGGCGCGATGGCTATATTGCAACGCTACAACGGCGACTCCCGCGACGGCGGACGGCAATTCCGCCTCGACCAGATCCGCGGCGAGGATGGGGTGTGGTCCTGCACGGCGGTCGGCATCTGCTCCGAGGTCTGCCCCAAACAGGTCGACCCCGCCAACGCCGTCAATCAGAACAAGACCAACAGCGCGCTCGATTTCTTGCTGCATTATGTTCAGCCGCGGAGCCAGCCGTGAGCGAGCGACGCCCGTTCCACCGTCCGCAGGCGCGCCGCTGGTGGGCCCATAAGCCTTATCTTTCCTACACGGTCCGCGAGCTATCGGGCGTCGCCGTCGCTGTGTATGGCGCGATCCTGCTTGCGGGGCTGATTTGCCTGTGGCGTGGGCCGGAGGTCTACGAGGTCTATCGGCGAATCCTCACTAGCGATGCCGCCTTCGTGGTCCATCTGGTTTTGCTCGCCGCAGTGCTTTGGCACGTACTGACCTGGTTTCAGATACTGCCCAAGACCATGCCGAAGCCAATCCTGTGGGGCCAGCTGGTGCCGCAGCGACAAGTGACCGCGATCGCGCTCGTGGTCGCAGTGGTCTGTTCTGTCGGTCTGCTGGTTGTCGTCATTGCGATAGGAGCCAAGTCTTGAGACCCACCGTGAGACCCACTATCGTGCATCACCCGGCGCCGAAACGATCCATTGCGCCAGTGTTCTGGCTGCTGTTCGGCGCAGGCGGCATGTTGTCGGCCCTGTTTGGACCGGCCCTGATCATTCTGACCGGATTCATGTTGCCGCATGGCTGGGGCGTGCCGGAGAGCTTTTCCGATTTTTCCCATGCCCTCGCCTTCGCCCGCCATCCGATCGGCAAGCTGGTGGTCCTGGCGGTGATCGCGCTGTTCTCCTGGCACGGCGCCGAACGGCTGTTTCTTACCCTCAAGGATATGCGCGTTGGCGAGCTGGTGGCGGTGCGCCTCACGACCTACGGCGTCGCAGCCCTGTTAACGCTGGCGACCATCGCGTTGCTGCTGGCGATCGGTTTCTGACCCACCTGCTGCCCATCCCGTGTTCTGTGGAGACATCTACTTGCTCGATCTATCCCCGTCACAACTAACCGCTAGTCCGATTCCCGACTATCTCCGCAACGTCTATACTTGGGCCTATCTCACGCCCTGGCTGACCGGATTCCTGGATCGGCAGATCGTGGTCCAGGCCATTCTGTGGGGCAATGCGCAGCGCTTGATCGGCGATGTGCTGGCCGCAGTGGCGCCGGGGGATCGTATCTTTCAGCCGGCCGCGGTCTATGGCAGCTTCTCCCGTCAACTCGCCCAGCGGATCGGGCGAAATGGCCGCCTCGACGTCCGTGATATTGCGCCACTGCAGGTCGCGCTGACCCGACGGAAGCTGGCGGATCTGCCGCAGGTTCACGTCGCCTGCCGCAATGCGGTGGATCCGGAGCCACTGGAATTCGATGCCGTTGCTTGCTTTTTTCTGCTTCACGAAGTGCCCGACGACGTGAAGGTGCAGATCGTGCAGGCGATGCTGCGGCTGGTGCGGCCGGGCGGCAAGGCGATCTTCACCGATTACCACAGGCCGCATCGTTGGCATCCGCTGAAGCCGGTCATGCAACACGTGTTTGCGTGGCTTGAGCCGTTCGCGCTGACCATGTGGTCGCGGGAGATCGCGGATCTCGCCGGGACGAGCGCCACCGCTTTCCACTGGAGCAAGCGCACCCGTTTCGTCGGGCTGTATCAGATAGTGACCGCCGAGCGCGTCTGACTTCGAACGCAGGCGCCGCTTGCGAAACCGAGGTGCTTAGGCGACTTTCTTCGCTCGGCTTACGAATAAGGAAATATCGCTCTAGATCGACGTCGGCGTTGAATCGGTCGCAACATTCAAATTACGCGGCTTGGCCAAGCTTGGGGTTTAATCCTGCGCCAACCTCTTAGACTATGCCTCACAGGTCGGATGGCTCACGGACAGTTGTCCCGAGTCGACCTCAAGCGGACCAGCGCAACAGACGAGGCAACGGGACTATATTCTCCTTCATTGCAAAAATTACCGAGGTCCGGATCGGGTCGTGTGTCACGAGTGTAGCCGGTCCAAACCGCGACGCGCAACTGTACGAGAGATGAAGGAGGCCCCTTCGGGGTCGGCAATCAGGTGCTGATCCCAAGCCACCGCAAGCTGCTACGGCCAAAAGCCGTGGTGGTGAGCGTTGCAGTCAAGTCTGGGCAGGAAGTCCAGACAGCAAGGTCGAGAGAGTGCGAGCGCAAGCAAACCGTCGATGAAGTGTCGAAAGCGGATTAGGCGATGTCAAAACCGGGGGGATGACTCTTCCCCCCGGGATCAGCTCGGGGGATGCCTGATGCGGCTCGGGCGGCATCCGGCATGTAGGCGGCGCGAAGCTTGACCAGGCTTTTGTATGGAACGTGAGAACCTGCACTGCGTCACGCCGCTTGCCTTCGATGAGCGGTGTGAAAGGACAAGCCACAAGCGGCGCCAATCGCGAGGGCGAGAGTGCCGACACGCAGGGCGGGGACGGAGCAGCCCGTAGTAGCGTTGAAGGTCCTGAAATGGGGCTGGAGCCAAGGGGCTGCGTTGTTCCGCCTTGGCCATGACCAACTGGTGACAGGACGAACCCATGGGCGAGGCAAAGCCGTTTCTAATCCCAAAGCGGGAAGTCTGGGAAGCCTTCAAGCGTGTGAAGACCAACCAGGGAGCGGCTTGCGTAGATGAACAAGCGATCGAAGACTCCGAGGCCAACCTGTCGGGCAACCTCTACAAGCTCTGGAATCGAATTTCCTCAGTGAGCTACTTCCCCCCGCCGGTGCGGCGCGTCGACATTGCCGAAAGCAAGTGGTGGCATCAGGTCGTTGGGTATTCCAACGGCCGCCGACCGCATTGCTCAGGAAGTTGCTCGCCGATATCTGGAGCCGATCTTGGAGCCGGTGTTTCATCCCGACTCCTTTGGTCCTTTGGCTATCGGCCCGGCAAATCTGCGATTGATGCCGTGGCGAAAGCCCACGAGCGCTGCTGGCGCTACGACTGGGTGCTCGATGCGCGAAGACTCCCCAACGTACATCGCGACGCCATCTAGCTCGTATGTTTGTAGCCGTCTTTATCCTACAACTGCAGCCGCCCAATTGAGGGATCATCGCTTGGCCAAACCGCCGGTCTTGGCAAGCGGAAACAGTACGCACCCGTCGAAATCCTCCCGCCACCGAGCCGCTTCAGTGCAGCCGCATGATTTCTTATAGAAGGGAGATCCGCCGGCCCTCCTTAACCCCGATTAAAGATTTCAGCCAAAAGGCAGGCTGGTCTGGCCTTGGTGACGAAAGTGCCGAGGGGCGCGACTTTGGACGGAGGCAACCAGTGTTTGCAGAGACGACAGCATGTCGCAGCCCTCCGCGACAAGGCGAGCGACCGCCAATGCGCGCCAAGCGCGGGACGCCCATTCCGCTGGGCGTGAGCGAAACCTGCGGCGGGATAAACCTCGCCGTGTTCAGCCGCCATGCGACCGGTATCAGCGTGTCAATTTACGATGGGACAACTGGTGAAAGGGTCGGTACCGTCCCGCTTGACCCGGACCGTAATCGCACTGGCGATGTCTGGCACGTTCAACTCAGCGGAGACGTAGCGGGCAAGAGTTACGTGATAAAGGCGGCGGGTCCATGGTCTCCGGCCGAGGGGCACCGGTTCGATCCGCATCTGCCGCTTCTCGACCCGTATGCTGTAGCGGTTGTTAGAGCAGTTGACGGGAACACGAGTGAAGCCGGAAGGTCGACTCACGTCGAACCACCCCCGTCGGTTGCCCAGGGTCTCATCGTCCTCCACCGATTTGACTGGCAGGACGATAAACCCCCTCGCCATCCGTGGCAGGATACCATCATCTATGAAACCCATCTCCGCGGACTTTCGATAGATCCGTCTGCAGAAGTCCAATATCCCGGAAGCTATCTGGGGCTGATCGAGAAGATTCCTTACCTTCAGAGGCTTGGGATCACTGCCGTCGAATTAATGCCGATTCAGGAGTTTAACGATCACGAAATCAGACGTCGAACCGGAAAGCCCGTGCGCAACTATTGGGGCTACAATCCCGTCGCATTCTTTGCTCCCAAAGCCGACTACGCAAACGACCGTAAGGCCATATCAGCGCTGTCCGAATGCAAGACCATGGTACGCGAACTGCATAAGGCCGGAATCGAGGTGATCCTTGACGTCGTCTTCAATCACACGGCGGAAGGCGATGAAAACGGGCCGACCATCGGCTTTCGCGGACTTGATAATTCCATCTACTATATTCTAGACGCTGAGCACCGAGGTTACATTGATTATACCGGTTGTGGCAACACGCTAAACTGCAATCATCCGGTCGTGCGTTCCCTCATCGTTGACTGCCTTCGGTATTGGGTCGTGCATTTCCACGTTGACGGCTTTCGCTTCGATCTTGCTTCAATTCTTGGTCGCGATGACGAGGGGAAACTACTATCCAATCCTCCGCTGCTCGAGCAGATCGCCGAAGACCCGTTGCTACGGCATGTTAAGCTGATTGCGGAAGCCTGGGATCTCGGCGGCGCTTTCCAGGTGGGCCACTTTCCCGGCCATCGCTGGGCGGAATGGAACTGCCATTTCCGCGATCAGGTCCGCCGCTTCTGGCGCGGCGATCCCGGTATGACCGGTTCCTTCGCGACGCGTATTTGCGGTAGCGCGGATCTCTACCAGAGAGAACGTGAAACGCCCGTTAACAGCATCAACTTCGTGACATGCCACGATGGCTTCACACTCAATGATCTTGTCAGCTTCTCTCGCAAGCATAACGAGGCAAACGGCGACGATAACGAGGGCGGAATTGACGAAAACTACAGCGACAACAACGGCGCTGAAGGGCCAACCGACAATGCCGAGATCGAAGGAGTCCGCCTGCGCCAGATCAAGAACATCCTAGTTACGTTGTTTGTATCCCGTGGCGTGCCGATGCTTCTGGGCGGTGATGAATTTCGACGGACGCAACGGGGCAACAACAATGCTTATTGCCAAGACAACGAGATTTCCTGGTACGACTGGGAACGCGCCAAAGGTAATCCGGATATGGTTCGCTTCGTTGAGCGCCTGATTGCTTTTCGCAAGGCACACCCTGTGCTGAGTGCCGAACGGTTTTACACCGATACAGAAATCCGGTGGCTCGGAGCCGACGGCGAATCGCTCCAATGGAATGGCAGAGACAATCGGATTGGATGCATCGTCCTCGACCAAGAGCGGAGGTCCGGGACGCTGTGCCTGCTTTTCAACGCTGCACGTCGGCCGTGCCGCTTCCTCGTTTCACCGCCGGCTGCCGATTCCTGGCGTGTCGCCATCGATACGTCACAGGCGTCACCAATGGATATTCCCGAGCCTGCTGTTAGGCGCACCATAGTTGGCTCGGACGTCTTCGTCGACGCACGTTCAGCGCGGATTCTTATTTCCGGGTAGGGAAGGTGAGGTAGGCTTCCATTGTGTCGATGACGTCTGGCGTGCGTGCATCGGTTTTCATAGTCTAAGTCTTCAGAATTGAGCTGAGATTGAGAACGCGGCCTGAGGATGGAACCGCCTTGGCGGCTGCCGGATCGAAAAGTGGAATGGAGATGACCGACAAAGGCTTGCTCGATCGCCAGATCGGGATCGAACCATTCCACTTCGATATTTCTATTTTTGGGGGCGGCACAAGGGAGCTTCGGAAACTAAAAGTATGGCCCGAATTGCATGGTACGGGACATCGCTTTATTCCTCTCGGCAATTTCGATCGGATCTCAAGTATCGCGCCTTACTCTAATTCCTGTCAAAGATCACCAGGAAATCCTAATCGCATCATGCTGCTTGAGCTGGATCAATAGTTTTCCCCGTCGCTTGTACCATTCTTGCCAATTGTTTTAGAAACCGTCAGCGAGGGAGTGTATCATGGCACGATCTACAATCAAGGTCCACAAGGGAGAAGAGCTGCAGCCATTAGAGGTGGCGGTGCATCGCTTGACTGATCGGATAGTAGGAAAACTTCGCTCCGAATTGGATGTTGCATTCGATCGCTTCTCGGGTCATTTGGGGCTTCCGTCGCTACACCGGGCTTTCGACTTCGAACGCCGGCTGCGCCACAGGATGCCGTTGCACTCTATCGGCGCCCCCGTCGACGTCAGCGAGGAAGAAAAGCTATTCCGGATCTGCGTTGAACTCCCGGGGATCGAGGCAAACAGCATCGAGGTGACCGTTTCGGACAACATGCTCACCATCAAGGGCCAGAAAAAAGACGAGAAGGAAATGGAAACACAGAGCCATTATTTGCGAGAGCGCGAATACGGCTCGTTCGAACGCTTCATCGAGGCACCAGCTGGTGCCGATCTCGACAAAATCGAAGCGGACTTTGCAAATGGTGTGCTGACCATCTTGTTGCCAAAGACACACGAAGTCACGAGGAAGCACAAGAAGATTCCGGTCAAGAGCGGATAGATCATACAGCGCCGCCGCAAAGGGTGAAGGAGCACCCGCTGTCGGCACGCGGTACCCTGCTAACTTAAGTAAGCAGCAATGACGCCTGACAGGACGATGCCGTCAAACGTCCCGGCTCCGCCGATGCTCACGATGCCAACTTCGATCTTCTCGACGTCCCTCAAATGAAGAAGGTCCGCACCGAGCAGAGGACCGACGATGCCGGCGATGAACGCGACCGGGGGTGCCTGGTCCGGTACGAGAAAGAAGGCTACGCCGGCCGCTACAAGAGGAGAGACCAGAACCGGCATCGCGATGCCGATACGCGGCACCGGGCGAGCGATCAGATAGCACACAATGGAGTTGATGATGACGGCAACCGCAACACCGACGAGCGCCGGCTGACCCATCGTGCTGAGGTACCACACTTCGTACAGGGCGACCCCTGCGGGGATCAGACACCCGCCGACGTTAACGGCGACGATCGTTTCCTGACGGACGCGCTGCAATCGCGGCCAGAAATGCGAAAGCCCGACGATGGATAACGGGTGGTCGGTCACCCGCTCCTTGCGCGCAATGCGCTGGACGGGGACGTTTACGAAGCCGGTCGCGAGCATGCCGAACACGAGCAGCGATGCGGTCCCGAGACTGAGGTGTAGCTTGGTAAGACCGTGGATTGTCGGATCGCCAAAGAACAGCGGGAGCACTGCCAAGGGGAAAACGAAAATGAAGAACGACAGCCACGTCGGAATTCTCATGCTTGGTCAGCCTTGTAGGGTCGGGCGGGACCGGGTCCACTCACGCTTTCTCATGGCGAGCTATCCCCGAGTCATGGCAACTTAAAAAATTATCCTGCGTTTGAACCGTGGAGTCTTTGATCTAGTTTAAGGTGTGGCGCACAGGACTAAATGAAATAGCCTGGCCTCGATCGTTTTGGCGGTGTTGCTCCGGAAGGCCGATGTGGCGAATTCCGCCCTCACCGCGTGCCGAAACGGAATCGACGCCTCACGTCGCGCCCGAGCCGGAAGCGGCATGCCGTCCTCTGCCTGTATAAGTGGAAAGCAAAAGGCGAAGCCAACCATGGAAGTCATCGATCTCAACGGACGCAAAGGCCTGGTCGTCGGCATCGCCAACGAGCACAGCCTTGCCTGGTCGGCGGCACAGCATTTCCGCAGCGCCGGCGCCGAGCTCGGCATTACCTATCGCAATGACAAGGCCAAGCCCTATGTCGAGCCGCTCGCGCAAAGTGTCGAGGCTGCACTCGTCCTGCCTTGCAATGTCGCAACAGCCGGCCAACTCGAAGCTGTCTTTGCCGCTATCAAGGATAAATGGGGCCGGCTGGATTTCCTGCTCCACGCGGTCGCCTGGGCGCGCAAGGATGCCCTTCTCGGCCGTCTCACCGATTGCTCGGCGGAACGCTTCGCTGAGGCGATGCTCGTCTCCTGTCATTCGTTCATCCAGATGGCGCAACTTGCCGAGCCGCTGATGGACAAGGGAGGAAGCTTGATGACGCTGAGCTTCTACGGTGCCGAGAAGGTCGTCGACCACTATAACGTCATGGGTCCTGTCAAAGCGGCGTTGGAGGCGTCGGTGCGTTACCTCGCTCACGAGCTTGGACCTAAGGGGATCCGCGTCAACGCGATTTCCGCCGGGGCCATTGCGACGCGCGCGGCATCCGGTATCGAGCACTTCGACGAGCTTCTCAACGAGACCGTTCGGAAGGCGCCGCTCCGGCGCGCGGTGGACTCTTGCGAAGTGGGCCGGGCGGCCCTCTTGCTCGCCAGCGACTATACGACGGCCATCACGGGCGAGGTGTTGCACGTCGACAGCGGGTTCCACATTGAAGGCATGGTGTTCCACTGAAGAGGAGTGAGCGGATAGGCAAGTCACCGATCCGGAACAGACTGGGGGTGTGAAGTCTGGAAGGGGAAGACCTATTACTTCTGCGCCGAATCTTTCCAGGACAACTTCCGTGCCGTCCCTGACCGCTACGCCAAGAAAACGACCAGCCCTGCGGCCGAGGGGCGCACCGCCACCGATTAATCGCGCCCAACGGTGATCGTCGCATATGGTCGCAGGGTGGGGGGCTCGCAAGCAGCGATGTAAGCGTGCCGGTCGGCCAAATACTCTCCGTCTTGCCACCCACCGTGCCGCTCGGGCGGGATGCCGCAGGTTGATATGGATTAAAGACCCACTCCCGGCCATCGAATAATGAAGCGCAATCTTATGGTGCCCCGCGATTCCGCGAGTGCCGATGACCAAGAAGGAACACAAAGTCATGACCGTCGAGGCCCCGAAGACCACGACCGACCCGAAACATGCAGCCAGCTCCACTCCCACCGCCAAGCACGGCTGCTGCGGGGGTGAGGCTGCGGCCAAGTCCGCAAACGCCGCCGCCGACTGTGAGCATCACGCTCACCCGGCGCCGTCTGACGCCGCCCCGTCGTCCTGCTGCGGTGGTGCCAATGAGAGCCGTCCGGCAGACCAGAAAAGTCGAGGCGTCCCGTCCAAGTAAAATGTTCAAGGACGATCGACTTTGGTGAGAGGAGAACGGTATGAAAACAGCCACTCTTGATGTGGGCGGCATGCTGTCCATGCTCGACTATCAGGGCGTCGAAAAGCAGCTCGGCCGGTTACCTGGCGTTCACCGCGCAGCCGCCAGCATCGCATCGAGCAGCGTGACGGTCGAGTATGACGAGACCGTCACCGGCGTGGCAGCTCTCAAGGACAAGATCGAGGAGTGCGGCTTTCATTGCACCGGCCAGATCATGCCCAACCATGTCTGCGAACCGCATGCTGGGCACGCTCACGATCAGGGCATGCACGCCGGCCACGCGGCGGCGGCGAAGCCGGCTGATACGAGGCCTCAAGCGCCCACCCACGAACATCACGCCCATCCCGCCCCCGCTCGGGTAGGAGCGGGGGCCGCGACATCCGCCATGCCGATGTCCCATGACATGGCCCAGGAGATGGGTCACGGCGCGGGCATGGACATGCAAGGCATGGTCCGCGACATGCGCAACCGTTTCTGGATCAGTCTCATATTCACGGTACCTATCTTCATCTTCTCACCGATGGGCAACATCTTTACCCCGCCGACACCGCCATTCGGGCTCGATCTCAACCTGGTCCTGTTCGTCCTGGCCAGTGCCGCCATCCTCTACCCGGTCTGGCCTTTCGTTGTCGCTGCGGTCCGGGCGCTGCGCAATGGCATCCTCAACATGGCGGTGCTCGTCATCCTCAGCGTCGGCACCGGATACTTGTTCAGCGTCGGCGCCACCTTCTTCTTCAAGGGCGAGCAGTTCTACGAGGCTGCGGCAATCCTTCTCGTGTTCATCCTGCTTGGTCATTGGCTGGAGATGCGGGCACGGGCCGGAGCGTCGGAAGCGATCCGTGCGCTGATGAACCTCGCACCGCCGACGGCGATGGTCCTGCGCAACGGCCATGAGGTGGAGGTTCCCACCGCCGAGGTCTTGGTCAATGACATCGTCGTGATCCGTCCCGGCAACAAGATTCCGGTCGACGGCACGGTGGTTGAAGGGACATCGCAGGTTGACGAGTCGATGCTGACCGGGGAATCGATGCCGGTCGGCAAGAAACCCGGCGACACGGTCATCGGTGCGACGATCAACAAAAGCGGCACCTTTCGCTACAACGCCACCAAGGTCGGAGCCGATACCGCGCTGGCGCAGATCGTCAAGCTGGTGCAGGAGGCGCAGAACTCGAAGGCGCCGGCGCAGTTGCTGGCCGATCGTGCCTCGCAGTGGCTGGTGCTTGCGGCGGCAGTGGTTGGCGTGCTCACCTTTGTCGCCTGGTTTTGGTGGTTGGGACAGCCGCTGCTTTTCGCCATGACTTTGATGATCACGGTCTTCGTAATCGCCTGCCCGGATGCGCTCGGCCTCGCCACGCCCATGGCCGTCATGGTAGGAACTGGCCTCGGCGCCATGAACGGCATCCTGTTCAAGAATGCCGGGGCCCTGGAGGACGCGACGAAGCTCGACGTCATCGTCATGGACAAGACTGGCACCCTCACATTGGGACAGCCGCAGGTGGTCGATGTCGTAACCGCCAAGGGCGCGACGACAGAAACCGTGCTGGCGAATGCTGCGTCGGTCGAGCAGGGTTCCGATCATCCCCTGGCGCAGGCCATCGTGCGGCGTGCGCAGGGCCTCACCGTTCCCGCGCAGAAAGGCTTCGAGAATATCGAAGGGATGGGCGCGCGGGCCGAGATCGACGGCGAGCGCGTGTTCCTCGGTAATCGCCGGCTGATGGACGCCCAGAAACTTGATCTCGGCGAACTCTCATCGGAGGCCGAACGCCTGCAGGGAGCTGGCCGCACCGTGGTTCATGTAGCGCGTGCCGGCAAGGTTATCGGCCTCATCGCCATCGCCGATGCGCCGCGGCCCACCGCGGCGGCGACCGTCGCCAAGCTGCGTGAGCGCGGGGTCAAGGTCGCCATGCTGACCGGTGACAACGCAGGCACCGCCCAGCGCATTGCCCGCGAACTCGGCATCGATATCGTGCTCGCCGATGTGCTGCCGGGACAGAAGGCCGCCAAGATCAAGGAGCTTCAAGCGCAGGGCAAGAAGGTCGGCATGGTCGGCGACGGCGTCAACGACGCGCCAGCGCTTACCCAGGCGGACGTTGGCTTTGCCATCGGTGCGGGCACGGACGTTGCCATCGATAGTGCCGACGTCGTGCTGATGAAGAGCGATCCTTACGACGTCGTCGGTGCCATAGAATTATCGCGGGCAACGCTGCGCAAGATGCACCAGAACCTGTGGTGGGCGGTAGGGTACAATGTGATCGCGTTTCCGCTCGCGGCCGGTGTGTTCTATCCCTTCACGCTCAGTCCCGAGATTGCGGCCCTTGCCATGTCCGGCAGTTCGGCTCTGGTCGCGATCAATGCACTGATGCTCAAGCGCACCAAGCTTGCCGGCATCACGCGGCATCGCAGCGGCCAGGTATCGCCGCCGCGCGCCGCGGAAGCGACGGCGTGAGCAAAGAGTCGGTCCGCCAGCCGCTATCCGCGCAAGCGCTGCTTGCCCTGCTGTTGGCGACGTTCGCGATCGCCGTCGGCTACGGCATCGTGCTGCCGATCCTGCCATTCCTGATCGAACGGCTCGCCGGCACAGCGTACGCTGCGACCCAGGCGCGACATACCGGCTTGCTGACCGGAACTTACGTTCTTGCAATCTTCCTGTTTGCACCGCTGTGGGGCAAGGTCTCCGACCGGCGCGGGCGGCGGTTCGTCCTCCTGCTGGGATTGATGGGATTTGCGGCGAGCGTGGCGTTGTTTGCGCTCGCTGAAAGCCTGCCGCTGCTTTATGTTGGCCGGTTTCTCGGCGGCGTATTTGCGGCTGCGATTGTGCCGGTCGCGTATGCTCTTGTCGGTGATCACGCCCCCTCGAAGGAGTGGCGCGCCCATCGCTTTGCCCTAATCAACATAGCGGGAACGGCCGGCTTCTTCGTCGGACCGCTGCTGGGTGGCCTCGTCCTGAGGGCCTTCCGCGAACTGTTCGCCGGAGCCGCGGAGCGAGAATATTCGATGCCGTTTCTTGCCACCTCTGGCCTCGCGCTTCTGGCCGCATTGATGATCTGGGGTTTTGTGCCGCCTGCGGGGCAGCGAGACGGGAACCAGACGCCGATATCAGAAAACCGATACGAACGCGCGGTCATGCTGCGTCTATGGGCTATCGCATTTGTGACCGCGCTGGCAATCGGCGCCTTCGAGGTCGGGCTTTCGTTGCGCGGTAAGCAGATCCTCGGCATGGATGCCGCTCGCATTGGCATGATGTTCTCCGAGTGCAGCCTTGTGATGTTTGTCGTCCAGGCGCTCGTATTTTCACCGCTTATCAAGCCTGAGGTTACGCGCTGGTTCGTTACGCCAAGCCTCGTAATTCTGGCCATCGGCCTCGTGGTCGTTGCGTTCGTGAGTACCTCCATCACGATGAGCATCGCGGTGGCGTTGGTCGCGGCAAGCGCAGGTATCCTGTCGCCAATCGTCACCTACTGGGTGTCGCTCGGTGCCGGCGAGACGCAGGGGGCCGACCTCGGCCGCATGACTGCGGCGGCGAGCCTCGGACAGGCGCTCGGCTCGGCCGCCGGCGGGCTGCTGTTCGACGTCTCGATCCTGCCCGGGGCCTCCTTTACCGTCGCCGCTGCAGTTGTCTTCGCGAGTCTTGCGGCGGGCTTCGGACTGCCTCGACTTCTCCAGCAAGCTGTGACGGCGGAGCTCGCCGAAGGTTCTGGACAACACTGACGACGGCATCATCGGTCGTTGGTGCCGTGACCATCAAAGCTCGAAGACACAGGACGGTTACGGCATACGGGGAGATGCGTCGTAGATCAGAACACCCCCCGCCGAACGCCTGACCCAGCATGGCACCCGCCTCGGGCTCGCAAGTAGCCCGCGGGCCTATGAAAATCGCTGATACTACGACCCATGCCGCTTACTTAAACTTGATTGCCGATCTGCACAAAATCAGGGTGACGGCTATGGTCTGTCAGTCGCGAGGGTCTCTCAATGAGACCGCTTCTCTCAATCACTGCCAAAGTCCGTTGTGAGCGCTTTGTGCAGACATCAATAAGGTGATGTATGACTTGGATCGGCCACGTTTTGTATGGACATGTCGGATTGCTTCACCACTACACCGGCCCGCGACATGTTACCCCTCTGCGGGCTTTGACCCGCGTTCAAGCGCCAGAACCCACGCAGCGAGTCCAGCGACGATTGTGCCCGTGATCATCGCGTTCCATCTGAGTGCCGCCGAGGCGGGGAACCCGATTACCCAAGGGGACACCAACAGCCAGGTTCCAAACGCCACGTTGGTCCATTCCTGCCAAGCGCCGAACGCCAGCCACGCGAAAGATGCGACGAAGGCTACAGCAACACCGACGATCGCAAGGCTCCACATCGCGGCGATGCCTACCGCCTCCGGCGGCCATGCGCCCGTCATCAAATGCCACATTGGTACGTCCGCCATCGCATGTTGAAGGAGTGACGCGGCAGACGCAAACATCCACAGCCCAAGGCCGACGTTCACCACATCCTGCCAATGCCTTTTGCTCATACATGCCTCCGATCAATTGACGTGGTGGCCATCACCGAAATTCGATCGTAACTATTCGAGCACACCATGGCAGCCGGGACATTGATGCACGTTAAACATGGCCTGCCGCTTTTGGAACGACCACGCGGGCGTGCCGATGGAAAATTCTTCCGAAACTCGAGCGGCCGGCCAATGTAAATCACACGAGCCCGTGGATCACGAATTCGTCCAACAATAGCCGAATCCAGCGAGAAAACGAAAACAACGAACACGAACCGGATGGGAATTCGCAGACGTTTTCCGCCCTGTTCGAGATGCGCGCGTCGCGACCGCCCTTGACGCTGAGACGAACGAGATCAGCCTGTATGGAGACGGGCGGGCGGTTTTTCTCGAACGGTCGTACCGGCGGCAGCACTTGACAGCAAGGGTACCCTCCTGTGACTTCGGCGCGAAACATCCCCAGGGGGCACTGCAGAGAAAAAGCCGCACAAAGGCGATGAGTGCCTTCAATGGGCTGTCCATCTGAGCTCCGGCCGACTCATGACATTGGCGCATTCTTCGATCGTTCCGCGTGCGGGTATAGAAGGTGGGCACGCGCTTCGAAGGCTGCAATGATATCGGCGATGGCACCCGACAGGACGCGGTTTGCGATCCTTTGAAGCGGGCCGGACTCAAACTCAATCTCGGCCACGAGGCCGACCCGGCAGCCGGCGGCAGGATGCGGCTCGAAGGTCCAGGACAGTTTGAACTGCCGGAACGGCGGTTCATCCGAGGTCACGTCGATGCGCCGCGGTCGGTGCAGTACCGTTTTGGAATTGAAGCTCACCCGGATAGGGCCAAGACCCAGGACTTGATTGGTATAGAAAATCTCGCCTCTCCGTTGTTGAATCCGCGCTGTAGTCCACCACTGCAGGAACTCGGGATAGCGCTCGACGTCGGCCGCGAGATCAAACATCTGCTCGGCGCTGTAGGGCAGTGAGCGCTCTACCTTCCGGCTCAGCATAGCTGAAGACTCGCGCAAAAGCACATGGCAACAGTCGAGGTCATTGCATCATCCGCGTGGCCATTCATTCGATCTTTAGGTGAAATGGGTGATGGTCGCTCATTGATCCTTCCAGCTAAGCGCTTGGTGATGCCGTGCGACAAACCGTACCGTTCACTTTCACCAATCGCGTGAGCAGATATTGAGGCAGATTAATTATCGCTCACCGATAAATATGCTTCGAATATGGCCGCTTGAATTTAATCTGCATCAAGGTCTCTGCGGTGTCCCGGCGCCCCCGTCAGTCGTTTCCGGTCCCCAAGACGTCGGCGCGCGCCTTCGTGGGCATCTATCGCATGGCAACCTATGAGGTCATCTTGGCGATCGGTCTCGGCAAATTGCTAAAATACGCTTTATATGCGTATGTCGTTTCGCGCTTCCCGAGGTACCGCGTTCGCGTCTATGCCGCGGCGATGCCGAGCATGGGGCCGACTGTCGTTGAGGCAGGCGTGGCCGAAGAGCGGGTCTTGAGCGAGAGTGTACGAAAGGTTGAGAGCCATCGTTGGTGGCGACCAACGCAGCAATAGCGCCCGCTGCACTCCGAATGGCCCATGGCAAGCCGGCTTGATCTGATCGACGCGACAGGGCTACGGGTCGAACGAGGCGAAGGATGGTACGCGGTCTGATGCCGGGCGTCGAACCGATAATCCGTCGCGCCTGAGCGCCGCTAACAACGATTTATCGGCGCCGTGCCGTTCGGCATGTGCCGCCATAAGCAAAAAGCGCCATTGCTTAACTTTGATCAAAGAACGTCAGCATCGCTGAACATAGCATTCCAACGTCAAGATTGGAGTGTGAAGGTGAAAAAGGCGATAACAGTTGCCAATGCGGTCGAGACCATACCGGATGGCGCGTCGCTCATGATCGGCGGCTTCATGGGGGTGGGTTCTCCGCACCGCTTGATCGCCGAACTCGTGCGTCAAGGCCGTAAAAACCTGACGGTCATCGCGAACGATACGGCGCGACCCGGGTTCGGCATAGGTCATTTGGTGGTTGCAAAGGCGGTGAAAAGGCTGATCGTCTCCCACATCGGAACCAATCCGGAGACACAACGCCAAATGATCGCTGGTGAGGTTGATGTCGAATTGTGTCCGCAGGGCACGCTCGCCGAACGCATTCGTGCGGCGGGCTATGGGCTGGGCGGGGTTTTGACGGCTACGGGGGTTGGCACCACGGTCGCGGAGAACAAGCGTGAGATCGAAATCGACGGAAAGCAGTTCTTGCTGGAGATGCCGATCACGGCTGATTTCGCCCTCATCGCGGCACACCGGGCTGATTATTACGGCAATCTCGGCTACGCGCTGACAGCGCGCAACTTCAACCCGATTATGGCCATGGCGGGTACTACGGTAATCGCGGAAGCCACTGAAATCGTTCCAGTAGGCGTTATCCCTCCAGACGAAGTGATGACCCCGGCCGTGTTAGTGGACCACCTGGTCGAAAGGGAAAAGGTCAATGGACGATAAGGAGCTGATCGCGCGGCGGATTGCGCTCGAGTTTAAAAGCGGCAATCTCGTTAATCTAGGCATTGGCCTGCCGACTATGGTGGCCAGCTATCTTCCGGCCGGCATCGACGTATTCTTTCAGTCAGAGAACGGTCTCATCGGCATGGAGCCGGTCCCGGAAGCGGGTTTGGAAGACGAATACCTTGCCGACGCGGGTGGGCGTTTCATCGGAGCTGTTCCCGGCGCCTGCAGCTTCGACAGCTGCTTCTCATTCGGGCTGATCCGCGGCGGGCATCTGGACGTCACCGTGCTCGGTGGCTTGCAGATTGACGAGGAAGGGCATCTCGCCAATTGGACGATTCCCGGCAAGATGGTCCCGGGGATGGGCGGCGCCATGGATCTGGTGACCGGTACCAAGCGCGTCATTGTTGCCATGACGCACGCTGTCAAAGGGGTGCCGAAGATCCTGAAGAAGTGCACACTTCCGCTAACCTCGGTTCGTCGTGTCAGTCTGGTGGTGACGGAGCTTGCCGTCATTGAGCCGACGGACAAAGGGCTTGTTCTCAAAGAGCTGGCGCCGGGCATCACAATTGAGCAAGTCACGGCTGCGACCGAAGCCGCGTTGATTGTTCCGTCGCAAGTGCCTGAAATGAAAATCGCTGGATAGGTCAATATTGAGAAGCCTTGGTGCCGCAGAAGATCGGCTGGAGCGGGACTTTCACTGCACAGGCCAGATCGCGCCCAACCCGATCTGCGAACCACAAGCTGGGCACGCTCACGATCAGGGCATGCACGCCGGCGTTCCGCCGTGTTCCGACCCGCCATCACAAAGATTGGACCCGAAACAGCGAAGCAAAGGGCTGAGCGCCCTAATTCGGCTACGGCCGACGGGTCTCTTCGCTTTCGCCACGATCTCCGCCTCAACGAACTGGGCATGGCATTTCCAATCAGGGATGTTCTCCAGCCGCTCGAATTCTCGTTTTGCTTTCTCCAATGCAGCTTTTGCGTCTTTGGCTCCGGTGATCGTGACCGCTCGTTGCAGGCATTGGAACGGGATCCCAGTCGAGTTGACGAGCTTGTTGAAGATAATCACACGGCATTCAACCATGGTTCTATCAAGCAAGCCACGGCGGCCTGACGCGCGCGCCAGTGCACGCGCCATGCTGACCTCATTCGTCTATTGCGCCTGAAAATCATGTCTCTTGATTCCATTTGCGGATGACCGGAGTGTCTCTGCTATATCCGAGCACGCTGATCGAGGCCGTGTCGAGATCGAAATACCTGCCCGCGTCAGGAGGGAGACCAAGCCAGTATGCCGTGAGAATCCGCAACAAATGTCCGTGCGAGAAAACTGCGACATACCCATCAGCCGCTTCCATCAGCCCGACAACATTTCGAGCGCGTTCTCCGACTTGCTCGACCGTCTCTCCTCCCGGGACCCCATCCTTCCAAATTGTCCAGCCGGGCCGCTTCTCTAGAATGTTGGCCGGCCGAAGCCCTTCATATTCACCGTAGTCCCATTCCATCAGATTGTCGGTAAACCGGACGACGTCGCTGAAGCCGGCTAGGCGGCAGGTCTCGTCGGCGCGGGCAAGAGGGCTGGACAGCACCAACTCAAATTTTCGGCCAGCCAGATACCGGCCAAGCGCTTTGGCCCGTTGCTTGCCCGCCTCGGTAAGAGGCAGATCGGTGCGCCCGGTATGCTGTCCTGTAAGGCTCCAGGCGGTTTCTCCGTGGCGGATCAGCCAGATTTCGTGCCGTTTGCTGTTGCCCATGGTGGGTCCAACGCCTCATCTCGACTTCTGGGAGGTATTCGGTAGGGCCGGCCTATTCCATTTGCGCGTC
>VFSW01001576.1_pt1 | contig 34771 bp, 33 predicted proteins | sample 5358111 | NCBI WGS metagenome assembly VFSW01 (sample SAMN11554181, study PRJNA540505) | mine drainage metagenome | isolation source: sediment from site ElyBrook_90M | place: USA: Ely Copper Mine, Vershire, VT | collected 2017
TTTGGGGAAGTGGGCGTCCATTCCATTACTAGACCGTCCCCCCCACCGTCAGCCCATCGATCCGCAAAGTGGGTTGCCCCACGCCCACGGGCACGCTCTGGCCTTCCTTGCCGCAAACCCCCACCCCCGGATCCAGCGCCATATCGTTGCCAATCATGGAAACTCGGGTCAAGACATCCGGACCATTACCAATCAAAGTTGCGCCCTTCACGGGATAACAACGTTTCCCATTTTCAATCCACCAAGCCTCTGAGGTAGAAAAGACGAACTTGCCACTGGTGATATCTACCTGCCCACCCCCAAAATTGACGGCATATAGACCGCGATCGATGGATGCAATGATCTCTTCCGGATCATGCGCTCCATTCATCATGCAAGTATTGGTCATGCGCGGTAAGGGCAAATGGGCAAAGGACTCGCGCCGTCCATTCCCAGTGGGGGCCATCCCCATCAAGCGGGCATTCAGACCATCCTGTAGATATCCGCGAAGAATTCCTTCTTCAATCAGCGTGGTACATTGCGTAGGATGACCTTCATCATCCCACTGCAAAGAACCACGTCGATTCACCAGCGTTCCGTCATCCACCACCGTCACCCCGGCGGCCGCCACTTTCTGGCCTATGCGCCCACTAAAGGCTGAGGTTCCCTTACGATTAAAATCCCCCTCCAGGCCATGACCAATGGCTTCATGCAGCAGAATTCCGGGCCACCCCGACCCCAGGACCACCGTCATGCTGCCCGCTGGAGCTGGACGCGCCTCAAGATTGGTCAGCGCCTGATGAACCGCTTGGCGTGCATAACTTTCCAATACGGCATCGGTGAAATATGCGTAGCCGAAACGTCCACCACCTCCCGCCGACCCCTGCTCCTTCACTCCGCCCTGTTCGGCAATCACCTGCACTGAAACCCTTACCAAGGGACGAACATCAGCCTGCAATCGACCATCGCTACGCGCCACCAGAACAACCTCGTACTCCCCCGCAAGGGAAGCCATGACCTGCACAACGCGCGGATCAACTCGGCGCGCCAATGCTTCCAGTCGCTCCAAAAGTTGTACTTTGTCGCCATCTGCCAAGGAAGCCAAGGGATCATGGGGCAGGTACAGGGGAGTCTTCAAACGCTGGGAACGCCCCAGCACCGGAGAGGAGGCGGACTGTCCCGAACGCCCAATGGCTCGAGTCACACGAACCGCCTGTTCCAACGCCTCCAGATGGATATCATCAGAATATGCAAAAGCCGTTTTTTCCCCACTGATGGCGCGAATCCCCACCCCTTGCTCAATATGAAAAGAACCGGATTTCACCACCCCTTCTTCAAGACTCCATCCCTCCGAACGAGAATACTGAAAATACAGATCAGAAAAATCCACCTCATGGGTGGTCATCTGTCCTAATACCCGTGCTAAAGCCGCCTCATCCAATCCATAAGGCGTCAATAGGGTCGAAGTGGCCATCGCCAATAAATTATCTTCCATCGATATATCCTGAGTCATAGTTGCCGCCACACGGAGCGAACGGTATTATTTTCTGACCAATGCCTTGCCGTCACAGGCCACAACCCGCTGTGACAATGCCGGCAACTGACTGCGCAACTGGGTTTGATGCACTGGGTTAACCCCCGCGATCACTACACCGGAACCCCGTGGCAATTGATCAAGCACCACCCCCCAAGGATCAACAATCATGCTAGCTCCATGAGTCTCACGACCATTCATGTGATAGCCTCCTTGAGCCGGAGCCACAACATAGGCCAGATTTTCAATGGCACGAGCCCGAACCAATGGCTCCCAATGCGCCCGCCCAGTGGTTTCCGTGAATGCCGCAGGAAGAAAAATCAGATCCACTTCACCCATGGCGCGAAAAAGTTCGGGGAAACGCAAATCATAACAGATCGATAATCCGATTCGCCCAAAAGGAGAATCGAATGCCACGACTTCATTGCCGGCTTCGATGGTATGAGACTCATCATAGTATTCGGCCCCACGCTGGAAGCCGAAGAGGTGAATCTTGTCATAACGGGCCACACAGTGACCGTCTTTATCGTATACCAGACAACTGTTGCGGATACGATGGGGGTCCGTTCCCTTAAGAGGGACCGTTCCTCCCACAATCCATACCCCAAAGCGCTTCGCCGTGCGTGCCAGAAACTCCTGGATCTGACCTCGTCCAAATGTTTCAGCCACCGCCACTTTGTCCGTATCTTTCATTCCCATAATGGCAAAATACTCTGGCAAAGCCACCAGAGATGCTCCCGCATCTGCCGCAGTCTTGATCAACCGTTCGGCTTCAGAAAGATTGGCGTCTACCTGCGGACCTGACGCCATCTGCAACGCAGCCACCCGAAAACTCCCAGGTAGAGGACGCGCCTTCCCAAACCCCACATCGGGGGCCATTACTCGCACTGCTCGTTTCATTTCAGCCTCCATGCTCAAGAGATCATCTCAAGGACGATTGAATGGTTGTATCAGTGGATCATCCCATGATCCCTGAATGGTATATTCATAGGTTAACGCCTGATCCAGTGGGTTGCCGAACAATTTCTGCAAAAGATAGGATGCTGCCCCCGCCACGGGCCCGCCCACCACAGTGGATGCCAGAGTCACACTTCCCCCCACTGCGGGGACGACTTTAGCCACCAAATCACTGGTTTCTTCGACCAAATTCACTTTACCTTGCAACTTCACTCGCGCCGCCGGTCCTTCCATCTCGAAATCATGGGTTTCCAGCAAACCGCGAACCAACTTCAGGTCCGCATCCAAATGATCAAAAGCGAATCCTTCTGAGAAGACATCATGGAAATCCAAGGTGATACGACGCGGAAGCGTTTGCAGACTGAATAACCCAATCAAACGCCCCATGCCTCCGGGTTGCACCTTGGAAAACTGCCCCTCACTCAAATTGACCACGGCACTCGCCTCCAAACTGTTGAGAGAAAATTCCTGTGGACTCCCTGGCCATCCCACCGTTCCATGCCCTTCCCCAGAACCCCTGGAAATCAATCCCGGATATCCCAGGGAATCCAGAAAACGCCCCAAATCATCGGTTTTTACCCGCCAAGTATAGAGGTTAGACGGAATTGGACCATCGCGCCATACGCCACTTGTCTCTACCTGGGTAGTAGGAGCATCCATCTCCAGGCGCTCTAAGCGCCATTCCCCTCCACCGTGCTGAATCCCCACCAGATGCAACTGGCCGCTCAAACCTGCGGGCCAAACAAAGTGATCAACCTGCAGATTTACGTCCGGCATATCCTGTGCGTGCCATTGTGCCGATGACGAAGCGGGGGACGGGTCTCCCGAATCTCTGGCAGGAACAATCAGATGAACAAAATGTCCCTGCAAATTTCCGGGAGGTGCGGGGTTCCAGACCAGATCTCCCTCAGCGGTTGTCCCGTAAGCATGCACATTCCAGCGCTCCCCTTCCAACGCCGCGTCAACCCGCACATCGGGCCAACGCCGCTGATTCCACACTACCTCACCGAAACGCACGGCAATCCGCATGCCCCCCCCTCCTCCCGCCAACTCTCCCTGATGAAGCGGCAAGTAAGACTGCCATGCATCAAGATTCACTTGTGGCCACTGCCCTTCCAAGCTCAAACCCGAGTTCACGGAGCTGGCAGCAGTATCCTGACCCAGCCAAATTCTTCCCTGGCGCAAGGAAAGTTCAGGGAACGCATCGTTTCTACCCTGCGGCGAAGGCTGCGACTGGAATATCAGGTGCGCTCCTAACACCGTCCCCAATTGCCCTTGTATTTCTTGCTCCGCACCGTGCATCTGAAGATGCATCACCAGAGGCAAAGCCCCCCCAGCTTCCTTATGCAAAGGAGCAGGAAATCCCAAAGACAAACCGACCAAAGACGAATTCATCCAAAACTCGGGGTCCCGCTGGTCCTTTTGTTCCACTCGCCCCGACCAATCGGTTTCCCCCTGAAGTTCTCCCCACTTCCCGCCCAACTCATGGCGCAATGTGGCCGCAGTCACATGCCCCGCAAAAGAAGCGCGCAGCGTATGGTGGGGTCCCCGTGTGGCCACAAAACCGGTATGCGCACCCAAAACCGGCACCACACCCGTCACATTGACTTGTACCTGGCGCCCCTTGACCATGACGTGTCCTTCCCAAGACACCGGCCCCTCGAGTCGACTGAGCAAGGGCTGCCTGAATCGATGCTGCAATGCGGAGCGGGATGTGGTCCCCACGAATTTGAGATCTACCCCCCCCCCTTCTTTCGACCCCAGAGTAAATACAAAGGGTTCACCCAGATACAACCCCTGAGTCCACAGTCGCGCTTCAACAGAGGAGTGAGCAAAAGCAAACTCCCCCTCCCACGGTTCACTTCCCGTAACATCCGTCAAAATAGGTTCATCATAAATTCGGCGTAACTGACTCCAGTCACCCTTCCCGCTGGCATGCAGATGGAGTGTCCCTTGAGGGTCGGTAGTAAATGCTAGGGCCGCCGGACCGCCCAGCACCACCGCTTGCAGGTTTTGCGAAGTCAAGGACTTTTCGGAAAATAATATATGTCCGCGAATGTTAGACAGTGGGGGCAGCACTCCCGCAACCCCCCCACCAACGGAGGCTCCAAGAAATTCGTAATCGCCTTGAACATGGGTATTCTCTGGATGGAACAAGGGGATTTGCAACGCCAGATTGAGATGGCCTTCTCCGCTTCCAGTCCACCCATCAAGAGCATGATCCAGATAACCATTGACGGGGCTTTGATCAATGAATTGCAGCCCCGAAACAACCCCTCCCCGCGCTTCCCCAGTCACCATTAAAACCGCATCCTGGCGAGTCATATCAGCAATGCGCGCATGAACACTCTGCAGTCGTGCTCCCTGAATCGATCCCGATGTCGCCTGCACGTCCAGCGCGCCCCCCTGAATGGTCAGGGTGCCATCGATGCCTGCCACAGCGGGCCACGCCGGATCAAAACGCAAACCCACTCCATGCAATTCGGTTGATACCCGAAAAGTGCCTCCCTGATCATCCACAAACGGAAAACGTGGTAAATCCCCCGCCACCTCAAACTTGACCGGGTTAGCCTCTCCTCCCTGGAGCGCCTGTTTCAACCAGTTGCGAGCCACACTGGATACCCCCAAAGGAATGTAGCTCCATACTGCCTCAGGGCGCGCATGCGTCAAATCTCCCTGCAAGTGGGCCTGCCCCAAACCTGCCGCCCCCCATTCCAAGGACCCCTGAATTTTCCCTGACAGGTCAGAATTGGTCACCTGCAAACGATGAACTTCCATATGCCAGTGATCTTCCTGACGCTGCCACGCCGTATCCAACTGAAAAGACTGTAACTGTAACGGAGCAACGAAAATTCCAGGCAACGCCCATTGCGATGCCAGACCAGCGCCGCGAATACTTCCCCCCTGGGAATCAACCCGCACCTCCCCTGTGAATGCGTGAAGCGCGGGGAAACCATTCCAAGCATTCACCGAAACATGTTGCAACTGTCCAGAAAAACCCAAGGTCTTTGCGGCGTCCTGCCCTTCCTTCCAGGTTAAGTGCATCTTTTCTACTTGCCCAGACAAGCCCAGGTCATGCCACAATTTGCGCTGACTTTCTGTCAGGGGCCAAACATTTTCAAAGGGATGTAAAAGATCGAGATCAACAAACGACGCCTCAAACTGACCTTCCGTTGCCGTAGAGTGGAAATGAAGGTCCAATGGACGGACAAAATGGGGAATGGATTTCCCGATCAACCGGACATGGCGCCAGTGCCAGTCGCGCACCCCATCATGCCAGAAAATGCGCAATTCCCCTTGTAATCGGGCAATTTCAAGGGGACGTTCGGCCCCCGGAATATGCCAGACCAAAGGGTGCAAATCCACTTCAGAAAGCATCTCCCAACCACGTGCCGGAGTCAATTCAAGGGTCAATTGCAACCTTCCCTGGGCGCGTTCTACCCCGTTTAATGCCTCGATCCATGGGGTCAGAGCCACCCAATCCACTTGCTCTGCCTGGGCCTCCAGTGTTCCCTGCCAATCGGCCAGAGCGACCACGTCATTGCCGCGCAGGACACCCTTGATCTGCAATGGCGTAGACAACTTTGAAGGGGGGGCAAAAGACAAGTTAAAACGATGCACTCCAGAACCATTGCGCCATCTCAGATTGACCTGCCGCAAATTCAGATCGGGTGCATGGCGCTGTTCATCTCGCCAGATTACCCGTCCTCCGGAGATCTGTATCTCTCCCTGATGCATGAACCAATCGAGAAAGGGACTAGACCCTTGTCCGATTTCTGGCAAAGGAATACCAGAAAGAAAGAGTTTCCCCGTAGCACTACGACGCAAAATCAAGTCTGGCTCTTCGAGGATGAGCCGATCAAAATCCACACGCCCCCGAAAAAAACCCACCAAATCTACGCGCGCCAACAACCGCTTGACCGTAACTCCAGGATTCCCCTGAGGATCGAAGACCACAATACGTTCCAAAGCTAGGGTTGGCAACCAATGAAACCCCTCGCCCGTGAGCGCCCCCACCTCCACGCGACTGCCCATGGCTCGGCTCAAGGTTGCCACCACCTGAGGACGATAGCGGTCCACATCGTGCAAAACGACCCACTGCACGCCCCCCCAGCATAGGAGAAAGAGCAAAGCCACAAGACCTGCTATCCACAACAGAGCGCGGCGAGAATGATGAAAAATTGCCTGATGGCTAACCATAACGCTCCCATTATAAACGTACAACCTCTGGAGCAGGTCAGCAACTTCCGTTAGAATGGGTGGTTTATAGCTTAGGAGTTCGCTTCATGTCCATGTCCGATCGGGACGGCACCCTCTGGCTGGATGGCCAAACTATCCCTTGGCGCACAGCCAATACCCATGTATTGACCCATTCCCTTCACTATGGCTTGGCGGTCTTTGAGGGAGTGCGCGCCTATCGGACCGAGGAAGGAACCGCGATCTTTCGCCTGCGCGACCATACGGAACGGTTGCTTCGTTCTGCCCACATTCTACAAATTCCTGTTCCCTATTCTCTGGACACCTTGATGGCCGCCCAATGCCAAGTGGTGACAGAAAACCAATTGGCAGAAGCTTATATTCGTCCGCTGGTTTATCTGGGCTCGGAAAAAATGGGCGTTTCTCCACGGGGCGCCAAAACCCACGTCGCCATCGCCGCATGGCCATGGGGAGCCTACTTGGGCGAAGAAGCCTTGCATCAGGGAATTCGGGTCAAAGTGTCATCCTACACCCGCCACCACCCCAACATCACCCTGTGTAAAGCTAAAGCCAGCGGCAATTACATGAACTCCATTCTCGCCAACAACGAAGCCACTGCCGATGGCTACGATGAAGCCCTTCTGCTGGACGTGGAAGGCTTTGTCGCCGAGGGATCGGGAGAAAACCTGTTCATGGTCAAACGCGGAGTTCTTTATACCCCGGATCTCTCCAGTGCACTGGAAGGAATCACCCGAGAGAGCATCATTCAACTGGCCCATGAAGCGAACATCAAAGTGGTGGAACGACGCATTTCACGGGATGAACTCTATTGTGCCGACGAGGCCTTCTTCACGGGGACCGCAGCAGAAGTCACCCCTATCCGCGAAGTGGATCGACGGACCATCGGTTCAGGTACCCGCGGACCCATCACACAGGCACTGCAGTCAGCCTACTTCGACTGCGTCAAAGGGCGTTCGCCAAAACATCGCGATTGGCTCACTTTTATCGGAGGTTGACCCCCTATGAGCGATTCTTCCCAGCCCGCTTCCACAGTACACGTCACCGCCAAAGATCTGCCCTTACACTGCCCGCCTCCCAACGCCTCTTTGTGGGATGCCCACCCTCGGGTATACCTAGATATAGCGCGCACAGGACACATTGCCTGCCCATACTGCGGGACCCACTATGAATTGAGTGGACCTGCCCCCCACGGCCATTGAAAAAAGTTCTTGTTGTCGGCGCAGCCTGGGTCGGTGATGCTGTCCTCTCGCAACCAATGCTCGCGGCCCTCAAACACCAGGGAGCAGAAATCACCGTGCTGGCCCCCCGTTTTACCCATGGGGTACTCCAGCGAATGGACGAGGTCACCCATTTACTGGACCATCCCTTCCCCCACGGTTCTTTGGACCTGTCAGGACGAAGGCGGCTTGGCCGAACACTGAAAGCGTCTGGTTTTACCCAAGCCATTCTCCTGCCCAACTCATTCAAATCGGCGTTGGTCCCATGGTTTGCCAAAATTCCGCAGCGCACAGGCTTCATTGGAGAACAGCGCCAATGGCTCCTCAACGATGCGCGCGCCCTAGACCGTCACGCCCTTCCCCTTATGGTACAGCGCTTTCTTTCCCTGGCCGACGCTCAGGGGCTATGTCCAGATCCCTGCCCCCGCCCACGCCTCACAATCCACCCAGAGGCACAACAACGTACCCGCGAACGCCTCGGTTTGACCAGTGCTCAACCGATTGCCATTTTGTGCCCTGGAGCTGAATATGGCCCCGCCAAAAGATGGCCTCCACATCACTATGCCCATGTTGCCCAACAGTGGATAAAGGAAGGGTGGCAAATCTGGATTTTGGGATCGCCCAAGGACCGCCCTGTAGGAGAAGCCATTGCCACCACCCTGTCCGGACCCGTACATAACCTATGCGGAACCACCACTCTGGATGAAGCGGTGGATCTGATGGCGCTGGCACAACGAGTGGTCACCAATGACTCCGGCCTGATGCATGTGGCAGCGGCCCTCGAACGTCCTCTGGTGGCGCTATTTGGTTCCTCTAGCCCAAAATTTACTCCGCCACTCTCCCCTTCTGCACAGGTTTTGAGCCTGAATCTGGATTGCAGCCCATGCTTCAAGCGAGAATGTCCGCTGGGACATTTGCACTGTCTGGTCAATCTGACGCCCGAATCGGTCATCGATTATTTCAAAAACCCCAGCTGAACGATCATGCCCGCAATCCACTGGACGGCGGTAGCCACCATCATGAGAACCCCCACAGCCGTGCGCACGGGATAATCATGGCTTTCCGTCAGAAATACCCAGCAACACAGCAATCCAACCCGTTGATGCAAAAACTCGGGGATCGGATAAGATTCTCTGGCTTCTTGATCCAACTCGGCACGCTGAACAAAGGCTTCCCACAAACGATGCCGCTCTTCCTCAGAGAGACCGGAAAATAGATACGCTTTCATGGCGTCCTGCTTTTCTCCAGCTCGGCTTTGCCATAACTCTTGATTTGTCGCGCCAACCACTCGTTGGCGTGGTTGACCTGTCCCTGCACAAAACGCTGCCCCTGCCCGGCAAATCCGGTATCTACTTTGGCATGGCCAATCAACGCTGCAGCAATCTGGGGCACATGACTCATGAGATAGGTCAGAATGCTGGCAGTCACCACCAATAGCACGGCCAGAGCCATGGTATCTGCGGGTGAAGACTGCTGAAGCACCCCGCTCTGGGCCATCATCCATTGCTGCAGTTGCACGAAAACCGGTTTTGCCATGACCAAGACGGTGACTGCCACCACCTGATAAAAACAAGCGACGAACAGAAAGCGCACCCACCCCAGAAAAAAATCTCGGGTACTCTCCCATAATAGCCATGGAATAAAAAACGGCCCGACAGCCAAAGCAATTCCAGCCAAAGCATTGCCCATTACATGAATCAACGCTACCAGAGTCAGCGCTACAAGAAAGATACAGAGCGCCACAAACAATAGTGCCATGGTCATCAGCCATTCTCCCAAGGCCGACCAGAAAGTTGCAGATAGGGGGGTGGCTCCGGCCAAGTATTGCCCTGGGCTGGAAACCATCCCATCCCAAAGCGTCGTGATGATATCGGCAAATACGCTCCAAGCCGTGGCAAATCCCTGACTTTGGCCCTGGGGGCCAGCAATGGCAGCAGTCACCGTCACACACCCCTGGTAAATTCCCTGATAAAAGACCCAGTCGTAGGACTGCAAAAACCAACGCGTCAATCCTGCCAGAAAAATAAAACGAATCAAGTGGGTCAGCACGGCCCCCAAATTTTCTCCCGCCCCCGTTTCGAGCAGAATATTCACCGCTGACCAGGAAAACGTCAGAACCAGCAAAGAGCCATATAAACTATCAGCCACTCCACTCATCCGCCCATGAAGTATCCTTCCCCCCTCCAATAAAGCCATGGCCATTTGGTCAATGACCGCTGCACTCAAGGCCATCATGGTGTGGTTGCTGCCATGCCCATTACCCCCCACCCTTGCACCGCCTCATCCTGGCGAAGTTGATTATGCAACTGCTGAATTTTTTGGGCTTCAGACTGCATTCTCTGCTGCAGTGTCAGGGCAGCACTTCCGTTGGCCAGGACAGCCTGCTGCTGTTGAGCCGAATTATTGGCTTGCGCTGTGGCAATCAAACTCATGAGCTGAGCATTTTGTCCTGCCAGAAGATTCAAGTGCTGGTTGACTGTCTGAAGACTTTGCTGCATCCCCACTGTTGCACCAATCTGCCCCTGGAGTTGCTGAATTTGCGCATAAGATCCCTGCAAGGATTGCAGAGTCGTCACTTCCGATTGAAGAGCCGCGTCTAGCCCGCCTCCCTGAGATTGGGAGAGTTGAATTTCCCGGTTCAAGTAATCCTGCGGCGTCAACTGCAAACTCGCCATCTGTTGTGCCTGACTGAGCAAATCCTGATGCAATCCAGAGAGTTGTTGCATCGTTCCACTCAATACTTGAGACAAATTCTGAACCACGGCGATCTGCTGTGTGTAGGGTTGTAAAACCTGTGTCAGCACCGCCTGCGGCAAGGACCGCAAATTTTGCAGTTGCGAGGCCAATTGCTGCAACAGAACCAGATACGACTGCACCTGTTGCGCCGTCTGTTGCACCGCATTGGCTGCAGTCAAGGCCGTCTCTATGTGATTGATCGGGTCATAAACCAACATTCCAAAGGCTTGCACTACGGGCGTCACCATCCCTCCCGCCAAGCCCACCCACCAGACCACTCGACCCAGCCACTTCATACGCCACCTCTCCCATCGATCATCATTTCACTGGGCGTTCCTCCCTTTGTCTCCTGCGCCAACGCCATAAAATAGGCTTCTTGGCCATACAACTGACCGTTCCGACTTTGCACAAGTCCATCGAACAACTGCAGCGCATGGGCATCGGAACGTAACCAAGCGAGAACATCGCCATCAAAATGCGCCTCGAGCAACACGCATTCGTAGGGGGTATGTAACAAATACTGACTTTTCCGCTGTGCCCGCGCCAAGACTTCGGTTTGAGAATCCAGCAAACCAAATTGCTTGCGATATAGATCACGGTGAACAAACGCCTGGGGGTTGGGAAGAAAAATTCGCGTGGGAACATTGTCTGCAATGGTGGAAAAAATATCCGACCCCGACAAATCATCTAGGGATTGCGTCGCCATAATCACCGAACCCAGTTTTTTTGGCAGAGTTTTCAGCCATTCCCGAATGCGTCTGGAAAACACCGGATCTGCAAGCATGAACCATGACTCTTCAATGTAGATCAGCGTCGGGGAGCCCGTTCGGGCTTCCAGCAAGGTTTCTATACGATGAAAGGCCCATTCAAGAAACGCTCGGGCCAGGGGAGGTTGGCGCAAAATATCGCCCATTTCGAAACAAGTCAACGAAGACCAATGCAGGTCGTCCTCCGCATGGTCGAAGTAACCGCCCCATATGCCGCCATCCAGCCATGGCGCAAGCTCTTCCACCAGATTCGCCGGTAATAATCCCACCAAACTTTGCAACCGATGCAGGGAAGGTGAGAGGGAAGCCATGCCCTCCAAGGCGTGGCATACCCACTGAAACTCCTGCGCGCTCAAATGATGACCGCGCGCGCCCAAAAGCAATTCCACCCAACCGGACAACCAGGTCCGCTCCGATTCGTGTACCACCCCAACAAAGGGATTGATTTTCATGCTCCGACTTCCCGGATCAAAACACTGCCCACCCTGTAACACAGTAGGAATCCGACAGGAACGATCCTTATCAAAAATGATGGTGTTCGCCGGCGCATACTTTTGAAACTGGCTGAGGACAAAATTCACCCAAACTGACTTCCCGGATCGGGACGGGCCCACAACAAATGTGTGTGCCAAGTCATGATCATGCAGATTGAACCTATAAAGGCCACCATCCCTCGTCCTGAACACCGTTAGCCCAGGAGAAGGGATCCCGCGTTGTTGACTCAGATACAAGTTCTCCCGTCTTCCCGAGGGGAATGTCCGAAATGCGCATAAATCGGCCCAGTTGGCCGTGCTGACAAAATGCCAGCGCACCAGTTCGCCCCATTGCCCAGGAAGCGAACCAGACCAAGCCGAGTTGAGATGTAGCCGTTCCCGCAACAGCAAATAGCCTTCGGCACGAACGACCCGTGACACTTCGGCAACAGACTGATCCAAATCGTCCAATTTATCTGTCCAAACCAAAATTGTCACATTGACATAGCCGTACAACCGCTTTTCTGCCGTCATATCAGTTAATGCTTGCCGGGCTGTGGCTGCAGATACCGCACGCCCAGTATCGCGCACCACGCTCTCCTCTCCGGAAATCGCCTCGCGCACATAGCTGAAGAGAGATTTCTGCAAATTCAGGTGGAAGCGTTGTACGTTCTTGATGTACCGGCGCGCCTGATCGCTGTCCACCAGCCGCAAGACCTGTGATAAGGTCAAGGCTACAGGGACTTGCAACAACGCATCCAACATTCCCGGGTAAGTGTCTGAAGGCCATGCTTTGAGACTCAGTGCAGCACCGTACCGTATCCCGGCAGGTCCTTCACAACGCACATGATCAGCGGCAATCACGATTCGCTCTTCCCCCAAAAACCCATCCAGATACCCTTCACAAGGCTGAGCCAAACGGTCACGCGAAGGGCTGGTCGGACTGCTCATTTCCTGCAGGAACAAGAGTAGGGATTCATTTTCCAGGCGACATAAACCCAAGGCAGGAACTGCCTGACAAAATTGGGTCAGCATTTCTTCGAACCGTGCCAAACGACGCTGTAACCGCACCTGATCACGATGTAGGGAAGTTTCATACCCCAGTCCGGCCGGGCGCAATCCTTGCAGCCACGACTTTAACCTGCTCGACTCCTGATCCCCAGGGGTATACAGCAAAGTCAAATAATGACGATTGAGAAAATGGGGGAGACGCGCCATGGAAGCGCAATATAGCCGGTCAATGGCAGAACTACCGGGATGGGGAAAGCAACTCGGTGCTGGGGACATCACCGGACGGCGAAGCACCGTGGACCAGAGGGTAAATCGCGGGTCCAGGCCACGCAACCCAGCCTCCAGATCGGCGCTGGCACGATCTACTTCCTGAGGATCGCAACTGTCCACAAATAATCCGCGCAGGGAAAAACAGGCCAGCAACCCCCCATCCTTATTCAGCACCACTCCTGGAGTCAACTGCAGCAACCAAGGAAGAATCTCCGTCAATGACCGGGACTGCCGATGAAATTGTCGGGCCTGCCTCCGCAAATTCAACATACCAACCCCCGCCCCCATCCTGCTGGCCGTTTTCCTCGACCAGACCCGGCATGGGGCCACGGATCATAGCTGTCCGCCTGACGGTTATAACGGGCATAGATCTGGCGCATGAACGGATCGTCTGCCGTGATATGCCGCAAAAACCCATGAATCAGCAACGCCACTCCCAGCCAGCCATAAAAATGCAAATCCCCAACCAACGCGATAGCCAAAGTAGCATTCACAATCGCAAATGGTTTTTCCACACCGGCAATCAGCAAGGGTTCCCACAAACAGCTGTAACAGGGAGAAAGCCTCCCCGCAGATCTCACAGACACCCCGGCATGACTACCCCAGGAAACAACGCCGTGATAATGCTCACCACAGACAAAGCGCAGGACATACCCAATAACCAACTGGCAATCCGCGCCACCACCCCCCCAGTCTCGGCATACATGAACATGATTCCTATCATGATGGTCGCCACCACCGATAAAACCACCGCCACTTGCCCCTTCAAACTGCTGGCCACCGCACAGATGGGCCCCTCCCACGGCATAGGGGTATATACCGCCCAGACGGCAGGCGAGATCAATAAAATTCCGCAACCCACCCCCTGTAAATATCCGTGGCGAAAAATACTTTTTTTGCGCATTCCACAACATTCAAGACAGCTGATATCGTCCATTGTCATATCCCTCCACTTGTTGTAATTGTTGGATAAACCGAACTCCCCTGACCCGAGCCAAATGGACCACCCCCTGAACCGAGCGTCCCACCTGACGGGCAATGGCTTCTTCGCTCCACCCCATCCCCGCCTGCAAAACCAATTGCACCATCCGTTGCAATGCATCCTCGGAACTATTGGCATGGAGTGTTCCGAGACACCCGGAGTGCCCCGTATTCATGGCTTGGAGCAAATCAAATGCCTCCGGTCCACGAACTTCCCCGACGATGATTCGGTCTGGCCGAAAGCGCAACGCCTGGCGCACCAGATCACGTAACGTTACGCCTGCTGATGGAATCGCTTCAAAAATCACATGGTTGGGACAATCCAGCTTGATCTCGTGGGTGTCTTCTATGACCACCAATCTTTGATCCTTGGGAATCTGCGCAATCAAGGCGTTGAGCAGTGCGGTTTTACCCGTACCAGTCCCGCCACTGACCAGCAGGTTCCTTCCTTTGACCAACCATGAAATCAGCCGATCCAGAAGCTCATCCTCACGGAAAACCTCCTCAGAACAAAAAGTTTCCGGCGTGGGGAGTCCCCCATCGGGTACCGAGAAACGCCGCAAAGGAAAAATTTCAGCGCCATGCTTTCGTATGCAGAGGGCGGGGCCAAGCACAGCAACAGGAGGTAACACCGCCGAGATGCGCCAATGAGAAAATGCCGCGTCCAATACTCGACTTGCCGAAGAAAATCCTGCATCACGAGCCGCCAGGGCGGCGACCACATGAATGACATTGAATCCGTCCTGTGCCGAAAATTTCAGCCCAAGGGGAAGCAGACATCCTCTTTGCTCCACCCACACCTGATTTGGGCCATTGACCATGATTTCGCGGACCGAGTCATCCGCCAGCAAACCGCCCAAGGCGCCGAGGGCATCGTAAAGCATGGATTCAAGATGAGAGGAGTGAGCGACCATGGAGTCAGCATAACGAATCATCGCCTCCCAATGATCACGAAAAACAGCAAAGCAATGAGCTCTTCAGCAGGATGCTACTGAGTCCCCAAAAAAGTACTGGAATGGTGCGCGCTTCACATGGCAAAGCAGTTCATAGGCAATGGTCCCGCATCGTGACGCCAAGTCAGAAACAGGAACATGATCTCCCCATAATTCCGCTTGAGCGCCCACGGTCACCTGAGGAACATCCGTCAGATCCACGGTCAGCATATCCATGGAGACCCTCCCCACTAGGGGCACCCTATGCCCAGCCACCCAAACGGGTGTGCCTTGAGGAGCGGTGCGCGGATAGCCATCGGCATAACCACAGGGGATAATCCCGATACGCGAGGGCCGCTGCGCCACAAATAACCCGCCATACCCTACGGTATCTCCGGGAGGAACCCAGCGCTCGCCAAAAATCTGGGAGCGCAAGGACATTACGGGCTGCAACCCCTCTCGTGGCGATAGCACCGATCCTGCCGGATCATGACCATAGAGCATCAAACCTGGCCGTCCCCAATCGCCACGCGCTTCGGGATAGCCCAGAATCGCGGCAGAATTGGCCAAACTGGTCTCTACCGCAAGACCGGCCGTTGCTTTACAAAAAAGTGCCAAAGCAGACTCGACGGCTTCCTTCCGTCCGCTATCTGCATGGGCAAAATGGGTCATAACCGTGAGTGGTCGGTGACGTGATCCTGTCTGCAGCATGTGCACTATCCTCGGCAAATCCTGGGGTGAAAACCCAAGACGATGCATGCCGCTGTCCAGTTTGATCCAGAAACCGGCACCATAGTGCCCGCCTTGTTTCAGGAGAGCCTGTACTTGCCATTCCTGATGAAGTACGGGGGTCAACTGATGTTTGACCACCGAGTCGAACTCGCTCGCAGAAAAAACCCCCTCGAGCACCACGACCGGCAGCGTCACCCCCGCCTGACGCAACTCTATGCCTTCCTCAACGGTAGCCACAGCAAATCCGTCTGCCACGGATGATAACGCATGGGCGCAAGAAACCGCTCCATGACCATAAGCGTTGGCCTTGATCACGGCCAGCAGACGAGCGCCGTGCAACCGACGGGCCACCAGAAAGTTATTTCTGAGCCGGGACAAATCGATATAAATATGGGTGGGTCGTGACATAGTAGACAAGCGTACCTCAAATTTCCCCAAACTGGCTATGCTGTCCCAGACTCCGCCACAGGTATACTGCCAACATGAACCGCTTATCTCCCTCATTTCAGCTTTCTCATGCATTGGTTCCCCCCTTGTGGTTGCGCCATCCTCAGGGGCAAACTTTGTATGCCGCTCTATGGGCCTCCACCCCGAAGGTTGACTGGATCCGCGAGGTCTGGAGCTGCCCGGATGGCGACGAAGTCCAAGTCGACCGCCTTGCGGGACAGCCTTCCCAGCCAGTCCTGATCCTCTTCCATGGATTGGAAGGCAGCAGTCAATCTCCCTACGTGAGGAGTCTGGCCCACGCAGCCCAGAGTGCGGGATGGCATGTCATTGCCCCAAACTTCCGGGCCTGCGGCAATGTTCTCAACCTCCTGCCGCGACTTTATCATGCAGGAGATAGTGCCGAAATCCATTGGCTATTGCACCGTGTCCGCCAGGAATTTCCCCACTCGCCGCGCTATGCCACAGGCTTTTCTCTGGGCGCCAACATGCTGCTCAAATGGCTGGGGGAACAGGAAAAATATGCGGCTTCCTGGCTCCACGGAGCAGTGGCCGTAGCCACTCCCTTCGATCTGCGCATCGTCGGCGATCATCTCGCCAAAGGATTCAACCGACTCTATACCCACCATTTTCTGAGCACCCTGAAATCCAAAGCGCAAGCCAAGCATCAACAATTTCCGGGGCTTTTCAACCTCAAACATACCCTTGGTGCGCACACTCTGCGTGACTTTGATGACCATTGCATGGCCCCGCTTCATGGTTTCAAGGATGCGGAAGATTACTGGAAACGCAGCAGTTGCCTGCCCTGGCTGAAGCATATTGAAATTCCCACTTTACTACTGCAGTCGCGCGACGATCCCTTTGTTCCGGTCCATGCATTGCCTGGTATTCAGGACTTGTCCTTGGCCATTCGCATGGACTTGCAACATTTTGGCGGCCATGTCGGATTTGTCGCTGGGCGGTGGCGTTGCCATACGCGCTGGATGCCCGAGCGGGTCTTAAAGTTTTTACAACATCCCGAGATCCCAACCCCTTCACAGCAGCACCCGGATATTAGAGAATGAGCCTTTGCCAAGACTTTGGAATCTGCGGTTTTTACCGTGGTTCGTAAGTTCCCATTCTTAATTTAAGAACCCCACCCCATTACTGCAAGGACCTGACTCATGTTGCCCCCCCGTGAAATTTTCAAAGCTTACGATATCCGCGGCATCGTCGATCACACCCTCACGCCCGCAGGGGTCACCGCCATTGGCCAAGCCATCGGTTCCGAAGCCCGCGAACGCGGCCTCTCCACCATTGCCATTGGCCGTGATGGGCGTCTTTCCGGCCCCACCCTTGCCAATGCTCTGGCACAGGGATTACAAAGCTGCGGCCTGACGGTCATCGATGTCGGAATGGTGGCCACCCCCATGCTGTACTTTGCTGCTCATACCCACGCCCATGGATCTGGGGTCATGGTCACCGGTTCCCATAATCCGCCTGACTATAATGGATTAAAAATGATGCTGGGGGGCGAAACCCTTTCCGGGTCCGGCATCCAGTCCTTATACGAACGCTTGGAGAAACAGCGCCTGGTTTCAGGCCAAGGAGTTCTGACATCCCTAGACATTTCTGAGGATTATATAAAACGCATCGTCTCCAGCGTAACCCTTGGGCGCCCCATGAAAATCGTTGTGGACAGCGGTAATGGCATTCCGGGACGCTTTGCTCCAGAGCTCTACCGCCGCATGGGATGTACCGTTATCGAACTGTTTTGCGAAGTGGATGGACATTTCCCCAATCATCACCCCGACCCCTCCCAACCAGAAAACCTGGTGGACCTGATTCAAGCTCTGACTCAAGGCCGGGGAGAACTGGGACTGGCTTTCGACGGCGATGGGGATCGACTGGGTGTCGTCACCCGCGATGGTCAGATCATCTATCCAGACCGACAGCTGATGTTATTTGCGGCCGACGTCCTCTCCCGCAACCCCGGCGCCGAGATCATTTTCGATGTGAAATGCACGCGCAATCTATTCTCCTGGGTACGCCAACATGGCGGGCAACCCACTTTGTGGAAAACTGGTCATTCCCTGATCAAGACCAAAATGAAAGAAACCGGCGCCTTGCTGGCGGGGGAAATGAGCGGGCATACCTTTTTCAAGGAGCGGTGGTACGGTTTTGATGACGGCCTGTATGCTGGAGCACGATTGCTCGAGATTCTGAGTCGGGTCACTGATCCCAGCGCCACCCTCAACGCCCTGCCCGATGCTGTCACCACGCCCGAGTTACAGATCCGACTGCAAGAAGGGGAGAATTTCTCGATCATCGAGGCCTTGCAGCAATCCGGCCAGTTTCCCGGATCCGTGGAACGCATCACTCTGGATGGAGTGCGCATAGAATATGCTGATGGCTTTGGACTGGCGCGCTCCAGTAACACTACACCCGTCATCGTGTTGCGCTTTGAGGCAGATGATGCTGCGGCACTCTCACGAATTCAATCTGATTTCAAAAGAGAAATTCTGAAAATAAAAGCAGATGCACGCTTCCCTTATTAAAGACGAAAATTTTTTACTTGAATTTTTTTTCATTTTACCGGATGATCACTCTCTGGCGGGTCTCCCCGCATTGTAGTGCGGTCAATCTGGTCAGGTCCGGAAGGAAGCAGCCACAGCCGCATACTGCAAGTGCCGGGGGTCGGGCTCGCCACCTTCCTTTGATCTCATTTTCTTTGTCATGAAACATTTCTTACGCGGCATGTTCGCGCTGGCGCTTCCAACATTCTTCCTGATTCCTACCGCTCAGGCTCAAGATGCCGTTTCTGTGGAAGCGGGCTACGGCAATCACACCGATATGGAGCGCCTATCCTGGTCGCGTGCTTGGGCGTCGCGCTGGTTTACCGACCATTCCTGGGCTGTTGGGGGCTACTGGGATGTCAGCGTGGGCCACTGGACCCCCCACGCCTCTTCTGGAAGCAATCTTGAAGTCAATGATTACAGCATCACCCCAGTGTTCCGTTATGCCCCCACCCAAGCCACTGGGAACTATATTCCTTTTCTCGAGGCCGGCATCGGCGCTCATTACCTCAGTCAGCATGACCTGTACTCCGGTCATGACATGAGTACCCATTTCCAGTTTGGCGACCATGTCGGCGCCGGCTTGACCCTCGGGCCGCAGCATGACTGGGATGTGATGATGCGCTTGCAACATCTCTCCAATGCCGGCATACAAAACCCGAACCCCGGCATCAATTTTATCCAACTGCGTTTATCTCACTGGTACTGACATGACCACTCCCCCGTCACAGGTTCTGGCACGCAAATGGCGCCCACGTACCTTTGACGATATGGTGGGGCAATCCTCTGTAGTACAGGCCTTGCGCCACGCCCTAAAAAGCGGGAGATTACACCAAGCTTACCTGTTGACGGGAACTCGGGGGGTAGGAAAAACCACCTTGGCCCGACTTTTGGCAAAAGGACTGAATTGCGAATCCGGCCCAACGGATACGCCTTGCGGAACCTGTTCTGCTTGCCTCAGCATCGATCAAGGACGCTTTGCTGATCTGCTGGAAGTGGATGCCGCAACCAACACCCGTGTTGAAGAAATGCGTGAGCTTTTGGAAAACACGCAGTACCTCCCCGTAGCAGGAAGATTCAAAGTCTATTTGATCGATGAAGTACACATGCTCTCCCGTTCAGCCTTCAATGCCATGCTGAAAACCCTCGAAGAGCCACCGCCCCATGTCAAGTTTATTCTGGCCACCACCGACCCGCAAAAGGTGCCCGTCACCGTCCTGTCGCGGTGTTTACAGTTTTCCCTGCGCCCCCTCCCTGCCCGCCAAATCCAGGAACGATTGCACTTTGTGCTGGAGCAAGAGGGACTGACTTTCGATGAACACGCTTTGCCCCTCCTGGCAGAGGCTGCCCAAGGAAGCGTACGGGACGCCTTGAGTTTGCTGGACCAAGCCCTCGCCTACGGCAGCGGCGAAGTCAGGCGCGACGCGGTTCGCGCCATGTTGGGCACGCTGGAACGCAATTCTCTGTTACACCTCTTGGAATCTCTGGCACAACAGAACGCACCCCAACTACTGGCCATCGCCGACGAGATGGCTGAGCACAGCCTCTCCTTTGACCATGCCCTGCAAGAACTGGCGGTCCTGTTTCATGACCTCGCTCTGGTGCAAGCAGCTCCTATGGCACCCACCCTGCAAGAAAGCGCCCATGATCTGCAAAATCTGGTTACCCACTGGGATCCGACGACGCTTCAATTGCTCTATCAAATTACGGTCCAAGCGCGCAAAGACTTGCCCTATGCCCCAGATGAGCGTTCCGGATTTAGGATGAGTCTGCTGCGCCTGCTGGCGTTCCAACCCGGTTCACCCCCTTCTCCTGAGCCATCGGTGACCCACGCCCCATCCCAGATAATCTCTCAACCCCTTCCCCTGTACTCTGCGGCGCCCCCTGATACGCCCCTTCCTCCGATCGTCCAGACTCCCATTCCTCCGGCCATCGACGACTGGACCGCTTTAGTCAAACGTCTTTCCCATACAGGGCTGACCTACGAATTGGCCCGCCATGCGGAGTGGCTGGGAACCCAGCATCACCAGATCCGCTTACGCTTACCCCGGTCCCACGCCCATCTCTTATCCTTTCAGGAGTCTTTGCGAACGGATCTTGAAGCCATATTGCGCTGTGATTTGAAACTTCACATTGAATTGGGTGAATCCTCTGGTGAAAGTTTGGCCGATCAGGAGTCTCGCGCCTATCAAATTTCTCAGCACAAGGCCACGGAAACCCTCAAACATGACCCTCTGGTGCAAGCTCTCAGTAGCTCCCTGCAGGCTACACTGGTAGAATCCAGCGTGAAACCCATCTCTATCCCACATCGCGAGGAATGACATGCTCAAGGGCGGTATTGCAGGTCTAATGAAGCAGGCCCAGAAAGTCCAGGACAATATGCGTCGAGCCCAGGAAGAATTGGCCCAAATTGAAGTGGAAGGCCAGGCAGGCGCAGGTGCCGTCAAAATTCGCAGCACCTGCACCCATGAGATTCGCCAGGTGCAGATCGACGAATCCCTGATGACTGACCGAGAAATGCTGGAAGACCTTTTGCGCGTAGCCCTAAACGATCTGAACCGTCACATCGATGAAACCACCCAGAAACAGATGGCTGGAATGACCGGAGGGCTAAATCTTCCTCCTGGTATGAAATTGCCGTTCTGATCATCCATGTACGAGAACCCGCTGGCACAGCTCATAGACGCGCTCCGCGTATTACCAGGAATCGGCCCGAAAACCGCTCAACGAATGGCATTTCATTTGTTTCAACGCAATCGTGCCGGGGCCGAGAAATTGCTGCAGGCGTTGTCCCTAACCCTGACCAACGTCACCCAATGCCAACGCTGTAACAACTTTTCCACCACGGAACTGTGCGATCTCTGCACCTCCGATACACGTTTACCGCAGTTTCTGTGTGTGGTGGAAACTCCCACTGATCTCTTGATGATGGAACAGACCTATGCCTATCAAGGGCACTATTTTGTGCTGATGGGACACCTTTCTCCCCTTGATGGCATTGGCCCCCAGGATATCCATCTGCAAAAATTATCTGAACGGGTTCAATCAGGAGGCATTGAGGAAATCATTCTCGCCACCAATTTTACCGTCGAGGGCGATGCCACCGCTCACGTTCTTGCCACGGTCCTCCGCCCCCTCGGCGTGCGCATCACACGTTTGGCCCGCGGAGTGCCCGTCGGCGGAGAACTGGAATTCATCGACAGCGGCACATTGGCGCAAGCACTGCGCGAACGGCGCCAAACCATTAATTGATTCTGGAGATAACATGCTCGATATTCAATGGCTGCGAACCGACCTTGATCGCGTCACGGAACGCCTTTCTACCCGTGGCTACCCTTTCGACCCAGACCAGTTCCGCCAGTGGGAAGCCGAACGTAAGGAACTTCAAGTACGCACCCAAACTCTGCAATCTGAGCGTAATCAATTGTCCAAAACCATTGGTCAAGCCAAATCTAAGGGCGAGTCCTGCGATGGGCTGATGGTGCGTGCCGCCGAAATCAATGCTCAACTGGGTGAATTCGAAGAGCAACTGAGCGCCATACAGAACAAACTGGAATCCCTTCTCCTGCTGTTGCCCAACTTGCCGCACTCCTCAGTTCCTATTGGGCGGGATGAGAATGACAACATAGAGCTACGACGCGTGGGAACCCCTTTCACCTATGACTTCCCGGTACGAGATCATGTGGACATCGGAGAAGGACTGGGCCTGCTTGACTTCAAGGCGGCCAGCAAACTGGCCGGCGCTCGTTTCTCTGTGCTCAAAGGTCCATTCTCACGGCTTCACCGTGCGCTGGCCCAGTTCATGCTGGATATACATACCTGCGACCATGGTTATACTGAAGCCTATGTCCCTTATATCGTCAACGCAGAAACCTTGCGGGGAACGGGGCAACTTCCTCGTTTCGAAGCCGATCTGTTTGCCGTTCCTCGGGGAGATGACCAACGAAATTACCTCATTCCCACGGCAGAAGTGCCTCTGACCAATCTGGTGCGAGACGAAATCCTCAAGGAAAGTGATTTACCCCTGAAGCTCACTGCCCATACTCCCTGCTTCCGTTCCGAAGCTGGCGCTTACGGCAAGGATGTTCGCGGATTGATTCGCCAACACCAGTTTGACAAAGTTGAACTGGTACAGATTGTTCACCCAGATCACTCCTACCAGGCCCTGGAAGAACTCACGGGTCACGCCGAACGCATCCTGCAGTTACTGGAACTCCCTTACCGCGTCATCGTCTTATGCACCGGAGACATGGGCGCCGGATCCAGCAAAACTTATGACATCGAAGTTTGGCTCCCGGCACAAAACACCTACCGCGAAATTTCTTCGTGCAGTAATTGTGAAGCTTATCAAGCTCGACGCATGCAGGCACGCTTCCGAAACAGCGTCACCGGACGTACGGATCTGGTTCATACCCTCAACGGATCCGGCATTGCAGTAGGACGCGCTTTTGTGGCCATTCTCGAGAATTATCAAACCGCCACGGGGGCGGTCCGCATCCCTACGGTACTGCAACCATACATGGGTGGAGAAACGCTCATCGGCCCAGCTTCTTGACGTTAGGAACAGGAGTATCCCGCTCAAAATGTTCCAGAATGTCGTAGTAACTACGCACATTCTCCACAAATCGAACGGGTTCTCCGCCGCGCGCAAATCCATGGCGCACCTGACGATAAATATCCGGATCGGTCAACAGGGGCAGAGTTTGGCGCAGCGAATTCCACCCATTGACATCAAACCCGCGACGACGTGCCAGAAAGAGCGCATCTTCCACATGGGCTGAGCCCACATTGTAGGCTGCCAGTGCAATCCAGGTTCGATCCGGCTCGGAAATCGCTAAGGGCAATTCGTCCCGAAGTCGTGCCAGATAACGGGCCGCGGCCGGAACGGCTTGTGCAGCATCCAAGCGATCTGAAACACCAAGGCGGTCAGCAGTGTCGGCAGTCAGCATCATCAACCCGCGAACTCCAGTGGGCGAAATGGCATCATTATTCCAGCGGGATTCCTGGAATGCCATAGCGGCCAACAAGCGCCAATCTACCCCGGATAGGGCTGCTGCATTCCGAAAAATCGGCATCAATGTTGGTAACCGATATACCCGTTTTTGTAAAAAATCCAATGCATCGTCATGGGATAATGCCCCCACAGATCCATAGTAATGCTCTACCACCTGAGCCAACCCATTGGAGCGTTGATAGCTCTGCATGAAATGCAAGGCGGCCTCATAGAGCAATGGAGAAGATATGGGGAATGCCCATGCCAGGGGCAAATCCGAACCCAAATTAAAAGCCACAGACAAATCGGGATAATAATTCTGAGCCACGGCGATGATGTCCGAGCTTGCAGCACCATAGGACACCTGCCCTTCATAGACTTGGCGCATCAACTCCATTTCCGTCATCCCATGGGGTGCCGCCTTCCAGGAAAATCCTTGAGTTTTTTCTTGCAAATGATTTAAACGTGCGACCAAATCAGGGTTTGGAACCAGTGTTACAGTTTGTCCGGAAAGTTCTGCTGGGGAATGGACCGAACGATGTAGGAGAGGATTGAACACGACCTGAGGGTGGCTGTGATAATAGGGTGGAGTGAATTGAAAATCACGGCCAAAATCCGTGGTTACAGGCACTGCTGCCGCTGCAAAATGCGCTTTCCCCTGGTGCACGGCGACCATGACCTGATTCAAATTATCCAGTACCAGAAAACGCACAGGTTTGCCCAATGACAAACCAAAACTCAGCGCCAAATCATGTTCGATTCCGAGGGTACGACCGTCGGGCTCAGTCCAATACGTCGCCGGGCCACGGCGCGTCGCCACCACCAGTTCGGGTAAAGCTGCAAGATTAGTCACTGGCGGCAAAATCGGGGCCCATTCCAACGCTTGGGCACCGCGATCTCGTGGGTAAAAATAATCCCGTCCCCAGACGATCAACCCCGAAACCACCAAAATCATCAGCAATAGCCGTTCGGGACGGCGACGAAAATAATCGAGCATCCAATGCCCTAAAGTCATGACTTTGGGTTGTGGTACCATGTCGCGTCAGTATCCATGCGTTAACATCATGCCCCATCAGTGTATTGTTATTCTGCCAGCAGGAGGAACGGGAAGTCGATTTGGCGCTGCCGTTCCCAAGCAGTTTACCCTGCTCAAGGGAATTCCGTTACTCAGTCATACCCTGAAAATCTTTGCGGGTCATCCCAGGATTGCCCATATTTATGTCATTCTGGCCCCTGCCATGGCCACTACGTTTGCCCACGATATCTCTACAGATGCCACCACCGTGCTCTACTGCGCCGGCCAAACTCGCGCCGACACGGTTCGTAACGCATTAATGGAGATAAGAAAATCTTTTGTCGACCAGACCTGGGTATTGGTTCACGATGCCGCCCGTCCGTGCCTGTCTCGCCAAGCCCTTGACCGTATGCTGGACACCCTCTGGGACGACGCGGTGGGCGGACTCTTGGCAGTGCCTGTGGCCGATACTCTGAAATTGGAAGATTCCACACAGCGCGTCCAGAGAACCGTAGATCGCCGCGGGCTGTGGGCCGCCCAAACTCCCCAGATGTTTCGCCTGCAACCTCTGTTACAGGCGCTTTCTGACCATTCCGGCGCCACCGACGAATCTTCGGCTATGGAAAAACAAGGCTATGCTCCACGCCTCGTCATGGGAGAAAGCAGCAATCTCAAAGTAACTTATCCGGCCGACTTGCTATTGGCCCAATACATTCTGGAGACACCTGCACATGCGCATCGGTCAGGGCTTTGATGTTCACGCACTGGTTCCAGGCAGAAAACTGATCCTGGGGGGAGTAACCATTCCCTTTGATCGCGGTCTGGACGGTCATTCCGATGCCGATGTCTTGCTCCACGCCATCTGCGATGCCCTGCTAGGGGCGGCAAGTCTGGGTGACATTGGCCATCATTTTCCTGATACGGATCCTGCCTATAAAAACGCCGACAGTCGCCATCTGTTACGTACCGTCTATGCTGCGATCAAGCATAAGGGATTCAGACTGGGCAACCTCGACGCCACCGTCATCGCCCAATCCCCCAAACTGGCGCCTTATCTGTCAGCCATGCTCGACCATCTCTCGCAAGATCTGGAAATCCCCCGCCACTGCCTGAATTTAAAAGCCACAACGACGGAATATCTTGGATTTACCGGACGCGGTGAAGGCATTGCCGCCCAAGCCGTCTGTTTATTGGAACCGCACCCGATACAGCTGGCAACTCAAAGTTCGAGCCAGTGACCCAAGCGCTGCCGCTTGGTCTCAAGATAAGCACGGGTATCCTCATGGACTGGAACCTGTAAGGGAATACGCTCGATAATTTCCAGAGGAGAACGACTCATTTGTCTTAATTTATCTGGATTATTGGTCAGCAGTTGTACTCGGGAGACTCCCAGAGCACAAAGGATATCCACTGCCGCATCATAACCGCGAGCATCGATAGGTAAACCAAGATGGATATTGGCATCCACGGTGTCCAACCCTTTTTCTTGCAAAGCATAGGCGGCCAGTTTGGCCCCCAGCCCGATGCCCCGTCCTTCCTGTCCGCGCAGATAAATCAGTACCCCCCGTTCGGCAGCGGCAACTTTTCTGAGGGCCAGATCCAGTTGAGGACCGCAATCACAACGGCGCGATGAAAACACATCCCCCGTCAGGCACTCCGAGTGCACGCGCACCAATACTGGGGTATCTCCGGCAACTTCACCATGGGTCAACACCAGATGTTCGACCCCATCCACCGTAAATACCCGAGCGCTGAACTCACCGTGAAGAGTGGGCAAACGCACCCAGGGGGCTGAATTCATTTCTACCGAAAACCCTAGAGCCACGAACTCCCCCCTATTACAATGCGGCGGTGAAAAAAGAACGTCATTCTAGCAAAGCTGCCATGCCTTCGTCAGCGCCGCCGCGCCGTGGCGATCACACCCGCACACAACAGTGAAAAGCTCAAAACCACCCAGTCCCGGCGCAACAGCGCCACCCCGTGCCATAGCGGATCGGTCAAGATCATTTGTCCGCCCACCTGCCCCAGCAAAGCTCCACCAACACGCATCAGAAAAGGATATTTATCCAACAAACGTGCCAACAGTGCACTGCCCACCACAACGAAGGGCAAACTGGTGACCAGCCCAAAAATCAGCAATCGCTCATCCCCTTGAGCCACAGCAGCCAAGGTCAAAACATTATCCAGACTCATAATCACATCGGCAATTAGAATCAAGCGAATGGCTGCCCAATACCCCTCTACTTGCGCGTTATGGGTCTCTGCCGACACTGCTGGAACCACCAAGCGGTACCCCATCGCCAATAAAAAAATCCCGCCGATGGTTTGCACCCAAGGTAAATGCAACAAGGACGCGGCTACGAAAGTCAGTCCAATTCGCAGCACAACAGCCCCCACACTGCCCCACAACACAGCTGACCGCCGCCGCAAAGGGTCAAGCCGTTGTGCAGCAGCCGCAATGACGACGGCATTATCTCCACTAAGGACCAGATTGATCGCCACAATCTGGCCGAGAGCCCACCCAAATCCCGCAGTCATACCCTCAAGGATGGTCCACAGTCAACACGATTTTGCCGATATGGGTACTGCTTTCCATCAATTCATGGGCCAGTGACGCCTGATGCAAAGGAAATTGAGCATGAATCACCGGTTTAATTTTCCCTGTTTCAAGAAGTGGCCAAACCTTCTCATGCAACTTGCGCGCAACCTCGGCCTTAAAATCCACCCCCCGAGCCCGCAGGGTCGACCCCGTCAGAGTCAGGCGACGACGCATCATATCGGCCAGATCCACTTGACCCTTGGAACCGCGCAGAAAAGCAATCAATACCAGCCGGCCATCTTCAGCCAACGCCTTCATTTCCCGTGGGATATAGTCACCCCCGACCATATCCAGAATGACATCCACACCACACCCATGGGTCTGGGCACGGATCACTTCCACAAAATCCTCAGTGGTATAGTTGATGGCTCGCTCGGCCCCCAGGGATTCGCAGGCTGCACATTTTTCCGCCGAACCCGCTGTGGCAAATACCCGATGCCCCAGCGCTCGCGCCAGTTGAATCGCCGTTGTCCCAATTCCACTGCCTCCCCCCTGAACCAAAAAGGTTTCCCCGGGTTTGAGCGCAGCTCGGTCAAACACATTACTCCATACCGTAAAAAACGTTTCTGGCAAGGCTGCCGCCATAACACTGGTAAATCCTTGGGGATAAGGCAAGCAGGTCAAGGCAGGGGCCACACAATATTCGGCATACCCTCCTCCCGCCACCAATGCACAGACCCGATCTCCTGCATTCCATAGGGTGACGCCCTCGCCTACAGCTACTACTTCCCCAGCCACTTCCAACCCAGGCAAATCTGATGCATCTGCCGGCGGAGGATAAAAACCCGCACGTTGAAAGCAATCTGGCCGATTGATCCCCGCAGCATCTACTCGGATCAGTACTTCACCCAAACCCGGATGAGGGCGGGGCCGGGTCACCCATTTCAACACTTCCGGCCCACCGGAACTAGATATTTCTACACACCCCATGTGTAATGACTGATTCATGGTGCCTCCTTCAAATTCATCCCTCAGGGAAACCGTTAATAACCAACGTAACCGCATCCCCAACCTTTCCACAAGGGAGCATAGCATACCCGCCTATGGGATAATCTACCCATGATGCCCAAAATTATGCCCTGTTTTCGCCGAGACCCTTGGTTCCCTCGAACATTGCGCCAGCGCCATACGCCCCACCATCACCTTTGGCTCAATCGCAAAGGATCGTTGACCGCTCGACTCAGATCTGCCACCCATCACTTTCAGGTAAAAATTCTTTTTCAAGGACGCCGCAAAGCTTTTCCTGATGAAGCCAGACTGCTCACCGCACACTCGCGGGCCAGGGTCTGGACCCGCGAAGTCCTGCTTTGCGACGGGGACCACCCCTTAGTATTTGCGCACAGCGTTCTGCCCTACAACTCGTTGCGCGGCCCGTGGCGCAAATTCACGACATTGGGCAACCGCCCTATGGGAGAGAAGCTCTTTTCCACACCAAGTATTCACCGAGGTCCTTTGCATTTCCGCAAATTGCCTCCTATCCATCCCTTGCGCCGATCAACCCAACCCTATTCATCCAGCGTAGCTCCCTGGGCCCGCCGATCCCTGTTTCTCGACCGCACCGGCCCCTTGCTCGTCACTGAAATATTTTTACACTTACCCTGATCTGTTCGCCCAAACTCCCTCGTCAACCAAGGAATACCCTCTAAAATATCACCGAAAAATGGTTTTTTTGTGATTTTTTCGGGATACGGCGTCAACACCTTGTACTTTTTGCACAAATTATCAATTTTTCTTTTATAATTCAAGCTGACTTGGAAACCTCCGAAACAATAACGCAACTTTGCGCGCGACAAGGATTTATGTCTGACAAAATCAAAGTGCTGGTGGTTGATGATCACGCCATCATTCGCAAGGGAATAACCCAGCTATTGCGTGATACCGAAGACATGGAAGTTGCCGCAGAGGCTGAGAGCGGAGCGGAAGCCCTACGTTTGGTCAAAGACAATAACTACGATGTAGTATTGCTCGACATCAGCATGCCTGGCGAACATGGCATCGATGTATTGATAAAACTTAAGGAGTTGCGCCCGAATCTGTCTGTTCTGATCCTCAGTATGTATCCCGAAGACCAGTATGCCATTCGTTCACTCAAAGCCGGAGCTTCGGGCTACATCAACAAACAGGACGCATTGACCCAAATGGTCATTGCCATTCGACAGGTATCCTCAGGACGGAAATACATCAGTAGTGAGCTGGCCCTTCAATTGGCCGAACACCTAACCCACCAAACTCAAGAGCTGCCACATCAGGGACTGTCTCACCGCGAATATCAAACATTATGTCTGATTGCCTCGGGGAAGAAACTCAGCGAAATTGCCGATACGATGGTCCTGAGCGCCAAAACCGTCAGCGTCTATCGCGCCCGTCTTCTAGAAAAGATGAAAATGCGTACCAACGCAGAACTCATTCACTACGCCATCACCCATCATTTGGTGCCGTGAACGCATCCGGCCTCTCAATGGAGAATAAAATCCACTCGCGCCTCAGGCGCTTGGCGATCGATGTTGCCATCTTCTGGCGCGTCGCGCACTTCATAGATTCGTGAAGCAGCAATCTGCCCCTGCTTGACCAACCAGGCCTGAACCACATCAGCCCGACGCTGAGCCAGTTCGTTTAACTGCCCTGTGGTCACAGGCGCATTGGCCAGCATGAGTTTTTCCATATCGGCCACCGATAAAGATTTATCCATTCCAAAGAAATTTTTTGGTTTTGGAAAGGTTTCTGCCTGATAGGCTACCCGCAGCCAATGTTCGTATTCCTGAGGCGTCAGCTCTTGGCGTTGATCCACGACTTCCCCATGATCCACCTGCGCCTTGAGGCGTGCCGCCTGTACTTTTCTGAGCAAGACGAGCCGTTGCAAATTTGGGCCGTCATTGTGCAGACTGGCTTTCCCCTCCACATCCAACCTAAGGTCAGAATGGTCACGCAGGGTTTGGGCCATTTTCTGTAGAGTGACTTCCTGTTCTGCACCAAGGGTATCCATTCCAGAGGGAAAAGGCATCCACGAGACCGTCCCTTGATGCTTAAATAATTTTCCCAGCAAGGCAAAAGGAGATTCCACGGCTTTTTCCAACAAATGAACCATCATTCGCGCCAACACATCGCCTACGGAAAACTGTGGATCATTAAATGACCCCTCGATGGGCAAGTTAACATTGATGGTGCCATGGGAATCTTCCAGTAGTGATACTGCCAATTCCACCGGCAAGTGGGTCGCCGACAAGCTGCTCACCGGTTTGCCAAAAGTCAATTCATTGAGCACCAGATGATTGGTTGCATGAAGTACCTGATCCTGAACTTTGTAATGAACCTCAAATGACAATTTTCCGCGCTCGATGTTATACCCTACATATTTCCCCGAATATGGACTGAATTGGGCCAGATCCATTCCCTTTACACGCGCAGTCACATCCAGATAAAGGGAAGTCTGTAACGGATTGAGTTGCCCCTGAATCAGTACTGGGGCATCATTTGCACGCCCACGCAATTCCAGACGCGCCTGAGAATTTTCGGCAGACGACAATCCCGCAATCTCACCACCCAGATGAGTCAAATCAGCCTCATAATGAGGTTGAATAAACTCATCCTTATAATGAATTTTTCCTCCCTGAAGAATGACTTTACGCACCATAACTGAGGCAGGGGAGTGACTCCGTGACTTGTTCCCAACCCCGACTGCAGTGGCTGGGTTTACTGGGTTGTTACCTTGACCGCGGGCGGGACCAGGAAACTCGCCCTTCATGGAAGCCGTGGGTGAACGGGGAGATGGAGCGTCAATCAACAGAGTCTGCCAATTCAAAGTACCGGACGACAGAAGCGTGACGCGCCCATAAAAATCGCTGACTGCCACCTGGTCCACCACTAGGGAAAAGGGCTTCGATGAGGCATTAACCCCTCCGAAAAACAATGACTTGCTGCGAAACAAAGACTGCGCCCAGCGGTCGTCCAGCAAAACCACATCATCCACCTGAAGATTTCCTCGGTACTGGGTCTGTATCGGCTGAGTAGCGGACACTCCCAGCGTCACTAAGCCCTCTCCCGACAGCGTTCCCTGTGCCAACAACACATGGGAATATGGGCGAAGATAAGGTTGGAACGGGGACAATTCCAGATGCTTCATGGACAAACGCAGTTGGGCCTGTCCCAACCCTGGATTTACTGGCCCCTCAAGATGCAACGTACCCCGGTCCCCCACCTGCGTATCCAGCATCACTTGAGACAGGTTCGTGGTACTGGGTGTTAAGGGATAAACCACATCCGTCCCCTGCACTCGGGTCTGAGACAATGCCAATTTCACAGGCAATCGCTGACATTTTTTAACCGGTGCGGTACAACCGAAATCCATTCTGCGCGCTTCAAAAGACACGCGCCCCACTTGAGCATGAAATTGCCCCCCTGATGTGGGCCATACGGCCGTGGATTGCTCCAGGGAAAATGTCGCTCCATCCAAAGCCAGATGCCAGAGTGAGGAAGCTTTACTGACAAGGTGTGACCCTGGGTGATTTCCCCTCTCGACAGAAGTTTCGCCTTGCACCGCGACACCCGTTGCACTTCCCTGCACTTGCCCTAGGGACCAAAGCCCTCCCTTTTCGGCAAAGTGCAACTGTGCCAACGAAAATTGGCCGTTGTCCAGCGCAAACCGGATCGATTGGGCAGGAATCTGTCCCTCGAGCCGAGGAAACTGTGCCTTGATACTCCGAATTTCACCCTGAAAATTCTTTCCTGGCATGCCCTGAATGGAAAAATCCCCTGCCAGCGATAGCGTGCCGGTATGTATCTGGACCCCATCCATAGTGGCCGCTAAGGAGCTCATCCGAGCCAGATCCACCTGGCTCAGTGAAAAACGCCCTTCCGCGCGAATCTGGGGCATAAACGGCTGAATACGCCCTGACACTGAGACTGCTGAGCCATCCACACGCGCTTGCAAGGAGGGAGTAATCCAATGATTCTGATCAACCTCGCGGGTAGAAAACAGGGGCAAATCCATCTGCAGCCCTTGTATCCGGTGTTGTTCATGTGATGTTTGATCCACATAGTCAACGACACCATCCCGTATCTGAAAGTCCTTCAGAACAATGGCCAAAAGAGAACCAGAACTGCTCTGATGGTTAAGAAAAGGGGAGATATTCCATTGTCCTGAGGAATACCGCACCAAATGCAGTTGGGGATGATGGAGCGTCAGCCGATCAATTCTAGGAAGTCCTGTAAGACTCCAAGATGCTTGTCCCGATAACTCATCCAGCGCCACTTCAGTCCCGCCCCCCTGCGCTTCATACAACCGGACATCGCGCACAGACCACTGCAGCGCAAGGGGGTGTATATCCACAGCCCCAATGGTTAAGCGTTGATGGTAGGTTTGTGCCACCCACAGCACTGCCTGTTGTTGAATCCATGAGGGCAGCCACATACCGCTTGTCAGCACAGCTGCCAACAGCAGGAAAAACATGCCACCGATTGCGCTCCCGACAAACCGTGTCACAGACATTACCGAGACGGGGCCTTAACAACCTGACCCAGGGAATCGACGACAGTAACCTGCAACGGAATGCCCTGCGCCACACTCCGGCCAACGGTGCAAAACTCCTCAAACTGAGCGAGTATTCGGTCGAGATGAAGATGGCTATTCGCCGACTGGGAAAGATGAAGAACTACGCGCAACTCCAGAACTCTCATACGTCCCGCATCATTTCGGCCAATTTCGGCCCACCCCTGTGCCGATAATTGCCCACTTAATCCGAGATTAAATTTTCGTACGGCAAAGTACAGCGCATCCACCATACAATTGGACACGGCTGCTACCAATAATTGCGCGGGAGAAGGCCCCCTCCCGCCGCCCAGAGGAGGTCGTTCATCCCCAATCCAAGTGGGTATCCCGCCGCCAAAATCAATGTCAAAACAAAAATCCTGTGTTTGCTTCAGGGTCACCCAAGGGTCAGACACCTCCACCATACTCACTGGGGCTTTCCACCCATATCTATGGATTTTCCCTGGGCCAGGCTGGTCACATAGACCGTTAACGCCGTCAGTTCATCACTGCCATAAGCCGGGGGTTTTCCCTGCAAGGCCATTCCTACACAGCCACGGATCTGATCCTGAAGCGTAAAAACCTGACCTGCATTGGCCTTGTAACGAGGAAATACTGCGGCGGCATTGCTTAAACTCGGAATGGACTTACCGTCCGGACGCTGACCTGGCCCCACACCCCCGTGTAAATGACAGGATTCACATACCTGCCCATTGCCGGAAAAGTTGGCATGGGTAAACAGATCCTTGCCTTGATCGGCCACTTTCTGTAACTCAGGATCCAGCGCAGCTCCGTGAGCCAGAGTGACCATTGCACTCAGTAAACTCCCCGCCAACCATGATCTCACCACTCGATTTTTCATCGCAGCACGCATCATTCTTCTCCTGTTCAAGACTCAACAAGCTGCCTTCGCAACTCTACCCCCATCAATATGGTGCAGAATCACACAGGCACTTGTCAATCACTTATGTAACAGTCAAAAAAGATGCCCCTGAATTGGAGACGGCCTCCTCACCAGAGGTCCGTCAGTAGAACCTCCAGATGGCTATTGATCCTGCGCGACTTTCTCGTCACCCTCGACATCATCGCCCACAGTATCCAGCATCTGGATCTTCAAAGCTTCCAAAGTGGAAGCGACTTCTGCACGTTTTTGTTCGTTAGTGTCATGGCGATACTGAATAACCGTTGCCGTACTCCCCAAACTGATGGCGAAGATCAAAAAATAGCGAATCAAGGCGATTTTTTCCGGTTTCATCATGGTTCTCCCGAAGAGTCAAGTTTGCATGCTTTAAGCAAAGCAAATATCGGGCCAAATGTAGCGGTCTCCAATAACCAATATATGTTACTGATTTTAAGAACCAATAATTCAGTATGGGATTTCGTTTAATAAAACGGAATCGGCAGGAGCACCGCCTTGGACATCAATAGCCAAAGATAGCCCCTTATGGGTGCGTTCTGAATGGGTTTTTTGTTTGTAACAGGAAGGGAAGCAGGGGGAACTGAGAGGACATACGGGTATGACGAGCGGAGCAACAACTACGGGGGGTTGTGTTGCCACCCCGCCCGTCATGGAATTACTTTTTGCGCTGCCAATTTGCGTTATCAGCGAGGAAACAAAACAGTGCCGTACCCACGATGGCGATGATTTCATACATCACGATGTTACTCATTGCGCAGCCTCCTGAAATGATTATTTGTCTGGATCAACCGTAATCTGAAATCCTCTTATTTGCAGAGGACAGACAATTATAATCACAAAATTTGATATAGATCAAATTTTATTTTCTGGATTCATGAGTCAAAATATCGCGCTTCTCTCAACCCAGGTTTACCC
>VFSW01001577.1_pt1 | contig 34757 bp, 23 predicted proteins | sample 5358111 | NCBI WGS metagenome assembly VFSW01 (sample SAMN11554181, study PRJNA540505) | mine drainage metagenome | isolation source: sediment from site ElyBrook_90M | place: USA: Ely Copper Mine, Vershire, VT | collected 2017
CCGGCCCCTGATACTCTAAAAAGTCGTTTTCACGCCGGATCCAAGTATCAGGGCATGGCTTCAGCCATGCCGTTGAGAGCCCGACGCCCTTGCAAAGGGCTTTTGCTCTTGCGGCGTCAGCGGCTGAAGCCGTGCTCTGACGCAAAGCTCCCGAAATACCCAAATAACTCAATGAGTTCAACTGGGCTCGTGTTTTGCTATCTGCTTTATTATCTATAACGTTGGATTCGCCATTGGTATAAAAAATTACAGTCACCGCCCCACAGGCGTTTTCCTGTTTGTTGAGCGGCCGGGCTCTTGTGCCGCCCCATCGGGATTTCGATTCGCTAACGCCATATGAGGGCAGAAAACCCGAGCCGCGTCCGACCTGGCCGACCGCCCATTTACTTCACGATTAAAGTCAGCGTTATGTTATGGGTGATCGAGCCGCCGGAGGTATCGTTCCAACTCCCGGAAACGGTGAGATTGTAAGTGCCTGGCGCAGTACCGGTGGCGGGTGGCGGCTGGCGGGGTGGCGGCGATACGCTGGCGCCGCCACCGCCGCAAGAAGACCACAACACCAGCAGCGCCAGCAAGGCCCAGGCGGGCGTGAGGATGCGCCGCCTTCTGTTTCTGGCGCCAAGTGCAAGCGCAATTATCGCCAGCAACAGGGAATCGATCAGTGCTCGCCGCGATGGTGAACGGAGACCGGAGAGCGGCGCCCTGAGCATGCTCTTTGACGCCGACGAGTAAGGCCCCACGGTTAGCACGCTGACTGTGATATCTAGAGGGCTGTTTCCTGGAAGAGGAACCGATATTTGGCTGGCGGGGCTGAAGCTCCCAGACGGAATGCTGAGATTGCATGTTGTTGTAGAAGGCGCATTGGAGCAAGCCAGTTTCACGTTTCCGAATAAACCGTACAGCGAAGTCAGGGCAAGGGTATATGTGGCCGTTTGGCCCGGATTAACACTGGCGGAGGAAGGAGAAGCATCGAGCGAGAAATCCTGCACATTGCCCACCAGTGGGACAGTTTGGGGGCTGTTCGCGGCGTTATCGAAAATCGACAGCACGCCTGACTGAGTACCCGACGACTGGCCTGTGTACCCGACACTGATCTCACAAAATTGTCCAAATTGCAGTGAGGTGGAACAACCGTTGGAGACGGTAAAGGGACCCGTCGCCGTTACGTTTGAAACTACGAGCGGCTGCGAGCCAATATTGGCCACCTGGATTTGTTCACAGCAGGCTTTTTCTCCCGGCGGAGCCGCAAAGGTGTATGCGTTACCAGAGTATCCAGGCATTGAGATCGATGCGGTGGGGGGCGTGTAGCCCATCCCGCTGGCGATGATGCCGTGAGGGCCGGCAAAGGCATTGTCAAAAACGGTGATGACGCCAGTTTCCTCGTTGGTAGTTGAGGGCGTGAAGGTTACAGTGATGGGGCACTGCGCGCCGCTCGCCACGCTTGAACCGCACTGGCTGGTGACGGCAAAATCACTGTAATCGCTTTTGATGCTGCTGATGCTGACGGCGCTGGCCGTAGGATTAGCCAGCATGACGGTCACGGGAGCGCTGGTGACGCCACTCTGCGTGTTTGGGAAACTGAGCGACGGGGGTGTGAACGTAATAGTAGGCACAATGGCAGGGTTTACCTCCGCAACGAACCCATTTATCTGCCCGCCCAAGGCGGGTTGAAGAGCATTGACGACCGGGAAGTCGGGGGTGTTTGTGCCACCTGCCAGATAGACATTTCCTTGTCCGTCGAGCGCCAGTGTGGCTACACGGTTGGCCTCATAGGTCACATAGTAGGGCCCTTTCGGGTTCTGGCTGCCGCCAATAAAGCTGGAATAAATCAGCGATGATCCAGCGGGATTCAACTCCGTGATAAAGCCGTTCCCGAAGCTGGAGTCCGGATTCAACAACAGGCTATGGTTGATGCCCTGGAAAGGGTTCAGGGTGGGGAAGTCGGCTGACGTCGTGGCGCCTCCCACAAAGGCGTCCCCGGAGGCATCGACAGCAATGGCGGCCCCGTAGTCGAAATCCAACCCTCCCAGGTAAGTAGAATAAATAAGCCCGCAGCCGGCAGGATGCAATCTGGCGACGAAGGCATGATTGAGAGCGGTGGTTGGTGTGGGATTGGCGGCTTGAAACGCGCCGGGCGTCACGGGAAAGGAACCGGGCGTCTCACCCGTGGCGTATAAACTTCCGTCCGCGCCAACGGCCACGGAGGTTATTTCACTTCCTCCCCCGCCTCCGAGATAAGTGGAGTAAACGATCTGGCCCTGGGGGCTGAGCTTGGTCACAAAGCCGTCCCCGCCGTCATAGGCCGGTGCAAGCTGGAAGGCCCCGCTGGTGACAGGATAATCAAAGGAGAGAGTGGAGCCGCCCACATAGGCATTGCCCGCGGCATCCAGAGCGATACTATTTGCGGTATCCGCCACGGTTCCGCCGAGATAGGTGGAAAAAACCAGGCCGCTGCCCGCGGAATTAAACTTGGTCACAAAAACGTTGGTACACTCCGCACCTGGACAAACCACCAGTTGGGTAGCCAATGTATTGGACGGAGCGCCAGGGGTTGTTGGGAAATCAGGGGAGTGAGTGATGCCGGTTACATAGGCTTCACCATTGGCGTCCACGGCGACGCCGTTGGCCTGATCTGCGCCCGAGCCGCCCAGAAAGGTTGAATAGCTCAGATTGGAGCCGTCAGGGCTCAGTTTGGCGACGAATGCATCCCCGCCATAAGGATCGGTGCTGCCGTTGTAGGTGGTTTGGAACGCCCCGGTGGTGACAGGAAAATCCGTGGATCCCGTAAAACCGGCAATGTACACCGAGCCTGATGAATCGACGGCAATGGCGTTGCCCTGGTCCCCGCCGCTTCCCCCGAGATAGGTTGAATAAACAAGGGCTGTTCCGCCGGGGCTGATTTTGGAAACGAAAGCATCGGTGTTATAGGGTTGAAGGCGGTTCAACTGCGGCTGCAGGGCATTGGCGACAGGAAAGTTGGGCGAAGAGGTTGAACCGGTAACGTAAGCATTCCCCGCCGCATCCGCGGCAATGCCAAAAATGGTATCCACGCCGCTTCCGCCCAAAAATGTGGAATAGGAAAGGAACGGGTCAATAACCAACGGCTGGGAATGGTCGTACACTCCCAGGCTGAAGCCCAACCGTGCGTGCCGGCGCAGGCGATAACGGGCTTTGACGAAAACGCGCCGCGTGCCGTGCGCCTGGGGCAGGTCCTGGTAGGCCACCGGGGCGTGGAGCGTGACCACAGCCTTGCCCATTTGCGCCTCAAGATCTCCGCTGCTCTTCTTGATTCGAAGGCCCAGGCGCGCATGGATCGCGCTCAAATTCAATTGGACCGCTGAGGGCTTGGCCCCGGGCCGCACAGTAAAATCAGCCTCAAACTGCCGCGGGTTTCCATAGTAGGTGAGGTCGATGCCAGGGTAAATCTGCGCCACGCGTACACGGTTGTAGTGGGGCACGCCTCTGTGCCAGCGCCGGGGATCCCTGCCTTCGAAGTAATTGCTGACCCCCGCTTGGACCTCTTCCCCTCTAAGGCTCCCGTTTTCCACAGCGCCGCCAAGATGCACTTTCAGCACCGAGGCTGCTCAGCCAACGCAGGCCGGGCGGCTCTTGCCCGCTCAGTGTGCATGGTTGCGCGCATGGCATGCGCTGGCGCCGGGATAATGAAGGCGTCGCGACGCGCGAGCAGGACCGTAAGCCCTTGCGCCCGCGCCAGGAAACGAATGGGAGTTGCATCCGGACCACGGAATTGCCCCAGGTTCGGCTCAAAGGCCAGCGGAATCGTTGCCAGTAATCTTCTTGCCCTGGCTTGCTCAGCCGCACTCAGGGTGCTGGCCTTGGCGGGATTATTTTCTTTGAAAGGTTTGCCGGCCGTCGCCGGATTTGTCAAAAGCGCGGGTCCTGTTAAGGGCAAAACCAGGGCTTCCTTGCGTTTGGCAACGGCTCCGGCCGCGGTTACCCCACTTCCTGACAGCGTTACCGTTTGCGGGCTGCCGGCCGCGTTGTCAGTAAATGTCAGCGTCCCGGTCTGCGAGCCAGCGGCTGGATTGAAGGTCACCTGAAGCGTGCATTGGGTGCGAGCTGCGAGGGAAAAGGGAAGGGAGCCGCAATTGCTGGCATACGTGTAACTCCCATTCACGGCAATCTGCGTAACCTGCAGAGGGCTGGAACCGGTATTGGAAATGATGACGTTTTGTGAAGCCGGTGTCCCGATGGACTGATTTCCGTACGAAACAGCCAGCGGGCATAGCGTGGCAATTGGGAGGGCGGCGCCATTGCCCTGCAACGGAACGTTAACTGAGCCCTGGCTGGTCTGTAACCCGTAAGGAAAGACAAACTGAAGTGTTCCCTGATTGACGCCTGGCACGATGGGTGCAAACCGGACGTTGACTGTGCAGGATGCCGAGGCAGGAATTAATGTCCCGCAGTCGTTTGATTCAGCGAAGGGGGTGGTGACTGAAATGCTGAAACCCTGCAGGGGGGAAGCGGAGGTGTTGGTCAGCTTCAACGGAACTGGAGCGCTCAGGGTGCGCACCGGCGTATCTGGAAAGGTCAGGCTGGCGGGAGTGACCGCGACGGATCCGGTGGGGGGCACGCCCGTTCCGACCAGTGAGATTATCGGCTCGACCCCACCGCCTGCCAGCGTCAGTAGAAGTGAGGCTGAGAGGCTACCCGTGGTGGATGGGTCAAAAATCAGCCCAACCGTGCAGGCGCCTGCCGGCTGCAGGGTGCTGCTTGAGCATTGGTCACTTGCGAATGAGAAATCCCCAGGGTCGAGACCGCTGACCGTGACCTGACCCAGGGTGAGCGCGGCGCCGGAAGAGTTGGTGAGCGTGAGCGACTGGGGCTGGGAGGGAATATTCACAGTCTGATTGCCGAAATTGACGGTTGTGGCTGAGACCGCCAAAGGAGCCGGTGAGACGATCGCGGCGACGGCCGTGCCATAGTTCGGATTCGGACCCTTTGAGTACTCCGCGATAAGCCAGATGGTGAGGCCGTCGGGGTCCAGCATAGCGCCGCTGTAGTCCCCCCAGCGTGGCGCTCCCGCTTCAACGTATTTTGCGGCGCCTGCGGCAAAGGGCACAAAGGTGCGCATCGTTCCGGCCGCGTCCGAGGCGCTTCTTCCGCTAAATGCGGCGGAAGCGTATTGCGTGGCGCTGGAGGTGGTAAAACTCATCTCCGCGTCCCCGTTGTTATTTACGGAGATGGCCGGAAAATACGCATCGCCCGCCCCATTCACTTCGCCGGATTGGGAAACGCTCACAGACGATGGGTTGGTGGTGCTCAGGGCATACCACCGGCTGACCGCGTTGGCTCCTTGCGAATCGGCTACGTTCTGGGCGCACCACAAGGTGTTGTTGGCCCACACCGCATTGAGAATCCGAAAGTCATTGGTGGCGATCAGCGTGGTCGTGCCGGGTTGAGCGGCGTCTGGCGGGGACTGGTAGGATGGCGCCGTCACTGACTGAGATGTGAGTGTGGGCGTGCCCGTGGTATTGATGGAAAAGACGTTGAGCTCGCTGGTCGGGCTGGAAGTAAAATCCGCCGCCACCAGAAATTCCGCGGGCGCGGCGCCATAAGTGACCGCGGGCTCTATGGCGAACGCCTGAGCTCCGCCTGCCGTGGTGACGTTCTTGAATGTTGTCTGGGTTAAGGTGCTGTTTCCCGCCAGCAGGTCGGAAAGCTGTATGGTTGTGATCCAGGTATCGGAAAACGCGCACAAACCGGCGTCGGTGGAGACGCACGTAGAATTCAGCTCAAACTGGCCGGTAGATATATACAGCGCTGTGTTACTCAAGCCGAGAGTTGGGAAATCCGGGAATGTGTTGGCGGTGTTCGTCAAGTTCCGGCCCATAAAGTCGAGCTCGTACTTGTACCACGTCCCTGTGGGGTCTGAGTTTTGTGAGACTGCAACCAGAACATTGCCTTGACGAAACCCGTAAAGATCCACCTCCGCAGCCGTTAAAATGAATCTCGCATCGGCCACATCGTAAATCAGGCGTGAATCGTAAACTTCGCCCGCCAATCCCAGTGAGGAGAAGAAAGAGATCAAGGGCTGGGCGCCGGTAACCGAATTTCCGGATTTGTCATAGACCTCGAGGACGGAATTAATGACCACGACCACATAGTTGGGGCCTGCGGCAACCTGGGAGTCGGGTGGATATTGGTTGGTGTCATTTTCACTTGGGCCCTGGAACACGATCGTTGCGCCCGAGGATTGAAGGTTCGGAACCGCGGTTGCGGGGCTTGACTGGCGCAGTCGCTGCCTTCGCAAAGCATTGATTGCCTTCTTGGTGGCACGAAAGCCGGGCAGCATGCCAATAGGCTTGGGGCGGTGGATTTCCATTTCCGGAGCCGGCCTTCCCGCCGTGGCGCTCCAGGGCTCAGCCACAAAGGGAACGGTTAGGGTTTGCGTCTCGCCCTGGATGACGCCCGGCGTCACGCTGCGCTGGGGCTGTTCGCCACCTAGCATAACCCCGGCGCACAAGACAGCCGTAAGGCAGGCAGAAAGCCAGTTCGTTAGTAGTTTACCCGCCGGGCCCGCGCCACGCGGCACGGTTCCCCGGCAAAACCGATATTCTCCAGAAATGGTTTGGAGCCCCCCTCGGAAAGCGCCCTTTGTCCTTCTCTCGAATTCCAAAGCGGGCGCTGTTGGTGGCCCTGTATTTAGCACGAAGGCTGGAAGTTTGCAATAAGCATACTTGCTATTAATTCCGTAAGCCTAAACGATGCTGTGTATGGTGGCATGTGGAGATGCTGGGGAATGATGCGGGGAGAGATGACCGCTGCCCCAATGCGGCCGTAGGGGCGCGATTGCAAACGCGGCCGTAGTGGCACGGCTTGCCGTGCCCGACGTCCCCATGGGCAGGGCAAGCCCTTCCCCTACTCTTTCTTGACCCTCTTTGAACGACTATGCTAGTTTGCCCATGGGGGCAAGGCGGGCGGCTTCCAAGACATCCATCAAGGGGAACGGGTTGGGCACATCATCCGGAACGGCGCTCAGGCGCACCGCGCTGTACAGTTCTCACCGGGCGGCGGGCGCGCGCATGGTGGAGTTTGGAGGCTGGGAGATGCCGGTGGAATACTCCGGCATTATCCAGGAGCACCTGGCCGTGCGCACGCGCGCCGGCCTGTTTGACGTAAGCCACATGGGCGAAATTGAGCTGCGCGGCCCGCAGGCCCTGACCCTGCTGCAAAAAGTAACCAGCAACGACGCTTCACGTCTTAGCATCCTGCAGGCGCAATACTCCGCCCTGATGCTCGCGAACGGCGCCTGCGTGGATGACTGCGTGGTGCACCGGCTGGGCGAGGATCACTTTTTTCTCTGCGTAAACGCCGCCAATACCGCCAGGGATTTTGCCTACCTGGCGTCGCAGAATAATTTCAGCGCGGCGGAAGTTGACTTGCGCGATGTTTCCGCCGATTATGCGCAGATCGCTTTGCAGGGGCCGGCGGCAATGGCTATTCTAGGCAGGCTCACCACGTATGCGCTGGAATCGCTGAAGTATTACTGGTGCTGCCATGCGGAATGCTGCGGCGTACAGGGACTGCTGGCGCGCACGGGCTACACCGGCGAAGACGGCTTTGAATTTTATCTGCCGCCGCGGGACGCCGCGCGGGTTTGGGCGGAAATGCTTGAAGCGGGCAGGGCGGAGGGCCTGATTCCGGCCGGTCTGGGCGCGCGCAACACGCTGCGCCTTGAAGCCTCATACCCTCTTTACGGCCACGAACTGGATGAGCAGACCACGCTGCTGGAAGCCGGTCTGGGTTGGATCTGCAAGCTGCAGAAGGGCGAGTTCGTGGGGCGCCAGGCGCTGCTGCGGCAGAAGGAAAACGGTGCCGCGAAAAAGCTGGTGGGATTTGAAATGACCGCCCCCGGCATTGGCCGCGACGGCTACCCGGTGTGGATCAATGGCGAGAAATTGGGCGTGGTAACCAGCGGTTCGTTTGCTCCTTTTCTGAAGAAGAGTATCGGCATGGCCTACGTAAAGCCCGCTTTGGCGCAGCCGGGCCAGGCCATGGAGATTGAGATTCGTGGCCGCAAGGCGCAAGCCGTGCAAGTTCCGTTGCCCTTTTACAAGCGCGCCAGAAATTGACGTGTAGCGCAGGTTTGAGACTTTGAGGGTTTTGCTTGTGCCCCGTTGAAGCGGCGGCGTATCAGGGGTCATGTCGCCATGCGACACCCACAAAGTATGAAAGTAGCAGCGTCATTCCAGCGCAGTGCCTGCCCCCGCGAAGGCGTGGGGCGGGAATCCAGACTTGGACCTCCGCCTTCGCGGGGGTGACGGCGAATGGGTTCCGCGACGCGATTCTGCTTTCGGAGCAGGGCGCGGCTTTGGCCGTGCCGTCCGGGCGAGAAAATTGAGCATATTTTTCGGGCGTCGCGTTCGGCCCGACTAAAGTCGGGCCCTGATACAAGGGCGGATGGAAATATTTTGACCGGGCGTCGCGTTCGGCCTGACTAAAGTCGGGCCCTGATACATGCCGCCTGGCATGGGATGCAACGGGCGATTTTGGCAACATAAATTTACGCGAGAGGACCTGCAATGTATCCGGACGAGTTGCTTTATACCAAAGAGCACGAGTGGGTCAGGTTGGAAGGCTCCATGGCCGAGATCGGCATTACCGACCACGCCCAGAAAGAGCTGGGCGACATCGTTTTTGTTGAGTTGCCCAAGGTGGGCACAAAGGTGACCGCTTCAGAGAGCTTTGGCACCATCGAATCGGTGAAGGCGGTTTCAGACATTTATTCGCCGGTTACGGGCGTGGTGATTGCCGTAAACGGCCGGCTGCAAAACGCGCCGGAGCTGGTGAACTCCGACCCGCACGGCGACGCCTGGCTGATTCAGGTAAAGCTGGTTGACCGCGCCGAGGCCGACAGCCTGATGAGCGCCGAGCAATACGAGGCCTACCTTAAGGGAGAAGCCGCAAACTAATGCGCTATTTGCCAAACTCCAGCGAAGAACGCCGTGCCATGATTGCGGCCACCGGCCATCAATCCGCCTCGGAATTGTTTGCGCAGATTCCGGAGGAGCTGCGGCTGCAAGGCGCGCTGAACGTGCCCGGCCCGCTTTCGGAGGCGGAGATTCTGGAGTTTTTCAGCCAGGCGGCGCGCGCCGGCAGCTCCGGCTACGTTTCCATGCTGGGCGCCGGAGCCTACTCCCACTATCGCCCGGTAGTGATTGACCAGATGATTCTGCGCGGCGAATACCTGACCTCCTACACGCCCTACCAGGCGGAGCTGGCGCAAGGCACGCTGCAGGCCATGTTTGAATTCCAAACCATGATCGCGCAACTGACGGGCATGGAGGTTGCCAATTCCTCTTTGTACGACGGCTCAACCGCCACCAACGAAGCGGTGTTGATGGCCATGCGGCTTACGCGGCGCGATCGCGTGGTGATGGCCCGCACCGTGCATCCGGAGTATCGCGAGGTGGTGCAGACTTACGTGCGCAACCTGGGCGTGGAGGTGGTGGAAGCGCCTTATCAACTGAACGGCCAGGCGAGCGGCCAGGTGGATATGGAGCGGCTGGAAGCTCTGCTGGACGAAAAAACCGCCGCCGTGGTGGTGCAATCACCCAACTTTTTTGGCGCACTGGAAGATACGGGCGCGCTGGCGGATCTCGCGCACCGGCACGGCGCGCTGCTGGTAGTTGCGGTGGCGGAGCCGCTGAGTCTGGCGGTGGTTAAACCGCCCGGCGAAGCCGATATTGTGTGCGGCGAGGCGCAGTCGTTTGGCGTGCCGGTGGCCTATGGCGGTCCTTATGTGGGCTTTATGGCAACGCGCGAAAAATACGTGCGCCAAATGCCCGGCCGCCTGGTGGGGCAAACGGTGGATACAGAAGGCCGGCGCGGCTTTGTGCTCACGCTGGTTACGCGCGAACAGTTCATCCGCCGCGAAAAAGCCACCTCAAACATCTGCACCAGCCAGTCGCTGATGGCGCTGGCGGCAACCATTTACCTGTGTCTGCTCGGCAAGAACGGCCTGCGCGCCCTGGCCGGCCAGAATCTGGCGAAGGCGCACTACGCGGCGCAGCAAATTCGCGAAGTGGCGGGCTACAGCACGCCCTTTTCAGCGCCGCACTTCAACGAATTTGTGGTGCGGGCGCCCGTTGATACCGGCGCGCTGCTTGAGGCGTTGGAACAGGAAGGCATTCTGGGCGGCGTGGAGCTTGGCCGTTTCTATCCCGAATTGAAGAATCATCTGCTGGTTTGCGTTACCGAGATGGTAGGCAGAGCGGCGATTGACCGGATGGCAGCCGTGTGCCGCCAGGCCTTGCACGCATTGCCGGCACAGGCTGCGCCCGCCGGCCGTCGCGGATAAAGGAAGCAACAGGGAACTATGAAGACCACCATTCATGAAGCGCGCACTCACATGACGCGCAACGAAGGCTTGATTTTTGAGCGCAGCTCACCCGGCAAATCGGGAGTTGACCTTACCCCGCTGGACGTGCCCGCGGTGGATGCCTCAGGCGTACTGGGCAGCCACTTTTTCCGCCCCGACATCGAAGGCTTTCCCGAGGTTTCGGAGCTGGAAGTGATCCGGCACTTTACGCGCCTTTCCACCTGGAACTACGGCATTGATACGGGCCTTTACCCGCTCGGCTCCTGCACCATGAAGTACAACCCGCGCATCAATGAGGTGGTGGCGCGGCTCGATGGCCTGGGCACGGATCATCCCTACGCCCCGCAAAAGCTGGTGCAGGGCTGCCTGCGCGTGCTGTGGGAAACGGCGCGCTGCCTGATTGAAATTACCGGCATGGACGCCATCAGCCTGCAGCCTGCCGCCGGCGCGCAGGGCGAGCTGACCGGGCTGCTGATGATCCGCGCCTGCCTTGAAGAGCGCGGCGACCCGCGGCAGTTCATCCTGATTCCCGATTCCGCCCACGGCACCAATCCCGCCAGCGTCACCATTGCCGGATATCAGGTGCGCAACCTGAAGTCCAACGCCCAAGGCTGCGTGGACCTGGATGAACTTGACCGCGCCATGGATACCAGCGTGGCGGGGCTGATGCTGACCAATCCCAACACGCTGGGAATTTTTGAGACCGAAATTCGCGAAATTGCCCGGCGCGTGCACGCCAAAGGCGGCCTGGTATATATGGATGGCGCCAACATGAACGCCCTGGTGGGCGTGGCGCAGCCCGGCAGCTTTGGCGTGGATGTGATGCACCTGAACCTGCATAAAACTTTCTCCACCCCGCACGGCGGCGGCGGGCCGGGTTCCGGACCGGTCGCGGTAAGGAAAGTTCTGGAGCCTTATCTGCCCGCGCCCGTGGTGGAGCAGGCGGAAGACGGCAGCTTCCGGCTGAATTACGTCCGCCCCAAAAGCATTGGCCGCGTGCGCGCCTTTTACGGCAACTTTGGCATGGCGGTGCGCGCCCTGGCCTACATTCTGGCCTATGGGCCGAAGGGGCTGCGCCAGGCCACTGAAGACGCGGTGTTGAACGCGAACTACGTGATGGCGCAGCTTCGCGGCGCCTACGAGCTTCCCTACGACACGCCTCCCATGCACGAGTGCGTTTTTTCAGATAAGCTGCAGGCGGCGCACGGCGTTCGCACCGGCGACATTGCCAAGCGCCTGATCGATTATGGATTTCATCCCTACACGGTTTCGTTTCCGCTGGTGGTTTCAGGCGCCATCATGATTGAGCCTACGGAGAGCGCCGGGAAAGCCGAACTGGATTCGTTTGTTGAAGCCATGCGCGCCATTGCCGCGGAAGCCGCCGAGGATCCGGAACTGGTGCGCAAGGCGCCTTACTCCACGCGCGTGACGCGGCTGGATGAAGCCGGAGCGGCGCGCAAGCCGGTGCTGCGCTGGAAGCCGGAGCCGTCTTAGCGGCGCGGTGAACGGCGGAAAACGGACAGAATCGGCGGCAGAACTGCCGCCACCAGATATAGCCCCTTCCTTGGGAAACCTACTGCCTGTTGTGGTTTACTCTTGTAGAACACCCCGCGCCGTGTTAGCCTGTCGGAGATGAGGGAAGGCAGGTTTGCGTCCGGCTTTTACTGCGGAGTCATGGGATGCCGATGGCGAACCGAAGGGGAGAAAAGCTCCCCGCCGGTGAGCGTGGACGCGCCCGGGCAACGAGTGGCGGCGTTTGTGGTAAATCCGCTGAGTCTGAACGGATTGGGATGAACGGGAGGCTTTGCATTGTACAAGCTAAGAAAGATTGAGATGCAGGGTTTCAAGTCCTTTGCGGACCGGACGCGGCTGGAGTTTGGCGCGGGCACGGTGGCCGTGGTAGGGCCCAACGGTTGCGGCAAATCCAACTTTTCAGACGCCATCAGTTGGGTGCTGGGCGAGCAGAGCGCCCGCATGCTGCGCGGTGAGCGCATGAGCGATGTGATTTTTAACGGCACCAGCGCCCGGCCTGCCACCGGCATGGCGGAAGTCAGCCTGACGCTGATCGATGCGGAAAAGATGGAGATGGCTACGACGGCCGTGCGCCATCACAACCGGCCCGGCGCGCTGCCGGAAGGGAACCCCGCGGCGCTAGCCGCTGGCGAAGGGAAGGGCAATGGTTTGGCGGCGGCGGGAGGCGGCGGGCTTGGCAAAGCGCCGCACCCCACGCATCCGCATGCCCACACGGGCGAAATCACCATTACCCGCCGCCTGTTCCGCTCCGGCGAAAGCGATTACCTGCTGAATGGTGAAGTGTGCCGCCTGCGCGATATTCAGGACCTTTTTATGGGCACGGGCTTGGGGCCGGAGTCCTACGCCATCATCGAGCAGGGACGCATCGGGCAATTGCTGAGTTCCAAACCCTCCGACCGGCGCCTGCTTATTGAGGAGGCGGCCGGCATTTCAAAATTCAAGTCGCGTAAAAGGCTGGCGGAAGCCAAACTGGAAGCCTCGCGCGTGAACCTTTCGCGCATCAACGACATTCTGGATGAAGTGAACCGCCAGGTGAATTCGCTGAAGCGGCAGGCGGGCAAGGCGCGCCGTTACGGCGAGCTGCGCGAGGAGTTGCGCGGGCGCCAGAAGCTGACCATGGCGTCGCGGCTGGCGCTGCTGGAGGACGAATGCGGGCAGTTCCGCGCCGCCCTGGCGGCTGCCCAGGAAGCGTGCAACGCCGCCGCGCATGAGGTGGAGGAACTGGACCGCGAGCTGAAGCAGCGCAACCAGCGCCACGAAAGTCTGGAGGAGGAATCGCGCCAGCTTCACGCCCAGGTGGCGGAGGCTGACCTGGAGAGTGAGCGGCAGCGCGGCCGCCGGCAGCAGGCGCTGCAGCAAAGGGAAAATCTGGAAGCGCGCAGCGCCGAGGCCGTGCGTGACCACGAGCAATTGCTGGGGCAGATCAGCGCGCTCGAGCGCTCCGCCGCCGCCAGCGCCGAAGCCGCGGCGCGGGTTCAGGAAGAGTACAGCGAGGCGCTGCAAAACGTGCAACGCGTGCAGCAGGCTCACACGGAGTGCGGCGTGCATTTGGCCGCGGCGGAATCTGCGGTGGAGGCTGGACGCCGGGCTTTGCAAGCCGCCATTGGCCGGGCGGCGGAGTTGCGCAACCAAGTGGTGAAGACCGACGAAATGGCAGCTTCCTGGGAGCGGCAACTGGCCCGCACCGCGGCGGAACGGACCAATGCCGCGGAGGAGCAGGAGCGTTTGCAGCTTGAAGTGGAGGCGTTGGAACAAGGCGCCCGGCGTGAGCGGGCGGCGTACGCCTCCATCGGGCAGGAAGTGGAGAATATTGCGGGCAGCCTTGAAGCGGCCCGGCGCGAGCAGGTGGAACAGCGGCAGCGCCTGGAGGAGATGCGCCGTGAGTTTGCCCAGGCCATGGCCCGCAAGCAGGCCATTGAAGAATCCCTGGCCCGCCATGCCTATTCCACGGATGCGGTGCGCAGGCTGCTGGCCGGCAGCGGGCAGCAAAGTGACGGAAATTTTCGGCCATTGGGCGTGCTGGCGGATTTTATTGAAGTGGCTCCGGGCTACGAAGAGCTGGTTGAGGAATTTCTGCAGCCCGCGCTCGATTGCGTGGTGGTGGAGCGCCACGACGAGGCGCGCAGCGGCATTGAACTGCTGCGGCGCGAGGGCGCCGGCCGCTCCACCTTCTTTATCACCCGGTTGGACGGGCACGGAATGGCGCATTCCAACGGCAACGGCGGCGCGGCCGCTGAAAGCCCGGCGAGCCAGCCGGGCGTGCGGGCCGGGCTGGCGGACCTGGTGCAATTTGACAGCCGCCTGGGAATTAACGGAACGCCGGCGTTGCCGGCGCTGGCCAACGCCTTTGTGGTGGAAGACGCCGCCGCGGCGGAAAAGCTGGCCGCCAGCTATCCCGACAGCCACTTTATTACTCCTCAGGGAGAGCACTACCACCATCGCATGGTGACGGGCGGGAAAGTGTCGAGCGCGGGTCCGCTGGCGTTGCGCCGCGACTTTCGCGGTTTGGAAAAGCGCGCGGCAGCGCTCGAAACCGCCCTGGCTGCGTCTGAAGATCGTGCCATCGAAATTGCCAGCCGGGTTGAATCACTGGACCGTGATTTGCGCGAGCTGCGCGAGGCTAGGGCCAGCACGGAGAAACAATCCGCCCTGGCGGATGAAAAGGCGCGGCAGGCCCGCGCCAATCTGGGCAAAGCTATCGAACGCCTTGCGCAGCTTGACCGCGAGGCGGAACACGCCGGCAGGGAGCGTGCGGCCCTGGCCGAGCGCCGCGCCAGCCTGGCGACCACACTGGAATCTGAGGCGGCGGAACAGACCAGGCTGGAAGAGGAAACGTCCGGCCAAATCGCCCGGTCGCGCGAGTTGCGAACCCAGCTTGACGCTCTGAATCAGGAGCGGGTTCACAGGCAGGGCAATCTAAGCGCCCTGGAGGAGCGGACGCGCGGCGCGGAGACCACTCGGGCGCGCATGGCCCAGGCGGTTGCCGAGGCCGGCGGACGCCTGAAGCGGCTGGAAGGCCAGTTGCACAACTGGACGGAGGAGCGCGAGCGGCTGGAGCAGGAAGCGCGGAGGGCTGAGGAGGCTTTGCAGCAGGTGGAAGCCGCGCGGGCCCAGGCGCGCGAAAAGCTGGCGGCGATTGAGCAGACGGCGGCGGAAGTGCGTTCGCAGCGGAATGAGATGGCGGCGCTGCTGGATGCGGCGCGTTCAGGGCATGACCAGCTTCGCGAGAGGCGCTCGGAGATTGATATCTCGCTGGCGCGCGCCGACTCCAATCTGGCTCACCACACCATCCAGTGCCGCGACGAACTGGGCGTGACGGCGGAAGCCTTGCGGGCTGAGGTTGCGGCGGAAGCTTTGCTGCAGGATGCAAGCCTGGAGGCCGCGGAGCAGGAAGTGCGCGAAATCAAGGAGCGCATTGAACGGCTGGGCCCGGTGAACATGATGGCGCTTGAGGAATTGAAGGAATTGGAGGAGCGCTACACGTTTCTGGAAACGCAGCGCCAGGATCTGCTGAGCTCCATCAACGACACCGCGCAGACGATCCGCGAAATCGACCAGGTGTCGCGCCGGCAGTTTCAGGAAGCGTATACGGCGATCAATGCCTTTTTTGCGGAGACGTTCCGCACCCTGTTCGGCGGCGGCAGCGGCCAGATGACGCTGACTGACGCGGATGATCCCGAAAGCGGCGTTGACATTGTGGCCCAGCCGCCTGGCAAGCGGCTGCAAAACGTGCTGCTGCTTTCCGGAGGCGAGAAGGCGCTGACCGCGCTGGCGCTGCTGATTGCGGTGTTTCAGTACGCGCCCAGCCCTTTCTGCGTGCTCGACGAAGTGGATGCGCCCCTGGACGATTCCAACGTGCAGCGCTTTACGCAGATGATTCGCGGCATGAGTGAGCGCACGCAGTTCATTCTGATTACGCACAACAAACGCACCATGGAAATTTGCAGCACGCTTTACGGCGTCACCATGGAGGACCCGGGCGTTTCAAAACTGGTGTCGGTACGATTTGAAGCGCCGGAACCGAAAACGCTGGCCGTTCCCGCCTGACATGCGGGGCGCGAGATGCCTTGTAAATGCCGGCAGAGCGCGGCCTGGCGCAGCAAGTTCGCAGACGCCGGGGATGTGGCGCACGGCGCACCACAAGCAAGAGCGCGGCGTTGTTCGGAGCGTTTTTTTCAGGTTGACTTTCTCCCCCCATACTCTAGAATGAGCGATGCCCCAATGGGCATTGTGTTGGAGTTGACTTCAGGGTAATCGGGTGTTGGAATTCCCAAAATTCAGCAGGTGAGCGGTAGGGGGTATTCTGCACTTGGCAAATTGAATGCCTGCCATGTTCGCCATTAGCGGCGCCTCCCGGCACCTTTCCAACGCTCTGCACGTTTGGCGCGGCTCGTTTAATGCCACCCTTACTAAAACTTGAACTTCCGGGCTTTCCGCTGTTTTCGCGCGGAAAAGTCCGGGATGTGTTTGAAGCTGCGCCGGACCGGTTGCTGGTGGTGGCCACGGACCGTCTTTCCGCCTTTGACGTGGTGATGGCCGAAGGGATTCCGGACAAAGGCATTGTGCTTAATCAGCTATCCTGCTTCTGGTTCGATTTTCTGCGCGATGTTACCCCAAGCCATTTTCTCACCGCCAGCGTCGGCGAATATCCCGAGGGCCTGAAGCCCTTTGCGCCTCTGCTCCAGGGCAGATCCATGCTGGTGCGCAAGGCCACGCCGTTTCCGATAGAGTGCGTGGTGAGGGGCTATCTGGCAGGGTCCGGGTGGAAAGATTACCAGGCGACAGGCGCGGTTTGCGGCGTGCGGCTGCCCGCCGGCCTGATGAACGGCTCCAGGCTGGCTGAACCGATTTTCACACCGGCCACCAAGGCGGCCACGGGGCATGACCTGAACATCAGCTTTGAGGAAATGGCGGAGCGCATCGGGCGGCAAGCCGCGCAAACGCTGCGCGCGCGCAGCCTGGCGGTTTACGCAAAGGCGCGCGACTACGCCAGCCAGCGCGGCATTCTGATTGCCGACACAAAGTTTGAATGGGGTGAGTGCGAAGATAAGATCATTTTGATCGATGAGGTTCTAACACCCGATTCCTCGCGCTTCTGGCCCGCCCAGGGCTACCTGCCCGGCAGACCGCAGCCTTCGTTCGATAAGCAGTTTGTGCGCGATTATCTTGAGTCAACGGGATGGAACAAACTGGCGCCGCCTCCCCCTTTGCCTGCTGACGTGATTGAGAAGACCGGCCAGAAGTACCGTGAGGCTTATCGCCTGTTGACCGGGAAGGCGATGCCGGCTTCCGCTTTCTGACAAGTGAGCAGTTTTATGATGGGCTTAAATTGGCTGGACTTTCTTTTAGGTGCGGTTTTTCTGCTTTCGATTCTGGGCGCGATTGCCAAGGGCTTTGTCGCCGAGTTGATTTCGCTGGCCACCGTGATTGCGGCCGTGGTGGTTGCGCTGCTGGGTTACCAGCGGGCAGGTGGCTGGTTTGAGGACCTGACCAAGTCGCATCAGGTGGCGCTGGCCGCGGGATTCATGGTTTTGTTTCTGGGAGTCATTCTGATCGGCGCCGTTGTCTCGTGGATTGCCCGAAAGGTGATCAGGACCGCCGGCCTGGAATGGTTTGACCGCTTTTTGGGTTCGTTGTTCGGCGTTTTGCGCGGGATGTTGATCGCTTCCGTGATCCTGCTGGTGATGATGTCCTTCTCGATCAAGCCCGACGCCGTCCGCCAATCGGCCATGGCGCCTTATGTAATGACAGGGGCAAGGACGATAGCGTGGGTAATGCCTTACAGCCTGCGCAGCCAGTTCCAATCCGGATTTGATAAGTTCAGGGAGGCGGTGGGCCGGATTTCGACCGAGCCTTCAAAGAACTGAACGTTGAGCCGATTTTACCATGCAGGAGCCTCACAACGTGAAGGACCATCTCGAATCCCTGGTGAACCTGATGGTGGAATCCGGGGTTTATTACGAAGACGCGCTCGTCGCCTTTGAAAAGCGCTTTATCCATAAAGTGCTGGATAAATACAATTGGAACCAGTCGCGCGCCGCGCAGGTTTTGGGCATGCACCGTAATACCTTAAGCCGCAAGATTGAACTCTTTAACCTGAACAGCAACCATAAGCCCCGTAAAGCAACCAGGTAGCCGTTCCCGTACCGCTTCCCGTCCGGCAGGATGCGGTGCTGGCGTGCCACTGTGTGCGGCGGTGCGCCGCCGCACGATAAAAACGGATAAGGCGCTGGTAAAATCGTGAGTGGTTTTTTGCGGCAGAATGGTTGTGACGCGGCCCAAATCAACGCGCGCGGCGCCGGAAATCCGCGCGCTTTCGTGGAGGTTCATGACCAGGAATCTGCGCCGTCCCGTTCCCAGAATTGATCCTGACTTTTGCCGCTTTCCGCTGCGCCTGGCCAAATCCCGCATTCACGGCTGGGGCGTTTACGCCGGTTCGGACATTCCAGCCAACCGCAAGGTGATTGAGTACACCGGCGAAAAAATCAGCCGTCGCAACAAACAACGCGAAGAAGAGTCCGTATACCTTTTTACCCTTGACCGCTATTGGATGATTGACGGCGCGGTGAACGGGTCAGGCGCGGAGTTCATCAACCATTGTTGCGAGCCGAATCTGGTGACGCGGATCATGAAGGGGCATATTATTTACTTCAGCCGCCGCACGATCAGGAAGGGCGAGGAACTGACCGTGGACTATAATTTTGGCCCCGAGGACGAACGCACCCCGTGCCATTGCGGCGCCCACGGCTGCCGTGGCACTATCAATTTGAAATAAGCCAAAGCGGCGGCTGTTGTTACGCGGGGCCCGTAGCCAGCGCCAGCACGGAAGCATTGGGATCGGGAGCGGACTGCGAAAGCTGAACCGTGATCTGCCGCGTGCTCTGTTGAAAGTGCAACGCCTGGCCGCTGCCAAGCAGTTTTACCTGGTGCACGCGGCGTCCAAAGTTCGGCACTTTCAAAGTCCGGTCCGCGGGCCAATCAAAAACCTGCAGGTAAACGGTGTTTCCCTTTGCCGTGGATCGCCCAAAGGGAAGGTCCTGCAGCGGCCCATAGGTGGTCCCATAGATCGATTCGCCATTTACCCTCAGCCATTCTCCAATGCCGCGCAGCCGCTGCTGGAATTCAGGCTGAATGGTTCCATCCGGCGCCGGCCCGACATTCAATAGAAAATTGCCGCCCTTGCTCGCCACATCCACCAGCGTGCGGATGAGGTGTGTGGTGGATTTGTAGGCATGATCGTTCCTGTTGTACGCCCAGGTATTGTTGATGGTCATGTTTGTTTCCCAGGGTTTGAACTCCGTGGGTTTGGGAATACCCGCCGGCAGGGGATTGGCCAGCGAAGGATTGGTGCCCTGAATCCTCACCCCTTTCACCGGAATGCGCCGGGGCACCCATTGCTCCGGCGTATCAAAATCGCCGGGAATCCCGATCCGGTTATTGATGAGGGTGGCTGGCGACGTTTCGCGGATCATGCGGGCGACGCGGTAGCCGTCGTACTTTTGCTGGTGGTCAAGGCCGTCAAACCAGATGACCAGGGCGGGGCCGTACAGGCACAGCAGTTCGCGGACCTGCAGGCCCAGGTAGTCCAGATAAAGCGGCCACTCCGGGCGCGCCGGCTGGCCGTGCCAGGTTTCGCTTACGGGTTTCGAGGTGTCGCGGTAACCCGGGTGATGCATGTCGGGCGGGGAATAATAATAGCCTAGCGGCATAGCCTGCCGGGCGCAGGCCTCCGCCAGCATCCTTACAATGTCTTTCCGGTACGGCGTGCGGGTGATCTTATAGTCGGTGAATGATGAATCGAACATGCAAAAACCGTCGTGATGCTTGGTCACCATCACCATATAGCGCTGGCCCGCGCTCCTGGCCAGCTCCACCCAGGCGTCCGGATCGTATTGCACAGGGTTAAAGGTTTTGTAGAGATTCACGTACCGATCCTGGCTGATTGCCTGGCTGGGAGTGGGCGTCATGATAGGCCATGAGATTTCGACGCTGGCCTGCGAAACCGGTCCCCAATGGATGAACATTCCGAACTTCATTTCGCGCCAGGCCGCCAGCGTCTTCTGCCAGGCTTCCGTCTGCTCTGGAACCAATTCGTTTACCGCGCTCCAGCAGACCTCCTCCTCTTTTTCTTGTGAGTGTGTCCGGGCCTTCGCAGCCGGTTTGCCTGCCAGCGCCGGGGTTAGCAGCGCGGCCGTGCCGGAACTCACTATTTTGAAGAGGTCACGCCGGTTTACTTGTCCTGAATCTGCCATTTGTTGTTACCGTCTTCCTCATGCCACGCCGCAACCCTTCAATCGGTGTGGAAGATTTCCAGCATATCGGCCCACCATTCGCCCTTCTGGCGGGCTGCAACGGGTTGCTGCATGGGTTTCATGATTGCCCACCATTCCTGAGTGGCGGGGTCCGCACTCATCTCTGCCATGTCGGCTTCAAAATCTTCGCCAACGTATTCAAAGTAAGCAAACAGGAGGTTGGCATTGTGAAATATCGAGTAATTGCGAATGTTACAGTCGTGGATGGTTTTCAAAACCTGCGGCCACACTCGCGCGTGGTATTCAACGTATTTTTGGCAGGTCTCCGGCTTTAATCCGATCACCTGGCCGTACCGCTTGGGGCTCTTAGCGCTCACTGTCACCGTCCTGACGCCGATAAACCTGGGAGCGGCATGGCATGGCCCGCCGCGTTCATCGGCATTAGATCAAAACACACTTCATTGCCGCGGACAACCCTGAAGTCCGGATTTGCGCCTGCCGCCACTATGGTTTTTATCGGCGCATGGCATGCGGAGAGGCAGAAAATTCCAATTGCGAAAACTGGATGGTCTTAATAGACTCGCCTGTGATCCCATGAGCCATTCCACAACTGTGATCCGGGCCGTTCATTCCTATGACGCGCGTTACCCGCTGCCTGCCGGGGCCGGCAGCGATGCCGTGCATTCGGGATCCGAATACTGCCTTGCGGTCACGCAATTACAGACTACGTCGGCACTCACTGGCAGTGGAATTGTTCTTACCCTGGGAGAAGGGAACCGCATTGTCTGCGAGTTGATTGAAATGCTTGGGCCGAGCCTGGCGGGAAAAGAGATCGAGGAGCTGATGGCGGATTTTGGGGCCGTGTCGCGCCGCCTGGCGGACCATCCCCAAATGCGCTGGCTGGGTCCTCACAAGGGTGCTGTGCATTTGGCGCTGGCATCGATTACCAACGCCTGTTTTGATCTTTGGGCCAAGTCGCGCCAGGTTCCGCTGTGGCGGCTGCTGCTGGATTTGCAGCCCGCGCGGTTGGTGCGCCTGCTTGACCTTAGCTACCTGGAGGACGTGCTGACCGCAGCCGATTGCCTGGATCTGATGGGACGGCAGGAATCGGAGCGGCCGGGGCGCGAGCGGGAGCTGGCGCGCGGCTATCCTGGCTACGACACTTCGGTAGGCTGGTTTCAATATGACGACGCGCAGGTGGTTGCAATGGCGCGGGCTGCCCTGGGCAAAGGCTTTCGCGCTTTTAAGCTGAAAGTCGGCTCGCGCGAGGCGGAACGCGACCTGCGGCGCGCCAGCCGGCTGCGCGAACTGGTCGGCGCCGAAACGCTGCTGATGCTGGATGCCAACCAGCAGTGGTCTTTTCCGCAGGCGCTGCGCATGTGCCGGGCACTCAGCGGCATTTCACCGTATTGGATCGAAGAGCCCACTCACCCGGATGATATCAACGCTCATCGTGCCCTTGCCCGTGCCATCCGGCCGCTTCGCATTGCACTGGGCGAACACGTGCCCAACCGCGTGATGTTCAAAAATTTTATGCAGGCCGAAGCGGTGCACTTTGTTCAGGTGGATTGCACGCGCGTGGCGGGGATCAGCGAGTTTCTCGCCATCAGCATTATGGCTGCAAAATTCGGATTGCCGGTTGTTCCACACGCCGGGGATATGGGGCAGATTCATCAGCATCTGGTGCGCTTCAATCACATCGCGCTGGGACTGCCTGTTGTTTTTCTGGAATACATTCCCCATTTGCGGCAATACTTTGTGAACCCGGCCCGGGTGGAAGAGGGCGTATATGTGACGCCGCAGGAACCCGGCATTTCCTGCGATCTGGTTGAACTGAGGGAGAGCCGGATGGGCGATTAGGCCCGGCCAGTTCTGCTTGTTTCCGGCCCCGCCCGGTGAGTGGTAATCGGCAAGACGGGATTTCCGCCGCCGGATTCGAGGCTTGGCCCGCCACCGATTATTTGCCCGGTTTGGCGAAATATCTTAAGCTGATAAAAGATCAGCGTCCGGAAAGCCCGGCCGCAAAGTTAAAGTTATGGACCTTTTACTTCTCGGCGCGGGCATGGGCGTGGTGGGCGGCCTCATGCCGAGTCCACTGCACTTGATCGCCCTGACGCAAGTCGCGCTAGGCCGCTGGGGGCGTGCCATTTCAATTCTGATTCTGCCTCCGCTGGCGATTGACGGCCTGCTGTTGGTGGTAACCCTCTTTTTTTATCGCACCATTCCCCACAACATTGCCCACTATGTGGCCTACGCCGGCGGTTTAGTGCTGCTTACCTTCAGCACGCTGGCGCTGTGGGAATTGCGCAATAAAAGCCAGAAGGAAATGGCGGATTCCCAAACGCTCACATACGCCAGCGTTACCGCGGCTTCGCTTGCCGAACTCACCGCGCCGGGCACCTGGCTCTATTGGATTACGGTGGCCGGTCCCATTTTGGCGGAGGGCCCCACGCGCGGCTATATGACCATCGCTCCGTTTTTTGCCGGCGGTCTGGTGGGTTATTACGGCGCGGCGGTCGTCAGCCTGAAGGTGCTGGCCTGGGGCGCCAACCTGCATCGCCAGTTCAAGAGCCGCCTGGTTCTTGTAGCCAATGTGCTTCTCTTCGCTCTGGGCATTTCCTACATGCTGCGGGCTTACTTCGGCTGATGACGCCTCACGCCCGTTTTGCACCACCCTGAAATTTGCATGCCCGGCGGACGCCTCGCCGCCAGATTGTGGTACTTTATGGGCATCCTGATTAAGCGACCGGAGGGCTGGTGAGCGGCCAGACGGCGCTGAAAATGGCCGTGGAGCTTGCCGGAAAGGGCATTCCTGCGCGGCCTGCTCCCCCATTTCCGCAGGGATTGCTCAGCATGACAACGCAAAGAGTTTTTCAGCATCCTGCCCAGCGCAGTCCACTGAGGAAGTTAAAGGAGAAAAAAAGAAAGAGGCGCAGACGCCGGATGGCTGCGTTTGCGCCTTTCCATTCATCTATTCAACGTAACACGCGCTTTAGAAGTGGAAACCGATTGTGCCGTAAAGCGAGAACGGCGCGCCAGGGTAAGCGAAGGTGTAACCGGCGGTTGACGTGCCGTAGTAACCGCCGGAGGAAACGTACTCATAAGCGTTGTAGCGCTGGTTGAACAGATTCTCCATGTCGAGCTCGAAGCTCATGAACCTGACCGGCATGGAGATGGAGAAGTTTGCCGTCTCGAAAGTGGGCATAGTGAGGCTGCTGGGCTGAGCAGTGGTGCAGGCGCCATTCTGCAATCCGCAATTATCGAAGATGTGCTGCGCACCCGTAAACTGGAACCAGAAGCGCGGCTCCAGAAGCGTCTTGTCGTGGCGTTGGATGGTGTAGTAAACGCCGGTATTCCAGGTTGACGCGGGCACATAGGGCACGGGCAGCCCGGCAAACTCCACGCCGCCACTCACGAACTGCGTATATTGCGCGCCTTCACCGTTCAGGTTGGTGAAGAGGTGGAGGTCGTTGATGGGATCAAAGTCGATATAGGCATTCACGCCGTGGTAGATGGAACTCCCCGAGGTGTTGATGGCGTTGCCGTTTCCGAGTTCAACGGAAAGCTGCTCGTTGGCGTAACTCAGGTGATAGTACGAGGCGCCAAACAAAACGTTCTTCATATGCCCGATATCGTTGAAGTGAACCTTGAAGCCCGCCTGGGAGTATTCCGCGCCGGCGAGGATGTAGAACTGGTTCGGATTCAGGCTCTGAAACAGGCCGCCGCCTCCGCCCAGAGAGGGAGAGCGGTAGGTTTTTACGTAGCCGCCGTAGATCGTCAGCCAGGAAAGCGGATCAATGGCGGCGTTGACTGAAGGCTCGACCGCGGTGCGCGCCTCCTTGGCGCCGCAGTCGGATCCCTGGTCAACCGTAAGATCGGCCGCGGGCACTCCGGGAGGGACAAACGAAGTGCCGGTAAGGACGCAGTGGCTGGTGAGCGTGGCTAGAACCCCGGGCGCGAAGGTGAAGTCCTGCAGGGTGCCGGAGTAGTAGGTGGTGGCATAGCGGTCAAACCGCAGGCCTGGGGTGATTTGCAGCCACGACACCGGATGGAAATTGTCCTGAATAAAACCGGCGTAATTATCCTGGTTGAAGTACGAGGAGCGGATCTTGCCGCCCATGTTTACAATCTGTCCCGGGCCATCGCCGCCCAGCGCCGGGTTAAAGAAGTTGTTGCGGCTGTTATAAAGATCGTAGAGGAAATATCCACCCTCGGTGATTTTGTTGAAGGGTATATCCTCGCTCACGGTGAGCTGGTCGCCCACGGTGTTGTGGCTCGGGTCGTTGTATTCCCTTTCCTGGGCCGGGGCAATATACACGTCGTTCAACCGCCTGTGCAGGCGTAATTCGTGCGAGTACCAGGTCTGGTTTTGCACGCCCGTCGAACTGGTCAACAGAAAGACTTCTTTCGCGTACAGCATGGCGAGCTCATTCACGTCGTACTTGTTGTAGCTGTCAAAGGGCAGGGTGCTGTAGAAACCGGAAGTTTGCTGGCTGTAGATTTCGCTGCCCGGCGCGTTAAGGCCGGCAAAGGTGAGGCCCGCCACCGGCGTCAGGGGAATGATCTGCGCGCGGTAAGCGCCCGCCCTGGCGTAATACCCCCCGATATCAAAGATGCCGGTCTGGAAGGATTTTGTCGCCTTGGCGTATACCGCGCCATCCCTGCCGGGATTACCAAAGCCGTCCGGACCGGTCCGGTAGTCCAAGCCCTTGCCCAGGCCGCCGGAAACCGCCGCGGACCATCCGTGGTACAAGCCGGTAACCATGTTCAGTGCGAGGTTCTGCTGGCTGTAGCTGCCATAGCTCAGCAAGGCGTCCAGGTGTGCCTTGGAAGCGGGCTGGATGGGAGTGAATTCAATCGATCCGCCAATGTCGGTGTAATAGCGCGTTGCCGGATCGCCCGGCCCGTAGGTGACGTTGGTATTTTGGAACATTGCCGTCTGGGGCAGGGAAGCGGAAGGCCACAGCCCCGTAGCGGCATCGACGATCGGAATGCCATCAAGTGTAACCCCGAGCGAGCCGGGGTAAGTGTAGCCGCCGTACCCGCCCCAGCCCTGGTTGATGCCGTTCAAAACGATGGTGGCTTTTTGCTGCCCGGTGTTGCCATAGCTCACCACATTGGCTCCGGGCGCCATGGAGATGATCTGCGAGGCGCCCGCCAGCGGCCCGACGGCATCCATCTCCTTGCGGCCCAGCACGCGCAGCGTCTGGTTGGACTTCAGAATATCTTCCTGCGAGGGCTGCAGCGTGGCGCCGGGCAGCGCGGTGGCCTGCACCTGCACGGTCTGGACGGAGCTGCTTACGGTGAGCTGGGCCTTTAATGTGGCTTGCGCTCCCGCCTGAACCGCAATCTGTTGCGTGAAAGTCTTGAACCCGCTTTTCTCCACCGTCACCAGGTAGCGTGCCGTGGTCAATTCGTCTAACTCAAACTGCCCTTGTGAATCGGTTGTGGTGCCGTTGGAGATGCCGGTGCCCGTATTGGTCACCACAACGCTGGCTCCCGCAACCGCGCTGCCGGATGGGTCCACCACCTGGCCGCGCACGCTGCCTGTCCCCTGTGCCCATATCAGCCGCGTGTTCATCAATATTGCCAAACTTATTCCGATCACTTTTAGACGCATGGTAAAACTCCCGCAGTTGGACTTGTGACAGCTCGGAATTACAGATACTTCATGGCTGAGCCCCGCCATGCAAAATTTTTAAAACTGTAACGGCCCCCTGGAGCTGGGAAGACCGGGCCGGTTGCCGGCGCCTTAGACCGCTGCGCGGACTGGGTGCGGGATTCGCGGGAGAACTGGAATCAGCCCGGCGAATCTCGGCTTCAAAAAATCGATCTCGATTCCCATTCATGTAGTCCTGCGCCCTGTATCCGTGCTCACTCGAACCAGTTCCTGGGGGAGTGCCCGGGGCCGCGGGCGCTGAGTTGTTTGGGAAACAGAGAGACGCGTGCGTGTGCGCCATCCCAATGGCTGGCGCATCGAGTTGCTTTCTCCTTCAACCGTTGGCGAAGGGAACGGCCGTGCTTGCTATGGGCATCGGTTCCTTAATTCTGTTCCGCCAATGCCTTTTGTCATGCTTGGTTCAACACTGCGGATTGTTGCCCTTGAATGTTAAGCAGGGTTTACGTAGGCATGAATTTTTGAAGACACGAGAAGGTTGCGGATTTATTGGCGGTGGTGCGGCTTCGCCAGCGGCACGGGCGTCCCGGCTGTGACCACGACCAGGATGGCCGCGCCAGTGCGTCTGAGAGCGCCTTCAAACTGCACCACTGCCGGTTTATTGCCGGGGTTGACTTACGTTGAAGGGCTTGGTAACTTCACCATCATGCCAGTCATCGCATGCGGCTGCGGATTTACCTGACTCTAGCCCTTCCTGTCGCGGGCCGGTGCGGTTCACCATCCACTTTCCACAAAAGGAGAATTCCAATGCGCAGCAAATTGCCGCTGCTTTGGTGCATTTGCGGATTGGCAGGTGCGGCGGTGGTGTTTTCACGGCCGCCCTCGGCCACGCCCTCAAGCGAGCGCAGCTTTGAGTTTACCTACACCACGGTGTTGAAGAATATTCCCGCTGGTACGCGCCACGTGCGCGTGTGGATACCGCTGGCTTCAAGCGCTCCCAGCCAAACCGTGCGCGTGGAGCAGATCAAGAGCTCCGTGCCCGTGCGCCCAACGCTGGAAGGCGAATATGGCAACCGCATGCTGTACGCGGAATGGAATGCCGCGTCACCCGGCGGCCCGCCGCCTGTGGTGGCGATTACCGTCCGTTATCACGTGATCCGCCGCCAATTTTCGCGCGGCGATTTTGCCCATTTGATGCGCTATAACCGCGATCCGTGGACCACACCGGTTACCCTGGCGCGCTATCTGCTACCGGACCATTTGGTACCCGTCGATGGCAGGATCCGCCAGCTTGCCACTGCAAACACACAGGGCAGGAACGGCGAGATTGCGAAGGCCCACGCCATCTACGACTACATTTTTCACAACATGCGCTATGACAAATCCGGCGCCGGCTGGGGGCGCGGCGACGCCTTGTGGGCGTGCGACGCGCACCACGGCAACTGCACCGATTTCCATTCGCTTTTCATCTCCATGGCGCGCGCGGAGCATATTCCCGCCCGTTTCCAGATCGGCTTTCCGCTGCCCGAAGACCAGTCGCAGGGCATGATTCCGGGGTATCACTGCTGGGCGGAGTTTTACGTGGATGGGGTTGGCTGGGTGCCGGTTGATATTTCCGAAGCCTGGCTGGATCCGGCGCGCTACAACTACTACTTTGGCGCTATCGATGCCAGCCGCGTGCGTTTTTCCACTGGACGCGATTTAACGCTGCAGCCCGCGCAGGCCGGGCCGCCGGTGAATTATTTTGTTTATCCGTACGTGGAGCTGGATGGCAGGCCTTACGAGGGCGCAGAGAAAGCTTTCAGTTTTCATGAGACTCCGTTGAAAGCCGCCCCGGCCGCGTCAGCAGCAAGCCGCCAGGCCGGCGGACGTTGAACAGACAATTGCCGGGAATATGTGAAGCATGGGCAGGGCAGAGGAAGTAACCGCGGGTACAAAAGAACCCGCGGCGGAAGGGAGATCCAAATACCGCCGCGGGTTAGCCGTGGGCGTTAAACCGTTGCAGCCACGCCAAAGGACCTGACCGCCACGGGATTGATCGGCCGCAGCAACGCCTGCACCTTGGTGCGCAGGTGGTCAATCGCCGCGCTGTGCAGTTGCGAGACGCGGGATTCGTCAATCCCCATGCGCTCGCCAATCTGCTTCATGGTCATTTCCTGGTGGTAGTACAGGGAAATCACCGTCCGCTCGCGCTCGTTGATGCGCGCCAGAGCTCTCGCCAGAATGTCGCGCCGCTCGCGCGCGTAGCACAAATCAAACTGGTTGGGCTCGTTTTCCGAAGGCAGCTTTTCCGGGTCCACCAGGGGTAGTTCCGGTATCTGGTGAGGGCGCATCCAATCCACCCCGTAAGCGTGCAGCTCGTGCACCATGTGGTGGAAGGTGTTCAGGCTTACGCCCAGCGTCTCCGCCATTTCCTCGTCGCTTACCGCGCGTCCCAGCCGCGATTGCAATGCCACGTAAGTCTTCTCAACGTTCTTGTTCTTGCGGCGCATGTCGCGCGAGGCCGTATCCATAACGCGCAGGCTGTCGAGAATAGCGCCGCGAATGCGATGGCGGGCGTAGGTTTCAATCTTCACGTGCTTGCGGGCGTCAAATTTGCGCACCGCATCCAGCAGGCCCAGCACGCCGGCCCCGGCCAGATCATCAAGTTCCACGTGCAGCGGAAGGTGTTCGCGCAGCTCAAGCGACACCCGCCGCACCAGCCCCAGCAGGCGAATCGTCAGTTGCTCCCGGTCAACGGCTTCCTGGGCCTTGGCGCGCGTAACCGTGCCGGCGCCACGGCTGCTGCCGCGAACGTAAAGGCGTGTAGCCTTCCTGGCTGGGAAGGCGGCGCGGCGCGCGTAAACCGCACTTCGTTTAGTGATGCGTTTCTTACCCCGCTCGGCGTTGGGCGCGGACATTGGACCCCTCCTTGGTTTATTCGGCTGCGCTTATTTGGCAGGAGCGCACACTGCGTTTGAACGGCTTCTGTTCTTCAAAGCAGGACTTTCGTGGAGAGGCACACATCCCCGGCAGCGCGACTGGCGATTTATTCGCGCTTCACACGTCTTATCCGGCTGTTCGAATTGCCGCCGCGTGGGTCTGTATTTGCACGCGCTTTGCCATGCCCGAACCACCCGCCCAATCCGCCAATTTCTCCGCCAACCGGTGCGTTTTCTCGGGCGCATCCTTCCGCGCCGCGGTTGCAAAGCACCGGGCAGGAGCGCGCGCCTGCCCCTCGCCGGTTACCCGCAGCGTCTTCCTTAACTTGCCTGTCTGGCAGCGATTACTTCGTTCAGGTGAGGCGGGCAAAATAAACCGTCCAAAGCGCCTTGCTTGGCGACTCCCGCCTGGCAACGCGCCTTGATGGGCGGTATCGCCTGCCGGGGTAAAGAGCGACCGCAGGCGACCGTTCCCGGTTCGCCGTTCCAAATCGGGAAATTCCAGGTTCCGCTTTGGAAATCCATGCGGTTAAACAGCCTGTGGAAAAAAACAAACTTAAAGTAGTGGCTGCAGGTTGTCCGGATTGCGTCCGGCTCATGGCCGCCGCCGCTGCCGCCGATAGTCCCGTCAGGTGAGGGAATCAGGGGCGTTCTGGGGCGGTCAATTAGGAATTGCACGGGGAAGGTCGATGGCAAGAAATAGAATCAGCTTGAAGTCTTCGACACAACATTCAGCAAATAAAGCAGATAACCCATCACTTCTTGCGGCGATTTTACACCAGGTGCATGAGGAGTCGGTTACCCACATGAGCCCCGGCGATTTCATTGTGCTAAGCGAAACCCTGGAGCTGCGCAAGCAGGTTGAAGCCGATTTCTTCGCCATTCTCGCCTGCCCGCAGTGCGGCAATCTGGATTTGATTACCCGCCCACAGTTCGGCGGAATGGAAACTGTTATTTGCGGCCACGACAACTGCTCCTGCCACTTTCGCATCATGGACGAAGCCCGGCTGATATTTCTTCCGGTTAACTAAGCGCCCACCCGGCGTCCAGTTCCTGCCTTCAGTCTTCGGAACGCCGCCGGCCTCAGTCCGCCGCCTGCTGGTGAAGTCTCCCAATTCAATGTGCCGTTCCGCCCGCCGGTAATTCTGCTGCACGCTCCGGCGCGCGAACCGCGAATCATCCTGTGCCGGCATCTCCCACCCCAACAGTTGACAGACCTTTGCAAAAAAGGGTTTACTCTTGAATCTTAAGCCGTAGGCGTCATTCCGCCTGTGCGGCCACACCCGAGGAAAGGAAACCCTTATGTCATCAAACCAGCAGCCCACCCCCTGGGCGCTGATCGTCGGCTCATCCAGCGGTTTTGGAGAGGCCACCAGCCGCGCCCTGGCGGCCGAGGGCCTCAACATTTTCGGGGTGCATTTTGATCGCAGAACCGCCATGCCTCACGTGCAGGAAATTACTGAGGCCATCAAGTCGCAGGGCCGCGATGTGCTATTTTTTAACTCCAACGCCGCCGACGCTGAAAAACGCACGTCCGCGCTGGACCAGATGCAGCAGCACTGGCAACAGGCGGGCGGCCGGCATACCGTCAAGGTTTTTCTGCACTCGGTGGCGTTTGGATCGTTGTTGCCCTACATTGCTGAAAGCGCCGATCAGCAACTTACCCAGGCGCAAATGGAAATGACCATCGACGTGATGGGCAGCAACCTGGTTTACTGGGTGCAGGAGCTGGTGCGCCGCAAAATGATAACGAGCGGAGGGCGCATCTATGCCCTTACCAGCGCGGGCGGGCACAGTGTGATTCCCAATTACGGAGCCGTTTCAGCCGCCAAAGCCGTGCTGGAATCGCACATCCGCCAGTTGGCGTTTGAGCTGATGCCCTCCGGCATTACCGCCAACGCCATCCAGGCCGGCGTCACCCTCACCCCCGGCTCCAGCAAGATTCCCGGCATCGAAAAGCTTGCGGAATTCGCCAAAATGCGCAATCCCGGCGGCCGCCTGACTACCACCGAGGATGTGGCCCAGGCCATTGCCGCGCTGATGAGCGAAAAAACGCGGTGGATAACCGGCAACGTAATTCGCGTGGATGGCGGAGAGGATATTGTTACCTAGCTGTTCGCGTGCGTTCCGCAACGGCCATGCGGCGGCAGACTAAGGAAAGGAAGGGCCGGCAAAGGCCTATGAAACTACACCACATTATTGAAGCCCAGCAGTTCGATCGTCCCACCCTGCTTGAACTTTTTGACCGCGCCAAGGAGATGGAAACCGTGGTTCCGCGCGGCGGTTTTGCGGAGTTGCAAAGCCGCATTATGGCCACGCTGTTTTACGAGCCTTCCACGCGCACCCGCTTTTCGTTTGAATCCGCCATGCACCGCCTGGGAGGCCGGGTGATCAGCACCGAAAATGCGGCGGATTTTTCCAGCGTATCGAAGGGCGAGACTCTGGAGGATACGATCCGCATCCTCAACGGGTACGCGGATGTGATCGTGATACGCCATTACGAAGTGGGCGCCGCCATGCGCGCCGCTGCTGTCTCGCGCATTCCCGTTATCAACGCCGGCGACGGTGTTGGGCAGCATCCCACACAGGCGCTGCTGGATCTTTACACCATCCGTAAGGAAATCGGCCGCCTTGATAATTTGCGCATCGCCATGGTGGGCGATCTGGCGCAGGGCCGCACCGTGCGGTCGCTGGCTTATCTGCTGGGCAAGTTTGAAGGCATCAAGATCTTTTTTGTGGCCCCGGCGCTGCTGCGGATGAAGGAAGACATTCTGCTCTACCTGCGCCAGCACAACGTGGAAGCCGTCGAGGAGCCTGAACTGGAAAAGGTTTTGCCCACCGTCGACGTGGTTTACCAGACGCGGGTGCAGAAGGAGCGCTTTGGCGACCGTATTAGCGACTACGAAAAGTGCCGCGGCCTCTATGTGATCAATCGCCAGACCCTGGCCCTGATGCAGCCGGGCGCTATCGTCATGCACCCGCTGCCCCGCGTTGACGAAATCAGCATGGAAGTGGATTCCGACCCTCGCGCCGCCTACTTTCGTCAGGCTCAGAACGGTCTTTTTGTCCGTATGGCGCTGTTGCAAATGGTTTTGTCATAGCTATGTACAAAGTTGTATAATCCCTGCCGGAGGGGGGCCATCAGTCTGCAGGTTGGCCAATTCCAAGCTGATAGTACATCCTCGTGCTGCAACGTACCGGTAAGGTAGTTCGCTATCCTGCGCCCTTCCTGTGCAAGAAGGGCGGTAACCCGCCTGCTAGAAAGCATAATTTACTACTTGCATATTCCTCAATTGATGGTACGATTAATATAGCAGTGGTTAGTACCAAGGTACTGGTACTGCTGAACCATATAAAGCTGCATTGGTAAATGGGATAGTTATTCAAGCGGCTAATGCCGGACTGAGTTTGTTAACAGAAGGAGTTAATGGAATATGCTAATCGGTGAAAGAATTCGAAAATTGCGAGAAGAAAAGGGCATGTCGCAAGGCGACGTGGAGAAATCCAGCGGATTGCTCCGGTGCTACATTTCGCGGGTTGAACATGGGCACACGGTTCCTTCACTGGAGACTCTTGAGCGTTTTGCGGCGGCCCTCGACGTGCCACTCTACACCCTGTTTTTCAGTGCAGGGGAAGCACCCAACTTGCCCAACCTGAGCCCTCGCAAGTCTCTGGAGGAGCTCGCCGATGATCCGGGTTCCTCCGGTTCTGAGGCCCGCTATCTGCTTAAGCTTAGGGGACTGCTGAGCCAGATGGTTGAATCCGACCGCAGCTTTTTGCTGGACTTCGCGAAGAAACTCGCAACGCGGTAACCCGCGTTTATCGTCCGGTTGCGCGCCCGCGCAGCCGGGCGGCCAGTCCGGCACAGGCGCTCTTGGGGAGGGTGAATACACACCCTCCCTTTCTTCAGTCACACGCCTCCTTCAGGCTGATGTTGCGTTTTGGATGGGCGCTTGCCTTCGGGCTTAGCAGTTTGTTGAAAAACTTGTGCCGCCTGTCATTCCCGGTAGTTGCAAACGACGAGGAATCCCGTACGTGCTTGATTCCGCAAAAAGCAGATCCTTCGCCTGTGCTCAGGATGACATCCTCGGAACGTTTTTCTACAAACTGTTAAGCGCTCTGTCGCAAGTCGCTTTCGTAACGGCCTGCAGGCAAGGGCTGCCCTTTCATAATCGCCAGCACTTTCCGGCGATAAACTTCCGGCGAGCAGTCCTGCCAGGCGCGAAGGCGGGCTGCGTTTCCCACACGACGCCTTAACTCCGCATCTTCCATCACCATTTGGATTGTCTTTCGCAACCCCGCGGCGTCGCCGTGATCCACCACAAATCCGGAAACACCGTGCTCAATATAATCCCGCGCGCGATCCGGGCCGGTTGCTATCACTACTTTGCCCATGGCCATAGCTGTTGTCCACGTGGTGGTACCCGTGCAACGCAATGGCTCAGGCTCCAGGGTTAACACCACGCAGGAGGCTGCGGCCAGTGCCCGGTAATATTCCTTGCGACTTACAAAAATAAGATTGGAGTTCGAAGGCAGCTTATGGTTGAAGTTTTTCGCAAAGATTTTCACCTCGTAGGGCAGCCCCTCAACGGCAGCGGCAAATGTGGCCCAGTCGCGACCCTGCACCCCCCCGGTCAGCACGAAGTTCCTGTCCGCGGTTTCGCAAAGGTCCTGAGGCAGGAAAGCAAGCTTTACCAGTTGAAATTTGTCGCGCCTGACCCCACAGGTGCGTGACAGAGCTTCAAGCTCAAACATGGTGTTAACGCAGATGGCGTCGCAACGCCGCATAGCGTGGGCGAGCAGCCGGTTACGGAACTGGGGGCGAAACTCCACATCGGTCATCACAACCCGCGCCCGCAGCCCCAGCATTCTGGCGAGCAGCGGAAAGAAGGCGCCGTAACGCCCCACGGAGACCGCTTCATAGCGGTTCTGCAGATAAAGCCGGAGCAAGTGCAGCGCAAACCTCAGCTCGTACCAAAGAAAGGTAACGCCCGGCAGAAGCTTACGGCCTTTTCCGTAGCGCGAATCGACATAATTCTTTTCGTCTTCCAAATCAATCCCGTCTCCCCACGGCGTGGGATCAAAGTAACTGACGGTTTTGGTAACCAGGTACCGGCTCATGATCTTCTCCTTTGAATTTCATTTCGGCGCAGCCTGCTGCCCTGGCCTCGGTTGGCGGTTGGGCGGCCGGCGTTAAGCCGGCAGGAGCGCGCGGTCCTGCCCTGCAGTGGCTTCCGGAACAGGCGCGGCTACGCCGTCTTCCCAGGAGCGGAGAGGGAAAGACTGCGGCGCTGCTCAGGCGCGCCTTTTAATTCCCCTCGCGGAAATCGGTGTCTTCGTCGCGGATCAACTCCCCGGGTTACTGGTAAATACCGGGAGAGTTGCAAGGACTATGGAAATGGAAATTCACCGTCACACGCCTCGTTCGAGTGCGGCAACCCTGGAGGGTGTGACTTCGAGAAGGTAGAATTTGTTCAATCAAATGCGGACTAATGCCCGGGTATCCGCCGCTTGTTTAACCGATCAGAACTGAAGTTTCTCCAAATGGATAATACTGTGGGAAAGCCCCGCCTCGGACCTGGCGGTTGCGGCTTGGGTGTCTGGAGGAGTTTTCGCGTCCGTAATGTGAGCATTCAGTTCATCAATCGCCGCCATCGGCATTACTTGGAATTCAGGCCCCCTGCCGTAGCTAAGATTTCCCCCCGATGTCAGATGAATCACACCAGAATGAAACTGTCATCTTGAGCTGCGAACGCCTTTACCTGAACTGTTGTCACCAAGACTTCCCCATTATACACCCATTGCGTCCTGTAGATTGGCCGTAACGATTCTGTTAATGCTGGGAACAGGCACGTTCGGGTCCTGGGTGTTTTGCGGCAAAAGTTGTTCGGAGTTTAGCGGGAGGCAGAGTGTGCAGTGGCGTCTGGCTCTGGAATGCGCCGCCTTGTGGCGCCGCGCTTTAGCCTGGCATGGCTGGGGCGGGCGCTGTGTTTCGGGTTCTGGGGTTCAAAGCCCCGGAGGGGCGGCATAATTCAGCCCAGCGCGGCAGCGCTGGGATGGCCAGCCAAAATGAGATTCCCGCCAGCCCC
>VFSW01001578.1_pt1 | contig 34751 bp, 36 predicted proteins | sample 5358111 | NCBI WGS metagenome assembly VFSW01 (sample SAMN11554181, study PRJNA540505) | mine drainage metagenome | isolation source: sediment from site ElyBrook_90M | place: USA: Ely Copper Mine, Vershire, VT | collected 2017
GCGGCTAGGCCAGCGCAAACAGCGAGCGGGGCGGCGATGGGCGACAAGCGTAATTCAAACATGGTGTGCTCCAGGGACAGCCGCGGGTGCGCGGCGAACAGGCCCCGCAGATGGGTGCGGGTTCCGGCGGGCAGCAGCGCGCTGCTGCCCGCATGGGCTCGTCAGGCCGTCAGTGGAGGTGCCGCGGCCGGTGGCGGCAGTCCGCACGCGTGCAGTCGCACGCGCGCGATCAGGTCGGGCGCGAGTGGGACACGCCGCTCCAGACGCCGCGGTGTCAAATCGGACGCCAGGGTTGGCAGACGAAGTTGTGCCAGTTCCTTCGCCACGCCGGATTCGCGTGTGCCGGCGCAGCCGAGGCTGATATCCACCACGTCCGATTCGTCGGCTTCGATATGGATCACACCCACTTGCACGTGTGGGAAATGCACATGTGCTCCACCCTCCCCCGCGCCGCCTCGGTGGCCATGGACGAACGGCGCTGCTGCCAGCAAAGCTGCCAGCAGCACGATCATCAGCGCGTGGAAGACAAGTCGAAGGAAACGCATAGCTTTGTATTTTGCATCAAATATAACAATTCTTCACATTTTTTGCTCAGAGGTCGATGCTTGCTCCGCCACCGGAGGGGGCCTTTACACGTAACATTCGTCACACTCTGCGAAAAAGCAATTCATCAATGCGAATTGAAACGCGTTTTGCCTGGATTCTTGCCTTCTGTTTCTGTCTCGGCGTGACGGTCGCGGGCCTCATCTCATGGCGTCTCGAAACGGCGCACGCCCGGGATGATGTGCATCAGCGCGCGAAGATGCTGCTTGGCGCCGGGCTCGCAGTGCGGAGCTACACGGTCGCCAACGTCGCGCCTGTGCTCGACAAGATCGACGACGGCAGCTTCCATCCCGCACAAGTGCCTTCATTCGCGGCCCAGCAGACCCTGAAGCTGCTCAGTGCCAGCTTTCCGGAGTACCGTTACCGCGAGAGCTCTCTCAATCCGACCAATATTGCCGATCGGGCAACCGACTGGGAGGTTGGCCTGCTGCGGCAGTTCGATCAGGACCCGGGCCTGCATGAACTGTTCGGCCGCACCCGCGTTGGCGGGCACGAGGTGTATTACCTCGCCCGTCCGATCCGGATGACCTCGGCGGCATGCCTGCGTTGCCACGGCGATCCGGCCAGCGCGCCGCGCGCCATGCTTGCGAAGTACGGCAGCTCGAATGGCTTTGGCTGGCACATGGGACAGTTGGTCGGGCTGCAATTGGCCGAAGTGCCGACCGCACCGGCAGAGGCGAAGGCCTGGAGCAGCGTGCTCGTGACCGTGGGCGCGCTCACGAGTGTGTTCGTGCTGTCGGCGGTGGTGTTCCTGCTGCTGTTGCACCGGCACGTCACCAATCCGCTCGATGCGCTGACGCGTGCCGCGCTTGCCAGCAGTCTCGATCAGGGCGGGTGCGAACGGCTGCCCGCGATCGAGGGGCAATTCGGTCAATTGCAGGAGGCAATCGAACGCCTGCGGCAGAGTGTCGACCTTGCCATGAAGCGTCGCTCGCGAGGGGCATGATTCGCCATGTGGACCCTCGTCTTGCTGGCGCTGACAGCCTTGTCGTGGCTGTTCCACGTTGCGGTCGGCACCAGTCCCGATGCCACCCACGCCGTGCTGGAGGCGGTATTGTGGCGGCTCAGCATCGCACTGACCCTCGCCAGTGCCGTGCGTCTCGCCCAGCTCGCGATGTTCCGGCTGTTGCCATGGTCGCCCTCGGGGGGTGCAACCGACCTGTTTCGCGCGGTCCTGTCGGTTGGCCTGTATCTGGTCGGGCTCATGGTGTATCTGCACTTTATTCTGGGCCAGGATCTGAGCAGCGTCCTTGCGACGTCGGCGCTGGTGACGGCGATCCTGGGCTTTGCATTGCAACCCACGTTGGGCAATTTGTTCGCGGGTATCTCGATCGAACTGGAGCATCCGCTGCGGGTGGGCGATTGCGTACGCCGCGGTGACATTGAGGGCAGGGTGATTTCGCTGAGCTGGCGATCGGTGTCGATACGCACCGCGCGAGGAAGCGTCATCGTGCTGCCAAATTCCGATTTCACGGGTCAGGCGGTCGAAGTGATTGCCCAGAACGAAACCTTCCTCCATGAGATTGCGTTCACGGTGTCCGGCTCTCACCCTCCCGGCAAGGTCATGGAGTTGGCGCTGCAGGTTCTGAGCACCGACCTGCCCGATGTCTGCAGGCACCCGACGCCGAGCGTGCTCGTGACGGGGGATGACCCCGCCAGTGGCGCATTGCGCTATCTCGCGCGCTACCACACCCGTCACTTCCTGTTGCGCGACAACAGCGCCTCGGCATTGCGTGAGCGCCTTTGGTACGCATTGGCCCGCCAGGGAATCAACCTGCCAGAGCCGACCAGCAGCGTGGTGCGCCTGGCGCGAGCCCACGCGCCCGAACCGCCGTTGGACGCGGAGTTCGAGGGGGCGCGTCTGCGTGCGAGCAGTGTCCGTCGCTACTGCGCGGGCGAGAGCGTGATCGTGAACGGGCTCGCCCGCGTGATCGAAGGTCACGTGCGCGTCCAGCGCGCCTTGTCACCAGAGGCGTTCGAACAGGAATTGGCGCGCATTGCGCGGCGGCTGGACGCAACCGAGACGCCCTCGGCCGCATTGCTCCAAGCCGCGTCGTTGGAGGCCCTCGTGCATAGCGCGACCATTGCCTTGGGGCCGGTGGCGCACGAACTCTGCGCCCAGGTCGCAGCGCTGACTGACGATCCCTATCTTGCCTGGCATGCGATTGCCTCGGCCGTGCCGGATCCAGAGGCGCGCGCGCGCATGCTGGCGCGTGCCCCGGCGGGACCGAGCTGGCGCCTGGGTGCCGGGCAGTGGCTCGGCTGGGCCCAGCAGCTGGGTCTGGCGGCCGGCCCTGAGAACGCGACCGCCACGTCGGACAGCCTCGTGCAATTCTGGAGCGCGCAAACGTTGCGGGCCCAGCTCACGCAGGGCGGAGCGGGCCTGCGTACGCTGGAGCAGATCGTCCGCGAGCAGGATCCGGCCGGTGCGCAGGTGGAGTCAGAGGCCTTGATCGCGTGGTTGGCGCAAGAGTCTGCCGCCTGAAACCCGGAGAGGCCGCGCGAGCGCACCTGGGAAGCAAAGGACTCAGCCGAGCTGTACGCCCTCGCAGAAAAACCGCCAGCAGTTCTTGCCGGACTCCTTGGCACGGTACATGGCGTGGTCCGCCTGGCGCAGCAGCGCCTCCGGGGTTGCGCCGTCCTGGGGACTCAGCGACACCCCGATACTGGTCGACATGTGGACCTTGTGCGCCCCCCCGAGCAGGACTTCTTGACCCACAGCGCTCAGAAGACGCTGCAGTAACGGTCGGATATCCTCGCCCTGCTCCAGATCCACCAGAACCGCAACGAATTCATCACCTCCGACGCGGGCCAAGGTATCACCATCCCGCAGCTCCCCCTTGAGCCGCGTCGCCAGCGTGATCAGCAACAGGTCGCCCGCCTCATGGCCGTGACGGTCATTGATGGCCTTGAATCCGTCCAGGTCCAGAAAGAGCACGGCAACGACGCGATCGTGCCGGTGTTGCTGCGCAAGCGCTTGCTGCAGGCGATCGGCCAGGAGCATGCGGTTGGGGAGGCCGGTCAACGGATCGGAATACGCAATCTCGGCCAGCCGCTTGTTGGTCTGCTCCAAGGCCTGGTTGCTCAGCTCCAGCGCGCGCTTTGCCTCGATCTGGGCAGTGATGTCGCGCAGAATGACGGTCCAGATCTGCTGGCCCTGCAGCGTCACCTGCGAAATGGCCACCTCGGTGGGAAACTGGGTTCCATCGGCGCGCATGGCATACAGTTGGTCCTGGCCACTGGCAGCTGGCGTGGAGCGTCCGCTGCGCGTCAGCTCAGTCATCTGCCGCTCGAACACGGCATGGGACTGCGGCGGCAACAGCAGCTGCACGGGCCTCCCCGCCACCTGATCGAGGGTGTAACCGAACATCGTCTCTGCCGCCGAATTAAAGATCACGATACGCCGTGACGCGTCCATGCTGATGATGGCATCCATGGCCGAATCGATGATGCCCTGCAGTCGGCTCTCGCTTTGCTGCAGTCGTGCCAACGCGTTCTGCCGCTCGGTGACATCCACAAAGGTCACCACGATTTGGCGCAGGCGACCGTCTCGATGGCGGTTAGGGTCAGCGCGGCATAGCAACCAGACCGGTTCGCTGCAATTCCTGCGAAGGACGCCCAGCAGCAGATCAGACACAGCATCGCCGCTCGCGATGACCCGAGACACCGGCAAGTCGGCCACGTCCATGGGCCGTCCGTCGGCGTGCACGGCCTTCCAGGGAGAGTCATCCACGCCGTGCCTGGTGGACTCTTCGGCAGACAGGCCCAACAGTTCCTGCGCACGCGGGTTGCTCCGCAGCATTCTCCCATCCGGCGCATGCACCACCACGCCGGCGGTCAGACTGTCGACCAGCTGCCGCTCGTCCCTCTCGCGTCGCTGCAGTTGCTCCGCCAGATCCTGGGCGTCAGCGCGGGCCCGGATCAGCTGCGCCTCGAAACGACTTCGCTCGCGCGCGACAAAAGCCGCCCAGACGATCCGATCCGCGCCGTCCATCGACGTCCGCGTGGCATTGACCATGACCGGAACCTTCTCGGCATCACTGCCGACCAAATGGATGTAGACCTCGCGCACCGCGGCATCGTGGTGCAGCAGGGGAAACAGATGCGTCTGGCTGAAGATGCGTGAGGCTGGCGTCAACAGCACCTCCATGGACCGCCCGATCCAATCGCTCTCCTCTCCGCCGACGATCCGCAGCAGCTCGCGGTTCAGGCGCAACATATGACCCTCACCATCGGTGAGCATCATCGCGCAAGGCATGTCGTCAGCTGGCAGCATGCAACCCTTTTGTTTCGACGCCGGTCAGGATTTGGCGAAGTAACGCTGCATGGCGTCGACCACAAGATAAGGATGACTCATGTGAGCGCAATGCCCCGTGACATCCAGCACTTCCAGCGTGCCGTTGCGCAAATTGCGCTCGAGGTATTCACCAACGCTCAGCGGGGCCAATGCATCGTTGCGATGCTGCAAGATCAGGCACGGCTGGCTGACATACGACAGGTCATTGCGGCTGTCTGCAAAGAAGGTGGCCTGTGCAAAGACGCGAGCCATCTTTGGATCGGTCGTGCAGAAACTTTCGGAGAGTTCACCGCCCACGCTGTCCGCCTGGGGTCCCCCAGCGACCACGGGCGCAAGGTAGCTTGCCCAGCCCATGTAGTTCTGGTCCATCAGATCCAGCAGCCCTTGCAAGTCATCGCGGTCAAAACCCCCAAGGTAGTCTGGCGGATGATTGAGAAAGCACGGTGATGGCCCGACCAGGACCAGACGCTGGAAAAGTTCGGGGCGCCGCATTGCAGCCAGCATACCGATACTGCCGCTAACCGAATGCCCGACGAAATTCACCCCGCTCTCGATGCCGAGGGCATCGCAGACATCAAGCACATCCTGCGCATACCCCTTCAGGTTGGCGTACTTGGCAGGGTCGAAGGCGGTGGTGTCCGACTGACCGCTACCCACATAGTCGAAAAGCACCTGGCGGTGCGTCCCCTCGAATGCCGGCGTGATGCCGCGCCACATGTGCTGGCTACAGCCAAAACCGTGCGCGTACAGCAAGAGCGGCGCTGCGTCTCGGCCAGGTTCGATCACATGCACGTTGTTGCGTTTGACGATGTCCATAGTCTGCTCTTTCCTTCTCCAGCGCAGTGGCCACGAGGCACATACGCTGCAGTCTACGGATACTGCGGAAAATCGGCCAAGGCGCGCGTTCAGCGCATTCACTCCCGGAGTGTGGCTTCGAGGAAAACACCGATGTCGTCGGCGCGATCAATGTTCTAAGGGCGGGACACGCCCGCCTCGCCTGTGAAGTGAGCGGTGCAGCGGTCGAAGCGCACGAGAAAAAAGCTTTCATCCAGTGTTGCGACGGCTACGGCGGACGCGCGCTCAACATCGTCCACGTCGATAGGCGACTCGTCGGCCGCCAGCCATGTCTTGCTTCCCCAGGTCTGAAGGAAGTACGGGTAGCCCTTGGTCACGCTCAAGATTTGCTGGAGTGCCTCGTCCTCGATCTCTTCGTTCTCGTCCGTGATTGGCTTTTCGATTGCGAGCTGCGCGTCTTGATCTCGAAGAGGCCCAATTTCCGGAAAGTCGAAGAGCCGTTCCGCGTAGGATTTTGCGTTACCCAGGAACATCCGCAGTTGTGGCAGGCCGGCCCCGACCAGCACAACCGGAAGCTGCTGCTGCTCCGTGCGATGCAAGGCGGTTATCAAGGCCGCGAGTTGATCTTCTTCGACGTACTGCAATTCGTCGATGAAGATTGCAAGAGCCGTCCCGGCGGCCTTTGCGGCAATGCCAACCTCCTGGAACAGTGCCTGCAGATCGTGCTCGAGGTCATCGTTGGTGCCCCTCACACCAGTGGGTAGGAAGGCGCATGGAGAAAAACACCCCGGCGCACAAGGCGCCAGGGGTGTTTGGGTTGCTCACGTTGTCGGCTCTCCAGGCCGACCTGTTCATGCACTTCAAGACCTTGCCCGGGGTGCCAGCCCCGAGCGCCATGCAGCGCGTGCCACCGCGCCGCCTGGTACAACACCTGACGCCGGATCACTCGCAAGCAACCATGACCTCGCCGGCCTGAGGAAGCGACCCTGCTGGGGTCATCTGCGTGATAACACCTGTGCCGGGGTTCGCTCTGTGCCGACCTGCATCAGCGCCAGCACGTCGGAGCGGCGAAACCGCAGCGCGGAGCCGATGTACACCGGCACGAGGTCACCGCGCCGCGTCAGGCGCCACACGCTGGTGCGGCTCAGGCCAAGCAGGCGCTCGACCTGCGCGCTTGAGAGAAGAACGTCCTCGTGGGACAGTCGGGCGTTGTTGTTCATCATCAACATCCGTGCAACCCCGCGACAAGCGGGTATGCAGGGAACAGTCAGCGCCGAAAAACAATTTCCGGGCCGATCAAAATTGATGACCAAGTTGATGACACGCCCACGCAATAAACAAAAAAACCCAAGTGAATCAATCACTTGGGTTTCGCATCTGGCGGAGAGAGGGGGATTCGAACCCCCGAAGGGCTGTTAACCCTTACACGCTTTCCAGGCGTGCGACTTAAGCCGCTCATCCATCTCTCCGGCAACCTTCTATCGTATCAGGGTATGCGTCACCCTTTCAAATCGGCGGCGGCACATGTCAAGCCTGGACGTCGAGGGCGTCGCCCAGCTCCGCGGCGCGTCGTGCTGCGGCCTGCAACGCGTCCTCAAAGGCTTGCGCCACGTCATGCGCAACCAGTTTTTCAAGCGCCGCGGCTGTCGTGCCGCCCTTGCTGGTGACTTGCGCGCGCAGCTGCGCCGGATCGAGCGGCGAACGCGATGCCAGCGCTGCCGCACCCGCGAATGTGGCCTGCGCAAGTTGACGCGCGGTTGCTGCATCCAGTCCCAGGCGTGTGCCGGCGGCCATCATCACTTCGATCAGATAAAACACATACGCCGGTCCCGAGCCGGACAGGGCGGTCACTGCGTCCAGATCAGACTCCCGCGTAACCCAGAGCAACGCGCCGGTCGGCCCGAGAATTTTCTCGGCGACGGTGCGGTCGCTCGCCGAGCAGGCTGCATTCGCATACAGACCCGCAATGCCCTGACCGATCAAGGCCGGTGTGTTGGGCATGGCGCGCACGACACGCCGCCCACTCGTGCCACGCGCGAGAGCTCCACACCGTACACCGGCCATGATGCTGATGTGCAGCGCTTCACCGAGATGCGACCCCGCCTGTGCGGCTGCTTCCGCAAAACTCTGCGGCTTCACGGCCCACACGACAACGTCGGCGCGGGACAGTGCCGGACCGGCGGCGGCGCACGCAGAAATTCCCGTTTCCCTGGTCAGGCGCGCACGCTGCTCCTCGACCGGTTCAACAACCACGAAACGCTCTGCCGGGGCGCCGGCAGCACGCAGGCCGCCAAGAATGGCGACGGCCATGTTGCCGCCACCGATGAATGCGATGTGTGGGATTTGCATCCCGACAATTATCGCCGCGACGCGGCCGTATGCCCAGTCCGCCGATCGTTCTCACGCCTGCACGCGCGCGCCGGCGGCGCCGGACGCAACCATCGATCCGACACCCCCGGGATTTTGGCAAGTAAAAATAATATTTGGTGTACTTTTTGTTTCTAGTGAAAAATTATGTAATAAGGCGGAACATCTTACGTAATGCGCATTAAATCCGGCCGCCCCTCATACACCCTCCACCATCACAAATCTTGGGTTTCCGACACCAGACAACCTAAGCACCTCGGAGCAAAGCGGAAATTCAACGTATCCAGTGAACTTTCCAAGGCAAAGTGACACTGACTTGATATCGCCTCCCTTCATGGGGCGAGCATGACTGTCACACCCGCGTCTGGGTTTGGCAAATTTGTCAGATGTCCGCTTATACGCAATATTTATTCAAGATTTCCGGAGCCTTAGCCATGAAAGATCCCGTCACTGCCCTCGATCGCGTCGATCGTCGTATTCTTGCGCTTCTTCAGGACGACGGTCGAATGTCCAATCTGGCATTGGCCCAAGCCGTGCATTTGTCACCAACCGCGGTGCTTGAACGCGTCCGGCGCCTGGTCCGCGACCAATTCATTCTTGGCTACGAGGCCCGGCTCAATCCGGAAAAGCTGGGTGCCTCACTGCTGGTATTCATCGAGGTCATGCTCGATCGCAACCAGCCAGACGTCGCGGATGCGTTCGTGGCGGCCGTCCGCGAACAACCGGAAATCATGGAATGCCACATGGTGGCCGGCCGGTTCGACTACCTGCTCAAGACCCGGGTTGCCGACATGGCAGCGTACCGGGATTTCCTCGCAACCGTGCTGCTGTCGCTGCCTGGTGTGCGTGAAACCCGCAGCTACGCGGTGATGCAGGAAGTCAAGAACTCCCAGGCCCTCGGGGTCGAGTGAGATGAGGCCCACAAAGCGGTCAGGGCAGGTCAGCCCCACGCGTCAGGCCGCTTCGCGGGCAGATACCGCGATCTCCGGGAACTTGGTCACGCCGGCGAGTTCGCAGGCCAGCACGGCTCGGCGTAACGCTTCCACAGCTTCAAGCCGGGTGAAGCTGCGCCGCCATGCCAGCACCACCCGGCGCGAAGGTACGGGCCGCTCGAATGGCACGTAGCAGATCTGGCCGGGCCCCGGAACCGGCGCGGCAACCTCGAGATCGTGCGGCACGGACATGCGCGGCAAAATCGTGACGCCCATGCCGGAGGCGACCATGTGCTTGATGGTTTCGAGCGAGGAGCCTTCAAAACTCTTGCGAATCCCTTCGGAGGAAGGAGAAAACCGCGCGAACTCCGGACAGACTTCAAGCACGTGGTCCCGGAAACAATGCCCTGTTCCCAGCAACAGCATGGTTTCGTCCTTCACCTGGGCGCTGCTCAACGCGCGCGCCCCCGCGAGCCGATGACCAGGCGGCACGGCGACCACGAACGGCTCGTCGTACAACGGGACAACGCTCAAACCTTGCTCGGGAAAAGGCTCGGCCAGAATGGCGGCGTCGAGCTCCCCATTACGCAACCGATCGAGCAGCTTGACCGTCAGGTCCTCCTGGAGCAGCAGTGGCATCTGCGGGGTGGCCTCGATCACGCGTCGCACCAGACGCGGAAGCAGGTAAGGAGCGATGGTGTAGATCACGCCGAGCCGCAACGGCCCGGCCAACGGATCCTTGCCGCGTTTGGCGATTTCCCGGATCGCCGCCGACTGCTCCAAAACCCGCTGCGCTTGCTCGATGACCTCGCGCCCGAGTGGTGTGATGCCAACCTCGCTGCCGCCGCGCTCGAAAATCTTCATGTCGAGCTCGTCCTCGAGCTTACGGATCGCCACTGACAAGGTTGGCTGGCTGACAAAACACGCCTCCGCGGCCCGCCCGAAGTGGCGCTCACGGGCGACCGCAACAATGTAGCGAAGCTCAGTGAGGGTCATAGTTTCGATTAAACAGCAGCTCAGTCAGCATCGAGTCACCCTATCATAAACTCCAGACCTCAGCGCTGCTGGCGCTGCAAACCGCTGGCTCGGCGGTCTGCCAGCAGGCTCTTGAAAGACCTCCGGGGGTCCCCCGCGCATCTAGGCCGCGAGCCAGTCGGTGCCAGCACCGAGCCACCGCTCCAGGTGCATCCGTGCGGCGGCTGGGTCATCGCGCAGCAGATCGACCGCCACCTCACGTGCCTGTTCAAGCAGTGCGGCATCGGTGCGCAGATCGGCATGGCGCAGCGCCTGAAGACCGGACTGACGTTGTCCGAGCAGTTCACCCGGACCTCGAAGCTCGAGATCCTTCTGCGCCAGCGCGAAGCCATCGGTGCTGTCGCGCAAAGCCCGCAGGCGGGCGCGGGCCATGTCGGACAAGGGCTCGGAAAACAGCAGCAGACACTCGGCGGCCATGGCACCCCGTCCCACGCGCCCACGCAACTGGTGAAGCTGCGACAACCCGAAACGTTCCGCGTGCTCGATCACCATCAGGCTGGCCGTCGGCACGTCGACGCCCACTTCGATCACGGTGGTCGCCACGAGTAAACGCAGACGCGCGGCCACGAACTCGGCCATGACCTCGGCCTTGCGTGTGGCACGCAATCGTCCGTGCACCAGTCCGACCAGATTGCCCTGCGCACCCAGCGCGGCGCGCAGCTCCGTGCAAGTGGCCTCCACATTGCGCAGCTCGGCGCTGGGGCTCCCGCCGGTGATGTCGCGCTCCGGTGCTTCCTCGACCAGGGGACAGACCCAATAGACCTGCCGTCCCTCTGACACCAGTGTGCGCACGCGCTCGATGACGGCGTCGCGCCGTGACGCCGCGAACACGCGGGTGCGCACCGGCGTACGCCCAGGAGGCGCGCTGGCAATCGTGGACACGTCCAGGTCCCCGTACAACGCCATCGCCAATGTGCGCGGAATGGGCGTCGCGCTCATCGTCAGCAGGTGCGGCTCACGGGCGTCACCCGCCGTCTCCAGCCCTTTGGCGCGCAGACTCAGACGCTGCGCGACGCCAAAGCGGTGCTGCTCGTCGACGATGGCCAATCCAAGGCGTGCGAAACGGACACGGTCCTGAATGACTGCATGCGTACCGACAATCAGGTCGGCCTCTCCCGCAGCGACCTGGGTCAGCGCCAGCGCTTTGGCCGCGCGCCCCTGAGAACCACCCAGCCACGCCACGCGTACCCCAAGCGGCTCGAGCCAGCCCGCCAGTTTGCCAAGGTGCTGGGTCGCCAGAAGATCGGTCGGCGCCATCAGCACGCACTGGAATCCGGCGTCGATGGCCTGCGCGGCGGCCAACGCAGCCACGACCGTCTTGCCACTGCCCACGTCGCCCTGAAGCAGACGGTGCATCGGCTGCGCACGCGCGAGATCGGCGGCGATTTCCGCTGCGCAGCAACGCTGATCATGGGTCAGCTCGAATGGCAGTGCGGCGATCAGGCGACGCGCCAACGCGCCCGCGCCCGGCACCAGGGGCAGCGGGCACGCGTGGCGCGACTGACGCCGCGCCCGCGCGCACTGCTGCGCCATCTGCTGCGCCAGCAGTTCATCGAACTTGATCCGGGTCCAGGCTGGGTGCGTGCGGTCCTCGAGTGCCGCGATGTTCGTGCCGGCAGGCGGCGCATGCAAAAGCGCCAGTGCGGCGCCGAGCCCAGGCAGTCGCATTCGCTTTCGCACGGCCTCCGGCAGCGGATCGGGAACATCCAGATGCGCCAGCGCTGCCGCCGTGGCGCGCCGCAGCCACGGCTGGCCAACACCAGCTCCCGCCGGATACACCGGGGTGAAGCCGCGCGGCAAGGGTGCATCGGCCTCGCAGACCTGGCATGCGGGATGCACCATTTCCATGCCAAACAATCCGGCGCGCGCTTCGCCACGAATGCGAAGGAGCTTTCCGGGGGCGTACTGTCGCTGCCAACCGGGGTAGAAGTGAAAAAATCGTAACTCGAGCTCGCCAGCGTCATCGGTCACGCGCACCCGAAGCTGGCGCCGACGCCCTGCCATGAGCTCCGCACTGCGCACAGTGGCCTGCACCACCGCGGAAACGCCGTCCCGTAACGCTGCGATCGGTGTCAGGCGGGTCTCGTCGATGTAATGCAGCGGCAGATGCAGCGCGAAATCCCAAGCGCTTACCAGACCCAGGCGGGCCCCGGGATCTGATTTCGACCTCGGCGTACCGGGGGAGGGGCTGCGCGTCGTTCGAGGCATCGGCGGACTGGCGTAAAACGCAAGCCTCTGCTTCAACGCCCCGCCGGTGCGGCGTCGACGACGCGGCCCTGCGTCTGTGCTGCCGCACCCGCGGCGATCAGCGATTGCAACGTCGCTTCGAACACCTCGGACATCGCCTCGGGCCGCCAGAACAGCGCCACGGCACGCATGACCAGCGGCGCAGCCTCGAACCAGCCCCGTAATGCATCCACATCGATTCCGTCCGGATGTTGCAGAAGCTGGAACTTCAGCAGCACCCGGAGTCCATGTCCCGCATGGCCGGCCGGATCGGCGGCAAACGTCGAAAGACGCTGGCGGGCGCGGGCGAGCGCGGCCGCCGCATCGGTGAACGCCGCACCATGACCCGGCAAAATCCATGCGGGATTCAGCGCTTCGATCCGGTCGAGGGTGGCGCGCTGGGCCTCGAAACCCGGCTCACCGACAAGTTCCGGGAAGATGACACCAAACCCCCGCTCCCAGATTGCATCGCCGCTGACCAGCACGCGGGCGTCGGGCTGAAACAGCATCAGTGCGTGCGCGTCGTGCCCGGGCGCAGCGATCACGCGCCACTCCATCGAACCGAGGCGCAACACGTCTCCGCTGGCGATCGACCCCTGTGCAGCGAATGGCTGCACGCGCTGGCCGGTACCGCGGTAGCTCAAGGCGTTTTCATCCCATGCGTCTACCGCGTCCAACTCACCCGCCGGCACCAGAATGGCACATGTGTCAGGACCGCCGTGAACAGCCTGAAGCTCCGCGTTGCCCCCGCAGTGATCCGAATGCAGATGCGTGTTGAGAATGCGGGTGAGTCGACGACCCTCCAGAGCCGATCCCACACGCTTGACGGTATCCCGCGCGTGGAGCACGTACCCCGAATCAATCACGCTCGCCGTTTCTGCATCGTCCAGCAGCACGACGCTGTTCGACGACAGCCAGTCACGCTGCACGAATCGCAGCGTTTGCCCGAGCGGCGGAACGCACGCGGCCGGCGAATCGGGCCGGGAGGAAAATGGCTTGACGGGCATGCGGATGAGTTGCTGATGAGATGCGAAGACAATGCACGGACGATGCAGGCGACCACACGCCAGCGAACGTCCCGCCGGCGTCGTCGCGCAAGCATAGGGCGAAACCGGGCCCGCGCGCACGCCATGGCCAAAGCAGCCCTGGGGTTCAAACCGCAGGCGCGCGCCTTTGCCGGGAACTGTCTCACACAGCCTGGGATCGGCGCATGCCCAGCTTGATGACAAAATCCAGCTGCCCCGTGGCGTTTTCCACCCACTCGTCCAGATGACTGAACAATGTGTGGGGCTGTACGCGCAAGGCCCCCTCGGTTTCCGAGCCCGCCACATGCACTCGCATACCCGCATGCCGGGCGATGCGCATCATCGCCGCATTTTGTGTCAGGCACTGCATGGTGAGGGTCTGGATTCCATGGTTTCGTGCAAACATGGCCGCACGCTGGAACAGCCGGGTTCCAATGCCCTTGGCGCGCGCTGACGGTAAAACCGAGACGCCAAACTCGGCTTCCCCATCCGCGGGCGATGGTGCCAAGTGCGCCACTGCAATGAGCTCGAGCCTGCGATTGAAGACGCCGAAAATCTCATGGTGGACGAAATCGATACGGTCCACATAGGCGTTGATTTGTGCGTCATTCGCGGCGCAACCAAAACGGAGATACCGATCGCCCGGGTCCAGCGCCAGGAAATGGGCGAGCAATTCGCCATGGTGCTCGGCACCGATACGCCGGATCGGCACCACAGCCGGCCCCGACTGGCGAAAAAACGGCAGAACCTCATCACCGGACAGGATGGAACCGGATGGCGAAGCGGACGCGGCAGGATGCCGCGAGAACAGGTCTTCGGGGATCATCAAAGGCTCCCATCAAAATGCTGCAATGCAACAAATATAGAGCCGACCGCCGAAATTGCAAGGGCTGCGACCGCGTCAGGCCGACTTGCCTTTCCAAGCACAGGCGTTGCGTGTAGAATGGCATGTTCTCCGGTTTTCCGGCCGCCGGAGATGAATTGTTGCAGACCCATGTTTTGCTGCAGATGCACGTACTGCAGATGCACGCGTTGCAGAAAATGCACGCACAACAACAGAACAAGGGTACGTCGCGCGAGCCCTCCTGACGCGCGGCAGCCCGATGCGCCATGCCAGCGGGTGCATTCGCAACAAAGACGGGAGAGCCCGCCCGCATCGCGTGTCATGCATGCGATGCACCAGAGCGGGGAAATTCGGCCGGGCATCCACAGTGATTGTGACACCATGAAAACCTTCAGCGCCAAGCCGGCCGAAGTGAAGCATGAGTGGTTTGTGATCGACGCAACGGACAAGGTCCTCGGTCGTGTCGCCAGCGAAGTGGCACGCCGCCTGCGTGGCAAGCACAAACCCATTTATACGCCTCACGTCGACACCGGTGATTTCATCATCGTCGTCAATTCCGACAAGTTGCGCGTCACCGGCAACAAGGCGGAAGACAAGATCTACTACCGGCACTCGGGTTACCCGGGCGGTATCTACGCGACACGCTTCAAGGACATGCAGGCCCGTCATCCCGGGCGTGCATTGCACATCGCTGTCAAGGGCATGCTGCCCAAGGGCCCCCTGGGCTACGCGATGATCAAGAAGCTGAAGGTCTACGCTGGCGCCGAGCATCCGCATAGCGCCCAGCAACCCAAGAGTCTGGACATCTAAGGAGCGGCCATGATCGGAGATTGGAATTACGGCACCGGCCGCCGCAAGAGTTCCGTGGCGCGTGTGTTCATCAAGAAGGGCAGCGGCAACATCACTGTCAATGGTCAGTCGTTGCAAGAGTATTTCGGGCGTCAAACCTCCATCATGGTGGTCAAGCAGCCCCTGGTCCTCACCGCGAACGAAACCCAGTTCGACGTCAAGATCAACGTGCGTGGCGGCGGCGAAACGGGTCAAGCAGGCGCCGTACGTCACGGCATCACCCGCGCGCTGATCGACTATGACGCGACCCTCAAGCCCGCGCTCTCCAGTGCTGGCTTCGTGACGCGTGACGCGCGCGAAGTCGAGCGCAAGAAAGTCGGTCTGCACGGCGCCCGTCGTCGCAAGCAATTCTCCAAGCGCTAAGCCGCGAGAACGTTTGTCGTCTCCGCCACAACGGGGAGCGCGCAAAAGGCCCGTCCACAAGACGGGCCTTTTGCGTTTTCAGCGCCATGATGTCTCTGATGCACATACCAACTCCGGAATGTGTGCTCGCAGTTCCTTGACCAAGAGGGCCGGCCGTTCGGCGTCGTCAAGGCCCTGCGCCCGGCAGGCAGATGGCTTCGCAGGCGACTTTGGATTACGCTAGCCTCCATGAACACGGCTCTCTCCCCGATCGAGTCTGAATTCGGCACCCAGCAGGAAGCCCAGGCGCATGACGCCTGGTTCCGCAGCCGTGTGCTGGAAAGCATGGCCGACACACGACCAGCCGTGCCACATGACCAAGTGGTGGCCGAGACGGAGGCCATCATCCAGGCTGCCGAGCAGAGGCAGTCGGTCCGGCGGCGTTGACGCTGCCCATCCATTGGTCGCAGCAGGCGCGCGCCGACCTGCTCGCGATTGTCCGTTACATCAGCGAGCGCGATCCGGACGCCGCGCGCAGGCTGCGTGACTGCATCGTGAGCGCGGTGGCCACAACGGGCGATCATCCCTACTTGTACAGGCCCGGCCGGATCGCGGGAACGCGCGAGCTCATAGCCCATCCGAACTACCTCGTTGTCTACAAGGTCAGCGAACGCGTCGACGTGCTCGGCGTGTTGCACCCCCGCCAGCGCTACCCGCTGGATGATCAAGCCCGTAGATAGCGGTCACGCGCAGCCGTTGCCAAGACCGTGCAAGGCGGAACTCGTTCGCTCTCCCCGGCGGCAGTTGTTCGCCCGTGTTCTAAGTTGTTGATTTTTCGATTTTGTGCATCAGAGACATCATGGCGGTTTTCAGCGCCATGATGTCTCTGATGCATATCGAGCAAAATCCGTGACTGATACGCGCAACCGCGCCGATGGTGGGACGCGAGCCAGCAGGTCCTTGCCTGGCACGCGATCGAGCTGGCCTTGCTCCTCGGGGGCGTACTCCCCGTGCACGGGTCACCACACGCGCGGTGATCAGCCGACGACGGGTCTGACGCTACGCCAACTGCTTCGTCGAGACAATGGCGGCGCTACCATTCCGGACAGAATCCCAAGGAACCACGATGGATCGCATCAAAGTCGGAATCGTCGGCGGAACCGGTTATACCGGCGTCGAATTGCTGCGCCTGCTGGCGCGCCACCCCCACGCGCAACTGGTGGCGATCACATCGCGCAAGGAAGCCGGCATGCCGGTGGCAGACATGTTTCCCAGTTTGCGTGGCCACACCGACGTGCGTTTCACGACACCCGACGCGGCGCCGCTGGCGGACTGTGACGTCGTGTTCTTCGCCACCCCGCACGGCGTGGCCATGCAGCAGGCGCGTGACCTGCTAGCCGCGGACGTCCGTGTCATCGACCTTGCTGCCGACTTCCGCCTGCGCGATACCGCCACCTTCGCGCACTGGTACGGCATGCCACATGCATGCCCCGACCTTCTGGCGCAGGCGGCGTACGGCCTGCCGGAACTCAACCGCGACGCGATCCGTGCCGCGCGCCTCGTGGCCAACCCCGGCTGCTATCCGACCACGATCCAGATCGGCTTCGCGCCGCTGTTGCGCGCAGGAGGCCTGGTCGATACCGGGCACCTGATCGCGGCTTGCGCCTCCGGCGTCTCGGGTGCCGGGCGCAAGGCCGAGCTGGGATTGCTCTTTGCCGAAGCCTCCGACAACTTCAAGGCCTATGGTGTCACGGGTCACCGCCACGGCCCGGAAATCGACCAGGAACTGCGGCGCATCGCGGGTCTGGCCGACGACGACACGACGCTGCGCTGCCTATTCACGCCGCATTTGGCGCCGATGATCCGCGGCATGCACAGCACCTTGTACGCCCGCTTGACGGCGGCCGGCCAGCAAGCAGATCTGCAAGCGCTTTACGAAACCGCCTACCGGGGCGAAACGTTCGTCGACGTGCTGCCCGCCGGCAGCGCACCGGACACACGCAGCGTGCGAGGCGCGAATGTCTTGCGCGTGGCGGTGCACAAGCCCGCGCCCGACACCGCCATGATCCTTGTGGTCCAGGACAACCTCACCAAGGGCGCGGCCGGGCAGGCGGTGCAAAACATGAACCTGCTCTTCGATCTTCCGGAAACCGCAGGCCTGGAAATCCCTGCTCTACTGCCCTGATTGCAGCGTGGTCATTCGCGCGGCAGCTTGCGCGACTAAAATTCGTTGCTCCACAGGAGAAATCCATGAGTGCAGTCATGACCGAAGCCGTGATGTCTTCCCCCCTGCTGTTCACCGACAGCGCTGCCGGGAAGGTCAAGGAGCTGATCGACGAAGAGGGCAACCCCGAGCTCAAGCTGCGTGTGTTCGTCCAGGGCGGCGGTTGTTCGGGCTTCCAGTACGGCTTCACCTTTGACGAGGCGGTGAACGACGACGACTTCCAGCTCGAGAAAAATGGGGTCATGTTGCTCATTGACGCAATGAGCATGCAATACCTCAATGGCGCCGAGATCGACTACAAGGAAGGTCTTGAAGGCGCGCAGTTCGTCATCAAAAACCCGAATGCGTCCACCACCTGTGGATGCGGATCGTCGTTTTCCGTCTGACGCGCTGTTGAAACGGGCCGTCAGGGCCGCGTTGCGTCAGCTTGCCAGCAAAACCAGGCGCGCGCGCGCAGGTGCGTTGGCAGGCAGCGGCGTGGCGTCCGCCGCCATAGCCAGCGCCAGGTGACGCACCGCCTCCCACGGGTCATGCGGGACGTCGGCGGGGCGTAACCCCTTGATGGCACGATCGCAAGCAGCAGCACGCAACAGCAGGCCCTCGATGACGGATGCGGCCAGCCGGGGAAGGGCGCGCTGCAGGAGCTTCTCCCGTGGCCCCCAGATCCGGTTGGCGCGCGCCAGCGCGGCGAAGCTCTCGCCGAGGTCGAGCCCCTGGCGCAGTCGCAGCCAGGCGCGCAATTCCTCCGCCAATGTCCAGTGCGCCAGCACGGCAGCAACACCTTCTCCCTGAAGCCCGTCGAGCATACGGACGAGACGCGCGATGTTGCCGGCCAGCACGGCTTCAGGGAGACGGAACACACTGTAGCGGGCCGCCCCCTGCACCACGTCCTGCAGGCGTTCGAGATCGAGTGCACCGGGTTCTGCCAATAACGCCAGTTTTTCGACCTCCTGGTGGGCAGCCAGCAGGTTTCCTTCGGTGCGCGACACCAACAGGTCAAGACATGCCTGTCCGGCGGCGCCCGCTGAAAGCGTGAGTCCGTGGCGCGCCAGCCGTTGCCGCATCCAGGCGCCGAGCTGCTCGGGCTCGATCGTGTCGATGCGCACAGCGGTCCCCGCCGCGGCCAGACGTGTGAACCAATCCGACTTCTGCGTCGCCGCATCGAGGCGCGGAAGAATGACGATCACCATCAGATCCTCGCCCGCAGCATCGGCCAGCGCGCCGAGCGCCGCAGCACCATCGCGCCCGGGTTTACCGGTCGGAATCCGCACCTCGATACACTTGCGCTCGCCGAACAAGCTGCGCTCGCGGCTTTGCGCCAGCAGGGAAGCCCAGTCAAAACCCCGCTCGACCTGATGCTGTTCCCGCGTCGCATAACCCGCAGCCAACGCCGCGGCGCGGATCTGGTCGAGTCCCTCGTTGAGCAGCAACAGCTCATCGCCAAAAAGCGTGTATGGGCCGCGCAGCCCGGATGACAGGGCATGCGTCAGCTGGTCGGCGCGCAACAAGGGCATGATGGCGATACCCCGATCAGTGTACCGATGGCGCGACGGGTACCGGCGCGCGGGCCGGATGCAAGGCCGCAAGCTGGAACATGATGCGCTGGATCAGGTCGGCGCGCATCCCACGGTACAGCAGATCAGCCTCGTTTGCTTTGGCCAGCGCCGCACCAGTGCTGTAGCTGAGGTTGCTGGCCTGGCTGATGGTGGTCGGCGCGATCAGCAACGCTCCTCGCTGATCGGTCAACTGGTAACGCACCGTTTCCACCAGTTGGTAGAGCGCCACGGTCCCATCGGCGTTGTAGCTCATGGGAACTTGCGACGTGGACTCCTGGAGGAGGGTAAAAATCGCCTCGGCTGACCGCGGATCCGAGGTCAGCCTGGTGCCGCCAACCCCTTCGATTGCGTTGCGCAGATCGGCCAGCATCGGCCCGCTCTGCCCGCGCAGGGTCATGGTGGCGAAAGGAATCGCCACGGAACCGCGCAAATGAAACCCACATGCCGCGACCAGTATGGACGCAATGGCCGCCAGGCACAGGATGCGAAGTCGGGCAATCATCGAGGGCATTCTCACAGTTGCGACCTGCTCAGGCCACCACGACGTTCACCAGACGCCCGGGAACCACCACAACCTTCCTCGTGGTGAGCCCCTCGGCGTGCCGGTGAAACTCGGGACTCGCAAGTGCGGCGGCCTCGATGGCGGCACGATCAGCCTGCGCCGGCACGCGCAACGCACCACGCAGCTTGCCGTTGATCTGCAGCACCAGTTCGATCTCGTCCTGCAGCAGAGCTGCTTCGTCAACCAAGGGCCAGGGCGCCGCCAGCACGGTGCCGTCGTGGCTGGCGAAACCCAACGCCTCCCACAGCGCGTGAGCAATATGGGGCGTAGCGGGATACAACGCCCGCAGCAGAATTCCGACCGCCTCGCGCGCCACACGAGCACGCCACACCACATCCGTGTCCATGCCGAGAATCTGCTCGATCTGATTGAGCAACTTCATGCATCCGGACACGACGGTGTTGTATTGCATCCGCTCGTAGTCGTAAGTGATCTGACGAAGGATCAGGTGTACGTCACGCCGCGCTTTTTTCAACGCCGCATCCGACAAGCCGCTCCATGCAGCCTCGTCCACGCGACCACCCGAAGCCAGCGACCGGGCCGCATCCCACACGCGTCGAAGAAAGCGATGGGCACCCTCGACCGCAGCGTCATTCCACTCGAGCGTGGCTTCGGGCGGAGCAGCAAACATCGTGAACAGACGTGCCGTGTCGGCTCCGTAGCGATGAATCAGGTCTTGGGGATCGATGCCGTTGTTCTTGCTCTTGCTCATCGTGCCGACACCGCCGTAATCGATCGCGCTGCCGTCCCCTTTGAGGCGTGCACCGATGATCTGGCCTTGGGCGTCGAGAACATTCTCGACCTCGTGCGGCCAGAAATATTCAATGCCGCCCTTATCGGAGCGGCGTGAATAAATATGGTTCAGCACCATGCCCTGCGTCAGCAGTCGCTTGAAAGGCTCGTCGGCCTTGACCAGGCCGAGGTCGCGCATGACCTTGGTCCAGAACCGGGCGTAGAGCAGATGCAAAATGGCGTGCTCGATACCCCCGATGTACTGATCCATCGGCATCCATTGATCGGCACGGGCATCAACCATGGCGTCGTTGTTGTCGGCGCACGTGTAACGCATGAAGTACCAGGACGAGTCGACAAAGGTATCCATCGTGTCGGTTTCGCGCCGCGCTGCCTGGCCGCAAGTCGGGCATGGAACGTCAACGAAAGCACTGCAGCGCGCCAGCGGATTGCCACTGCCGTCCGGGATCAGATCCTCGGGAAGCAGGACTGGAAGATCGTGTTCGGGGACCGGCACCGGTCCGCACGACGGACAGTGGATGATGGGGATCGGCGTGCCCCAGTAGCGCTGGCGGGAGATACCCCAGTCGCGCAGGCGCCATGTGGTGCGCTTTTCGCCCAGCCCACGTGCCACCAGCATGCCGGCGACGTGGTCCACGGCCGCGGCGTAGCGCAGGCCGTCGAGGTCGGGACCCGAGTTGACACACACGCAACGATGTTTGTCGGCATACCAGTCGGCCCATGCGTCGGTGCTGAACTCGGCGCCATCGATGGCAACGACTTGCCGGATCGGCAGGTCATATTTCTTGGCGAAGGCAAAATCCCGCTCGTCGTGGGCCGGCACGCCCATCACTGCCCCATCACCGTAGCTCATCAGCACATAGTTGCCGACCCAGACCGGAACATCTTCGCCAGTCACCGGGTGCTGCACAAACATCCCGGTGGGCATGCCTTCCTTGTCCTTGATCGCGAGCTCGGCTTCGGTGGTGCCGCCCTGACGCGCGCGCTGAATGAAGTCCTGGAGTGCGACATTCCCCACCGCGGCATGCGCAGCCAGCGGATGCTCGGGGGCCACCGCACAGAACGTCACCCCCATGATGGTGTCCGCGCGCGTCGTGAAGACATAGAGGCGACCGCCCTGGATGAGCGCTCCGTCGCCATCGGCGATGCGATGGGTGAACGCAAAACGCACGCCCTCGCTGCGGCCGATCCAGTTCTCCTGCATCAGGCGCACGCGTTCGGGCCAGCCGTCTAGAAAATTCGGATCCGTGGGGTCGGCGACGGCGGCGAGCAATTCCTCGGCGTAGTCGGTAATTTTCAGGTGATAGCCTGGAATCTCGCGTTTTTCGACCAGAGCACCGCTGCGCCAGCCGCGACCGTCGATGACCTGCTCGTTGGCCAGAACGGTCTGGTCGACCGGGTCCCAGTTCACCACCTGGGTGCGTCGCTCAGCGATGCCTTTCTCCAGCATTTTCAGGAACAACCACTGGTTCCAGCGGTAGTACGCCGGCGAGCAGGTCGCTACCTCGCGGCTCCAGTCGATTGCCAGCCCGAGCGCCTGCATCTGCGCCTTCATGGTCGCAATGTTCTCGTAGGTCCAGCGTGCGGGCGGAACGCGGTTCTTCATCGCTGCGTTCTCTGCAGGCAACCCGAAGGCATCCCAACCCATCGGCATCAACACGTTGTGCCCGGTCATGCGCAGTTGTCGCGCGAGCATGTCGTTGATGGTGTAGTTGCGCACGTGCCCCATGTGCAGTTTGCCACTCGGGTAAGGAAGCATCGAGCAGGCATAAAATTTCTCCCCGGGCGCGTTCTCGCGGACCCGATAGGCATCATTGGCTTGCCAGTCTTGCTGCGCGGCGCGCTCGACAGCGGCGGCGTCGTATTTCTCGTTCATGATCGTTCGGGAATCGGGTACGGCGACAACCGTCGCGCCCTGGGTGCTGGGACGACTTGCATGTTAGTGGCCGCCGCCATGCCTGGGTGCGCCCGGTGCCTTCAGGGGGCAGCGCCGGAGGTTGCAGCGGCGGGCTGGGTGATGAGTCCGATATGCGACAACCCGGCTTGCTGCGCAGCGCCCATCACGCGCGCCACGGTGCCATAAGGCACCGCAGTATCCGCCCTGATTCGCAACTCGGTGTCGGCGTGAACGGCAACGGCTTGCGCAAAACGCACACGCAACACATTGATGGTCACCGGGTGATCATCGAGATAGATCCGCCCGTTTTTCTGGATGGAGACCGCGAGGCTGGAGGTCGGCTTCGGCGCCGGCAGGGCAGCGACCTTCGGTAGATTCAAGGCCACCCGGCCAGCAAGCAACGGCGCCGTGATGATGAAAATCACCAACAGGACCAGCATCACGTCGATCAACGGCGTCATGTTGATGTCGCTCATCGGGGACTCGTCCGTACCTCGCTCGAATCGGCCGAAACTCATGGCGTCCTCACGGCAGCTTCGGGCGACGCGGCGTCAAAGGTCACCGGCGCCACGGCTCCGCCCGGCCTCGAAATGCAGCAGGTGCTGCAAATCGAGCGCAAAACCTTCCAACTCGGCGTCAAGCGCGCGCGCGCGCTTGCCGAGCGCGTTGTAAGCCAGGACGGCAGGGATGGCCACAGCCAGGCCAGCGGCGGTCATGATCAACGACTCGCCTACCGGCCCGGCAACCTTGTCGATTCCAACCTGCTGCGTCGCCGCGATGGTGGTCAGGGCGTGATATATACCCCACACCGTACCGAACAGACCCACGAAGGGTGCTGTGCTGCCAACGCTGGCGAGCAACACGTGGCCCGCATGCAACTGCCGACTCGACGCTCCGAGCGCCTGGCGAAGTTCGCGCCGCACCCGGTCAGGGTAGTGCTGCCAACCGGTCTCGCCAGCGTCGACACGGCTGAGGGTCGCCACCGTTTCGGCCATGTCTGCAGCAAGGCCTTGCGGGTCGGCTTCAAGCGCTGCGCGCACCGCGTCGGCACGCACAGGCGCAGCCCAGAACGCTGCAATACCGCGGGGAACGCGCCGCCTCGCCGCACCGAGCAGAGCCAGCTTCCAGAGGATCACGAACCAGCTCGCAACCGACATGCCCAGCAGCAGCAGCGCCACCACATGGCTCAGTACGTCCCCCTCGGACCAGAAGGCGGTGAGTCCGTTCATGGTCGAACTCGCACCCCATCAGCCCCGCAGGACGTCCTGCATGTCATAGAGGCCTGGCGCCCGACCTGCCAGGAACCGGGCGGCACGCAGGCTTCCCGCGGCGTACGTGGCACGGCTGCTGGACTTGTGGGTGATCTCGATGCGCTCGCCCGCGCCTGCGAACAGCACGGTATGGTCGCCGACGATATCTCCGCCACGGATCACCGAGAAGCCGATCGCCCCAGCCATGCGCTCCCCCGTGTGACCATGTCGACCCCAGACGGCGTCCACCGCGAGGTCGCGCCCGGCAGCGGCGGCGACCACTTCGGCCATTTTCAGCGCGGTTCCCGATGGGGCATCGACCTTGTGGCGGTGATGCGCCTCGATGATTTCGATATCAAAGCCTTCCGCCAGTGCGCGCCCGGCCTGCGCGAGCAGTTGCAGCACGACGTTGACGCCGACGCTCATGTTTGGCGCCAGCACGATCGGAATCCGTGCGCTGGCTTCCCGAAGGCGCGCCAACCCCTCGGTGTCGAAGCCGGTGGTCCCGATCACCACGGCAACCCCATGGCGCAAGCAAGCCTCGACATGCCGCAACGTGCCCTCGGGCCGGGTGAAATCGATCAGGACGTCAGCATCCTGAAGGCCGAGGTCGAGATCGGCAGTGATACGCACCCCGGTGTGCACGCCCAGCCCAGCCCCGGCGTCTTCACCGAGCAGCGCGGCCTCGGACCGATCCAGGGCGCCGCGAAGCACGCACCCGGCTGCTGCCAGTGTCGCCTCGATCAACATCCGGCCCATGCGGCCACTGCTGCCAGCGATCGCAATCCGCAGCGGACGTTCGTAGGAGTTGGCGGTCTCGGTCATCGACGAAGATTGGCGTGGCATGCGGACGGACACCCTGGGCGCGTCGAGGTCAAGGCGTGGTGTCCGGACTGGTCAGGGCTTGGAGGCTCTGGATCTCACTGGCCGGAGCCACGACGGTGAGGGGACCCGCGGGACTCGAAGCGGCGGGACTGGCCGCGATCTTCTTCTCTGCCGCGGCGATTTCGACCTGGAGTTGCGCCGAGCTCAAGCTGCGCGGCTTCGCACCGTTCGCGTGCATTGATTCGATCTGGGCGACGAACGCGTTCTCCGACGGTAACGGATCACCCTGGGTGCGCAGCATGTGCCCATCCTTGTCGAAAAACACCGAGAAGCGGCGCACCAGCGGCGCCCCGTAACCCCGGCGCAGACTGAATACGTAGTCCCAGCGATCGGCGTGGAAAAGATCCTGGAGCAATGGCGTGCCAAGAATGTCGCGAACCTCGGCCTGCGTCATGCCCGGTTTGAGCTGGGCCGCCATTTCCCGGGAAACGAAATTTCCCTGGACGACGTCGATACGGTACGGCTTGAACGTCGTGGTGAGATCGTGTTGCTGGGTGATGCTGCCGCACGCCCCCAGCAACAGGGCCGGCAGCGCCAGCAGGAGGACGTTGCGCGCAAGGCGGGAGAGCTGGAATGGCATCAGGGTTCGGGCGTGTGTGCGCCACCGCAGGGCTGAACTATGATTGGCATTCTAAACACCCCATCGCCCATGTCGGTCACGAACGCACAGGATCTGCGAAACACCGGACTCAAGGTCACGCAGCCCCGTCTGAAGATCCTGGAGATCTTTCAACGGAGCACCCTGCGCCACATGACCGCCGAGGACGTCTACCGGGAATTGCTCAACCAGCAAACCGGGGACATCGGGCTCGCCACCGTGTATCGCGTCCTGACCCAGTTCGAGCAGGCGGGCATCCTGTCACGCACGCATTTCGAGGCCGGAAAAGCGCTGTTCGAAATCAATGAGGGCAAGCACCACGATCACCTGCTGTGCGTCGACTGCGGCCGCGTCGAAGAATTCGTCGACGCCGAAATCGAGCGCCGCCAGCACAGGATTGCGGCCGACCGAGGATTCGTGCTGCGCGAACACTCACTGGCGCTGTACGCCGCCTGCGCCCGCACCGACTGCCCGCACCGGCCTGCGCGCTGAGGCGAGCGCGCGGGGTGGGGAACACGCGAGCCCCGACTCCGCCTCAGTCGTCACCGCCTTCAAGCATCGCGAGACGCTGACGGTCCTGGAATTCCTTGAAGGTATCGATACCCCGCAGTTGGAGAATCGTGTTGCGTACCGCCGCCTCCACCAGAACGGCAAGGTTGCGTCCCGCCTCGACCGGAATCAGCACCTTGCGAATGGCGACGCCCAGCACGTCCTGACGCACGTTACCGGTGGGCAGGCGCTCGAAATCCTGGTCGGTGGTGTCACGACGCACCAGGTGCACGATCAAACGCAGCCGCAGCTTCCTGCGCACCGCCGTTTCGCCGAAGATCGTCTTGATGTCGAGAATTCCTATACCGCGCACCTCCAGCAAGTTCTGGAGCAGCGCCGGGCAATGTCCCTCGATCGAGCTCTGGGAAACCCGCAAAAGCTCAACGCAGTCATCGGCCACCAGGCCGTGCCCGCGCGAGATCAATTCGAGGCCGAGCTCGCTCTTGCCCAGGCCGGACTCACCGGTGATGAGCACCCCGAGACCGAGAATATCCATGAAAACGCCATGCAGAGTCGTGCGGTTGGCGAACAGGCGCGACGTGTGCGCACGCAGCACGTCGATCACGAAAGCCGCCGGCTCGCCGGTCACAAACAGCGGAATACCCGCTGCGTCACTCGCCTCCACCAGTTGTTCCGGTGGCTCCTGGTTGTCGGCGATGACCAGTGCAGGAGGCTCCAGTCCGACCACGCGGCGGATGCGACGCCCGCGGTCGGACTCGTCGGCGTGGGCAAGATAGTGCACCTCACGCCAGCCGAGGATCTGGACCCGGTAGGGATGGATGTAGTTCAGGTAACCCACCAGATCGGCACCCGAACTGGCGCCCTCCACTGCGGCGTCATCGAACCGTCGTTCCGGGTTGCTCTGTCCGGCCACCCAACGCCACTTCAACAACGCGGCGTTGGCTTCGAACAGGGCATCAGCGGATAGGGTTGCGGCTTTCAAGGCGTCAGGCCTGCGAGTCCGGCTGGTGGTTCAAGGCCCGAGACCGGATCATGCCGCGTGCTGCATCGGCGCCCAGTCCTGGACCAGACGGTGCATGGCGGCGGCGTCGGCCGCGTCGAGCAGCCGCTGGCGGAAGACGTCGTCTGACAGCATTTCCGCGACCGTGGACAGAATTTCGAGATGCTTGCCCGAGGCCGACTCGGGCACAAGCAGGAATACAAGCAACTGCACGGGCTGATTGTCGGGCGCCTCGAACGGCACGGGGGTGGCCAGGCGCAGCAGCGCGGCACTGGGTTGCTTCAAGCCCTTGATGCGCCCGTGCGGAACCGCGACGCCTTGGCCAAGGCCGGTGGATCCGAGGCGCTCGCGCGCGAACAGGTTGTCGGTGACAACGGCGCGGGCCAGGCCGAGATGGTTCTCGAACAACAAGCCGGCGGATTCGAAAGCGCGCTTCTTGCTACTCGCCTCGACGTCCACACGCACGTGGGCCAGCGGCAGGATCTGAGCCAATTGATTCATGGCGTTGGACGTGGAATCACGAAGGCTTCAAGTGTATCGGCATGCGTGGGCACGTGGTCAACCCCACCGTGCGGGGGACGTGGAATGCAACGGGGGCCTACGCCCCCGGACACCCCAGACTCACGACCGATTCACGCCAGATCCATATGCTTGCCTGGGACCGCCTGGTGGGAACGCGTACGGTTCTTGTGCTCGACGACCTGCCTGTCGACCTTGTCGACGAGTTCGTCGATGGCGGCGTACAAATCATGGTCCTGGCACTCGGCGAAAATGCTTTTGCCCTTCAGCTGCAAGGTGCATTCAGCTTTCTGCCGTCGCTCTTTCTCCTTTTGCTTCTCGACTGAAAGCAGGACATTGACGCTGATCAGCTGATCGAAATGCCTCACGACGCGGTCCAGCTTGGATTCGACATAGCCGCGCAGCGCCGGAGTGACGTCGATGTGGTGGCCGCTGATGGTCAGATTCATGCTCCCTCCTGGTTCAGAATGGGCGTTCAAAATGGGTCCATGGCCACCGAGCGCGCCGCTGGGTCGCCTCGGCGCCAGTCGCCCGACCCCTGTCCGGACGACGTTTCCAGTGTGCGCCCGCCATGCTTCAAAAGCAAGCATGTGCGCATGCAGCGGCGCGGAGGTGCATGAACAATCGTATGAAAATTGAGGCGCAATCGTAATTTCTGCATGCAATAACTCGGAACGTGCGGCGTACTGCATGCAACTGAAAATTTTGGACACGCGCAGCAGACGTGGCTGCTTGGCCGGATCCGGATGTGACCGTCATGCGCCATGCCATCTGCTGGTGCAGAAACACATCCGCATTGAGCTGAATGCAGCACGGGAGCATGATGCGTGCTGGAGGACGTTGCAACATGGCCAGTTGTTCAGACGTGCCGGAGCCGCGCACCGCAGGCGCTGCGGTGGTGCTGCAGGGTGGAGGTGCGCGCACCGCGTACCAGGCCGGGGTTCTCGCCGGGGTGGCCGACATCGTGCAGCGCGCCGGCTGGCCAGAAGCACGTAATCCGTTTCCCGTTATTTGCGGAACCTCGGCGGGGGCGATGAACGCGACCTTCTACGCCTGCGGAGCGGAGGATTGGCGGATCACGCTCGAGCAACTGCCTGCGCTGTGGCTGCAGCTGCGGGCGCAAGACGTGTTCGATACGCGCGCGACCGGACTGGCGCGCGCCGGTCTGCGCTGGTTGGCCTTGATGGTGTCGGGCTGGGCCGTACGGCAACGGCCACGTTCGCTGTTGGACAACACTCCACTGGCACAGACTTTACGGAACCACCTCGCCCTCGGACGCATCGAAAGCGCCGTGCGCAACGGCCATCTGCACGCGCTCGCCGTCACGGCGTCGAGCTACAACTCGGGGAGGCATCTCACGTTTTTTCAGGGCGTGGCCAATTTGCGCCCCTGGCGCCGCCCCCGAATCTGCGGCGTGCGCCAGCCTATCGGGTTCGAGCACCTGCTGGCAAGCAGCGCGTTGCCATTCGTGTTTCCAGCGGTGCGTCTGCGCGTCGACGGACACAATGAGTTCTGCGGAGACGGTGCCATGCGCCAACTCGCGCCACTGGCGCCAGCGATCCATCTCGGTGCGCGCTGCGCGCTGGCCATCGGTGTCGGCGAACCCCATGGCGCGGCGGCGTGGATGGCGTCTGGCGGTGCCGATTACCCATCCATTGCCCAGATTGCAGGACACGTCCTGTCCACAGTGTTTTTCGACACCCTCGCCGCCGATGTACAACTCGCGCAGCACATCAATGCCGGGGTGCGCAACCTGCCACCCGCAACGCGCGCCAGTCACCCGCTGCGGGAATTCCCGGTCCTGCTCGTCACGCCGTCGGCATCGATCAACGAACTGGCCGCGCGGCATTGGCAACGCATGCCCGGAAGCATCAGGCGCCTGCTCGGCGCCCTCGGCGCTTCCGAGCAGGCGGGCGCGGCACTGGCGAGCTACTTGCTGTTCGAGCCGACGTTCGCACGGGCGCTGGTCGATCTGGGTCTGCACGATGCGTACGCACGCGCCGACCACATCGCGCGATTCGTCGATTCGCACCTGGGTACCGATTGATCAACCGCCGTCGTGACAGCGTGATGGCGCATCCCGGCGCCCGTCAGGCAGGTGCTTCCCGCGGCTCGTCGTCGCGCATCCCCAGCGCCTCGAAATAAACCGAGCGATGCCTGATCAGGCTTCCCACGACCGAGGCGATCACGCATGCCGGCATCGCGGCCATGACGACGTTGTAATTCCGGGTGATTTCGAACACCATGATCGCCGACATGGCCGGGGCATGGGTGGTTGCGGCCAGCAGGCTGCCCATGCCAACCAGGATCCAGAGTGCCTGCGAGTGGCTGGCCTGCGGCACCAGAGCGAGCTGCGACACGATCAGACCCATGGCACCACCCAGCGCCAGCGTGGGCGTAAGTACGCCGCCAGGAATTCCCGCCGCACTGGCTGCAGCGACCGCGATCAGGCGCAGCACGCACACCAGCGCGATCGCGGCCAGGGTCCAATGCCCCAGCAGCATCGACTGCACAAGACTGTAGCCGTTGCCCCAGACCGTTGGCGAAGCTAGCGCCAGCAGTCCGATGAACAGCCCGGCGAGCCCCATGCGGAGTGGCAGCGGACCGACCAGAGCCTGATAGCGGCGCCGCGAGGTGTCGAGCAGCCACAGAAACATGGGCCCCAGGATCCCTGCGAGCAGGCCCAGCAGACTGGCATCGATCAGGTCGATGAACGTGACCGCCGGCACCGCATGCGCCAGGTACAGGGGCCCGCTCGCGAACAGGCTCTGGGTGGTGAGTTCCCCCACCACCGCCGAGACCAGCACCGCCGCGATTTCGCGCAACTGCAAGCCCCCGAGGATGACCTCCGCGACGAACAGGGAACCAGCGATCGGCGCGTGGTAGGCGCCGGCGAACCCGCCGGCGGCGCCGCACGCCACAATGAGACGCTGGTGGGCCGCGTCCACACGCCAGAACCTGCCAATCAGTGACGACACCAGCGATGCGAACTGGATCATCGTGCCTTCGCGTCCGATGGTGATGCCGCCGCTGACCCCCACCAGCGAGGCCACCGTGCGCACCAGATTGGGGACCAGCGGAAGCCGGCCGTCGCCGATCCGCACCGCTTCCATGTACTCCGGACCGCGGGGTCGCCGGACCCAGCGCTGACCGGCCCACATGATGCAACCGCCCCCCAGCGCGGCGAGGGTGGGGATTGCCACGCGCGCCCACACCGGCAGCGCCGCCGCCGCCGCCTCCAGATGACTCTCCGTAGTGTAGAGGTGCATGAGCGCGGACATCGCCGCGCGAAAGGCCTCGACCATCAGCGCGCTCACGACGCCCACCACCGCGGCAATCAGCAGCATCGGCACCATCGGATCCAGACCGAACACGACACGGCTGAAGGCAGCCTCGCGCAGGGAGGACAAGACAGCGAAACGACGGTTTTGCATGGTGACAGTGCGATGGACCGGAGCCCTCAATGGTATCGGTTCGTGGCGCGGTTTTGCGACAATGCCGGCATGGACTCGACCTTGAACCCCGCAGCTCCGGCTTTTCTGGGAAAGATCTGCCTCCCCGATCATCTGGGCGCAGCTCTGGTGGCGCTGCCTCGCCCGCTGGTCTTCACCAACGGTGTGTTCGATCTCGTACATCGCGGCCACGTCACCTACTTGGCGCAGGCCCGCGCGCTTGGCGCATCGCTGGTGGTGGGCTTGAATTCCGACGCGTCGGCGCGCCTTCTTGGCAAGGGCCCCGACCGCCCCCTCAACCCGCAGGATGACCGCGCCGCGGTGCTGGCCGCCATGCAGAGCGTGGACCTCGTCACATTCTTCGATGCCGCCACACCGCTGGCACTGCTCGAACGCGTGCGCCCGGACATCTACGTCAAGGGCGGTGATTACGACATCGAAAGCCTGAAGGAGACGTCCCTCGTCCGCTCGTGGGGGGGGCGGTCCCTGGCAATTGCCCTGGTTCAAGGCCGCTCGACCACGGCACTGGTGGCACGCATCAGGGCGCGATCAGGCCCTTGACAGCCATGCGGCGCCGAGGTGCCGCGCTGGCCTCGGAAATCAAGCGCTCTTGCGCTGCGGCGCGGGCGGGATGCGCAGGGCCTCGCGGTATTTGGCGACGGTACGCCGGGCGACCGTGATGCCCTGCGTTGCAAGTCGCTCCGCGATTTCTCCATCCGACAGTGGTGCTGCGGTGTTTTCCTGCTGGACCATTTGGCGGATGAGGGCGCGCACCGCGGTACTCGAGGCGTTGCCGCCGGTATCGGTGGCCAGACCGGAACCAAAAAAGTATTTGAGCTCGAAGGTGCCGTGCGGCGTATGCAGGAACTTTTGCGTTGTCACCCGCGAAATGGTCGATTCGTGCAGCCCTAGCTCATCGGCGATTTCGCGCAGAACCAGGGGGCGCATGCCCAGTTCACCGTGGGTGAAAAAGTTCTGCTGGCGCTCGATCACTGCCTGGGCTACGCGCTCGATGGTTTCAAAGCGCTGTTGCACGTTGCGCACGAACCAGCGCGCCTCCTGGAGCTGCCCCGACAAGCCGGAACCATCACGTGCGCGCCTTAGCAGGTCAGCGTACAGGCCGTTGATGCGCAGCTTGGGTAACACCTCCGGGTTGAGCGCCGCGCGCCAACGGTTACCCACGCGCTGGGCAATGACGTCAGGAATCACGGTTTGAGCAGCCACGGCGGAGAAACGTGCCCCCGGTCGGGGATCCAGGCGCGCAATCAGCTGCTGCGCTTCGCGCAACGCGGGCTCGTCGGCCTGCAGCGCACGACTCAGGCGCTTCCAGTCACGCTTGGACAGCAGGTCGAGATGTCCGCGCGCGCAGATTGCCACGGCAAGCTCCCGCGCACTGGACGGTGGCAGACGACCGAGCTGCAGAAGCATGCACTCGGCCAGACTGGTTGCGCCAACACCCGCGGGATCAAAGCTCTGAACCAGCTTCAACCCGATCCGTAACGCCTCGGCCAGCCGCTCACGCTCGTCGTCGGAAGCGTCGGTCGCCAACTCCTGGGCCAACTGGTCGGGCCCTTCAACGAGGTAGCCATCGTCGTCGAGGGAGTCGATGACGGCATCGGCCACGACGCGCTCGGTATCGGTGAGACTCAAACCTGCCAGTTGACCGCGAAGATATGCGCGGAGATCGACCGTTGCGTGCGCAAGCCCGAGCGGATCGAAATCGTCGTCGCCTTCCGCGCTACCCCCACTGCCCTGCCAGTTCTCGGCCTGCGCGTCGTCCCAATCGCCACTGTCGGTCGACCAGTCGTCCTGGTCAAGCTTGAGCTCCGCGGTTTCGTCCGTGCGCGCTTCCGGCTCGGCCACGGTCGCAACGTCGGAGACGGGCGGTGCCGGCGCCAACGCTTCCGGCACCGCGGCGACGATGGCCTCGGGCACGCCATCCTCGGCGGATTCGGCAGCGACAACCGGGTCGGCCGCGGGGAGCGTCTCCGGCTCGACGGCCTCCTCCTCGTGCTCCAGGAAGGGATTGGCTTCGAGCATCTGCTCGATTTCCTGGTGCAGTTCCAGCGTCGACAACTGCAACAGCCGAATCGACTGCTGCAACTGGGGCGTCAGCGCCAGATGCTGTGAAAGACGAAGGTTGAGGGATTGCTTCATCGATCCGTCACAGGCGGAAGCCTTCACCCAGATAGACCTTGCGTACGGCCGGATTCTCGACGATATCCGCCGGCGTTCCCGTGGCGAGCACGCTGCCCTCGCTGATGATGCAGGCGTGATCGCAGATGCCCAGGGCCTCGCGCACGTTATGGTCGGTGATCAAGACACCGATACCCCGCGCCTTGAGAAACTGGACGATGCGCTGGATTTCGATCACAGCGATTGGATCGACCCCGGCGAAGGGTTCGTCGAGAAGAATGAACCTGGGATCGGTCGCCAGCGCACGCGCGATTTCCACCCTTCGGCGCTCGCCACCCGAAAGCGCGGGCGCCGGACTGTCGGCCAGATGCTCGACGTGCAATTCACGCATGAGTTGCTCAAGGCGCGCCTGCACCGCCGACCGCGCCAACGGTTTTCCACGCGCGTCGTGCTGCAGTTCAAGGACGGCGCGGATGTTCTCCGCTGCCGTGAGGCCGCGAAAAATGGATGCCTCCTGCGGCAGATAGGACAGTCCCATGCGTGCGCGCAGATACATCGGCAGGCGGGTCACATCGCTGCCATTGACGTGGATTTCTCCCGCGTCGGGGCGGACAAGACCGACGATCATGTAGAACGACGTCGTCTTGCCGGCACCGTTGGGGCCCAGCAGACCGACGACCTCGCCGCCGCGGAGCTCCAGGCTGACGTCACGAACCACGGTGCGACCTCCATATCGCTTCTGGAGGTTCCGCACGCGAAGACTGCCCGCGGCTGTCGGCAGCGTCACGGCTTCCCCCCCAGCCCTGGCGTCGGTCGCAGGCTTGCGCCCGACGGGCGCGACGGCGCAGAGGCCGCGTGCGGCGAAAGCATCACGCGCACACGGCCATCGGGGTTGCCGGCGGTCGCGCCACCGTGACCGCCTGTCACGGTAAAACGATCGGTGAGGTCGTCGTAACGGATCACGGCGCCTTGGGCACGATCGGAGATCTTGCCGTCGAGACGACGCTCCAGGGTCGCCCGGCCGGTGAGGGTCAGCACATCGGACTGCCCGTCATATCGCAAGGTCACGGCGGTGCCATGCATGGTCGGCGTCGGCGCGCCGGGGGATGCATCGAGTGTTTCATCGAAGGTCGCCAACGCGCTCTCGCTGCCGTAGGCGACCGCCTGATCGAACCCCTCGGGGGTTTGACGCACTTCGACACGCGCGGCGCGAATCGTCATGGAACCTCGTGTCACGATGACATGGTCGGTAAACACCGTGACCTGGCGCGCATCGTCGTAGTGCATCGCACCAGCCTCGAACAGCAACGGCTTGGTGCGGTCGGATTCGAGCGCCTGTGCGACCCCCGCCGCTGCCAGCCAGCACAGCAGCGCGACCACGCCCACAAGTTTCGGCATGAAGTTTGCTTTCATGGCGTGCATTGTAGGCAGATGCGGCCTGCCCGGGGATGTTCGCGTACCAAAACGAAACGCCCGCTTGGCGCGGGCGTTTCGTTCATCGGCCGGAAAGAGGCCGGTGACCCAGATCCGACGAGATCACTTCTTGAGGCTCGCGCGGACCTGTTGCACCATCTGGTCGACAGCGTCGAGAACCTTGGCATTCGTCGGGGTCTGCGGCATGGATGCGGACATCGTGTAGGTCCCCTGGACCGCCATCGTCGGCACCCCGCTGATCTGGTAGTCGCTCACCATCTGGGTCGCGCGCTTGGCGTCCATCTGGACACCGAAAGAATTGAAAGCCGCCAGGAACTGCTGCTTCGGAATGCCCTTGCCTTGCAGCCAATTGGCCATCTGGTCACGCGTGAGCAGGGGGATGTGCTGCTGGTGAATGGCCGTGAAGATCGCACTCTGCAGCGCATCGGCCTTGCCCAGCGCCTTGAGCGCGTAGTAGAGCTGCTGCTGGGCCACGAACTGCGGCGCAAATGCCACGGGAACGCGCTCGAACACAACATCAGGCGGCAACTTCTTCACCCATGCTTCGAGTTCGGGCTCGAAGTCGGCGCAATGGGGGCAGTTGTACCAGAAAAACTCGGTCACAACGATCTTGCCTGGTACGTCGACACCACGGGCCACGGGAAGCCGGGCATAACCCTG
>VFSW01001579.1_pt1 | contig 34747 bp, 31 predicted proteins | sample 5358111 | NCBI WGS metagenome assembly VFSW01 (sample SAMN11554181, study PRJNA540505) | mine drainage metagenome | isolation source: sediment from site ElyBrook_90M | place: USA: Ely Copper Mine, Vershire, VT | collected 2017
CGTAGGTACTGTAGTTAGGAGTGTACGTATCGTAGGTACTGTAGTTAGGAGTGTAGGTGTAGTAAGTACTACCACAGCATCCTCCATCACCGCTGTAGCTATTATCAGATTGGGCAAGAGCATGATTTGGAGATACGAAAGCTCCAACTAAGGATACGAGGAGAAACCCTGCAAGCAGAAATGAAAAGTTAATATTTCTTGTGACGATTGTTTTCATACTTTAATAAGGACCTTTCTAGTAACTGCAGCAAACATTACTTTTCAACATTATACAGAAAAAATAAACTGTGTCAAGAGGATGATTAATCACAAAAAGTGACCTGGTGCCAAGACTAGTCCTGGCACCAACACCACTTTTCCTATCGACCCCCATGCCCAAGAAGTATGTAGTGACCTCTCCTTTGACCAAAGGAATAGTATTCCTCTAGCCGCTGTTTCGTGAGAACAGCCCAGAAAAAATCGTTGCACACTCTCAACCGGTATGCCTCCTGAAACCAGTGGCGTCCAAAGCAGTGCCTTGAAAGTCCTGCTGGAGCCCAGAAGGCATGCTGGGCATCGTCTACGTCGATCTGCACTCCTTCTGCATTGAAGAAAGCGAAGACCACTCTTGAGTGGTTAGCTTGCAAGAGATTCACGCACGTGAGCGCATAGGGATATTGAACCATCTGTCCGTGTGCGGCTTCGTATTCCGCACATGCCGGAGTGGAACAGGTCTCACTTGCGGTCACTTTATGTGTAGCAACTGTAACACAGAGAACGAGGACGATAGGAATTAAAAAGAACTTCACTGGCTTTCTCCTTTCTTTCTAAATTCGTGAAAGCCCTATCACATATCATCAGAAGATAAATGTGCGCTAAGCCTTTAGCGAATTAAAATTAAAAATCAAGGTTCGGGAGCAGAGGTGCGTCTGCACATGCTCCCGAATATCTTGTCACGGAGATGAAGATGACGGCGGAGGAGACGCGACTGGCCGGCGACACTCGGTATGAGTGCCATATGCGTCGTGTACCTGCCTGACGATGATCCCGCCTTGAGGGCATGGGTTCTCGCCAACAGGAATGACTTCGACTGGTCCTCTTACTCCTTGATCTTGTGGATAAGAAGTAGAGGATGACGAGCCAAACAGTCTTGCATCTTCTTCCTGAAGTTCCGCTTGGGACGGAATCCGGTGCTTACACCTTGTGTAGAAACCGCCGTGCCCATCAGATCGTCGCCCGACCACCACATCTCCTGGGTGGCACGGTGAAGCACCACGAGGGACCACCTCGATAGTCGGGGCTGTCTGGGCTGATGCCACAGAAAATCCCGAAGTGCTGCTCACCATGAATGCTGCGACTGCAGCAAGTTTTATTAACATGAGTAGAACTCCTTCCAAAGAATATAGTATACCTAAAAATAGGATTTGTCAAGTCTCAGAAAGACTTACTGCAAAGATAGCGTATCAACAAAATTCGCCATTACAACAAATCGGTCAGTCTTTTCTCCAAAGACATCACAAGTGACAAGAACAAGATGTTGACCATCACTAGATAGATTGATGCCATTATCAGTCGCATTTTCCATTGTGACTGATGTCACGCTGTAACGATACTCAGTTGTTGCTGAATATACACTCACAATGTCTCCACTTTTAAGATTTTGTATGCCATCAAAGGTTTTATACGCTCCATCATTTAGAATCGGTAAATAACTAGAGTGCCCAAAAATAAGAACTGTTCCATTCACACCAAGAAATGCTGACCCTGGGTAGTGTACAGCACCCTTAAGAAGGTCGCTGTCGAGCACACTAAGATCAGTTGATGCCGGGTTAGACACAGTGACGTCAAGCTTTATACTCGGGGCAACTATACGTATTGGAGCTTCTCCTTGACCTTGTGAAAGAGTGCCAGCACTAGAAGAATTATCTGATGCTATAGTTATTTGTGCCGATGTAGAAGTTAGGTCAGGGAGCATCCCAGCAATAGCAAGAACGCCAACTAGAACGATAAACAAGGAAAGAAATGCAATAGAAAATGCGCCACGGTGTGTAGCTACTTCCTTAAGGGCACCTTGATACTCTTCTGTATACTCCTGATTCATAAGAAAAATTCCTGATTTCAAACGTTACTACAGTACCTTATATATCTATTTTGTCAAGCTAATCTCATTGACAAGCATAGATGTGTATGATACCGTTCGCCATCATGTCGGAGAGTAATTCGAAGAAACACAAGGATATTTTTATAAGAACTGTCGCCATCATTGGCCTTGTGGCTATTATTATCCTTGGCGGATGGGGCATTATTGAACTTGTCTCTGCCATCCCGACGTTTCTAGGAAGTGCCGGGAGCAACATCGGAACCTTCTTCGGAAGTAAGGCGCAGCCAGAAGCTGTAGCCGTTACCGTGCCCCAATTCACTCCCACAGGAGCGGCATTTACGATTTCGTGGAATCATACAAATTACCCTTCCGGTGACTATGGGTATGCACTTTCATATTCTTGTACGAAAGGCCTTTCACTCAAAGCACCAGCCCCGAATGGTTCCTACCAACCAGTACCATGTAATACGCCGTTTAATTACACAAACGCAACAACAACAATGCAACTTATCCCAAGTGTGATTGGCTCAAGTCAATTGTCGAGCATCTTTTCCATTTCTGCAATTTCCCTTGCAGATGGAAGTGTAACATCTACTGGTACTAGTACCCTCACTGTTTTACCATTACGTGAGAGAACAAATGGGATTCCTGCCCAAAGTGTGGGCGCGTATCAAGCAACAACCCCACAATCTGCACCAACAACTCCTACAATTACTACAACAGTGACTCGCTCTCCTTATTACTCAAATCCCAATGGACTGCCCGATCTTGCAGTACATATTCTCTCTGCCACTCCTGAAGGTAACGGGTTGGTATCTGTAGAATTCATTATACAAAATATCGGCACCAAAGTAACACCTTTCGGCTGGACATTTGATGCTAGCTTGCCAGTGAGCTACACGTACACGTACTATTCCCGCCCACAGTCGGCAATCTACCCAAATGAAAAAATCCTTTACACTCTCAGCTTTGCTCAAACAGCTCAAACATATCCAAATAGTAATTGCTATGTGCAACAGAATGGAACCTACTCAGGCTCGTACCAAACGTATCCCTACCAATATCAAAACTGCTATACATACAGCAACCAAGAAGCATACGGGTATACTGGAAACACGCTCACAATTACTGTCGATCCATCAGATCTTATTCAAGAGCTTAGCAAGGTCAACAATACGGCCAGTATTACAGTTCCCGACCCTTACTACTAGGAGTTAGATATCAAGGTTCGCAAGCTTTGCGTTACTTTGAATAAAAGACTTTCGAGGAGACACATCCTCGCCCATCAAAATATCAAAGACAGTATCTGCATCAGCAGCATCTTCAATAGTCACCTGTTTAAGTACCCGACGGGCAGGATCCATAGTTGTTTCCCAAAGCTCATCTGGATTCATCTCTCCAAGACCCTTGTAGCGCTGGATGTGTACTTTCTGTTTTTTTGATTTAATGTCTTCCGTGCTCTCTAGCTCCTCAGCTTCATTTGAAGCTCCCTCTTCTATTTCAACATCTGTTCCAATCAATCGATCTTTTTCTTCGTCAGAGTATACGAATGTTACCTCTCTCCCTTTTTTAATTTTATACAGCGGCGGTTGTGCAATATAGAGAAAGCCCCCATCAATGACAGGCCGGAAGTGACGGAAAAAAAGTGTGAGGAGGAGCGTGCGTATGTGAGCACCATCAACATCTGCATCGGTTGCGATAATAATCTTATGGTAGCGAAGTTTAGTAATATCAAAGACATCTCCTATGGCAGTACCAAGTGCGAGAATGAGATGCTTTATTTCTTGAGAGGCAAGCATCTTATCGAGCCGTGCTCTTTCAACGTTGAGAATTTTCCCACGCAACGGAAGTATCGCCTGAATACGACGATCTCGACCTTGCTTGGAGGAGCCTCCTGCAGAATCCCCCTCAACAATGAAGAGTTCTGATTCCGTCGCCTCCTTGCTTTGACAGTCTGCGAGTTTTCCAGGAAGTCCAAACCCCTCGAGAGCCCCCTTGCGCAGTACTGAATCTTTTGCTGCTTTTGCCGCTTTTCGGGCCTTTAGTGCTAGTATGACCTTTCCTACAATAGTACGAGCATCGTCAGGATTCTCCTCAAGAAACGTTGAGAAGGAGCAGCTCATGATAGTGTCTACGGCACCGCGAGCTTCCATAGAACCGAGCTTCGCTTTTGTTTGTCCCTCGAATTGGATCTCGCGGAGTTTAACTGAAATGACAGCAGTGAGTCCTTCTAGGACATCTTCGCCAGTAAAATTCTCTTCACTTTCCTTAAGAGCATTGTTCTGCCGTGCATAGGTATTAAGCGTGCGTGTGAGAGCTGTGCGAAAACCAGTGATATGCGTTCCCCCTTCGGCATTGTAGATATTATTGGCGAAAGGGACGACTCGGGCAGAAATGTCGTTGACATATTGGAGCGCAATTTCAACCATAACCCCATCTTGTTCCTTTTCTACGTAGAAAATATTTTTATGGATAGGTTTTTGATGTCGGTTATAAAACGAGATAAGTGAACGCAGACCTCCTTCAAAGTAGAAGGCTTGCGATGGACAGTTTGTGAGAAGTCCTCGAACGTAAAGAACTTTCCCAGGTTCCGGAAGGTGCGCAGTGCTTTGTCTGGCATCAATAATGGTGATTCGCAATCCTTTGACTAGGTAGGCTTGTTCGCGCAAATGAGAGACGATTTTATCAAAATCAAAATGAATAGAGGTATTAAAAATCTCACTATCAGGAATAAAGGTAATAATAGTTCCGTGCCAGGAGGAGGTGCCAATCTTTTTTACCGCTGCCTTTTTCTTTCCTCGAAGATACTCTTGTATGTAGGCACTTCCTTCTCGGTAGACTTCCGCACGGGTGTAGGAAGACAGCGCATTCACGACTGAAACACCTACACCGTGTAATCCTCCAGAGATCTTATACCCATCACCCCCAAACTTTCCTCCAGCATGAAGTACTGTCATGACTGTTTCAAGCGCGGATACCTTCGTTTGCTTATGTATATCAATGGGAATACCTCGACCATTATCAGCAACACGAACCGCACTCCCCGGTAAAAGAACCACTTCGATATCATCAGCAAAACCACCCATTGCCTCATCACAAGAATTATCAAATACCTCCCACACAAGATGGTGGAGTCCATCAGGACCGGTAGTGCCAATGTACATACCAGGTCGGCGACGTACTGCCTCAAGCCCCTCAAGAACAGTGATATCTGCAGCACTGTAGGAGCTATTTGTTGCTTTTTTTTGAGCCATAAATATAGATAAGCCCTCAAAGGCTTACCCATTAATTTTACCAGAAATCAAACTATTTTAAAAGGGTTCTAATGTTGAAAAAATACCTAAAAATAAGGTCAAAATAGTCGGTCTATTTTCCTTTTTCACCTCAAATAAAACGGTGATATTCTTAGCTCTTAGCGTACTATTGCTGAGAATTCTGAAGCGGTCTTGTTTTCAATATTTTTATGAATGATGTCTATCTCTTCGTTGGTAAGAGTACGGTTTAAGTGTCTATAGGTGATTCTGAATGTATAACTTTCTTTACCTTCTCCAAATTTATTTTTATCTTCGTATCGATCAAGTAGCTTCACTTCTTCAACAAACTCTCCTCCTATTTCACGAACAATCTCATAGTAACGGTTGATGTTGAATGAGTTTTTCTCTACCACGAAAGAGATATCCCGAACCACGGGCGGATACTTACTAACCGGTTGATAGATATGTCTAAGGTCTTTAAACTGTTTTAATACTCTCTCATCAGTCGAACGAAGGAGCCGAATATCTGGAATATGCATTTTTACCATGGCAAGACGATCCGCACCAAAGCCAAAGGCCCATCCATTGTAGATATTTGGATCAAAACCTAAATTTTTAATAACAGCGGGGGAAACAATACCCGCACCGAGTATCTCTATCCACTTATCTCCCCAGGCAATATTCATTTCGAGGCTTGGATCTGTATAAGGGAAATGGTCAACACGAAATTCCGCTTTCACATCTTCTCCAAAAAGAGAGCGGGCAACTTCCCATAAAATGTTTTCTAGGTCTCCTTGTCCAAGCTCTTTGATTTCTTTTTTACACATAAAAAGACCATCAATATGATGAAGAATGTTTGAGTGCTGCCAATCAATTTCATCTCGGCGAAATACTATGCCATAACAGAGAGCTCCGACGGAACCATACTTCTCTAACCTTTCTCGGATCTGAGGAAGCTCGAGATAATACTTCCACATAAGACTCGTGTGCGGCCTAAGAATATGTTTCTCGTCAACGTAGTACGTATCACTTTGGGTACGAGCAGGGTGGTCTTTCGGGAAATTAAATAAATCAAAGACAATTTCTGGAGAGATAATTTTTGGAGTTTCTATAACATCGAAACCCTTGAGACTTGGTAGATTGACAACAAGATCAGTAATTAATTTGACCGGATTTCCCTCTGTTCTTGTAAGATCGGGGGCCGCAAGGTACCCCATCAGTCGTTTTGCCTGAAGATCGCTGCGTGTGGCAAGCTTCTTTAGAATTTCTTCTTGTTCTTCTAAAGAAACAGAATAGTGGGAGCGGGTAAGATGTGGCTCTGTATACATATTTCCCATGGCAACTAGTTAATTATAATGTATAAATAAGAAGCCCTGTCGACAGAGCTTTTTCTCTTCTTCACATCAACTTTGTGTGTTTCTTAGAAAAGAGTAGCCCTTTTAAAACATGCGCTTCTAAAAAAGAAAAAACTGCTACAAATGATTACATCGAGAATATTCACGTTCATGACAACACTATACCCCACGCTTACTTGTCCAAGCAAGATGTGAAAATCTCTTAGGCTAGAGGGACCAAACTGCCCTGTCGTGTAGATGTTTGTACTTTTAAAACAAAGGTTTTTGTGGTAGTCTGTGAGCATATCTATGAACGGTTCGCTAGGTGTATACATATCGCTATTTACGGCCCTCTATTTCGAGGTATTTTTGCTTATAGCTTTTTTAGAAAATAGACCCCGAGGACGTTCCTCTTCTCTTCCTCAGCACTATCCAAGCGTGTGTATTGTGGTTCCAGGTTTTAACGAAGAAAAAACTATCGCTGGAACGATTGAATCTCTTCTTGCTCTTGAGTACCCAAAAGATAAACTCTCCATCATGGTCGTTGATGATGGTTCAACTGATTCTACGGGAGAAATAGCGCAGCAATTTGTTAAGACACACCCAGATTCTGTGCAGTATTTTTACAAAGAGAATGGAGGCAAATATACGGCACTTAATTTCGCCATTGCTCATACTTCCGCAGAGTTTGTCGGCTGTCTTGATGCAGACTCATTCGTGGTTCCGAATAGTCTTATTGAGATCATTAAAAAATTTGAAAGTGACCCAACCATCTGTGCTGTCACTCCTATCATGAAGGTATTCCATCCGCACAATATCTTAGAATTGATGCAATCTGTGGAATATACATTCGGCATCTTCTACAAAAAAATGTTCGACAATATCTCTGCTATTTCAGTTCTACCGGGCCCATTTTCTATCTACCGGCGCAATATGTTTGATAAAATTGGTTTATTCCGCAAAGCACACAATACAGAGGACATGGAGATTGCATTTCGTATGCATGCCCAGAAGCTTAAAATTGCCAACGCACACACCGCTCATGTCTACACGACGGTGCCAAAAAACCTGCGCGCTTTAATAAAGCAACGAACCCGTTGGTGTCAGGGTTTTCTTCAAAACCTCATCGATTATCGATACATGTTTCTCAATCCTCGTTTTGGCAATTTCGGTATATTGGTGCTCCCTTTTGGCCTAGCTACCTTTGTTTTAGGCCTTTATACGGCAGGGTATGCTCTCTACCGCGTTACAACTCTTGTTGCAAATCGTGTAAGTGATTTGTGGTTAACTGGCGTTCCACTCCAGGTTCCAGCGTCACATTTAAGTTGGTTCTTTCTCAACACCAATACACTAAGTTTTCTTGCTATTGCTACATTTTGTATGACCATCCTAGTTATTGTACTCGGACAACGCATTGCAGAACACAAGTTGCCTCTTACCTCGATTGCGTACTATTTTGTTTTCTTTGGTCTCATTGCGCCACTATGGTTAGCGCGAGCAGCATGGGGAACCCTGAGAGTACGTGAGAGCGTCTGGAAATAACTATGCGTTTTGCGCGCTACATCTTGGCATTTATTATTACTGCCGCGATTTTCGCGACAGCTTTTTATACCGCCTCTCGCATTGATACTCAAAGAATTAGTGACATACAAGCGTCCGAAAATAGTCTATCGATTGAACTCCTTTCTTCAGAGACACAATTCGAACTGCTTGGCAATCTCGACTGTGTATCCCTCTCACAGCCACAGCAACCGGTTCTTTCAAGTGAGCTCAACTCACTCGCAGATCGTTTATCACTTGCAGAACAAAATCTTGGGATTGCTAATCCACAAGTTATAGAGCTTAAAGAACAATACTCTCTACTCGAAATTCGAGATTACCTGCTTTTACAGCAGATTGCACAGAAGTGTAGGAGTATTAAGCCAGTATATGTACTCTACTTTTATTCAAATGCTGGTGATTGTGCTGACTGCTCAAAGGCAGGTGATGTGCTTACCTACCTGAGAGGAACCTACCCTGGTTTACGTGTGTATGCATTCGACTATCACCTTAACTTGCCTGCGCTACAAACCCTCATTGGCCTCAAGCACGTAGCGGATACGCTTCCTGCATTTATCATCAATAACGGGACTCCGATATATGGGTTTAAAAATGTTGCAGAAATGGAGCAACTCATTCCAAACCTTAATTCGCTCGCAACCTCCTCAAACGCAACAAGCACTATTAATTTTTAACTCTTTCTAGCAATTTTAGTGCGAAGAGTAGCACATGGGAATGAAGTACACTACTTGTGGCTGGATAGGTGTAAAATGTTGGCAACGTGGATTACGGTAATAGGGAATCCTAAAAACACAATGCCCTTTAATATACAAAATGTTAAACGCGGTTTTACTCTCATAGAACTTCTTGTTGTCATTGCGATTATCGGCATTCTTGCCTCTATCGTGCTCGTATCTCTCAATGGTGCCAGATCGAAGGGACGAGATGCCGTACGTGTGAGTGCTCTCCATGAAATCCAGACTGCCGTCGAAGAATATGCCAACGATAACGGACATTACCCAAACTCCAATGGGACCTGGACTTCTTTCGACTCACCTACATACAGCCCTAATCCTATAGTCACTCCTAATGCTACTAATTTATCGGCAGCACTAGCGCCATATATCAAAGGAGAAGCAGATCCCTTAAGTCTTGGCGGCGATAGTGGGTATTTATATATTGGCGCGGGTAATAATTACTGCATTTTAATCTGGAGAACCCCAGAAAATCTTAACGATTTCAGTCCTTCTCTTATTCCTCCCACAAGATGCACCAGCTGGAATTCCAGTGGGCAATGTACCTCTCCTGGCGGAGTGAATGCAATTTATATGGGGGTTGGAACCTATGCTGGTGGGTGTTAGATGTTAGTTAGAATAAACTATAAGTGAAACCCGCCATCTTAATAGGTTTCACTTCTTTACATCGGCAAGATAAGCAAAGCGCCATTCGGATCACCCGACCCTGCTTCTCCCCAATTCCACGAAGCAGCGCATGTAGGCTGTTTGTAGGTAGGAGGCGCTGGATTCTCAAGCTCCATATAGAGCACTGCATAACTTCCCGAAGCGCTCCCACAGGCAGTTCCGGCTCCGCTGAACGTCACATAGCGATATGTACACTCAGTCCATCCATTGCCATTATTTGCTGGCCAAAAGGTCTCCTCGGGTACCTTTGCTATATCGCCATCGGAAACTAGATACGGCATAAATGAGTGGCCAGTGTCATTTGCGTTGCCGCACTCCCAGTTCCACCAGGTGCCCACACCACCAGGAATTGAGGGTGGATAATTTCCATGATTGTTTGCGTACATCTCAAGTGCCGTGTGAATTGTCTGCATATCTGAAAGCCGTACGGCATCTCGTCCCTTCGATCTGGCACCATTGAGAGATACGAGCACGATAGAGGCAAGAATGCCGATAATCGCAATGACAACAAGAAGTTCTATGAGAGTAAAACCGCGTTTAACATTTTGTATATTAAAGGGCATTGTGTTTTTAGGATTCCCTATTACCGTAATCCACGTTGCCAACATTTTACACCTATCCAGCCACAAGTAGTGTACTTCATTCCCATGTGCTACTCTTCGCCTAAGTCGGATAAAAATTTTTCTGAAACTGACTCAAGTCTAAAACGTGAGCCGAGAGTGGGGCTTGAACCCACGACCTACGGTTTACAAAACCGTTGCTCTACCAACTGAGCTACCTCGGCATATCTTATACTATTAATCATCCACAATAACGTTTCTGTGTCGTGAATGTTTAGCAAGAGTTTTTTTGTGCTCCGCTACTTCACGAAGAAATTCAGAGGCTTTGATATTGCTTGGTGGCGGAAGTGTTTTTTGACGAATGGTATTGAGTACTTGTTCCAACGTATGCTCAGTCCACAAAATAGCGCTTGCGAGTGCATGACGTGTGATATCATGAAGTTCTAATCCAGCTCGATGGAGCACTGACCTCGCTTTGCTTGGCAGTGTATCTTTACTCCACGACACAGTGACGTGTACAAACCCCATCACGGTCGGTCGAGCCCGTACCGCAAACACTTTACCAGTTTTAATCTCCCAGCGCTTAATATATATAAGAGCCACCATCCCAATAATAGATAGGTAAAGAATAACTACTAGAAACAACACCATAGAGCTCTAGTATCTACCGGACTGAAAAAACTGCAAGATCTCCTACACCAATGCGCTCTCCAAATTTTTGGGTAGCACTCGCAATAAGATCAGCAATTGTTTTTGTCTCATCCTTAATGAAGGGCTGGGTCAGGAGTTCTTCTATACTTCCTGGCTTCATGGCAGCTGCGTGCATTGCAATGTCTCGCCCAAGGGAACGGAAATCATCATTTTTTGATACAAAATCTGTCTCACACAAAAGGAGCACTATGGCTCCCACTTGTCCTGTGGTGTGTATATAGGAAGCTACAGCGCCAGCGGAGAGTGTGCGGTTAGACTTCTTTTGTGCTGCTTCAATTGCGTGAGAACCAAGAAGAGCGAGTGCCTTGTCACTGTCTCCACCAGCCTCTTCAAGTGCACGCTTACACTGCATAACAGAAATGCCTGTCTTTTCGCGCAGTGCCTTAACCGCTTCAGCTGTAATAAGTATACCCATACGTGAGGATGCTATCCGTTTTCTATTGTGTAGGTTCAGAAGGAAGCGGCATATTCTCGGGAGTGGTGAGATATGTTTTTGTAATTTCACTAAGTATATAAGAAATGCTCTGAAGCGTAGAATCATTTGCTGGAATAGGGTATGCCACAGCATTCGCATTACAGTCACTATTCATAATCGCTATGACAGGTATGCCCATTTTCATTGCTTCTTCTACCGCGATATGTTCATGTTTTGGATCAACCACGCACAGGGCATCAGGTAACTTTTGCATACCACGAAGACCACCAAACATTACCTCAAGGTCAGTAATTTCTCTATCAATGAGAACCCGTTCACGTTTCGTAAATTGAGCAAGCTCACCCTTTTCCCGCTTATCAGAAAGATCTGCGAGGCGTGCCAATCGTTTACGAATTTCCGGGAAATTTGTGAGAGTGCCACCAATCCATCGCGATACGACATAGGGAGCCCCGAAACGTTCTGCTTCACGGCGAACAGCCTCACGCGCCTCTGCCTTACCGCTTATAAACAAAATAGTTTTATGGTCTTTCGCAAGACTTTCGACAAAAGTAAGGGCTTGCTCAATACAAAGTGCCGTTTTCTCAAGGTCGAAAAGCTCAATACCTCCCTTAGTAGCGAAAATGTAGCGAGCAACAGAAGGATGTCGGCGCGATGGAGCATACCCAAAATGGGCCCCTACCGAAAACAGTTTATCTATCAACACATTTGTGTCCATATCGCGCTACAGCCTATCACGCAGATACACTTTCCGCAACCACATTTTCCTTAAGCGCGTCGAGAATTGGGCCGAGGTTTCCTGCAAAGATGGCGGGGAGATTGTGCCATGACTCCTTGATACGGTGATCCGTAACCCTATCCTGCAGCACATTGTAGGTACGAATTTTTTCGGAACGGTCGCCGGTACCAATCTGCTCTTTACGCTGTGCCGCGTGCTTCTTCGCTTCTTCTCTCTCCTGTTGGGTTTCAATTTTTGCCACGAGTACCTGCATGGCTCGCTCACGATTAGCAAGTTGGCTGCGCTCACTTTGAGATCGCGCATCAAGTCCCGTCGGTATGTGGATGAGCCGTACTGCAGTCTCAACTTTATTTACATTCTGTCCTCCTGCTCCTCCCGAGCGAGAGAACTCCATCTCGATGTCGGCTGGGTTTATCTCTATCTTGTGTTTTTTGCGCAAAGGAAGGATAGCAACTGAGGCAGTAGAGGTATGGATGCGCCCACTTTTTTCTGTTGTAGGTACTCTCTGAATACGATGTACGCCAGTTTCAAAGCGTAGTTTTTGATAGACATCTTTTCCCTTCAGCTCAAAAGTGGCTTCTTTATATCCTCCCAAGTCAGTTTTTGATTCTGAAATGACACGAGCACTCCACCCCTGAGACTCAGCGTACGCTCGGTACATATCAGCTAAGGTCTCTGCGAACAATGCCGCCTCCTCTCCGCCAACTCCCGCACGCACTTCAAGAATAACCTCATGTGGAAATTCCTCTTGAGTATCTTTCTGCGTAAGGATTCGCTCCATGTCATCTAGAAGCATCTTCTCCTGCTCTAAAAGTCGAGAGAGGTCTTCGCGCGCAAGTTCTCCAAGGTCTCCTCCTGCGAGATGTTGTAGCTCTCCTTTTTCAAGGAGAATTCGTTCAAGCTCTTGCGCAAGATACGCAGTCTTTGGATGTTTCTTATAGCGGTCTATCTCCGCTTCATTCATCTACTTTTTTGACTTCTTAGCAGCCGCTCGACGGGCTCTGAATTTCTCTACTCGACCAGCAGTATCAAGAATCTTGTCGTTCCCGGTGTAAAAAGGGTGACATGCACTGCAAATTTCAACGTGAATTTCCTTTACGGTTGACCCAACAGTGAAAGACTTCCCACATAGACAGGTGACTTTAGCATTGGGGAAATAGGTGGGGTGAGTGTCGGCCTTCATTGAAATAGAACTATAGCATGACTTTATTTTTACGCAATATCATGAGCCAGAGGAGCCATTAATGATATTAATTTCTTGCTGATACTTCGTTGCAAACTGTGCCACAGAGTTTCCATAGAAAGCCAGGCTCGGATCGTGCGCATTTGCGCACCCAGTGAGATAACACATTGCTGCGTGATATTCTGCCGATGGAGTTTGTGCCGCTGCACCATCGTCAGTAAGGTAGAGAGCTGCAGCCATGAACGCATCCTTTGGATTCCAAGGATTAGGTGGGGTATCTCCAGTAAGCATTCCTATGCGATCTCCAGAACTACTGTAGCTCCAGCTTGGTGCACTGTAGCCAGCATAGAGCGCCCAGGTTGAGGGAATAAATTGGGCGGGACCCATCGCTCCTCCCCACCCGTACCACTGTCTTTTAGAGACTGGCAGTGTATTTGGATCAAGTCCGAGGCTTTTGGTAATAGCCAAAAAAGCCGGGATATTGCTTGGACTCATATCAACTGTGTAGGTGCCAGTGCCAATATTTGCCCCAAGATTACTTTCTTCAGTAATAACACCGAGGAGAAATGCGGGGCGGATGCCTGTTTTTTGCTCAGCTTCATTTGCGTAGGTAAGTGCATCTCCAAATGGGATAGCGGCAGAACCAGTGAGAGAGAAAAGTGCACTGCGAATTTGGGCAGCACTTTGCTGCGTTTGTGCTATGAGCGCCTCATAGGCCTTCTCTTGCCCTTTCGTCGTGGTCAAGATCTGATTCTTTTCATTTTCTTGTTGCTGAATTTGTTCCTTCTGAAGCTGTTGGGCTTGAAGAAGTTGCGTTTCAGTTCCCTGCTGCTGCTCTAACACACTAGCCTGTTGCTGAGTGGTTTGTGTCGTCCCTTGAATTTGATTGAGAGATTGCTGTACTCCTGCATTAATTGAATTAAAGGTTTGAAGGTCTGAGAAAAATGTGGATAGGTCTTCTGATGAGAGGATGGCAACGATGAGTGGTGTTGAGTCTAATTGGTCTTCCTCGCGTAAAATACCTGCGAGGGATTGCAATTCTCCTTGGAGCTGTGCGTTGAGGCTTGTGATTGTTTGATCCTTTACACCAATGTCCGCATTAAGTTGTTCTATCTCAATGTTACGAGCCTGTATTGAAAGCTGAGCCTGAGTAATCTGGGCAGTAAGAATGGCTATGTCACTTTGAAGTGACGTCTGCTGGCTCTGTTTTTGATTAAGTATTTGTTGCTGTTGTTGAATTTCTGACTCAAGCTGATTGAGTTCATCTTGCAGCTTAGCCTTATATGCCCCGACAGAACTGGTAGCAGTACTGGAGTTGACGTTTGAACTCTGCGCTCTTGCGGCATGTACGCCAACAAGAACGCTCGCGGTGGCAATAAGACAGATAGTCAGGGTACGCCACGTGTATATACCCATGGAACCAAGTATACCATCGGGAGGATACCCCTTTAGGATTTTGTAGTGCTAGGATGCTCGTTTGTGGTACTTTCAGATACTTCTTCTTCCTTTTTACCGCGCTCCTGAACTTCAATTTGAGAAATATCCATAGCAACAGGCTCTTCGGGCTCTTCCTGCGCGATAGAAATCATTGCGACTACCTCATCTTTGTCGATTGAAATTTTTGCACTTTGCGGTAGCAGGAGATCTTTTATTTGAATCTGATCGTTGATATTTTCTAGAGTACTTATATCTACCACAATAGCGTGCGGAAGATCTTTAGGAAGCACTTCCATATCAAGTTCACGCATCACTTTGACGAGAATTCCTCCAAGATCCTTGACCGCCGGGGACACTCCTTCAAACACAAAAGGTACTGACACACTTACTGTTTGACCTTTCTCTATCACATAAAAATCGGCGTGCACTGGTACATCCAAGACCGGATCTACTGCAACAGCATGAATGAGAGCCTCCTTATCAGCTCCAAGACCTTGAAGTGTAATCACGGTAGACTCCCCCGCCTCATGAAATACTTTTTCAAAATCCTTGTATGCGACAGCAATTGGGGTTGAGGGCTCCTTTCTCCCGTACATAACAGCAGGGAGCATCCCCTCACGGCGCAGAGCCTCAGCTGTCTTAGATTCTCGTGTGTGTATTGTAAGCTGCATGCGGAGACACTGTAGCGGATTTAAAGAGAGTTCGCAACTATAACTTACCCGCAAAGAGAAGCACTTTCTGAGTGATATAGTTTTTCATTGCCTCAACCGAAGGCTCAAGAAATTTGTAGGGGGTTGTTTCGCTCGGATGCGTAGTGAGACTCTCCTCCAATGTCTTTTGGTAGAGAACTCGTAGATCAGTATTTATGTGGATCATAGCAATTCCTGCTTTTATAGACGCGCTAAATTCCTCATCACTTGAACCTGAGCCCCCGTGAAGAACAAGGGGAACGGTTACCGCTTTGGCAAGTTCAGCAATACGCTCGGTAGAAAGCTTTGGCTGCCCATGCATGACTATACCGTGAATGTTTCCTACCGCGGGAGCAGCGAGATCAATACCTGTTTGAGTCACAAATTCTTTGAGATCCTGAGGGGTCGTCATCATACCCTCTGTAATCGCAACCCCTGGTGGAGGCGCATCAATAACAGCAGATGATGTACCGATGTAGCCGAGTTCTCCCTCAACAAGAATATCCTTACTGGAGGTGTGAGCGAGCACAATTCCTTCCCTTAAAAGGGCTACGTTAGCTTCAAAGGAAAGTTTTGAGCCGTCAATCACAATTGAATCAACACCACTATCAAATGCCGCCTTCGCTTTTTCAAGGCTGTAAGTGTGATCTGCATTAAGATAGAGAGGAATTCCTTCCCCGCGGTAGAGGTCAATGAGTGCTCGAGCATGGGAAATGGGGAAAAACTCTCGCTCACCTTCTGAAAGTCCAACTACAATAGGGAGGTGTGTATTTCTGGCCACTTCGGCGATAGCCTCGAGTTGATTTGAGTCAGAAATATTAAAGTGTCCGAGCGCCTGGTGGGAGGAGTGGTAATTCCCAATAAGCTCGCGCAGTGTCGGCATACTTTCAGTATATACTACAGGCATGCCTCTTGATGTGCTTTCAATCGGTGATGTTGTTGTCGATGATTTTATCCGACTCGAAGAAGCATCCGTGCACTGCACGATACACTCCGAGACATGTGAAATCTGCATGCGCTGGGGAGATAAAATACCCTTTGAGTTTTCTCTTCGTGTCCCCGGGGTAGGTAATGCGGCAAATGCCGCGGTGGCCATGTCACGGTTGGGACTCAAGAGCACGCTGCGCGCGTATGTGGGGAATGATGTATTTGGAAAAGAGTGTATTGACTCACTTATAAAAGAGAGAGTGGAAACTGATTTCGTTGAAATAGTTGAAGGAAAGAGTACTAACTACCACTACGTGCTGTGGTTTGAGAGCGAGCGCACCATACTCATTAAGCACGAGGTATTCGAGTACTCTCTTCCCCACCTCCACACTCAACCAAAATGGGTATACCTCTCGTCCCTTGGAGAAAATGCTCTCCCTTACCACGAGCACATTGCCGAGCAACTTACAGAGTGGCCAGATACAAAGCTTGCCTTTCAGCCTGGTACCTTTCAGATTGAGATTGGTGCTGAAAAACTAAAAAATATCTACGGGAGAAGTGAGATTGTTGTATGTAATAGAGAAGAAGCAGGCCTCATTCTTCATATGGACAAAATGAGTGATATAAAACTTCTTTTGGAAAACTTGCATGCACTTGGTCCACGCTATGTGGTCATTACTGATGACAGGGAAGGAGCCTACGCCACTAATAGTGAAAAACAGTTCTACTACATTCCCATGTACCCTGATCTACGCCCACCCTACGAACGCACAGGGGCTGGAGATGCGTTTGCCTCAAGCATTATTGCGGCCCTTACTCTTGGGATGCCCTTTGAAGAGGCACTCTTGTGGGGACCCATTAACGCTATGTCGGTCGTGCAAGAGATAGGTGCACAAAAAGGTCTCCTCTCGCGAGAGGCACTTGAAAAGTACCTCAAAGAAGCACCAAGTGAGTATCGCCTCCAGTCTCTCTAAAGGAAACTACTTTCTTTTGCGTTCTACTACTTTTTTAATGGCCTCAACAATGTGCGTGACTCCCATGTGGTAGTACTCGATTAATTCTTTTGGTTCTCCAGACTGACCAAATTGATCGTGTACGCCAATAAACTCTATCGGAACTGGGCAGGTTCTTGCGAGTAATTCTGCCACTGCGCTTCCCATCCCTCCTGCAATTTGATGCTCCTCTACTGTGACAACTGCACCAGCCTTATGTACGTAGGAAATAAGAGTCTCCTCATCGAGAGGTTTTATGGTGTGAATGTTTATGACGACAACTGGGATAGAGTGCTCGAGCTCCCGAGCTGCAAGAAGCACATTGTAGAGAAGAGGACCTGTGGCGCATACCACAACTTCTGGTTTCTCGACACTCCAGACCACAAGCGCTTTACCTATATCAAAGGGAGTGCTCTGGGTTGTGAGGAGAGGAGTTTTTTCTCGAGCAAAGCGTAAGTACACAGGACCAGGAATATCAACTGCGGCGAGAGTCGCTTTACGTGCTTCCTCTGCGTCGCACGGTGAGAGTACTGTCATACGAGGCTGTACTCGCATGAGTGCGAGATCCTCAAGCGCTTGGTGTGTCGCGCCATCAGGACCAACGGAGACACCCGCGTGCATGCCAGCAATTTTTACCGGCACGTTATTGAGCGTGATCGTCGTGCGAATTTGTTCATTATTTCTCCCGGGAGAAAAGGTTGCGTACGAGGCAATGAATGGAATTTTCCCATAATTTGCAAGACCGCTTGCGATGGTCGCCATACTTTGTTCAGCAACACCCGCCTCAATGTAGCGCCCGGGATATTTTTCCTTAAATGGAAGTACCCTCGTTGATTCAGCAAGATCCGCACACAGCACGACTACTCGCGGGTCACGCTCGCCGAGCTCAAGGAGAGCCTTCCCAAATCCGTCGCGAGTTGGAGCTTGCTCTTTACCTTCAGCAAAATCCTCTCGCAAGTATGCATCTTCCTTTACCATACGTGCATTATTCGTGCTCGCTTAAAATTTTACCCTTAAGTGTGCGCAATTCCCTTAGAAACCTCTGTGCTTCTTCTTTGGAAGGTGGTTTGCCATGCCAGTGGTAATCAAACTCTATTTCTTTAATACCTTTTCCAGGAATAGTGTGCGCAATGATGAGAGTCGGTTTTTCATAAATTGCTTTCGCCTCTTCAACGCTGTCAATAAAGGCAGCGATGTTGTGGCCATCTACTTCAAGAACGTGCCAGTTAAATGCCTCATACTTTCGCGTGAGGTCCTCAAGGGGCATCACTTGCTCCGTCATTCCATTTATTTGTATGTTGTTACGATCAAGAATCGCCGTCAGGTTGGAGAGTGCGTTATTTCCAGCAAACATTGCACTCTCCCATGTGTTACCCGCATCTTGCTCTCCATCACTCATGACGCAGTACACTCGAAATGTTTCTTTATCCATCCGCGCCCCAAGTGCATAGCCCGCTGCTTGTCCAAGACCGCTTCCGAGAGGCCCAGAGGTCGTTTCAAGACCAGGAAGTCTCATGCGCTCTGGGTGCCCTTGGAGCCTTGAGCCAAGCTTTCTTAGTGTGAGACACTCCGCAACTGGAAAGTACCCTGCGTGAGCCATAGCCGCATAGCGTACAGGAACAATGTGTCCGTTTGATAGTATTAAACGATCTCGTTTTTCCCACTCTGGGTTCTTCGGATCATGGTTGAGGATATGAAAGTAGAGAGCAGCAAAAATATCTGCCATACCCATGGGACCAGCAGTATGACCGGAACCCGCTGCGAGAAGCATCCGAATGATAGTCTCTCGTATTGCTTCAGCCTGTAACTCAATTCTCTTTATGTCAGCGCCCAACAGCATCCTCTTATGCTATCACGCTCTTTGAGAAGAAGTGGCGTACTCTTGCAGCGCGTTTAGGTTTGTTCGTGGATCTCCGCCCGCAAAAATTGCTGAACCAGAGATAAGTCTCCCCGCTCCAGCAGAAGCAAGAGAAAGTATGTTGTCTCGTCGCAGACCCCCATCAACCTGTATAGAGAGATTTGGGAATGCAGTGTGCAAGTCTGATACCAAGCGTCGCGCTTGATCATCAAAAGGCTCACCTTGTTTGCCAATGTGTGCAATTCCCATGACTTGTACGTAGTCAAGAAGTCCTTTGATACCCCCCACTACTTCAAGAGATGCACTGCAGGGTACTGCAATGCCAACCACTATTGGGTTCTCTCCTCTGCGATTTGATTGCAGTCGCAGAAGGGCATCGTAAGCATCCGGGCCCTCACTGTGAAGTGTCACTCGTGATACTCCTGCCTCTATCCATAAATCAGCGTCTCTGACACTACGAGAAACCATGAGATCGACTTCAAATTCAAAACTCTCTTTGTGTGGAAGTTTTTGTACTTTAGAAGTTATTTCTTCAAACTCTTTCCATCCGCCTTTTGTGTAGGGCCAGGAGCATGACTGCCCTGCTGAGCCATCAACCACATCAAGTTGTACAGATTTTGTGACACCAATAATCGCTTTCAGGCGGGAATCAAGATCGGAGAGAGACGTGGGGAGAATAGCAGGAACTATAGTAGTCATGGGAGCTTCTCTATGCGACGTACATGACGCTCAGCGTGAGAGAAGGATGTAGTAAGCCAGAGCCGAACTGCGTCCCACGCTTCATCAACTGAGAGGAAGCGAGCCCCGAGAGAGAGGATATTGGCGTCGTTGTGCTCTCGTGAAAGTCGAATGATGTCGAGCGACCCTCCATAGTACACGACAGCCCGAATGCCATGGATATGGTTTGCCGCTATGGCCTCTCCTTGGCCAGAGCCTCCAATAATAATTCCAAAGGAATCTTTCCTGAGAGCGACCTTTTTAGCAAGTGGAAGAATATAGTCGGGGTAGTCATCTGTGGGGTTAAGGAGAGTCGGCCCCATATCATCAACCTCGTAGCCTTCGTCCTTAAGAAAGTCGATGAGTGCTTCTTTAAGCGTAAACCCCGCGTGATCAGATGCGATAGAGACGTGCTTCTTCATGCGCGTGCATACTTCCAGGCCTCCTCGGAGGTACCTAAGAAACATGTAGGTGTGGCCCGTGTTGCCATACTGCACAGACACAACTGTAAGGAAATCTGGGCCATTTTCATGGTCGTTATTGTACCATGCCAGGACCATTGATTCGCTCACAATAACACTTCGGAAGCCATAGGAAAGAATCATGTGCTTGCTATGTATTTCCCCCCAACAGGTTTTAGGTGTGTGGCTTTTCGAGCCCTGTGCTATACAGGGTGATGCTCTGTGTAAACGTATATTCAAAAGAAAGTGTAGGCTGCGGCTCTATAGCTTCACGTATCTTGTCGCTCGACCTCTGCCGATGCGCTTCACCTTGCCGAGCTCGACCAGCCGCTCAAGTGCTTTGCGCACGGTCGGCAAAAGGACGCCGGTTGCCGCGGCGATTTCGCTCGGGCTTGCTTCATTCACCCTCGAGAAGTATTCGAGGACTTCGTTTTGTTTCGGCGACATCGTGTCATCGTGACTGTCTTCTTCCACAAGGACGAGAGATTTGGTCGTCTGATCTTTGATGACTGAAAGAAAGAAATTGAGCCACGGCGAAATCGTCTCCTCCGATCCTCGCGGCTCGGTTTGAGTTCGAAACGTCGCTTGCGACGATCGGAGCGCGAAATAATATTCGTCTTTGCGTTGCTCGATGATCTGCTCATGCGAAATGTATTCCGCAAACGGATAGCTGGAACGCAGAAGCAAGAGATTCGTGAGGACGCGCGAAAGACGCCCGTTGCCGTCCTCGAACGGGTGGATTTTAAGAAATTCGATGATGAAGTTGGCGATGATGAGCAGCGGATGGAATCGCTCTTTTTCAAGCGCTTCGTATGTCCAGTCGACAAGTTCCGTCATTTCTTTCGGCGTGAGAAACGCTTTTGTCGTTTCGAACATGATCTGCGCGATCTGTCCGTCTTTGCCCAAGACCCCGACCATGTTTTCCTTATGCTTGTATTCGCCGCGATGCAAGTCGTCCTTGCTTGAATATTTGAGTAGCTCTTTATGGAGAGATTTGATGAGACTCTCGCGCAGAGAAAGATTTTTGTAATTCTCGAAAACGTTTTGCAAAGTTTCGAGATAGCCCTGCACTTCCTGCGAATCCCGATCGGAGAATTTTTGCACCTTCATTCCCTGCATGATTTTTTTTACCTCTTCGTCAGAAAGTTTCGCTCCTTCGATACGAGTCGAGGCGCCGGCCGATGTTACAAGCACCGATTTTCGCAAGCTCGCGATGGCCTGCGGTGTCATGCGGAGACCAACGCGAAAAGCCCCGCGCATTTCATCGATGGCGGCAAGCGTCGCCACGATCTGCGGATCGGGGTTCTTTATTCGATGGTCAAATTTTCGCTCATTTTCATCCATATTTGCTACTATTTACTAGCATATTAGATTTTATCGGATTTTATTAGAAAGAGCAACAGTTCCCCAAAAAAGGAGCTTTTGCCTCCTAAAATAACGACATTCTCTAGCCCAAATCGCCAGTCGTGCCCGCGAATGATTCCATGAGAGCCTTTACCGCCGCGCGTAAGGCGGTCACTATTTTCCGTCCAATCCTCCGCCCCAGATGCCATTTCTGATTCTCATTTGTCGTCCTTCTTCTTCGGGAAGAAGGTAGGATGCAACCGCGAGAACATGTTGCACCAGTGTATGTGTGTACCCCATCTCATTGTCATACCATGAGAGTACCTTCACTAAGGTGCCGCCTACAACTCTTGTCATCGACAAGTCTGCAATACTCGCGTGGGGGTTCCCTATAATGTCAGAGGATACGAGCTGGTCATATGTTACAGAAAATAGTCCCTCCCAACGAGTCTCCTTGGAGGCCCTCTCCAGTATGGAATTAACTTCCTCCGTTGTTGTCGCTTTACGTACTAGGCAGGTGAGATCAGCAAGGGAGCCCGCTATCACTGGAACACGTACGGAAATACCATCAAACTTACCCGAAAGATTGCTGTACGCTTTCGTAACCGCAGTAGCCGCTCCTGTTGAGGAGGGAGCCATACTGTGTGCACCTGCCCTCCCTCGGCGAAAATCACTTCCGTGAACTGGTGAGTCGACAATGGACTGCGATGAAGTGTAGGCGTGTGTGGTGTTGAGGAGTGCTTTTTCAATTCCTAGAGACTCATCGAGGATAGCAATGACGGGGGCCACGGCGTTAGTAGTGCACGATGCATTTGAGGTGATTGTGGAGGTGACAAGTTTTTCTTCATTAATACCCATGAGAACTGTCGCACCACCCGGCAGTTCGTCCTCAACAGGAGCGGAAATGACCACACGTTTTGCGCCCGCCTCTAGATGAGCACGCGCCTTCTCAAAGCTCGTGAAAAATCCTGTGGATTCAACTACTACATCAATCCCCATATTCTTCCATGGGAGTGCATGGGGATCTTTCTCTTGGAGAAAGGAGACCTCTGTACCGGCGACACTGAGCACTCCCCCCTTAAGATCAACCGCAAAAGGAGCGGCACCGTAGACACTGTCATAGCGAAGGAGATAGCTGAGGTTCTCCAAGGAGGCTAAGTCATTAATAGCGACAACTTCTATGTCTGGATCTCCCACAGCTACCCGCATGAACGACCGTCCGATGCGCCCAAATCCATTAATAGCAACTCGTATCATATGCACTCTATTATATAGTATGCATTCTGTCCTATAGAAAGAGGGTATTTCATTATATGAAGGTCCATGTGTGCATGATGAGACTAAGCCAGTTATCAAGCGCTTTGTAGGTCACCACTTCGTACAGGAAGCCATCGTGGATAAACCATACCTCTCGGGTATCTCCCATAATAGGGTTAGTGCTATAAAACATTGTTGCCGGTACACCCCCTATGAGGATGTTCGTCGGATCTTTCAGAACACCAGAGGGCTCATCGAGCTTAAAGCGCTCAGCAGTCACGTGTGTGCCGTGGTAGGGAATTATGGATAGCTGGAAACCTACTGACGTTGACGCGTCTTGGAATGTAATCGTGCGTATGCCACTTTGCTCGGCATACTCGCTCACTGCCAGAGGAGAGGGGTAGTCGAGGGAGAAGTGGTAGTAAGGATTTTTATACTCCGTGAGACCGTGTGGGAGTGGTATGAGTGGAACTGTTGAGGGCGTGCTCGTCCCTGCAGGCACACTCGACTGCTGCTCCTGCGCATTAAAACCGGGATCAAATATTGATGCGGGATGAGAGTATCGCCCATATATATAGATACCTCCTACCAAGAGAGATAAAACAAGACAACCAGAGACTATATATATAGAGCGATGCATAATGAGTTTAGTACAGTATGGCTCCTCCATAAAGATGGATGTCGCCGAGAAGACGTATGACGCGGCCTGTGTAGGTGTTGGGTAGAGAGGTGTAGGTAATAACGATGAGACCTGCAGAGCCAGACCCACCTGTACCTTGCGAAGCGTCATAGCAGGCTGTGCTATCAGTACTCACTGATCCGCCGCCGCCGCCGCCGCCGCCTGCGCCGTAGAGACCCCCCACTCCACCATTACTAGTAGCGGCATTACCTCCACCACCGCCGCCAGACCCGGCGTGGGCACCATTACTACTCTGGGTATACTCACTTCCGTTTGAACCATTCCCTCCACTTGTGCCGCCAGCTCCGCCAGAGGTTCCGTCCCCTTGCCCGCCGGTTTCTCCTACTCCATATCCACCTCCCGCATTGAGGCCACCGGCACCACCGCCGCCGCCGCCATTTCCGCCAGTACCGCTACCCGCGCAGGTGGTTGTACAACCACCACTAATACACTTGGTTGCACATGTACAAATGCTGCCGCTATAAGCTCCTCCTGGAGCTCCCGCACCTCCAGAAAATATAGTTGAGCCTACGGAACCAGAGGTCGAAGTAGCGCCAGCTGCGGCACCACTAGCTTTTGCCCCACCGGCTCCTAGAAGTACACCCGGGGAAAGAAACCACGTGCTACCACCATTGGTAGTCGCGCCGCCCCCAGAACCAATCTGCACGGGAATGGAATCACCTATGACGAGGTCTATATTAAACTGCTTTGCATACGCTCCTGCTCCACCGCCACCGCCACCGTTGCTTGGATATCCTACGACACTGCTACCGCCACCACCGCCACCAATAACCTCAACGGTGTTATTTGTTGGATTCCAGTCAGTTGGAACATTCCAACTACTTCCAGAGAGAACAAACACCACAGTATTTGCTAGTGCGGATTCCGGAATGAAAGAGAGGACTGCAATAACAAGCAGAGGAGCGAGAGCATTCTTTATTGATTTAAATCGTTTCATGGTGTCGTTGAGGTAGCAGTTGAAGAGGCCGTCGATGTCGTAGTAGCGATTGTTATTGGTGAGGACGTCGCGGTACTGCTAGCTGGTGTCGAAGATGCCGTCTGAGTAGTTATGACGCTCTGTGTTGTCGATGTAGGGGTTGATGATGCGGTAGAGGTTACTGTGGGTGTCGTTGTAGGGGTTGATGATGCAGTAGATGTTACTGTGGGTGTCGTTGTAGTTCCTGTAGAACCAAGAGCTTGTACGATAACACTGCGAGTTGCCGTCCCCACATTGCCATGACTGTCAGTGGCCATGTAGAGAATTGTGTGTGTGCCCGGGGAGGAGGTAGTGATGGATACCTGGCTTTCAGTTGTTGTTGCGCCTCCGTCTACTGAAACAGAGTAGCCTAGGTTTGGCTCTGCACTATCTGTGACAGTCGCTCCTAAATCAACATAGCTATCACCCACACTAATAAGCGCCGGGTTGTTGCCATTTAGAGTCACAACCGGGAGTATGTGTGTTCCTGTAGTAGGTGAGGTTGAGGCTGACGCAGAGGTACCACTGAGAAGCGCTTGGAGCTGACTTTGTGTGATACAGACGCTGCCCAAACACAGTGTGTTAGCCGTCACGGTATCTGCGTATACATTCTGCGCATGAATAGTCTGAGCGAAAAGATTTCCAATACCGTTAGTCGCGCTCGCAAGCCAGTTGGCGACATTTGTTTCAACCGAGCTCCAGAAACCCTGTGCAAATGTTTGAGCTTCAGGCGTTGAGGAGGCAGTTGTCGATGCTATGGCTTGCAAGTTGGCGTCAAGCTCCTGAATCGCCTGAGCCTCAAGACCCGTTATCTTTTCAAACTGCAAAGAAAATGGTTGCCCGTTGGAATCGAAGGACACGAGGTTCGGGTCTACCTGCTGCACCTGCTCGGCGATCATGCCGTAGGAGTGTGGGCTATTCCAAGGGCTGTAGTCTCCCGGCTTGTAATCAAAAGACACCACACGGAGTTGGTTAATTTCGTTTAAGGCGAATCCCGGAGTGAGCGTTTGCACGTTCTCTTTATATTGGATGGAAGAACCCGTACAGCTTGTGCCGCCGGAGTTAAGGATATCCCCTGCAGAGGAGATACAGAGGGCAGAACCTCCTGCAGAGTTTGTGAGACCAACAAGAGCTGTTGTGCCGTTTACTGAGAGCGCCCTCCAGGGGGTAGAAGAACCAATGCCGAGTTTTACCGCAACGTTAAAGATATCGCTTCCCGCACCAAGCGTGATGGTCTGCCCTGAGAGGCCCTTTATGGTTGCATTATTGTCAAAGACAAGATTAGGACTTACACCAGGACCGCCGATATGAACGTCACCTGTTGCAGAACCGATTTGGACATTCCCACCGTTTGGATTGAGGAGGAGTGGATAGTCTGTGGCGAGATTCGTCTGGTCAGTCGCTTGGACCCAGGCGCCAGTGCCACCGTCTCCACCAGTATCAAGCACGAGGTTTGTGCTGTCGTGCAAACGGGTGATGAGACCGGCGGACTCTGCTGTGCCTGATGTGGCGGGCAGACCAGTACCAGCACCGACGACATCGAGCTTGGTTACAGGTGATGTTATGCCGATGCCGACACTTCCAGTTCCTGTCAGGGTTACCACTGCCGAGTTATTTGTTCCGAATTGCATAGCCATATTTTGGCTCGCATACAACTGAAGAGACCCGTTTAGACCCCCATTCGCAGAAGGAATGGAAGTATAATTCGAACCATTATGAACAAGATAGTCATTCCATGGTGTCGTATAACTGCCCCTAACGTCGGTATGGCTTAACTCGATCGATGTAAAGGTACCATTATCTCCACCCCCTTGAACAAGAATACCGCCTGTGGAATTTGTTCCACCGTACACATCTAACTTTTGCGTTGGGCTTGTTGTTCCTATCCCGACGTTGCCAGAGAAGTAAGTGTATCCGCTTGTGCCACCCGAGACAGTGAGGTATGCAGCGGAGTCGTTGGAAATGCCTCCGCGGAACACGGCATTGGTTTGGGAGTAGAAATCATTTGTCTGTCCTCCGTTTGCAAACAAATAGCTACCCTGAACTTGCACGCCTGCCCCATCACTGTCTAAGTACCCACTTCCTGTGGGGAAATGGTATGCACTTGCCTTCACTTCTCCCGCAGTCGTGTCCACTACTCCCACCCCGAGTCCTCCCGTGAGATATCCATTTCCTGCAACAGAGAGAGTGGTTGCGGGAGACGTGGTGCCGATGCCCACTTCTCCCTCAACAATGAGCCCATTTGTTGGAGCAGCCATGTTGTAATCTGCGCCGATAGACTGCCCACCTGAGACAGCAAGAACAGACTGCGGAGTACTGGTACCGAGACCAAGCTCCCCGGAGCCTACCGTGAGAGACGAGTTCGACGTCGTTGCCGGAAGAGTGCCGAAGATAAAGTTTCCAACATTAAGCTGGTTGCTTGCTGTTGCAGAAGGGAAAAGCGTATTGTATCCAATGCCAATGTTATTTCCCCCAGTAGTGATGTAGCCTGTGCCACTGATGTTCGGCTGCACTCCAAGCAAAAGGTTGTCGTAACCGCTCAGGGTGTTGTAGCCAGACTGATAGCCAAGGTAGGTATTGTAGTCAGAGGATGTCGCCACGTTATACCCTGATTGATACCCAAGGTATGTACCACCTTGGCTGTAGTAGTTTCCGGTACCTCGAGAGGCGGCGTAGCCTATAGCGACGGTACCTGTTGCTGAGGTATTGTAATAGAGAGAGTTAAGTCCTGCGGCAACGTTGAAAGAGCCACTGGTATTGCTGTAGAGGGTATCCGCCCCGAGTCCAGTGTTATAAGAACCAGTCGTGTTGTACTCAGAAAGGAAACCGAGAGCAGTATTGTAGGCGCCAGCGCTATTGCCTAGAAGTGAGTCGAGTCCTACTGCCGTGTTATAAGAACCTGTCGTGTTGTAGTACAGAGATTTATACCCTTCTGCAGTATTCGCAGTGCCACTGCTATTGACGGTCAGCGCACTATATCCAACAGCGGTATTGTCTGTTGATAGTGCATTTGTTGGAGCAGTATTAAGTGCGTTTTGTCCCACTGCCGTGTCGTAGAAAGTTGTTGATGTCGCGTTTGCCCAAGAAGCAGCGTTCTCTCCCACAGCAAGAGAATTGTTAGTCGTCGAAGCATAGAGCACTGTATTCCCCGCTTGCTTGTACCCTGAGTACTGGTCGGTGTTGATAAAACCAGAGACGTCGAGAGCGTATGCTGGGCCCCTGTTGTTGATGCCGACATTGCCATTACTCCCCAAAATAGTGAGCGCATACTGCCCATTCCAGAATTTCATATCCGTACCAGCCGTTGCTGAAAATAACGCTGCATTATTCCCACTATTCATTCCTATTTGTAGTATCGGACTCCCTGCCATAGCAGTGTTTTGAGAGGTAATAAACGCTGCATTATCATTTGCGCCAGAAACTTCCAATCCTGTTGATGGACCAGCGGTACCAATACCCACATACCCACCCGCAGCAACAGTCATTTCTGGTGAATTGCTTTCTCTAAATTGAATCACGTCACCACTTGGGCGGTTTATGAAAGTGTCAGTTCCATTCGTCAGTAAGGCATAATTCGTACATCCTGTCAGAGTCGCATTTCCTCCGATACCTCCATATGCTCCACATCCATAATCGCTAGTGTACAGATGACCTCCTCCGCCAGTTACTACATCAAGTCTTGCGGCTGGATTCGTCGTACCAATACCCACATTTCCAGAGGAGTTCCATATGCCAGAAGGAAAACCGATTGAGCCCGTAAGAGTCGGGCTCGCACTCATGACGAAGGTGGAGCCGGTACCCGTCTGTGAGGCAACGGCAGTTGCGTTGCCTGAGGAAGTGATGGGGCCAGTTAGGTTGGCGTCAGTGGTGACGTTGCTTGCGGTCCCCGTGAGGTTGGCGGTGATAGTCCCAGCGGAGAAGTTACCTGAGGCATCTCGAGCAACGATGGTGGAGGCGGTGTTTAGGTTGGTGGCATCGGTTGAGATAGTGGTGGCACTAGAGCCGTTGTACGACGAACCGCCTGAAGTGAGGTGGGTACCGAAGGTGAGAGTGTTCAGGTTGTTCCCTAGTGTAATACCTGAGATAGTGTTGGCTGCAAGATCAGCGACAGGCAGACCGCTGATGGCGAGAGAACCAGAGGAAAGTGTGACGTAGGCCGGGAGTGATACAGACGCATCTTGACTTGAACCATTGGAGTAGAGAAGCGTGTTTGCGGTCACACCTGAGTTGATGAGATTGCCGACGGTGGCGGTGCCGGAAACAGCCAAGGTACCGGTTGCAGTGATGTTTGCTGCAGTCAGATTTCCTGAGAGGTACCCGTTCCCTTGCACTGAGAGCGTGGTGAAGGGTGAGGTGGTGCCGATGCCCACATTTCCCTCAACAATAAGCCCATTAGTTGGAGCAGCAGTATTGTAGTCAGCGCCAATGCTCGCTCCGCCAGAAACTGCCAACTTTGACAATGGAGTGGTAGTCCCGAGGCCCAGATTACCACCTTGAGTCCCCACATCTATATTTCTATATGCGACACCACCACTCAAAGAATCCAAATGTAACACGTTGGCTGTAGTGTCATACCACAAACCAGAAACAGTATATGGAAGGCCATAACCTAAGGGGTTGATATTCAGACCTACGTAGTTATTTGCTGCAGCAGAACTACTTACTATCGCCCCATTCACATCGAGTTTTGTAAAAGGCGATGTTGTTCCAATCCCGACGTTACCTCCCGCAGTTGCAAGATACGTTGAGCCAGTTGTAGTGAGTTGTGTCGTCGACGCCTGTCCATTGAACTGCTGAAGTGCAGTCCAAGTGTTCGCGTTTCCAAGATTGAGTCCCACGGTCTGAGCAGCACTTCCGTTGTAAGAACCTGAGAATGTAAGAGTGCCGTTTGTTGCTGAGAGATTTGCGAGATTACTACCAAGGGCAATACCGCTAATGGTTGAGTTAGCCAGCATAGCGTTCGTAACCGCGCTGTTTGCTATGGAGAATGTCCCTGATGATCCTCCTAGAAGATTACCTAAGGTTCCAGAGTACGTAAGCACTGAACCAATAGAAGGAGTGGAAGTAGAGACTTGTCCAAAAGTATTGGCACCGGTGACGTAAGGAACATCTCCCACAGTGAGATTTGTCGTGGTGCTAAGACCGGCAAAGCCTACCGTCGTGCCGGAAAGAGTGACGGGCCATGACGCTGAAATGGGTGCCTGCTTGTTGTTAAAGGTGGTCCAGTCTGTTGAGGAGAGACAGCCTGCTTGTGAGCCGCTGGCAGTCTGACACCCGATTGATCCACCAGAACCGACAACCGTGAAGCTTCCCGTGAGTGGTGAGGAAGCACTGAGTGTCGTAGTTCCTACTGAGGAGAGTGCTCCAGTCCCCGATCCGTAGAGAAGTTGTCCCGAGGTGAAGGACGTCTGACCTGTGCCGCCTCCCCCAACTGCAAGTGTGCCCAGGAGAGAAGGCTCAAAAGTAATGGTGGAGCCGGAGCCTGTGATGGTGAGAGCTGAGGTGAGACCATTTTGAGTTGACGTGGTCGTCGCAAAAGTGACTGTAGGTCCAGAGGTCGTTTGCCCCGTGGGGCCGATGGCAGTAATACCACCTCCTCCACCACTAGCTGAGAGACATGCTCCTGCGATGGCAAAACAACCTCCCGACGCAAGGTTAATGCCGCCTGTTGTGTTGAAGGTTGAAGTTGCGGTAGTGAATCCTATACCTCCCGTATTTCCTACTGAGAGAAGGGCGTAGGGAGAGGTGGTCCCAATCCCTACATTCCCTCCATTGTTGTTGTAAATGTTGCTACCTGAAATGGTCCAGGGGGTGTTGATGGTGAGGGCGGTGCCCCCGACAAGCGCGCCAGGGGTTCCAGAGAATGTGACGCCTGTGCCTGCGGAGACGGAGGAGGTGGCAACAGTATTGAGCGTTCCATTACCACCTGCGGTATAGGTGAGTCCATTTGAAGTAAGATTGGTAAGCTCGGGCGTTGAAATCCCTCCACTGAAAGTAATAACAGATGATGTGGCACTTCCTATGAACGGATAGACGAAGGTATCAAAATGCGAGGGTGAGAATGTCTGCCACGTTCCCCCGAAGTTCGAGGAAGCGTTGGTAAACAAATCCACACCTCCGAAGGTGTTGTTATCTCCCAATAAGGTAGTAGACGCCACAGTTCCCGAACCCCCAAGAGAAATACTAACTCCGTTTACGGTCACAGAGGAGTTAGCCAGCATAGCGTTCGTAACCGCGCTGTTTGCTATGGAGAATGTCCCTGATGATCCTCCTAGAAGATTACCTAAGGTTCCAGAGTACGTAAGCACTGAACCAATAGAAGGAGTGGAAGTAGAGACTTGTCCAAAAGTATTGGCACCGGTGACGTAAGGAACATCTCCCACAGTGAGATTTGTCGTGGTGCTAAGACCGGCAAAGCCTACCGTCGTGCCGGAAAGAGTGACGGGCCATGACGCTGAAATGGGTGCCTGCTTGTTGTTAAAGGTGGTCCAGTCTGTTGAGGAGAGACAGCCTGCTTGTGAGCCGCTGGCAGTCTGACACCCGATTGATCCACCAGAACCGACAACCGTGAAGCTTCCCGTGAGTGGTGAGGAAGCACTGAGTGTCGTAGTTCCTACTGAGGAGAGTGCTCCAGTCCCCGATCCGTAGAGAAGTTGTCCCGAGGTGAAGGACGTCTGACCTGTGCCGCCTCCCCCAACTGCAAGTGTGCCCAGGAGAGAAGGCTCAAAAGTAATGGTGGAGCCGGAGCCTGTGATGGTGAGAGCTGAGGTGAGACCATTTTGAGTTGACGTGGTCGTCGCAAAAGTGACTGTAGGTCCAGAGGTCGTTTGCCCCGTGGGGCCGATTACAGTAGGAAGTCCCAGAGAGGATGTGGCGAGTTGCTGGTAGGATCCACCACCGTAGGAACCGAGAAGCACTCCGGCTGCGGAAGGATTGCTGATGCCGGTGCCACCACTTCCTGGAGCGAGAGCTTGGGAGAGAGTGAGAGCTCCATTTGATGCAAAAGAGGACGTCGCTGTCGCACCGAAGTAGGAAGACCCATAGGAAGAAAACTGCGTGGTCGACGCACCGGCTTCAAACTGATTGAGTCCTGTGAAGCTCTGCGCCTGGTTAAGATAGGCGACGTTCGAGAGAGTTCCCGCGGTGTTGATGTTTGCGCCACCTAGTTGTAGGGCGGTGGTGGCATTCACTACAGGAGTAGTGACACTCGTCCCCACAGTGATCGCGGAAGAAAAAGAAGGTGCACCGTTGTTGGCAACAAGAACACTGTTTGCTCCTCCCCCTCCTGTCGCTTGAAGTGCTCCACTTCCATTGCCATAGAGAACTCCGTTACTGGTGAAGGACGTCTGCCCTGTGCCGCCTCCCCCAACAGCAAGAAGTCCCGCGAGAGTGTCCAGGAAGGTGAGTGTCCCACCGGAGTTTGTGATAGTGGTGGAGGAAGTGAGTCCGTTGAATGCTGCGGATGATGTGGCAAGAGTGAGCGCTCCTGTGAGCGTGCTTCCGGGGAGGGTCACTGAGAGAACACCCGAGTTTGTCAATGCTCCCGCCACATCAGAGAGTCCGGTGCCAAGGAGATTACTAAACGCCGAACCATCCATGAAGAGTGTTCCAATCGTGGCAAGCGTCGTTGTTGAGTTTGCAAACTGAGAGGTGGAGGAGGCGTAGAGTCCTTCCTGAAACCACAGTGGTGTTGTGGTGGCCTGGGTAGTGGTGCCGAAGTTTGTTTGAGTCGTGAAGGGGTAAGAGAAACCACTTGAAGCAGACGTGAGTTGGCCCTGAGCATTCACGGTGACGTTGGCATTGGTGTAGGAGCCGGCAGAGACGGTAGTACTTGCAATGTTGAGGTTGCCACCTGAGATGGCAAGTCCAGTTCCAGTGAAGCTATTGAGTTCCCCATTAGAACCAAGGAAGAGATTGCTTGCGATGTCGAGGTTCGTGGTGGTAGCTGAGGTAGTAGTGGCATTATCTGCGATGAGAGTGGTTGATGCATAGAGGCCGTTTTCAAAGTAGATGGGAAGTGAGTTCGATGTGGTGGCAACCACTGTTTGTCCAAAGTCTGTAGCAGTAGTGAAGGGGTACCCAAAGGAATCTTTTCCATTAAATGTATTCCAGTCAGCTGAAGAGAGACAGCCTGCTTGGGTGCTACTCGCAGTCTGACATCCGATAGAACCTCCAGAGCCCACAACAGCGAAGCTCCCCGTGAGTGGTGAAGAAGGGATAAGCGTGCTAGTTGGAATGTCAGAAGGAGTGAGTCCATTTACACCGTTTACAGTAATGTTGGAGAGTGTGACGTTGCTTAAGTGATTAATATCACTAGCAAGTGCAATCGAGTTAGTGAATCCTCCTGAGGAATACGTGGTTCCCGGTGTACTTCCTGCATTTGCGTAAATTTCTTGGCGCAGGGCATTACCAAGTTCTTGAAGCTGTTGCGTAAGTACGTCCTGCGTGACACCCCCTCCTTGTGGAATTACCTGTTCAATTGTGTGCTCGATTGTGTGCTCGATGACAGGATAAGTTTTCTGCTCGATGATTGTCGTTCCTCCTTTGGAAGAAGCCGGCGGAAGGAAAGGTGTCGGCGGAGGTACGGAAGGCTGTGGAGCTGATGGAGGAAGTGAGTTTACAGCAAGATGGGTCGGGGTAAAAAGTGATGCAAAGAGATTTGAAAAGAATCCTCCCGTACGTGAGAATACATCAGAGAGTGTTGGGATGGTAATCCTCTCACCTGTAGAATTTGAAGAGGGAATTATCACTGCAAGTGGCCCACCAAAGAAAGGGGAATTAAAAGATGGAACTGAAGCAACTGATGCAGGAAAATAGTGTTGCAGAAATGTTCCACGCAAGGCAGCTGCTGATTGAAAAACTCCAAGTAGTAATATTCCTGCAATACCTAGAGAAATTAGAGTCGATGGGATAATACCTAAAATTCGTTTCGGAGTAAGAGGAATACCCTTCTGTTGACGATAATCTCTAGTTTCTTGGCGACGCTGTTGAGCAAGAGAGAAAGAACGTTGTTCTTTTAGAGATTTTCGATTAGCTTGGAAAAGATCAAGAGAGCTCCTACTTACAAACCAAGCATTCCCAACACGAGTACCTTCTAGCTTTCCTTCTCGACAAAGTTTACTGACATAGTCAGGTGCACATTTTAAAATTTTTGCCGCTTTCCGTGTCGAAAGCATATGTGATTTTTGGAGTGTTGAAAAATTTTCTTGTCCAGAATTCATAACCGAAAAAACTTTTGTTTACAAAGAAAGTTCGCCTATCACTAAATCTAGTGTAGGCGAAAAGGCCTTCTATGTATATGAAGATAGAAGGAATTTCAGTGGATATTAGCATTATTTGACAGAATTATTTAATGATGTGAGATTAAAAATAGCGAGTGGATCAAAATATTCGGAAGTACTCATTTGAGAGCCCGGTTGGTTAGAAACTATAAGGGTATTCATCACACCAACACCGAATGTTAAACCAATAAGCATTGCAAAAAGAGAGAAAATAGCCACTAACGCTAGAGCAAAAAAATAATTAACCTTCTTTCTGTGTTTTATAGGAGAAATGGCAGAGTAGTTTTTAGTCGAGATTTTAGCCGAGATAGGTTTCAATATAATGCTATCTCGTGAATTTTGTTTTTCTATTTTCGGAAAAAAAACGACGTCATCCACATATCTTAGTTCTCCTTCTATTTTTTTCTTTTCACCTTGAATATCCTTATTTAAGGATGACACTTCCTCATCCCCCTCATTTATTTTTGCAGATTCTATAACCCGTACCGCTATAACTTCTGGCTTCTCTTCAAGACGAGAAACATTTTCCTTTAAGGGAATTTCTTCTTTCTGTGTACCTTTTATATTTTCGAGTAGTACAGCAGGACTTTCCTTCTGTACTATCGAACGCGCTTCTATAAAAGACGGCCAAACAACATTTGTGTGTTTAACAGCAATATTTTCGATTCTGCTTTTTTCACCATTCAAATATTTAACGAGATCATCAGCATCAACATACCAAGCTCTTCCTATTTTTTCTCCGTTGACCTTATTCCCACGAATGAGCTGCCCAATATAGTCAGGGTGATATTTATATGCTTTCCCAGCAACCTTAGACGATATATATCGTTTGCCCGATATTTCTAATTCCTCCATATTCTAAGTAGTATATATAG
>VFSW01001580.1_pt1 | contig 34734 bp, 33 predicted proteins | sample 5358111 | NCBI WGS metagenome assembly VFSW01 (sample SAMN11554181, study PRJNA540505) | mine drainage metagenome | isolation source: sediment from site ElyBrook_90M | place: USA: Ely Copper Mine, Vershire, VT | collected 2017
TCATTAGTATTGATTCATAATCGAGTCAATGAAGATGCTCTTCATAGTGCACGGAAATGTACAGGGAGTAGGCTACAGGTGGTTTGTAAAGAAAATCGCGTTCAGGAACAATGTCAAGGGCAGCGTAAGGAACATGGAAGACGGCAGCGTGAGGATAATAGCCATGGCAGAGAAAGAAGCTATGGAGAAGTTCGAGAAGGGCATCAAAGTAGATTCCACTAACGGACCTTCGGTAATGCACATTGAAAAATACCCGGAGAGCTCAGAAGAGTTCACCGAGTGCGCCGACTACGGCGACTTCAAAATAGAGAAATGATTATATGAAGAGCGGCGTGTCGTCTTCATCTGTCCTTCTTGGATAAACAGCGGCAAGCTTTACATCCTGAAATGCCTTGCCGTCCTTTTCCATGCTCCTTGCAGACTCCTTGAACGACACGGGCATTCCCTCAAGCGCCGGTGCGCCTATCCCAAGTGCGTCAGGCATGCCTTCCGCTGTCTTTTTGCTTTTTCCAAATCTCATATTATCAAAAAACCTGTAACTTTTCAGGTATTTATACTTTATTATGGCATACGAGCTCTGCGTGCCGTCACGTCTGCTGCCCGACGTATGTGCTCTTCCAGTTCTGGTCCCATGTTATGTTGTAAGGTTTGCCGTCGTATGCGTTTCCGCTGTAATCGTTTGCATTACTGTTCAATTGCCACCAGCCTATAAGGTGGCTAAGGTCTATCGGAGGACCTTCTATCCCTTCCGCATACAGCGCGTTGACTTCTGCAGCAGAGAGTGTTGTGTTGTATATCTGCACGTTGTACAGGTAACCGCTGTCATAATCTCCTACCGGTTGTCCGCCGCTGAAGAAGCAGTTGCATGCCTGCAGCCCTATATTGCCCGCTATGTCGTTCGATATGCTGGCTCCTGGCCCAGAAGCGACCAGCTTGCCGTTAAGATAAACATCCAATGCAGAGCTGCTCATTGTAGCAACTGCATAGTTCCATCTCGCAGGCACTATGTTTGCAGGGCTGCAGTAAGTCGCTGAGCTGCTCATTATAGAGCCGCAGAGCTGCCCGCCAGTGCCGCCGATGTAAAGCGTGGGGTCGCTGCCGTTAAGCGCTACAAGGACGCCTCCATAAGCAGAACCCATGTAATCCGGCGGCTCCCAGAACCACACTGTGAACGTTACAGGATTCACTGAGCTGTTCACGTTTATTGCGATATTATTGGGATTGCAGATTGCAACGTTGGGCCAGCTGCACTGCAGCGCTGCAACGCTCTCAGGTATGCCGGTAGAGCATGTGCCAGAGAGGCTTATGAATTGCGTCGACATCTGGCCTTGGGGCCTTACAACAGTGCATGAGCCTGGCAGGGACACTGGGTATAACGATGCTGCACCGAACGCCCCTGACTCAAAAAGCGCAAGAAGTGCCACCGTTATTATCAGAGCCGACCAGCCGTACGCCATTAAGTATTCAAATGAGCTTTGGAGCTTCATGCTATGCAACATAAGATTATTTAATGCTCAACAATAAAATAGTATGCGATGGTCGCATGCTGCATGCATTATACGTGATAGCTACAGGAGTAATAACGGCTAAGCCAACGAACAGCAGTTCCAACCTCTCATCGCTTCCTGTGAAAGCTCCGATACCTCCGAACGCAGGCGGCTATTCCTCTTACGCGCCGCACATCAGCACGGTGTCGCTGCTGCTCATAGCAATCGTCATAATACTGGTGATAGGGCTCGCGCTTTACTGGCGCCGCATAAAGAGACGTGTCTGAGATTCCTCATACATTGTGCGATGAACCTATCTCAGGGGCGATTGCATTGTACTTATGCTCATTTCCTATGTACCCCGCAAACTCGACAGATTTGGCTTTTTCCCCGTGCACCGCAAAGAGGTTCTTCATGCCCTTAAGCGACTTTGCAAACCTGACAAGGTGCGGCCTGTCAGCGTGCCCCGATATATGGAAGGTCTGCACTTCAAGTCCAATCTTTATGGTCTTCTCATCTATCACTATCTCCTTTTTGCCGTCGAAGAGCTCCCTTCCGGGAGTCCCCACTGCCTGGTATCCTACGAGCATGACCTTGTTCTTAGAATCTTTTGCAAGCGATTCTAGATAACTGACAACAGGGCCGCCTGTCAGCATGCCGCTCGTCGTCACTATTATCACCGATTCCGTGCTGTTGATTATCTTCTTCCTCTCGCCCTTCGCCTTTATCGTATTGAAGTTCGGGCTCTTGAAAGGATCGTCATCGTTCATGAGTATCCTCTTCTGAAGCTCGTCCCTGCAGTACACTACGTTGTGCCTGTGTATGCGCATCGCCTTGCCTATCATCCCGTCGATATATATCGGAACCTTCTGCAGCCTGCCGGATCTCATGTAGTCGTCAAGGAGAAGCAGCACCTCCTGCGCCCTTCCCACCGCAAAACTAGGTATTATCACCTTTCCACCTCTTGTTATGGTGTCGTTGATGCTGCTCACCATATGATCCATTATCGATTTTTCCGGGCTGAAGACATCCTTTTCGCCAGCATATGTGCTTTCAGTGACAAGGGTGTCGGCCTTGAGGTTCTGGTTATTTGCAGATTCAAGCAGCTTCGTGGTCACAAGGTTCAAGTCACCTGTATAAAGCAGCCTGTGGCTGTCAGAAGCAACTTCAATCATCGCGCTTCCGAGTATGTGGCCTGCCGTGAGCAGTCTGATCCGCAGGTTCTTTATCCTGAATTCCTGGCCGTATTCGATGAGCTTGTGCTTTTTCTGCATGAGCGCGAGCCCGTCCTTCGTCACCTCTTCCGGATTCGACAATCTCATATAGTCGCTTATAAGCACGTTCGCAAGCTCGAACGTGGGTTTTGTAGCAAACGCAGTGCCCTGGTAACCGCTGGAATATATGTGCGGGAGATAGCCGCTGTGGTCGAGATGCGCATGGCTGAGCACTACGCCATCAAGGTCCTTCAGATAGTCCCTGTCGAACTGCGGGAACTCTATCTTCTTGCCAAGCTTTATCCCCGCATCGAGCATCACTTTCGTTCCGCTGTCTTCTACGACTATGCAGCTCCTGCCGACTTCTCCGGCCGCGCCTAAGAACGTGACCTTCAATTCATCACCGAGCTGTCGTCTTCGCGCTTGCTCTCCTCCTTGTTTATTATGGCAATGTCCGCGATGCTTATCTCCTGCTGCTTCTGTCGCCTGTCATCTCTTGACGGCTCCCTTCTTCTCCTTTCATTTCCGTTCAGTCTGCGCATCTCATTGTAGTAATCGTCAAGTCTCTTGTTCGATTCCTTTAGCTGTGCAGACATCGTTTCTATCTGTTTGTTCATTTCTTCAACTCTTCTGTCTATAAATTCAACTCTTTTCCTTAGTTTGTAGCTCTTTGTCGCTTCGTTCAGTTCCTTCTCAACCGCATTCCTCTTCCTTATGAGGTCCTTCTCCGCTTCAAGCGTGAATGCCTCTGTGGATATCCTGAAGTCTATCTCGTTCTTCCTGTGGCGCAGGAACCTTATGTCCTTCGTGCGCCTCTGGCTCATCTGCGCCAGCTTCGATACTGCAGTTTTTTCATCAAGCTTGTAAAGAAGCCTGCGCTTAGTAGCCTTTATCATATTGGCTATGGACGCGCCCTTCCTCCTTTCAGTGTCTATCTGCTTCCTAATCTCTTCCAGCTTGTCAGGTTTCTGCTCCTTTGCAGCTACTGTGCCCGTCTCCTTCTGCTTTTTTTCTTCCAGATTATCCTTGCCGCTCAGTCTATCGCCTGCTTGTACAAAAGTAGTTTGTAAACTTCCACCAATTTATCAGTCATCTTCTCTGAAGAGAAACTGCGCCCTGTGCTTATTGCGTTTTTAATATAAGGTTTCGTATTATTTAAAACCTTATCTATCTTCCTTGCGCACTGCCTGTAATCTCCAGCTGCGAACTTTTCGCCGTTGAAATTGTTCCTTATCATCTCCTTTGTGGAAAGGAAGTCTGCTCCAACAACAGGTTTTCCTGTAGCCATCGCCTCTATCGAGACTATTCCTTGCGTCTCAAAAGTACTGGGCATGCAGAGCAGGTCCGAAGCTGCATACACTTCCGGGAGCTTCTTCTGGTCGACGAAGCCTATGAACCTTGCGCTGTGCCCAAGGCCAAGCCTGTGCGCCATGTCCTTGTAATACTGCTCGGAAGGGCCCCTGCCTGCTATCAATATCTTTATCCTATTGTCATTCTTGACAAGCAGCTTCGCTGCCCTGAGCAGCGTCTCGACACGCTTCTCCCTTGAAAGCCTGCCTACATAAAGCACGACCTTGTCCCTGTCCTTTATCCTGTATTCCTTCCTTATTCCCGTGCCATCTACCTTATCATTGAACCTTTCAGTGTCTATGCAGTTCGGCACCACATTTACATTGCCTATCCCGCCTGCCTTCAGCATGCGCTCGACAGTCATGGATGGCGCTATCACAGCGTCGCACCTCCTGTAGAAGAACCTGAGGTATTTCTTCATGTACGCGCTCGCGAATTTCCTGACAGGCCTGCTCTTCGGATAATAATGCTCGACGATGTACTTGTTGTTGACAAATGTATGGAACGAACCTACCACAGGATACTGGGACATCTTCCCTGCCATAAGGCCTGAAAAACCCATTGCAAAAGGAGTCTGCGAATGTATTATGTCTATGCCTATGGACCTGAGCTTGAGCGATGAATTATAAGGGAATATCGCAATGCTGTACTGCGGATAAGGCTTGAAGCTAAGCCCTGTGTAAAGGAAGGTCTTGTCGTTTGAATACTTCCTTTTGTTGTAAGGGCTTCCGCTGCCAAATACATATACATCATGCCCCCTGCGCTCAAGCTCCTTCCTGAAATTTATTATCGAAGTGACTACGCCGTCAACGTTCGGAAGATAAGTGTCGGTGTAAAAAGCAATCCTTAATTTTTCCATATATACACTAAAGCTTTACCGCTTCCCCGCCTGCAGCCTTTATCTTCTCTTCAGCTTTCTTCGAGAATGAAAGCGCAGATATCTTCACAGGCTGGCTGAGCTGCCCTCTGCTCAGCACTTTGTATCCGCGGAGCGTTATTTCATTGCCTTTCTTAAGATTATCGATATTCCTTGATATATCCTCAAGATTAATCTCTGAATAGTTCTTCTTCCTCCATGGGCTGAAGCCCACCTTCCTTATGCTATCTTTCTCGTAAACTACAGTGTGCGTGAACTTGCCTTTCTTCCCTCCTCGGCCCGTTCCCCCTCTGTCTCCAGAGCCTCTTCTGTTCTTTATGTTGCCGCCTCCCCAGCTCCTGCTTCCGAGGAACTTCCTGCTCTTCTTCTTCAATCGCAATACCATTAGATCATCTATGCCATTCTCTTTATCAGTTTGTTTATTTCCATTCCCCTGTATCCAAGGTCTCCGCCCGCGTTGAACCCTGTCTTTATGCTCCTGTACCCTTTCCTAGGGGGATGCATCCTTATGGGCATGTGCACCAGTTCGCTCGGCTTCTTCTTGCCGTTTGAAATGCCGTCAATGTCGTCCTTCTCAAGCTTCAGCTTCTTGCTCTCAAGCAAGAGTTTCAGCGTCTCATCGTCTATTTCTCCGTAAGTCACGAAATCGCCGCACTTCTTCACCATTCCTATGTTCGACTTGTTCCCATAAAGAAGCACTATGCTGTTAACACGGTCAAGGCTCATGCGCTTCATAGTTTCCTTTATGTCATGCCTTACTCCGTAAGTGCCGCGTATCCTTACTATTGCGATGAGTTTATTCTCCAAGCTCGGTTTCATAAAATAGACCTTGTTCCGTGAAATGCTGCACGCTGCTGCGTATTTACAAATTAAAATTGGCAGCAAGATTATGTGCAACTTAAGGTTTTTATATCTTTACAAGCCCTGTTCCGGGCTTCAGATTCTTATAAAATTGAAAGGATTCCAGATAAACCTGATGATTCTTCATAAACCATGAACCGGTTAAAATCTCAAATATGTCAAAAAATGAATAAGCTTAGATTTACCGCTTCATTTATCTTAAACTTTTAGGATAAGACAATCTGTCATTACCTGAAATTCTTTCATAACCCTTTTGTACTTGCACATATTTATGCCTTTCGGTAAAAAACCCAGGCCGCGATAATCCATATTATATCATTTGTAGCCTTTCCATTCGCTGAAGAACCGCTTCAGGTATTCCCTCATAAAAGCGTCCCTTTCCACAGCCATCCTTTTGCCCGTTCTGGTGTTCATCCTGTCTTTGAGAAGCAGCAACTTTTCATAAAAATGATTTATGGTAGTGGAATTCGATGACTTATATTCCGCAAAAGTCCTATGCTTTTCTGGCTTGTATTCCGGATCATAAATCAAACGCCTTTTGTAGCCCCCATACATGAATGTGCGGGCAATGCCGATAGCGCCTAATGCATCCAATCTGTCAGCGTCCTGGACTATCTTCCCCTCCTTACTTTTCATCTTATCCTTTACTCCAGCGCCTTTGAAAGAGACATTCCTTACAATGTAGCAAACTTTGTTTATTGTTTCAGGGCCTGCGCCTATATTTTCCAGCCATTTCCTTGCAACTCTCTTCCCAGCCCTTTCATCACCCTTGTTGAATTTCCAGTCAGCGATATCGTGCAGCAACGCGCCCAGCTGCACCACAGTCAGGTCTGCGCCTTTTTCTTCCTTTGCTATCTTTTGCGACAGTTTCCACACTCTGTACACATGCCACCAGTCATGCCCGCTACCCTCTTTTTGCATGCTGGATTTCACGTAATCCAATGTTAGTTTTATAACTTTGCTGTTATCCACAATATCCCAAATTTCAGTTGCTCCGGCCGGGATTTGAACCCGGGTTACAGGCGTGAGAGGCCTGCGTCCTTGACCGGACTAGACGATCGGAGCGCTGGAACACTTATCAGTAATTGGCAAATATTATATTCCTTGCAGGTGATTTAATAGCATGTCCTTCTGCGAGAAATACACACCGCTTACTCTCAACATGCTGATAGGGAACAGGATGCAGACCGAGCGTCTGGTGAACTTCGGCGCAGAAGTGCAAGCAGGAAGAAAGACAAGGCCGCTCATGATATACGGCCCTCCAGGAGTAGGCAAAACCGCAGCTGCGCATGCATTCGCATATTCGAACGGCTTCGAGATAATAGAATTCGACGCGAGCGACTATCGGGATTCTGAGACTCTTCAGAAGAAGCTGCTTCCAGCTACTACGTCAAGGAACCTCTTCGGCAGCAAGGTGATAATAATACTTGATGAAATCGACGAAATCTCTGCAAAGTTCGACAAAGGCGTTGAAGGGATAATATCAAAGCTCTTTCGCGAGTCAAAAAGCCCTATACTTCTCATAGCGAACAACTACTGGGACAGAAGATTAATCTTCCTAAGGGACCAGGTGGAAAGAATAGAGTTCAAGAAGCCCTCAACGCTCGAAATAATCGAATTGCTCAAGTCTGTGCTCAAAAAGGAAGGGCTGGAGATGGATTCCGCAACAATCGACATAATCGCAATGCGCGCAAGCGGCGACGTAAGGGCAGCGCTAAACGACCTCGAGGCGATGGTCGGTGCAAGCCCGGAGCTTCTCGACTGCCTTGGCACAAGGGACAGGAGGGTCGAGGTATTCGCAGTCCTCGACCGCATATTCACATCAAGAAAGCTCTCATCGAGAAATGCAGCCCTGACATCGGAAGTAGACAAGGACATGCTGCTCAAATGGGTGGAACAGAACATACCTGTAAGGTATACATCGAAGAAGGACATCGCAAACGCATACGCTGTGCTTGCGCTGGCAAGCAGGTTCATCAACAACGCTTCCAGGACGAACTATTACGGCTATTTGAGATATGCGAACGATCTGATGTCAGGCGGGGTGAGCCTGCAGAACAGCGGATACGTGAACACGATGAGCCCGTATCTCTTCCCGAGCGTGATAAAGTACCTCAGCACGACAAAATCAGATAGGCAGTACATAAAAACCATAGCCGACAAGCTCTCGCCTATATTCCATGTGAACAGGAAGGAGATAGTGAACGGGTATATGCCGCTGCTGAGAAGCATGATTGAGCACGGCGCAGAGGTTAACGGAGAAAAGGAGACCATGCTTTTCATGGAAGAAAAATTCAACCTTAAAAAAGAAGAGATCGAATTCATCAGACAGAAGCCTGTGAAGTAAACGCATCAAGATTAATCTCAAAGGCAGACACCGGTTCCTCTATCCCGAAGCTGCTTAATACAACTGGGTGCAGCTCTCCGAAGAATCCGATGGCCTTTCCGTTCGCCTTTATGCTGCCGCACCTTCCTTCTATGAAACTCTTATGCGAATACTTTGCAAAGCTGTATTTTACGCCGTTCAGATACATCAGCTCCTCTATCACGGCCTTTATGTCGTTCAGATTTGCCTTCGGATCAGAGATTGCGGCTGCAAGATGGTACTGCTCCACAGGCTTTCCAGATTTCACAGTAAAGGCCATGTCCAGCTCAAACAGCTTGTGCGGCATCTTCGCATGCCCCGACCTGCCGAGGTTCAGCATCAGCGAGGGCAGCAGCCATGTCCTCACCATAGATATCGAGGAATTGACAGAATTAGCAAGCGCGACGCGCTCTCCCGTTTCCACCTTAATATTCATCTTTTCGTAATTGATGGACTCGTTTGTAAGATAAGAATTCATCACCTGCGTGCACCCCATTCCTATAAGCGCATTTTCCAGAGACCTGTTCCTAATTGTGACCTGTTCAAGAGAGCCTGGCTGGTAGTATGGCAATTCCATCGGTTGTATGTAATCGTATCCGTAAGCTATCGCTATGTCCTCTATTATGTCCTGTTCGTTTATTATGTCAAGCCTGTATTCAGGCACGCTGAACCTTATCTTGCCCCTGAGGAGCGCGGCCTCGTAGCCCATCTTGTTTGCAAGGGATATCGCGCCCCTGTAGTCGAATGCGACGCCGAGCTCCTTTGTCAGGTCCTCTGGGCTTATCGATATGAATCTCTGCTCCATCACCGGATAAATCTTCTTTTTGGAGCCCGAGGCTACCGCTACAGGCAGCACATCCGCACCCATGTCCATGAGCATTGCAGAAAGAAGGTCGACGCTCTTCTCAACAGCGTAATCAGATATTCCTGTAACGTCTACAAACATGTTCTTTGTTGCTGTCGTGACCTTTGTCCTGTCCGAATTTATTATCGGAATAAGAGCAAGCACGCCTTCTGAATCCTTGAGCGCAGGATATCCCAGTTTTCCCTCGTCTTCTATCGCATTTCCGTATTCAATCCCTTTCTTGCTGTTCTTCAGTATGCTGCTGAAGTTCTCTGGTTCCTTTGAATTCAGCGGCACGAATCTCTCATCTGTGCACGCTGAATATGAAAGCTCCTTCGATGCTATCGAATCAAGGTCATGCATGCCTATCGCTATCTTTTTCCTCTTCCTTCCGAAGGTGTCGCAGAACTTGTCAGCAAAAACCATCATCTGCTGCAGAGAGACGCTGTCGAACCTGATGCCCTTTGCAACGACCCCTCCTATGCATGGCCTTGCCTTCAGCACATTCTTCGAGACGTTTATCGTAAGCTCCGGCTTTTTGTTCCCTATGGTATAATGGAACCTGTCGCTCTTGTGCAGAAAGTAGCGTATCGCCCTCGCAAGCCCTACAGGGTCGAGAAGGTCAGGCCTTGCAGTGTTGAACTCTATCATTATCTCGTCTGCAGTTATGTCCTCGACTTCAAGTCCAAGCTCCGATATGCGATCCTTGAGGTCTGCATCGCTGATCTTGAACCTGAGAAGGGAATTCAGATACTTCTTGTTGAATTTTACCGCCGGCATGCTATAACCTCATGTTCCTCACAGTGTCTATGCCCCTATTGTAAAGCTCTGAAATCGATTCAACGCCGCTGTTCCTCAGCAGCAGCACACGCTCCACACCCGCGCCCCATGCAAGGACCTTTATCCTGCTCCTAGAAACGCCAGTGACTTCGCTCCTTATTATCCCTGAACCGCCAAGCTCTACCCATTCATTGTTGCGTTCTAAGAAGCCGTAGAACTCTGCAGCAGGTTCTACAAATGGGAAATACGAGGGCTTGAACTTCAGCTTTATGCCCAGCCTTCCATAAAGCTTTATCAGAGTGTCGAAGAGGTTTGCAAGGGTAAGGTCCTTGCCTATTATTATCCCGTCATGCTGGTAGAAGTCGGCGAGGTGCTTGTAGTCGACATTCTCATTCCTGAACATCCTTCCTACTGAAAAAGCCTTTATTGGAAGCCTCTCTTTGCTCTCCTTGGAGAGCAGCTTGCCGATAGCCTGGTGTATGAAGCGCGCTGACACGCTCGTGGTATGGGTTCTGAGCACCGCCTGCTTCGCCTTGTCAAGCTCCCATGAGTGCCTCCATGCTCGCTCATGCACAGCCTTTATCTCCCCTACATATCCCTTCTCTTCAATCTCGATCTCCTTTGGGTTTGAAAGGTAGAAAGTATCCTGTTTGTCCCTTGCTGGATGATCCTGCGGCATGAAGAGCGAGTCGAACACCCAAAATGAGGGTTCTATCGTCGGCCCTGATATCTCCCTGAAGCCCATCGAAGAATAAGCGTCTTTTATCTCTTCTATAGTCTGCTGCAGCACATGCATCTTCGCAGTAATCGCCCTTTCAACAGGCTCTTCGACGTTGTACGGAGAAAAGTTTTTGCCCTTCCAGCCCATATGCACTATCATGTTCCTGTCGACCGCGCCTATCTCGTTTCTTCCCTCCCCTTCCGCATGCGCAGCCTCTCTGCCTTTCTGTGTTATCTCTATATGTGATATTCCGGTGCTCTTCTCTATTGAGGCAAGCCCGCGCTTTTCAAGCAGTTCGACTGCGCCCTTGTACCTGCCGCGGATTTTTGCAAGGCCCGTGCCTTCTGCAATCTCCTTGAGCGCACGTGCTTCCGGAAAGCCTTCCTTCATCACCGCAAGCCCCATCGAGTTTGCCTTTATGCTGCCATTTTCTATATCGACAAGGCCCTTCCTCCTCAGCCACTGCAAGCCTATCTGGTCCGTTTTTTCATGAATGCCGCTCGTATGCATCTGCTTCTTTCCCAGCCTTTTCAGCAGCTGCTCTTCAGGCAGGCCGTCAGCCGCATAAACTTTTCCTTCGTCGGTAAGGACAGCCTCTTCTTTTTCATCATAATGCAGTTCTGCAAAGCCCTTCTGCCTCAGCCCGTCAAGCGCCCATATCACCTGGTCCTTCCCCAGCTTTGTGCCCTCAATCAAATGCTCAAGGCTTGCGCTTGCCTTCTTCTCCAATACTAGCAGGACCTTTTCCTCATAGCTATGCACAGACGCACCTATTTTACCCTCGTGTACACGTATGCCCCAAGGATTACCACAGCTGCTATTATTGCAATGTATATCTCAATGGCATAGTCTGCATAAAGCCCTGAGAAATAGTCTATTACCTCGCTCTCCATCGACTGGGGCTGGGTGTAAGCGAAGGTGAACTTGCTCAGCGGCTCGCTCTCGTACCATGAGAAAACTGTCTTCCCGGAATAGTTGCCCGTGAAGCTGGGGTTCGGGGAGTCAGGCGAAGGGTAAACGGATATCGCAGAGGTGCCTTGCGGTATCACTATGTTGAAGCGCGTGTTTGGAGGCAGCTGCTCCCCGCTCGAGGTATGCTGGAAATTCAATACGGAGTTGTTGAATGTGTATTCGAACTGCCTCGGTGCGACATTCTGCACAGATGTCACGTTGTAAACGTAATAGTCCATGGTTATTATCGCTGTCCCTCCGTAATTGTTAGTATAACCAATCGGCCCTGGAAGGAAAGTGAACCCGTATATGCTTGTCCTCGGATTTATTATATGCTCTACTATGAGGCTTGTCGAGAGCGCCTTCTGCCATTCGCTAAGCGTCAGGTTTATCGCCCTTCGGTCCTGCTCATACTGCCCTATGGAAGAATTTGAAACGAATATTGTAAGGGTTTCCACCACATGTGCGCTTGTATTGTGGTTGAGTATGGCTGTTGTATTAAGATAAGTCACGTTGAAGTAGGCGCTAGCTGTTGAAAACATATAAATTGAGCTGAAAAGCGCCATAAGGAGCGCTGCCTTGTTCATTTTGCGCATATTAATAAAAGTACCAATTGGATTTTATAAACTTTGTTTAAAGAAGGCAAGGGAGCCAGTATTCAGTATTCTGTTATTTTCTTCTTCTTTATGTAGTGCTGTATGTAAGGGCATGCTGGCATTATCCGCATGCCTTTCTCCTTTGCAAGTGCAAAAGCCTTGTCAGCGAGCGCCTCTGCTATCCCCTGCCCCCTATCCTCTTCAGGCGTGCCTGTATGGAATATTATCATGTAATTGTCCTTTATCCTGTAATCCAGCTCTGCTTCGCCGTGCGCGGTCTTAGCCCATATCCTTCCCTTGTCAGATATTATCTCCATTCATTTACCTGAGCATTACCTGATTGCACCCTGCAACGGCTCCCAGCTGCCCGCTGATTATTAGCTTGAGATAGCCTACAATGGGCACCGACGCTATTTTATAGCCTATTATGCTGCTCTCGTTTATCGGATAATTCCCGAATTCCATGTCGAGCCCCGGGTTGTTGTCCCCTTTAGTCAGTATGTAATAGGAATTCCCTACCTTCAGCGCTGCGAACACTCTGTGTATTATGTCCCCGCTGAAGTAATCGGAGCTCGTAGTGCTGTATATCACTATCGGGTTCGAGTAATTCTCGATTATTGTCGTATTCGCTATGGTGACCTGAGAGGTGTACACCGCATCCTGCACCGTGCCGTTTATAACCGCTTTTCCTATCGAATAATTATACTTTATCAGGTTGCTGCCCTGATAGTTGTTTGCAACCCTGCACTTGCCGTAGTTGAGCGGCTCAGAATGGTATGAATAGTAGTCTATGCACTTTGTGTTGTACAGCCCTATCGCATAAGAGGAGTTGCTGAAGTTGCCTATGTACCCTATGTCTGAAGGATTGCTCTTGTAATATGCAAAATAAGCAAGGAACTCGGAGCTCATGTTATTGTACATGCGGCTGAACTGCGCCTGGCTTACGTTGACTATGGGTATGTGATTGCTCTCAAGGAACGTCGTGACATTGCTCACCCCGTGCAGAAGGACTAGGTCGCCCCTGTTGAGGTTCGGCAGCATGCTGCAGCTTGCAACAACATTCACAGGCTGCGATGTCCCAAGCACAAGTATCAGCACCACCCATATTATGACCACTATCGCTATGGCCTTTGCTATGTCCATAAGAGTGCCTTTTGCCCCCGCTTCTTTGACGCTCTGCTTGAACTCATAAAACAGTATTATTATGACAAGCGCAAACGCGGCAGCGCCGGCTGCGACGCTGCTGGTTAAAGCGTATACGACCACCGATATTATGAGGAGCGCATAAAGGAGCCAGTTTACATAATCGGCCTTCTGCTTCTTCTTCAACCAACCACTTGCTTCGCCTTTGCCACTTCTGCCATCTCCACGCCCACAACAACAGACTCGTTGCCTTCCTTGACCACTCCCACGGCAACGTCAGCGTCGACAACAAGCGAGTCGTTGTGGCTCACGACCACAAACTGCGCGTCCCTCGACATGTTCTTGATGAGCTTCGAGAGTATCTTGGAATTGTTCTTGTCGAGCGCAGAATCGACTTCGTCGAATATGTATATCCTTGAAGGCCTGTACCTGTGTATCGCAAAGAGGAGCGCGAGCACAGCAAATGCCTTCTCTCCGCCAGAGAGCTGGTTCAGAGTCCATGAGTTCTTTCCCTGCATCACAACCATGTCTAGCCCGCTATTCAGCGGATCGGACATATCATTCAGCCTGAGCTCCGCATCATTCGCCTCGAATATGGACTTGTGCAGTTTTGTGAAGTTCTTGTTCACTTCGTTGAACGTATTCATGAATATCTGCAGCTTCTTCGACTCTATCTCCTTTATCATGTCGAGTATCGCATCCTTTTCGGACTGAAGCACGCTGACCTTGCCATTCGCCTCGTCCACCTCCGCCTTCTTTGCTACGTATATCTCAGGGGCCTTTAGGTTCACGTTTCCAAGGTCCTTTATCTTTGCGCTTATGAGGTTCGCCTCGCCCTCCATTTCGTCATGCTTCCCTTTGATGACTTCTATGTCATTCTCATACAATGAAAACTCCGCTTTAATGTCGTCCAGCCTTGTCCCTGTCTGGCTCCTTGAAAGGTTAAGCTCATTCAATTCACGCTCCGCCCCAGACAATTCAGCAGCAGCCTTTCCGCTGTCCATCCCGAGGGACGACAGATCCTCCTCTATCTCCTTCAGCTTCTCATAGGCCTTCGTTGCGACGTTGCTGCTGCTCTTTATCTCGTCCTCGACCTTCTTTCTTGAACCGTTCACCACCTCGAGCTTCAGTTTCAGATCCTTTATCGCCTTCATGCTCTTCTCATAGTCATCCTTGAGCTTCTTCTGGGAAAGGCTTATGCGGTTTATTCTGTCGCCGGTAAGCTGGTTCTCCGTGCCTATCTCTGCTATCCTCACCCTTGACTTATTCAGCCCTTCACGCGCATCGTTGAGTCTCTTTATCTCCTCCGCCCGTGCGGCATCCCTGCCCCTGCCTTTCTCCACGACTGCGAGCTTTGCCTTCAGGGACTCTACCTCCATAGCGGTGTCGAGCCTCTGCTTCTCCGACGCAGCAGCATCCTTCTCGTTTGCGCCGAGGCCCGCAACCATCTCCTCTATCTTCAACCTGCAGTCAGAAATTTTCTTCTCAGTTATCGCTATCTCAGAAGAGAGCTTGCTTGATGTACTCTTTACTGATTTCAGCTCGTTCTCAAGGAGCGACCTCTCCTTCCTGAGCTCGAATAAGCTGCCTGTAAGCGCGTCAAGCGAATCCTTTGCAGCCTTCTTCTCGGAGAGCAGCTTGTCTATATTCATGTCTATTGTCCTCACCGACATCTTCCCAAAGCCGGTCCCGCCGGTCATGACCCCGGAGCGCTCGAAGAGCTCTCCTTCAAGAGTGACATACCTGTGCTTTCCCAGCCCCTTCTTTTTTACTTCATCAACACCTTTCACAAGGAATGTATCTTCAAATATGTACTCGAATACCTTTGCGAATTTCTTGTCGAACTTCACAAGGTCCGCAACATGCCCTTTATCGCGCTCTGCAGAAGACGATGCGGCTCGCACCCCGTTTATAGGTATGAATGTAGCCCTGCCCAACCTGTTCTTCTTCATGTGCTCTATCATAAGATTTGCTGCATCGATGTCCTCTACGACAAAGTAATCGAGCCTCGGCCCAGCCGCCACTTCCAGTGCTGTAGCATATTCTACGTCATATGAACAGAGGAGCGCAGCCCTGCCGTAAAAACCATGTTCCTTTCCGAATGCAGAGTCAAGGCCCGATTCTATAGCGCTGTTCTTCGGCCTTGCGAAGGACCTCTGTTCACGCAGCCCTATCAATTTTTCATCCATATCCTCTATCGAAGCAGTTGCAGCCTTTACATTCGCATCAATCTTTTTCACATCCTGCTCCGATGACTTAAGCCGCTGAGTGATTTCAGCTTCCCTGTTGCTGCACACGGAAATATCCTTCACAAGCGCTTCCTTTGTAGAGGATAGCTCCATTGCCTGCTTCTCGTAGAAGCCCTTCTTCTCAATAATTGCAGATGCGTCTGCATGCGATTTTGAGGAAAGCTCCTGCTCGTTCATCAGCCTGCTGCTCAGCTCGACTATCTTCTGGTTTATGTTCCTTATCTCATCCGCTTTCTTCTCTCCAAGAGTCAAGTAATCGAGCTCCGCGACAACCTTTGCGAATTCTTGTTCCTCAGCCTTCAACAGCCCTATCTCTGCGCCGTTAGCTGCAATCTTCTCTTCTATGCCCTTCTTCTCCGCCTCCAGTGCAGCTGCATCAGCGGCCCATTGCACGATAAGCGCCTCCTTGTTCGATATCTCTGAATTCAGGCTTGCCGATTCTGCAGCATAGAGCTCGAGTTTCTTGGACCTGCTGCCTGAAGAGACCGTGCTCTCGTTCATTTCCGATATCAGCGCCTGCCTCGCTGCGCCGAGCTGCTCTATGTTCTTGCTTAATTCATCATGTCTTCTCTTGAACTCGTTCTTCCTCTGGTCAGCTAGCGCCATCTTCCTCGTCGACTCGTCATATGCAAGCTGCAGCTCGTCCTTCCTCATAGAGAGCAGGCTGTACCGCAGCGCCTTCAGCCTCTTGTTCATCTCAAGGTATGATTCCGCAGACTCCTTCTCCTTTCCGAGTTCATTAAGGAATGATCTCCTTTCATTCAGCGAGACCATGGCCTCGCTTATCCTCTGGTCGACCTTCTCCAGTTCCTTCAAACTTTCTTCTTTCTTGATGTCAAAGTCCTTTATGCCGGAAGCTATGTCAATCAGTTCTCTTCTCTCCCTAGGGTTGAATGCGATAACCCTATGTATCTCTCCCTGCATCATGGTGTTCGTGTCATCCGAGCTCATGCCGTGCTTTGAGAGCATCTCCATGACTTCATGCTTTTTCATGTGCCTGCCGTTGACCCTGTACCCGCTCTTGCCGTCAGAGCGCAGGTATCTTGCGACCTCGATGTTCTCATCGCCGCCGAACACCATTTTGACGTACGCCTTGCGCAGCCCCTTCTTTGATTTGGGCGAAGCGGTGAGAAGGCCCTCAAAGCTGCTGACACGAAGGCGCTTTAGCGATTTTTCCCCCAATCCAAACAGCAGCGCATCAAAAGTAGTGGACTTGCCTGAGCCGTTGGCTCCGACTATGCAGGTGAACCCGTTGTTGAATAGCAGTTCCGCATGCCTGAAGGACTTAAACCTGTCTATGACAAGTGATTTTAGGTACAACATACTGCCGATCGCCGAATGCTAATCTGATTTAATTATTAAAAATCTTCCCCTGAACAATCTGTATTTAAAATACGTGTAAAAAAGCTCACTTGCTAGCGATGTGAAGCGATATGAATGCCTTCATTCCCTGCGCTGTGACCATCCCTGCCATCCGCTTTCCCTTCATAACAGCTGCAATTCCAGCCCCTGCCTCCAGCTTTGAAAACGCGTCGACCACATTTGTTCTGTAATCAATGTTAGGCACAGGCACAGCGATGTCCTTTATCTCAGGCAGCTTCTTCTTCGACACACTCTCTATCTTTGACACATCTATGTAATAGTATTTGCCGCCTATCAAAGTGAATATCCTCTGCCTCTTTGTCCTCTTTATCGTGGCGTATAAGCCATTAATTCCGATGCCTGCCTTCACCAAGGAGTAATCCTTGCTCGCCATGTCCATAAGCTTTATCCTCTCTGTGCGCTTCCTCATCACCGCAGACCTTTCCTCTGCCTGCGCCCCTCCATAAAGGAAGAACACTATTATCACAGTATACATGAAATCGAATGCCTTGTAGTCTATGCTGTAGCTCTGCACCGCGATGTATGCTATCGCTGCTATCACTATCAGCACCATCATATATTTGCTAATCCTTACCGTAAGCATGGTCGCCTTGAACTTGTCCATCCTCTCTTCAAGATAGCTCCTCATGACCCTGCCGCCGTCCATCGGGAATGCAGGTATGAGGTTCGATACTCCCAAAAAGATATTTATTATGAAAAGGTACTGCAGAATCTGGGTTGCAAGGCCCGGGGGAGAAAGCGCGGCAAATATCCCGAAAACGCCGCCTAGCACAAGGCTCGATATTGGTCCGACAACAGAAATGTTGAATTCAACCTTAGGGTCTATGTGTATGTCATCAATCACAGATGCCCCGCCGATGGGCAGAAGCACTATCTCACGCACCTTTATCCTGTTTCGCAGCGCGGTTATGGAATGTGAAAGCTCATGTATCAGCACGCATGCAAAGAGCAATACAAACAATATGAAAAACACAGCGCTTCCGAGAAGGAAGACGAGAAGCAGCATGGCTATGAACGTCCAGTGAAGGTTCACGTCTATGCCAAAAACCCTGAATATTCTGAGCCCGTATGCCATAAAACCATATGATTATCAGATACGGATTTATTAATAATGAAAGAATATAACTTGTATGATGGATATCTCATTCGTAACCGGGCAGCCGGCGCTGCTTGTGAAAAAGGAGAAGCAGCTTGTAGTCTCAGACCTGCACATAGGCCTTGAATCAAGGCTAGACGTTTCAGGGATACACCTCTCAAATGCAGCAGAGGCGCTTGCAGACGATTTAATGTCTGCATACGGGAAGAGCGGCGCAAAAGGCATAATCTTCCTCGGCGACTTCAAGGAAAGGATTATGCACATGACAAGGGAGGAGCGCCCAGCGCTTCAGATGCTGATAAATAGGCTCTCTGGTATAGAGTACTCATTCATAAGGGGCAACCATGATGCGCACCTTGAAGAAATATTAAAGGGAATGGGCATAGACAAGAAGCTTGAATCTGAAATTCTTCTCAAGGACGTTGCCCTGATGCACGGCAACGCTCTTCCTTCAAAGGAAGCCATGGAGAAGAATTACATCATAGCGGGCCATGGTCATTTCGCAGCTAACATAAACGGAGCAAAGAAGAAGGTATGGTTCATAGCAGGGCCCGGAAGCCAGGCAGAAGAAAGATATCCCGAATACAACAAAAAAATAAAGTTAGTAATAATGCCTGCGTTCAACAGGGCGATAACAGGCACCGATATAAGCAACGGCTCTGCAGAGCATATGCCCCTGCTGCGCAACAACATATTCGACTTCAGCACAGCGACAATAACCGACCTTGAAGGGAAGGCTCTCGGCTACGCAGGCAATGATTCTATATAGGATTCGGGAGGAACCTCTGCTTCACTTCATGCATCTCCGCATTGACTACCTGCTTCCATGCAGGAAACTCCTTTATGCTCTTAGGGTAATCTTTGTAGAGCTTGTTCAGCTTCTGCATCTTCTTTACCACATAAAGCAGGTTCTTGAATGCGTCTATGTTCGATATCCCATGAAGGACTTTGTTGAATGTGCTTGCTATCGTAATGTTAGGTATGTTCCCGTAACTTATATCTATCGCTTCCTCTTCAGTAAGGAAGTGGTGCATCCCATAATTTATCAAATCGTTGTTCAGAGACTGCAGGTAAACTCTGAAAGCCTCAAGGCCAGCCGTCTTGTTGCCATAAAGGTCGTTGAACCTGACATTGTACTTCCATATGAAGTCCATGCTCGTGTCCTTCGCTGCAACCGCTGCGGCTGCAACCTGACCCGCGATTATCCCTGAAACCATCGCAGGGCCTATTCCGCCAGCGCTTATAGGGTTCGGCATGGCCATGCTGTCCCCTGCGCCAAGGTAATTATGGTAGACGAGGCTGTCGAACTGCCTTCTTACAGTTACGGACCAATAACCCTTTCCATTGCCGTCTTCTTCATCTATCACAGTCTCCTTTATGTGCGGGTTCCATTTCACGTATTCATCGATTAGCTGGTGCAGGCTGTCCTTCTTGTCCAGTTTGCTATTCCTTAATTCAAGGCTCTTCTTCTCGACCCCAAGGCCGACGTTTATACGCTTCCCGGTCTTCGGGAAGACCCAGCCATAGCCTCCAGGGGCGAGTCTCTGGTTTAGGTGTATGAGCGCGTTCTTCGGGTCATAGTACCGCTCATCAGCTCCTTCAGGGTTGAATTTGTAAATATACCTTCCAGTTGATTCAATGTCATCAGTGCTTACCATATTCTCTATGTATTCATTCTTCGGAAGCTTCCTTCGTATCGTGCTTGCCACGCCCAAACAGTCTATCACAAGCTTCCCCCTCACTCTGAACTGCTCGCCCTTCTCATTTCTGCCGAATACGCCTGCAAGCTTGCCCTCTTCTATTATCGGCCCTTCGACTTCATGCAGCGGCAGATATTCCGCTCCTTCCTTCACAGCGCTCTGCACAAGTTTCTTCGCGAGCTTAGGCCTGTCAAGGCTGTATCCAGCGCCCTCGAACTGGAACTTCTTCTCAAGGTCGGGGCTGAAGACATAAACGCCATCCACCTTGAGATCAAGGTAAGGCTCTGTAAGCGCTAGTCCAAGCTCGTCCTTTATGAAGTCTATATGGGTCTTTGCAACAGCATCGCCGCAGATCCAGCCCCAGTTCGTCTTCTTGCCTACAGTCACGTCAGGGTTTCTGTCGAGCATCAGCGTCTTTGCGCCACCCTTCGCAGCAGCGATTCCGGCAAGTGTGCCAGCAATTCCTGCTCCTGCGATAACAATGTCGTAATCATCCATGATTAACTCCTTTCCTCCTTATAACAACGATCGGTATTACGCCTAATTCGTACTCCTTCTCAGCAAGTTCCAAAGGGTCATGAATGTCCTCAGGCACCTTTATCAAAGGCGGCGCGCCGTATGCCAGCTGCAGCGCCCTGGCGCCTATTATGCTCGCTTTCTCGAACTTCGTATACTCCATAGTAAAGACCATATTTTGCAGATCAAAAATGCATATCTTTATTGCATAAGAAGACTTTTAAAGATTTATAAGGGAATCAGCCTTTTTAAAGAGGCAGGAAACCCTGCAGCCCGTTCCACAGCCATATGTTTACAGCACCGCATCCCTTATCTCCTTCTTGAAGGTCTCAAGATTGGACACGGCCTCCTTGAAATCCCTAATTGACTTTACGGACTTGTCTATCATCCTACCAATCTCGTAATCTTGCCTTATACTTATGTTGTGAGGGTTTATCCAGATTACTTGTGATTCTAGTATGTCCCTTGCGCTTTCCAGTTTCTGGGCCTCTGACATATGCCCTAATGTGCCATTCATTGTTGGATTGTAAACGCGCCAGGCTCTTTTTTCTAATTTATGTATAAAACCATCCGCGCGTTCTTCATATCGCATTCCTTCTTTTCTGAGGTATTCCTTTATCCTAGCAGCATGCACATAACTTGTATAAAGCAGCGTATTTCTGGGATTCCTCCTTGCAACATCTGCAACAAACCGAGACATGTGCGTCTCTCTGTACATGGATTGTTTTCCAACCGTTTCGTTATATTCTGCATTAAGCCTGACCAACCTGTCTACCACTGCCTCGTCATTCATGTGCGACTTAGCGTATTCGAAATATTTATTGAATTTTTTATGTGAAATCCATATATCGTTTGAAAGCCTTCGTATTGTCCCGCCTCGTGGCTCTATAGAAACCATTTCTTTTATGCCAGCCTGCCTCTGCGCAATCTTTATGCAATTATATGATGCAATAACCTCTCTTTTGCCAAACTGGTGCCTAAGTACGACTTTTATCTGCCTTTCATTCATGTTTCTAAAATGCTTTAATGCAGAAGTAGTGTATCTATCGCTCTCCAATTCAATTGCTATGACCCCATTGCTTCGCCCGACATCACGTATCAATGGCTTCAGCGCAACTTTCTCTTCTGGATCTATATGCAATGATCCAAAAACATATAGTTTACCCTGCATATGCACCGATACTAAATTAAATTTTATCTGATATTTAAAGCTTTAAAGCGCTATTTCCTCCTAACGGACGCAGCTTATGCTTTTCGCCAATCTTCGGAAATGTTACTCTTACCATGATTATCTCAACCCTGCAATGCTTTTATTGATTTTGTACTGTTCTTGACAATTCCAATCAACCGGCCAATTACCTTATCTCCTTGTAATGGCTCTTCGGCTTCCTGAGGAGATGGTACCTGAATATGTTTGACACATGGAATATGAAGAACCCGCTGACTCCCCATGCCTTTATCCTGCGCACGCTCGTATACACAACAGCTTCATCCGAATAGGCTATTCTCCCGCTGCCTTTGAGCCTGCCTGAAAGGTCCCAGTCCTCGTAAGTCATTAACTTCTCGTCAAACCCCTTGTGCTTCATGAAGACCTTTTTCCTCACCGCGAAGTTCGAGCCTATGAGGGAAGGCCTGCCTATCCTTATGCTATTCTTAACAAAGAAAATGGACACAAACCTGTATCCTTTGGTTATCCTGAAGCCAGACCTCTCCAATGGCAGTATGGGCCCTGTCGCTGCGATTACATTCCTGTCTGCAAACACCCTTTTGTAGACTTCAAGGAGCTTCCTTGACGGTTTCGTGTCAGCGTCAAGAAATACAAGAATCTCGCCCTTTGAAGCTTCAGCTCCCCTGTTCCTTGCCGGCGAGATGCCCCGTTTCTTCTCTACAAGGACCTTGGCTCCGTATTTCCTCGATATCTGAACGGTCTTGTCATTGCTTCCTCCGTCAACGACTATCACTTCGAACTTCCTGAATGACTGCTTCCTGAACCCTTCGAGAGGAACGCGTATGTACTTCTCCTCATTCATCGCAGGTATTATCACGCTTATCTCTGGCTTTGCATCCATATCTTCACTATGCAAAATTTTCATATATCTCTGCCGCCCCTCGCAGCATTATGTATGCGAAGAGTATCCCTATGAGCACATACCCTATTGATAATGGATAGTTGCTTATGTAAACAAAAGGAAGGTATGCAAACGTAATGAACTTCACCACGTTTATTAGCCCCCTTCCTGCATTTGATGAATAGACGACCCTCGCGAACCTTGTCCTTATCTTCGAAGAGGTTCCCTTAGAGCCCATCACAGCATCGACAAACGAATGCCTTATCACTATAAGGAAGAGCAGCAGAATGGGCACTATTCCTATGTAAACAAAGGTGATCCATAATATGTATTCCACAGCCCTGTCTCCTGCAACATCAATTCTTGCCCCGAACGGCGCCTTGTCCTTCAGGGTCTTCTTTACAGAAGATACTGCTGCCTTTGCCTTTTTATCCCCAAGCGCCGCATCCAGATATATCTTAATCGATATCCTGCCATCAGAAGCCTCATTCAGCGCCAGGAACCCGTCAACAGCGTCAAGGAGCATCGCTATTGCTATGAGTATTGCGATGAGGAAAGGATTCACCTTATATATTATCAGAAATGCGCTGAGTATTACCAGCAGCACACGGAAAACGGTCGCAGCATCAGCGGATCTCATAATTTCACTAAAAGGGCTCTGCAGATCTAAAGAGAATATATAAAAATTCAGTCTTATTAACCTATATTAAGATAACGGATTTCTAATCCATTCAATTGAATCTTTGCTTCGAGGAGGTCTTTTATGGTAAACATCATCCAAAATGAGGAAGAGGTAATAGCGTACTGGAAGGAAAAGGGCATAGCAGGCGCAGTGAAGCAGAAAAACCTCAGCGGAAAGACCTTCTACTTCCTTGACGGGCCTCCATATGTGACCGGCGACCTGCATCCAGGCCACATCTGGACAAAGGGCATGAAGGACTCGATAGTCAGGTACAAAAGGTACAGAGGTTTCAATGTCATAGACAAGCCAGGATATGACGTCCACGGCCTTCCGATAGAGAACAAGATAGAGCATGACCTGGGCGTAAAATCGAAGAAGGAGATAGAGGAAAAGATAGGCATAGAGAGGTTCGTCAGCGAGTGCAGGGTTTACGTTGACAAGTACATAGGAAGGATGGATTCAGATTATGAAAGGTTTGGCATTTCACTCAACTTTAAGGAGCCTTACATACCATACAAGAGCGCATACATAGAGACGGCATGGCTCATGCTGAAGCTGATGGACCAGAGGCACTTCCTTTACAAGGGAAAGAAGACCTTGATATACTGCCCCCACTGCGAAACACCGCTGTCGCAGGGCAGCATGGAAGTAGAATACGAGCAGGACAACGATCCTTCATTGTTCGTTGCATTCAAAGTTTCAGAAACAAAAGGTTCAAAGCTTGGCTTGGGAAAAGACATATATCTGACAGTCTGGACAACAACCCCATGGACTCTTCCTGCAAATGTTGCAATAGCAGTCAGCCCTGAAGAGAGATACATAATCGCAAAGGCCGAGGGAAAACGCCTTATAATCGCAAAGAAAAGGGCAGACGCCTTTGCTGAAATTACAGGAAGCAGCATAGTCATAGAATCAGAATTCTTTGGAAGCGAGCTTGTAGGCACGTCGTATGAAAGCCCTCTTGAGGGAAAGATACCGAAGCAAAAGGAACTGAGGAAGTACCACAAGATAATAGCTTCTGATGAATACGTGACAATGGCAGAAGGAACAGGCCTTCTGCACGTTGCGCCAGGGCACGGAATAGAAGACTACCACCTTGGGCTAAAATATAAATTACCGATACTATCGCCGCTGAATCCCGATGCAACCTACAATGAGGAAGCAGGCGAATACAAAGGTCTTAAGGTGCCTGCAGATGCAAACAAGAGTGTTCTGAAGGACCTTCAGGAATCAGGGGCGCTGCTGCATACAGGCACGATCACACACAGCTATCCACACTGTTGGAGGTGCCATTCAAAGCTGATATTCGCTGCGACTGACCAGTGGTTCCTCAAGGTGCAGGGGATAAAGTCGAAGCTTGCAAAGGTTAATGAAAAAATATCATGGCACCCGGAAGAGGTGAAGGGCTGGCAGCGCACCATACTAGAGAACTCGCCAGACTGGTGCATATCAAGGCAGCGGTATTGGAGCATACCCATGCCTGTATGGGAGTGCAGCAGCTGCGGAAAATACAATGTCATAGGTTCATTGAAGGAATTGTCTGAAAAAGCGATTGACAAAAGCGCAGTGTCTGCATTGAAGGACCTGCACAGGCCCTACATAGACAGCATAGCATTAAGGTGCGAATGCGGATCAGAAATGCGCAGGATAAAGGATGTATTCGACGTATGGTTCGATTCAGGGATAACCTTCAGGGCGAGCATCTCAGAGGAGCAGTTCCGTGAGCTGAAGAAGGTCGACTTTGTCCTTGAATACATAGAGCAGATACGCGGCTGGTTCCAGGCGCTCATGAAGTGCGGCACGATGGCATATGGGATAAGTCCTGTAGAAAACATCGTGGTGCACGGCATACTCGCAGGCTCTGACGGGAAGAAGATGTCAAAGAGCCTTGGCAACTACGAGCCGCTTAGGGACATGCTGAAGGAATCTAGCGCAGACGCGTTCAGGCTCTGGTCGATCAACCATATGCCCATACTCAACAGGAACCTCTCATACAGCGAGATAAGAGATGCTGACAAGAACGTGCTGCTCCTTTACAACATAAAGAAGCTGCTCGAGGACTACGGGCAGGCGATAGGCTATTATCCTGAAAGCGTAAAGGCCCCTTCCCTGAAAGGACTCGAATCAGAGGAGCAGTTCATACTCTCAAGATTCAATAGCCTGATAGGGCAGTGCACAGAGGGCTTTGAGGATTACACGCCTTACAAGGCTGCAGAAGCGCTTGTGCGCTTCACAGTTGAAGATTTCAGCAGGTTTTACCTAAAGACCGCAAAGAAGAAGATCATGGGCAACAAGGCGCGTGCAAAGAAAGTTATGAACACTGTCAATTACATATTCCACAACCTGCTGATCATGCTCTCCCCGATAATACCTTTCTCTACAGAAAAGATATACAGGGAGATGTACAAGGGCGAATCGATATTCCTCAACAGCTGGCCAAAGGCATCAAAGAAGCTCATAAACAAGGCGCTGGAAGCAGAGTTTGACGTTGTAATGAGCGCAATCACAGCTGTGCTGAACAGCAGGGACAAGTCAGGCGTGAGATTGAGATGGCCGATAAGCTCCGCCACTATAGAGACTACAAACGAAGAAGCAAACCCCATACTTGCAAAGTTCAGCTACATAATCGAAGAGTATGCAAATGCAAAGCAGGTTAATGTAAAGAGCATAGCGCGCTCAGGCTCAGAGGCAAGGCCGATATTCAGCAGGCTCGGCCCTGATTTCAAGCAGAATGCAGCCGCTGTAGCAGAGGCGATAAAGAAAGCAGAGCCTAAGGAGATGGAAGAGAGCGTTGCAAAGCATGGAAAGTATGCACTTCACACCTCAAATGGCACATTCGACATAGGGCCAGGGCATTTCGTGATAATAGACAAGACGGAGCGCGAGAACGCGATACAGTTCAAGTACGGATTAGCTTACATAGACCCTAAGATAAGCGAAGAATTGAAGAGCGAGGCGCTTGTAAGGGAGTTCGAAAGGAGGGTGCAGATGCTGAGAAAGGACCTCGGCTTAAAGAAGACGGACAAGGTGCAGGTGTTCTATGAAACGGAAAAGGAATTGTCAGAAGCGGTTTCAAAGAATGAGAAATCGGTGCTGCATGCGATATCTGCAAAGAGCATCAAAAGCCAGGGCGCAGACTTCGAAAGCGTAAAGAAACATGCAAATCTGCCGGAGCAGGAGCTGCTGAACAGAATAGCAGTGAAGGAATTCGACATAGACGGGATAAGGCTGAGGATTGCAGTGCTGAAATCATGATTCTTTCTTCGCGGTCTTGAACTGCTTCCTCAAAGGCATCTTCGACCAGCAGTCTTTGCATATGACGAGCTTTATCGTCTTTGCAATCTTCCTCGAGCTCTTCACGCAGTTCTCGCATATCTTGCGCTTGCAGTAATTGCAGGTCCTGTACTTGTATATGCTACGTCCGCATCTTGTGCACAACATGATATCACTAACACTATAACCGACTATTGCATATAAGCAAAAGCAAATTATAAGGGTATACATTAATAATAAAATATTTAACTATTATGCAAAGGCAGAAAGTGTGTTTTTTATGCGAAAAGCAGTCATAGAGACGTATGGGTGCACGCTGAACCATGCTGACAGCGACATGATAGAGGGCATTCTGAAGAATTCCGGAATAGATGCGGTCCAGTCCGTGTACAACGGCCAGGAAGCCGATTATGTGATAGTTAACACATGCACCGTGAAGAAACCGACGGAGCAGCGGATACTAGACAGGCTCGAAAAGCTGTCAAAGGAGGGCAGGAAACTCATAGTCACAGGCTGCATGGCCTCTGCAAACGCTGATAGGATAAGGAAGGCAGCTCCGGATGCGAGCATAATAACGATAAACAACATGCCCGAAATTGCGCAAATGATTGAAAGCGGCGCGGTCCCTGCAGAAAGGGCATCATACAAAAGAATAGATAGGGCAGAGCTCGCATACAGCCCGAAAGGGCCGATAGCAAGGATACCTATAAGCGACGGCTGTTTGTCATCATGCACATTCTGCGAGACGAAGTTCGCACGCGGCCCATTGAACAGCTTCTCTGAACAACTGATAACAAGGGCCGTATCAAATGCTGTTGCAAACGGGGCAAGGGAGATAGAACTGGCATCTCAGGATACCGGCGCATATGGTATTGACAGAAAGACTGACATCGCAGAGCTTGTGTCAAAAGCCATTCTTATCGATGGTGATTTCAGGATACGTATAGGTATGCTGAACCCTGAGCACCTGCACAGGTACATCGACAGACTGATAGATTGCTACAAAAGCGAAAAGGTATACAAGTTCATACATCTTCCATTGCAGTCGGGCAGCGATTCAGTGCTGAAAAGCATGAAGAGGAATTACTCCCCTGATGAATTCATAGGCTACGTAAAGGAGCTGCACTCAAAAATCAGGGGCATAAGCATATGGACAGATATGATAGTGGGCTATCCTACAGAAACAGAGTCGGATTTCATGCAGTCGATGGACATAATCGAAGAGATAAAGCCTGCAGTCACTAACGTATCGAAATTCTGGGAAAGACCGAACGCGCCTGCGAGGAAAATTGGAAAAATCAGGGACATTGAGATAAAGAAAAGGTCGATAAAAATGTCAAGGGCTGCAAAAGCCATCCAGTACAAGGAATTAAGGAAAGAAGTAAGCAAGACAGAAAAAATCATAATCACTGAAAAGCACAACCAGTCAAACATAGGCAGGGACGATTATTACAGGAATGTCGTGCTGAACGAGCCTGCAGAACTTGGCACTGTTGTAGAGGTAAGGATAACAGGCAATTCTTCAGTATGCCTTATTGCATCAAAGGTGTGATTTAGAAAGATATTTTAAGTTGAAAAATAAACGATTATCATGTATTCTGAGAAAATCCTTGCATTGTTCAAGAAGGACGGCATAGAAATAGGCGACAAAGTATCAATAACTGACTCACGCGGAGAAACTGAGGGAATACTCATGCCCAGGCCCGACGTCGGCGAAAGCGACATAATAGTGATAAAGCGCGATGACGGCTATAATGTTGGGATAAAGTATACGGCAAAAGCGAAAATAAAGAAGAAAGCAGCAAGGAAGCAGGAAGAACCCAAAAGCAGCCATGCCGCAATAAAATCTAATGCAAAACTGCCAAAGATATCGCTGCTTTATACAGGGGGCACGATAGGAAGCAAACTTGATTATGTTTCTGGAGGTGTCCGCACGCTCACAAAACCGGAAGAGCTGCTTGCCGAGGTTCCAGAGCTTTCAGGAGTGTCAGAAATTGAAGTAAAGAATGTAATGAACGTGTTCAGCGAGGACATCACGTATGTTGAGTGGCAGAAGATAGCCGAAGAAACCGCAGCTGCACTGAACAAAGGCTCAAGGGGAGTCATCATCACGCTTGGCACAGACACCATGCACTACACCGCCGCGGCCCTCAGCTTCATGCTTCAGGGACTGAATGCCCCGGTCATCATGACAGGCGCGCAGCGAAGCAGCGACAGGGGATCAAGCGACGCGTTCATCAACCTGTTATGTTCTGCATATGCTGCATCGAGGAGCGACATAGCCGAAGTCGCAATATGCATGCATGCTGATTCTTCGGACAGGGAGTGCATGCTCATAAGGGGCACAAAGGCTAGGAAGCTGCATACATCAAGAAGGGACGCCTTCAAGCCAGTGAACAACAGCCCTATAGCGCATGTTTCAAGGGGCGGTGAGATTAAATACTCTTCCGATTACAAAAAAACAGAAGACCAGAAAAGCAAGGTCACTGTCAAAGGTTTATTCGAGCCAAAAGTGTCTTTGCTGAAAGTGCATCCAAATTCATCGCCAGACGTGCTTGAATACCTCTCTGGGAAAGGGTACAGGGGAGTGATACTCGAAGGCACAGGACTGGGCCACACGCCAATGAATACGAAACACAAGGATTACAACTGGTCATCTTCGATAAAGAAAGCGGTAGACGATGGAATGATAATAGGGATGGCTTCGCAGTGCATATATGGAAGAGTCAACTCAAAGGTCTACAGCACAGCAAGGGAGCTTGCAAAGCTAGGAGTCATATACTGCGAAGACATGCTTCCAGAAACTGCATATGTAAAACTGGGATTCCTGCTTGGAAATTACAAACACGATGAAGCTACTGCTATGCTTGCCAAGAACATTGCCGGCGAGATAACCGAAAGGACTGAAGCGGACTGGACTGTAAGTGATTGAATGGCTCTCGATTACAAAGAGCTCGGATTCAAGTGCGGGCTCGAGATACACCAAAGGCTTGACACAAAGACAAAGCTCTTCTGCAGATGCAGCACCGATTCGAAGGACCAGAATCCGATTATGGAGATAGAGAGGTACCAGCGTGCAGTCGCAGGAGAGACGGGCCTTATAGACAGGTCGACGAGCTTCGAGAGCAGCAGGAAGCGCGAATTCAGATACAAAGTGTTCAGAAACACGACCTGTCTTGTTGACATAGACGAAGAGCCGCCGCACAGCCCGAATAAGGAAGCGATAGGCACTGCGTTGAGGATTTCAGCATACGTCGATGCAGATGTGCCGGATGAAATACAGCCTATGAGGAAGGAGGTGCTTGACGGAAGCGACCCAAGCGCTTTCCAGAGGAGCATGATGGTCGCATACGGGGGCAAGCTACAGGTAGGAAACAGGCTGATAAACATACCTTCTGTGTTCCTTGAAGAGGAATCGAGCGGGATAGAGGACACGAAGGGCGAGAAGGCGACTTACAGGACGGACAGGCTTGGCATACCATTGATAGAGGTCGACACCGACCCTTCGATAGCAAACCCTGCTGAGGCAAAGGAGGTTGCGAAGCAGATAGGACTGCTATTGAGGCTGAGCGGCAGGGCGCAGAGGGGCATAGGCTCCATAAGGCAGGATGTGAATGTGTCGATAAAAAGGGGCACGAGGGTCGAGATAAAGGGCCTTCAGGAACTCGACAGAATGGATTCGATAATAGAGAAGGAAGTGGAAAGGCAGCGCAATCTTGTAGAGATAATGGATGAGCTCAACAAAAGGAAAGCGTCAGTTGGAAAGCCTCAGGACATCACAAAAATATTCAAGGACACGAAAGCAGCGATAATAGACAACAGTATAAAATCAAATGGCGTAGTCCTCGGGGCAAAGCTAAATAAGTTCAAAGGGATTGTCTGCAGGGAGATCAACGAAGGCAAAAGGCTGGGCACAGAGATAAGCGAGTATGCAAAGAAAGGCGGCGTGAAGGGGATAATACACAGCGACGAAAACCTTGAAAAGTACGGATTAACGGAAAAAGAGGCGGAAGAGATCAGGGCAGCGCTGAAAGCATCAGAAGATGACGCATTCATATTGATAGCTGCAGAGCAAGGGGCTGCTGAAAAGTCGATGGGCTATGCGCTGTTGCGAGCAGGGCTTGCCATTTCAGGAGTTCCGCCCGAAACAAGGAACGCAGAGCCGAATTCCGACACGACAAGGTTCATGCGCCCGCTTCCCGGTGGTTCGAGGATGTACCCTGAAACTGACATACTGCCTATAAGCATAGACCCTGGTTCATATGCGAAAATGAAAAAGGAGAAGCTCAGCATACAGGAGATAAGCAGGAAGCTTGAGGAAGAGATAGGCAACAAGCAATTGTCGGATCAGATGCTATGGTCCCATAATTTCCAGACGTATAATTACATAAAGGAAAATATTTCGGTGAAGCCGAATGTCATAGCAGGAATACTCCTTGAAAAACTCACTGAACTTAGGAGAAAAGGGATTCCTGCAGATGAGATAAGCGCCGAAGTGCTTCTTGAGATATTCAAAAGGTATGAAAAGGAAAAAATCACCAGGCTTGGCATAGAGGAAGTGCTGAAGCTGCTTCCGAAGTCACCTGCAGATATTGACAGACTGATAAAAACGAAGGGGCTGTCAAGGTTTACAAAGGCAGAGGTTGAAGAGATAGTAAGGAAGAACAAAGGGAAAGATGCAAACGACACAAGGAACAGGGTCATGTCGAAGCACAGGATAAATGTCGATGGAGAAGAGCTCAATTCCGCTATAAAAAAAGCATTTGGTGTGTGAATGGACTATGAGATTGTAGGAAGCAACATGCAGTACCTAAGGGTAAAGCTCAAGAAGGGAGAGAAGTTCTACGGCGACTCTGGGAACTTCATAAGCAAGACCAGCGGCACAGTGATGGCGCCCAAGCTTGCTGGCGGCATAGTGAGCGCGCTTGAGAGGAAATGGACCGGGGCAACGGCAATGCTCACCGAGTTCAATGCCAAGGACAGCGACGCATATGTATCGCTTTCAGGGGTTTACCCTGGCAAGATATATGCTGTAGACCTTGAAGAGGGCGAGGAGTTCGTGGCAGAGCATTATGCGTTCCTTGCAGCCGACGAATCCGTGAAATTCACGATGCAGGCTGTAAGCCTAGGCGCAGCATTCTTCGGCGGTGAAGGTCTGCTGTTCCAGAAGTTCATAGGCCCTGGCACAGTGGCGATACACGTTGTCGGTGACATAATAGAGTACCAGCTGGATGGGACGAAAAACATGGAGATCGACCCGGGGCACCTTGCAGGGTTCAGCGGCGGGGTGAAATACAGCGTCAAGTTTGTTGACAACATAAGGACCGCGATGTTCGGCGGCGTAGGATTATTCCTTGCGACAATGAGTGGAAACGGCAAGGTCATAACCCACAGCGTGTCAAGGCACAAACTCACATATGCGATATACAACGACGGCTTTGCGCAGGCGAAGAACAAGAAATGAGATGTTCCTGTGGCGACCGTATTCAGAGCGAAAGCGTTCCGTGTAGAGGAGATATTTCCCGTAATAAAGGGGAAAAGAGCAAAGTATGACGTTATAAGGAAGAGCGGCGCGTCGGTCATAGTGCCGATACTGCCTGATAAAAGAATACTGTTAGAGCGCCAGAAGCGGTACGTGATAAACCGTTTCATATACGAGCTGCCTGCGGGCACGATGGAAAAAGGCGAGAATCCTAGGAAAACGGCAGCCAGGGAGCTTGAGGAAGAGACAGGGTACAAAGCCAGGAGCATGAAACTGCTATTCAAGGGCTATTCCTCACCGGGGATTATGGACGAGATGCTATACTTCTATGTTGCAGAAGGCCTGTACAAAGGAAAAATGAGAAGGGAGCGTGACGAGATAATGACGCTCAAAAAGATATCGCTTGAAGAAGCGATAAAAATGATGAGGAACGGCACCATAATAGATGCAAAGACTATAGCAGGCATACTTTACTATGCAAACCTGTGCAGTCAGAATACCTCTCTTCTGTAGCTGTCATACGCCTTAAGTTCCTTCCTCAGCCCTTTATAATCGGCGCAGAGCGCACCGACCTGCTTCCAGAAACTTGCAGAGTGATTAAGTTCAATCGTATGCGCAAGCTCATGCGCCACTACATATCCCGCAACGCTGCTTGGAAGCATGCAGAGGTATCTGTTGAACCTCAGCTCATGGGAACTTGAGCAGCTGCCCCATTTGCTCCCCCTGCACAGCCGTATCCCTTTATACTTAATCCCTGACTGCTGCGCTTTTGCAGATGCGATATCTGATGCAAGCTTCAGGCTGTTCTCACCTAACCATCTGTCTACAAGATGCTCTGCAGAGCCCTTGCTGCCCGCGCCGAATATGACTGCGTCTTTTTCCGCATCTACTGAAATGCCTCTTGAATCTTTGAAAAGGGCAACGAATCTTCTGCCATTGAGATATATGGTGTTCCTGCCAAACAGCCTTACCGAATTCTTTATGCTGTTGTAATGCTTCTCTATCCAGCGGTTGTTCTCCTTTATCGCCTGTTCTGCCTTCCTTTCGCTGTCTGCCACAACAACTAACGTGTCGCCCCTGAAGCGCAGGTATGCATTCCTTATGCGCTTCTTCTCAATATACCTGCAGCTTATCCTGCTGCTGCCGACAACTATCCCATTCTCCATCATCTAGACCTGAGTATGTCGTATATCTTGTCAAGCAGAATACGTTCCTCCTCGCTGAGCAGCTCAGGCTTCTTGTACTTCAGCACGCTGATGCTCTCATCATTGAGGAAGGTGTAAAGGACTTCATTGTCCCTGACCTGCCTGCCGAATGTTATCTCATCTATTGATATTGCAACGCTCTCTCCCTTGCCGACCTGGGCTTTGTTGACTCCGTTGTCCTGCGCCTCTCTTATCCTTCCCAGCATGTCGCCGTTCTCCTTCATCATAAGGTAAGAGGGCTTTATCCTGCCTGCAATTACCTCAACTCCGAATACTGCTGGATGAGATATCCTGAAGCATGAGTTAGGCAGCACCCTAACCATCCCTGGGAGCGTGACATACTTTTCATAACCTTCCTTCTCAAGCGCCTTCTCGTTTTCCACCCACACCTTATAGTCGTCTATCAATTTGTATATTATTTCATCCTTTATGACGTTTATGCGGGTAGCCTCGCTCTCCATCTCGGCATCAGCCTCTATGCTGACATTGAATGCAAGGACTACTGCTCCCAACGGCTGCACCCCCCGCATCGCAAACGCGTCAAGAACGTCCCTTTTGTTGACATTGCCTATGTCCTTCTTGCCTATATTTACGTTTATGGATTTCAATAATCTTGAAAGCGCCTCCAAGCTGCCGATAGTGTCCGCCTTGAGTATTATCCCGGATTTGTCAACCTCGAATATCTCCGCCATCTCCTGTGCAAGCTCCTCCTTGTAGTCTTCAGCGCTCTCTGACACCACTTCGGAGCCTGCGATTGCATCTTCGAAGCCAGAGCCGCTTATCTTTATTCCGCAGGCTGCGCTTGCCGTGTCTACGTAGAAGAATTTGGACGATGAATCACGGAGCTCGCTCAGCGGCTTCGGCCTCAGCATAGCCCTTATCTTCGCGCTCTTTATCCCCGAAGGAGTTGCAAACGCAACGCTGTCGTTTATCTTAAGCGTTCCCTCGTAAAGTATTACGTCAAGGGTTGTTCCCAGGCCCCGCTCTTCCTTTTTTTCTATTATGCTGCCCCTTCCAGGCTCGTCAAGGTTCACCTCAAGGTTTTTGCCAAGGAACTTCTGGGAAAGCCCGGCGGTGTACATCAAGAGCTCTGCAACGCCTTCGCCTGTCTTTGCGCTTATCGGTATTATCGATATCTCTTTGGAAGGATCCTTTACCCTGTCAAATCTCTCGCTCCCGAAGCCTGTCGCGCTTAATGCGCCTATCATCTCGTAGAGCTTTGCCTCAAGAAACTCAACTGTGCTGTTCTGCTGTTCAGCAAGCGCTTCGATGAACGATGCCTTGCCTGTGTTTTTCCAGCCTGTTATAAGGTCTATCTTGTTTGCAGCTATTATGAACGGCGTCTTGTACTCCTTAAGTATGTCTATAGTCTCGTAGGTCTGCGGCTCGAAATTCTTTGTAACGTCGACTACGACTATTGCAAGGTCGGAGACTGCGCCGCCCCGTTTCCTAAGATTGGTGAATGCCTCGTGCCCAGGGGTGTCTATGAAAAGCAGCCCCGGTATGACTATCTGCGCATTCATCCTGCTGAGCATTCCCTTGCATATTTCCCTAATCGCGTCCGCAGGCACCTCGCTCGCGCCGATATGCTGAGTTATCCCGCCTGCTTCCTTTCCAGCCATCCTCGTATTCCTTATCCTATCCAGTAGCGTTGTCTTGCCATGGTCCACATGCCCCATGACCGTTATTATCGGCTGCCTTATCATAAAAATCACCTTTCATAGCCATTTAAGAGTTTAAGATTGCCATTCAGGACAATCGGCTGCATGCCTTTAATCTCAGGCTTATATGGCATTTCCGGTATCTGATTAAGACAAAATATCCTCTTATTTAATATAAATGCAAAACCCATTTCTAAGAATGTATTTCCCCCTATGTATCCTTTGATAC